>Ga0208748_1000099_pt1 | contig 39732 bp, 41 predicted proteins | sample Knorr_S7_td_Bott_FD_185599 | JGI IMG/M metagenome (GOLD analysis project Ga0208748, IMG submission 185599) | Marine microbial communities from Southern Atlantic Ocean transect - Knorr_S7_td_Bottom_ad_4513_LV_A (SPAdes) (version 2) | ecosystem: Environmental > Aquatic > Marine > Oceanic | place... | reverse complement strand
ATCCCAATAGCACCAAAATAACTTTGATTTTTTTTATTCTTTATCTTTATTTTTGATATTATCCCTTACTGCATCATACATTGAAAGGAATCGTTCTGGCTCTTTTTGTCTAATGTTTTTCTCCATATTTTGAATATCTTTTTGTGAAATTTCTTCACCTTTATTATCGAAATATTCTTTAATTATTTGAGCGGGTGTTTTTTTAATATTATATTCTCGAAGTGTTTGTTTTACTGATCTTTTACACATGAAATCATGCAAGGCATATCTGTACACCAAATACCCTGTCAATCCTATAATTACAACAATGAATACTGGAATTATTAATGCGGTTATCATTACTATATCACTGATTTTTTACTACTACTTACTCTTTTTATCTCATTGTAATTAAAATAGAATATTCCCAAATACTTGTGCGAGAATTGCGATAATTATGACAATCACAATTTTAACTCCTAACTTCATGTGGAAAAACTCTAGTTGTATTGTATAAGCATTTTCAGAAATTACTCGTATCCTAAAAAACTGCATAGTTTTGTATGGTTTAGTGTGTGTATGGGTGGAAAAATATGGATAGAAAGTGTACCTTGTCTTGGAACAAAGTTTTTCTTCACCATTCCAAAATCCAAATAAAAATTTCTTTCTAATATTTTCACGCAGTCAACTAGAGCATTAAAGTAATGGCAAAATCAAAAAACCACATGGAGAATAAAATTTTTGATTATCCTCAAATTTGTGATAAAATAAAAAATCTTGATGAAAAAATTCAGTTTGTTAGTGTAATAAATGAGAAAGGAAATTTAGTCACAGGTGGTACCAGTAATGATTCTGAATCTTCTCAAAATAAAAGATTCTATGAAGATTTGTATGAAGAAGTTGCAACAAGAGTCAAACTGCGTAAGGATTTTGATATGGTTTTAGGCAAATTAAAAGGAAGTATCATAATTAGACATAGAGTTGTAACCATGAGTATTCCAATAAAAAATGATATCTTGTTTGTGTCTGCAGACACGTCGATAAATTATAGTGCACTTTTAGAAAAAATACTCAAGGAAATTCTAGTTCAAAATTAGATGAATATTCAGAGTTGAACTTTGAAGAGTATCAAACTAAAACAGTTTCTATGATTTTACCATACAATTAATTTCAAATGCAATCTAAAAAATTCTTAATATATCTTGATTGACTACTATAATTATGAAATATTGCAATGATTGCTTAACTCCGATTAATAGTAATTCCAAAGAAGACTATTGTACTCTCTGTAAAAAGGACAGAGTTCTTAAAGCGAACTCTATATCTTAGGGCTGACTTCCTATTCAAATTATCAAATGGTATTTTTATATTGAATGTTTATAGTATTGATAAAAAATGTTGATAACAATCTTAGTTGGCTCAAGTGGTAGTGGCAAGTCAACTCATGCTAAAACATTGAACCAGGTAATTTGTTCCACAGACAAATATGTAGAAGAGCAGGCAAACACACTTGGAATAAGTTATGATAACTCATTTAACATGTCGCAATCAACTGGTATCTTAAAGAAATTTACAAAGTACTTTTACGATGATATAGAGTACTGTATAAAAAATAATATTGATTTTGTGATTGACAGAACTAATCTAGGCTCTGAAATAAGGTGCAATCTTATTCTGAAACTCAGAAAAATGGCAAGGAGATATGGAAAAAAAATCATCATCAAGGGAGTATATTTTGTTATTCCAGAGAATGTTATTTGGCAAAGATTGAAACATAGAAAAGTTTTAGAAAACAAATCAATTCCTTCAATGCTAATCCTTGAACAAATTGAAAAATACGAATTACCTACAATCGAGGAAGGATTTGATTACTTGATCAAAAAACCATGAAAGTCATTATTCAATTAAAAATCGTTAATTGGTAAATTCTTTATTGACAATTAACATGTCCTCATCCTCATCAAATTTATTCCTAAGTACTACTAGTCGTCTCAATGCCTCAAAGTTTGTTATAACTGCTAGGATAATCAATATTATTGGAATTTGATTAGTCAAAGCACCAATTGTTATGATAAGTAATCTCACATCTCTACCCATCCTAAACTTTGAACTTTTTTTCATACTTTTATCTTTAAAAATTGAATCATACTTGTCACTAGTGTAGCTATTAAGAAAACTTCCAATTAATGTAACAAATCCAATCACCCATATTGTGATATCCCCATTAATACTCCAATAACCATACACTAGCCCCAAAATAATAGCAGCATCTACATATCTATCCAAAACTGAATCAAGCCAACCACCATACTTTGATTGTCTTAATTTAAGACGTGCAACTTCCCCATCACATCCATCCACTATGGAATGTATGTGAATAATTATTCCACCTAAAATTAGATAAAAATATTCTCCACTAAAGAAAAAAGATGCACCAACTAAACCCATAATGGTACTAAAGATTGTAATCTGATTTGGTGTAATTCCAGTCTTTAACAATACCTTTGTGATTCTCAGTGAAATTGGTCTGTTGAGAATCTGGGACACTGGTCCATCTGTATTTTTTTTGAGTTTATTGCAAATCAGCAACTCTGCATTCTTTCTGTCTGATTTGTCATCAACATCAATCCAGAAATTATCTTCAAGTGACATGCATTTCATCTTGCATCTTTGTGCTAGAATTTTTATTGCACCCGAAAGACCTTCATCCCCTTTAGAGATACTTTGTTCTAATACATCAAAAATTATTGGGTTACAAATGAATATTCCAGTATCTATACAATTGTAATCACTCAGATCCTTACCAATTGCTTCAATTCTGTGATCTACAGTTCTAACCTTTGTAGCATCATCTACGTTTAGATGATCTCCTGGATTTTTATCAACGCAAAGAATACATTCATCTTTTTCAATTTTTGTTTTTAATAATTCATTTAATATTCTGTGGTCATAATTATGATCAGCCATTAATAGTACAAATGATTCCTTAAAATGATCTTTAGCCTTTAGGACTGAAATTGCATTGCCTCGAGTCCATTCATCATTTTCAACGTATTCTATTTTTACACCATATTTTCTACCATCCGAGAGTTGCTTCCTAATCTTTTCACCATGATACCCTGTTACAATACAAAATTCTTTAATTCCTGATTTTTTTGCAGTAAGGATTACTCGTTCTATAAGACCCAAACCCAAGAGTGATACCAGAGGTTTAGTGTCTCCAATAGGTCTTAGTCTTAGTCCTTGTCCTGCTGCAATAATCAACGCTTTCATTTTTATCATTATTTGTTTATCTCAGACATTATTTGATCTAGAGTCACTTGATTTGATGCACAAACAAATGACAATCTAGTCATGGTTTTAAAATCTAAATCTAATGGTTGTGCATCTACACCCACAATTAAACCACCAGCTTCTTTGATTAACAAATATCCTGCTGCCATATCTTGAACTCTGATTTTACCTCGTAAATCAATGAGAACATCTATTGAACCTCTGGATAGATATGCCATCTCAAGTGCATTTGCTCCAAAATGTCTTGTAGGACCATGATGTTCAAAAATTGGTTGTAATTTTTTCAAAAGTTCTGGGGATGCACCCGATGTATTTACTCCAACAATTTTGTATGCTCTCTCTTTGTTTTGTACATGAATTTTAGTCTCATTCAAAAATGCACCTTTTCCTTTTGATGCCCAATACTGTTCTCCATTTGAGAGATTAGTAACTACTGCATCTGTAATGGAATTTAGTTTGTCATCTGTGGCAAATGCTAGAGAACAACAAAAGAATGGAATATCATTAACTGCGTTAGCTGTCCCATCAATCGCATCCATTATTACATATCCTTTTGGATTATCATTAATTTCTACACGCCCACATTCCTCACCTAATACAACACAATTGAAATTAATTTTCTTTAGATAATCTAAAACTGTTTTTTCAGCTACAATGTCAATGTTTTGTGAAATATCGCCACCAGCACCTATACCAAAATCCCCTACAACATTTATTCTATCAATATTTTTTACATTATCATAAACTTGTTTTGAGGCTTGACGTAAGATTTCAATTATTTCCATAATCGAAATGAATTTTTTCGTAATTTAAATGAGAAAAGTTTCATAAAATCTATTTTTTACAAATCTCACAATCACAGTCAAATAATCCTGCTTTTCCCACACATTGATCATGATGTTTTTGATAGCATTTAATGCAAGTAACCATGAGATATCTCTAAAAATCCATTTTAAATCTCTTTAAACGATGTTTATTTTACTCCTTCAGCGTTGACAGTCACTACACCAGTAATTGAAATTGTAAATGTTGTAGCATCAGCTGTAATAGAGGAAAAATTAGATTTAGTAAAGATACAAAAAAAATTCCCAGATTCTGAATATCACCCTGAACAGTTTCCCGGATTAGTGTTTAGATTGCGAAAGCCAAAAACTGCTACATTACTTTTTAGTACAGGAAAAATGGTTTGTACTGGTTCAAAATCAGAAGAACTGGCACGAAAAGCAGTAAAAATAGTTGTACAAAAATTACGAAAAGAGAAAATTAAAATCAAAAAAGATGCAGTAGTTACTATTCAAAATATTGTGTCATCCATAAATCTTGGAGGGAAGATTGATCTAGAGAAAACTGCACGAACCTTACCTCGAAGTATGTATGAGCCTGAACAATTTCCAGGCGTAATTCATAGAATGGTTGATCCAAAAACTGTAATTCTATTATTTGCTTCAGGAAAACTAGTTTGTGTTGGTGCAAAAACTGAAAAAGATGTGTATCGTTCAGTCAATAATATTCATAGCCATCTTGAGGAATTAGAATTGATGAGATATGATTAAAAAAGTGCGCAATAAATGAAATTGATGGTTTATTTATCCAAAACAATACTGCTTTTTTGATATCATGTCGCAACAACTTCAAAATAAAGAAAAATGTCCTAGATGTGGAAAACATAATCTAGTCACTGATGGTGTGTCTGGTGAAGTATTTTGTGGAAAATGTGGGTTTGTAATTGATGAAAAAATTTCAGATAATGGTTCTGAAAGAATATTCTCAGATAGTTCAGTAAGTAAATCTCGCACTGGTGATAGAACATCACTAACTAGACATGATAATGGTCTTAGCAGTATAATTAATCCAATTAACAAAGATGCATCAGGAAAGCCATTATCCTCATCCATGAAATCATCTCTGAGTCAACTCCGGAAACTGGACAGTAGAAGCACTACTCATAATTCTACAGATAAAAATCTCAAACAAGCACTAAGTGAACTACTCAAAATGAAAGAAAAGTTATCCTTATCTGATAGTGTATCTGAAAAAGCAGCTTATATTTACAGAAAAGTACTAGAGCGAAAATTAGTGAGAGGTCGTTCTATTACTGCAATGATTGCTTCCTCATTATATGCTGCATGTCGTGAAACAGAAACACCAAGAACATTAAAAGAAGTTTCAAGTACAATTAACGTTACAAAAAAAGAATTATCTGGATGTTACAGATTGATAGTAAAAGAATTAGACTTGAGAATGCCAATAATTGATTCAGTTTCATGCATTGCAAAGATTGGGAGCATTACTAAATTATCAGAGAAAACAAAGCGCTATGCAATGAATATTCTAAAACAAGCAGAAAAAGAACGAATCCTTTCAGGAAAAGAACCCATGGGTTTGGCAGCCTCTGCATTATACTTGGCCAGTCTTGTAACTGAAGAGCATATTACGCAAAAAACTATGGCCGAGGCTTCAGGAGTAACTGAAGTTACAATTAGAAATAGGTGTAAAAATCTCAAAAAATTCATTGATTAACAATTTTTAGACTTGATAATTATCGCGTTGAATCTATTTGCAGAAAGGAAATTATTGAATAAATTATGTGTGCCGGGGGTGGGTTTCGAACCCACGACCTCCAGATTATGAGTATTGCCTTAGTTGGAGAACCGTTAGAGTTTACCAAATTAACTGGCACTCTAACCAGGCTGAGCTACCCCGGCATAGTATATGCCTAAAAATTTGGGAAATTAAATGCTACGTATGGAATAATGATTGAATTTTTACTGTTTGGTAATCTCTGCCCATTTCAAATTTTCATTTTTTACCCAAAGGAATTTCTTTTGTAATGCAGCAGTGTACAATTTCTCCCATTCTACACCTACCTCATCAGTCCAAGCTTTGAAAATTCTTGGATCAATATAGTTTCTTAATGATGTTCCAACATTATAATCTCTAGTTTTTTCAGATAAATCAATTTGTAACTCTAATTTTTCCATTCTTTCTTTATGTTTAATTTTTTGTTTTTTCACTTGTTCATTTAGTGTTTTAATTCTTTTTTCTTTACTTTTCTTTTGAGTGCCAGTCTTTGGAGTAGATACTTCTACTTTTTTCAAAGTCTCTTTTGTTTTTTCCCATGCTTTTTCTTTTCCTCTCTTTTTTAATGAATCTCTTTTTTTCTGCAATGATTCCTCAAATGTTTTTGGAATAGTTCTCTTGTGATTACACATCATTGCAGCTTCTAGATTTGCTAATTTTGCATGGTATAATTTTTCATTTGTCGATTTTCCTTTCATGTTATCATGTTCTACAAGATATTTTTTGACTACTGATGTTGCAAGATATGTTCTGAATACTTTGGCAGTTAATCCCTTTACAATACTTGAATAATACACATTGACATGTCTTGATGTAATATTTCCAAAAATCTCATCTTTTGGTTTTATTTTTTCAATTAATTTTTTTAGATTTTCTTGAAATTGTTTATCTTCTCCTTCTACAATTAGCTTTTCTTGCCATCTTACACTATCTTTACCTAGAAAATCAAATTCAATAGCATTTGCAGTGATTTTGATATGCTCTTTTCTTAGGGTAGTGGCACCTACTGTATCTGCCTCATCTGGATCTTTTTCATCTCCTACCCTCATTGAAGTTCTATAAATCAAATAACATACTGTGGCAATTCTACTGATTCGTGGATCCTTATTTTTCAAATCCTTTACTATTCTATTTTTAATTTTATTAATCTCATTTCCAAGTTTTATTGCTTTTTCATATTTTGCCTTATCTCTGTCTTGTTTTATTCCTGAAGAATCAGCAAGCCAAACATATTTTCTTTTTTGAGTTAGAAAATCCATCCAACTAGCTAACCACATTGAATCTTTATCCTGAATAATTTTTTTCCATTTACCTTCAGGAATTTTAGCAGCTTTTCCAAGATTGAGTGTTACATCTTTTGATGTGACTGGAGGTTTCCATTTACCTCTGAGTGGATGTTCTCCTCTACCAATGAATATTCCTGGGGGTTCTGCCATGTAATTTCCAACTTCAACTTCTTTTCCATCCATGATGGCAATTCCGTATTTTGCTTTGAGCTTTTCTCGTAGTTCTTTTCTTTTTGTAGCAATTGATTTTTTCTCTTCTTTTGTCATCATCTCTTTGAGATCTTTTTCTTTGTCCACTATTTTGTAAACACTAGAAAAATCAATATCATCATATGAAATTTTCTTAAATTTTGAATCTAATGTTTTAGCAAAATCTAGTGTGAAATTTTTTTGAAAAACTTTGTCTTGAGCATATGGTGTATCTTTCTTTTTTGCCCATTGATACGCCATTTCTTCTTGGTTAATATCAAGATCAACTGTTTCACCATTGATCTTTATCTTGATTCCTTGTTTCTCATAAGCTGGGGGAAACAAGATTCCATTGTGTTGTAGAGTTTTCCATTTCATTTTTTTTCACTTCAAAATTGGGGACTTTGACAAAAACTCCACTTTATGTGTATATCAATTTAACGTACTATTTCAACTAGGAAATAGCTCTTTACTCATGTATTTCTCAAATTCTAGGTCTGTTTTCGTGTTTTTTGCCTCCATAAACATAGCAGCATCAGTTCCTGCGATATATCGTGGTAAAATCTCATCATCATTAATTGCCTTCATTATGACTTCTGCAACTTGAGATGGGGCAGTTCCAAGCTCTGCCATCATTTTAAGACCTGAAAGAATATGATCAGTTAATTTTTTGTATTTGGGATCTGTTTTTGATTCTTGAACTTTCATTGAATCAAAAAAGTTTGTTTTGACAGCTCCTGGTTCAATCAATGTAGTTTTAATTCCAAATTGACCTAATTCATATCTGAGACATTCGCTCAATCCTTCTAATGCATATTTTGTACTGATATATGCTGGAAATCCCGGTAATCCCATTCTTCCAACAACTGAACTAACATTTACAATAATTCCTGAATTTTGATTTCGCATAATTGGTGCTACTTCTTGAATAATTCTAACGATACTGAAAAAATTGGTTTCAAACTGTTTTCTAAAATCATCTATTGGAGTATCTTCTACACATCCAAATAATCCATAACCTGCATTATTTACTAGAACATCTAATCTCCCCCCATCTGAAACTACTTTTTTAATTGCAGAAATAATTGATTCTTCTTTATCCACATCTAATTCTATTACATCTATTGGGAGATTTTCTTTATCTGCTATTTTTTTAATTTCTTTTGCTTTATTGACATCCCTCATACTTGCAAATGTATGATATCCCTCTCTTGCCAATACTAATGATGTTTCAAATCCAATTCCTGATGAACTGCCAGTTACAAGAGCTACTTTTTGCATATTATTGCTGATTTATTGTCATATTTATCCCATTTTGATTTCTTATACTAAAGGTCTGTCGCCCTCAATTGGATCAATTAATTCTGTTTTTTCACCCTTGTTGATTCTCTCAAGAATTTCTAATGCAGAATTTTTATGTAAATATTCATTATTGTTTCCACATCTGTAAGAAAATGTACATCTGGGACAACCTGCCTCATTTTTACAAGGACATTCTTTTACGATAAACATACTTCTCTCAAGTGCTTTTTCAAACCTGTCATACAATGCCTTACTTGCACCACTCCCACCTATTGCCCCATCATAGATGAAAATCAAGCCTGAAGTGCCTAAAGATATACCTCCTAAATCTTGAGACACTCCTCCAGTTATCATGTTACTACCCTCAATTACAACATGTTCTGTTGCATGATATCCACTTGCTTCAGTATATTCCTCATCATCTGCTTTTTCAATTACTTTGAGTGGTCTTGGTGCATGAAATACAATTCCTTTTGTGATAAAATCATACTCTAATGGAGTGTCAAGTAATATTTTTTCTCCTTGAGTAATTTCTTGTCCTAATTCTATGTTGACATAACCATAAACTTTCTTTTGAATATGTAATTTACAAAATGCCACTTCTATTCCATTAGCTTTTCTGCTTTCAAAAACTGTTTCAATTGTTGGCCATTCTTCTGTGAGTGATTTTGTATAATATGGATAATCTTTAGGTATTCTTTCTAATTTGGCAAAATTTTTCTTTGGATAATCAAATTCTTTTACTTTGTAACGAATTCCTGCCAAAAAATAGATTGCATCTTTGTGTAATTCTTCTAATGCGATTGGTAATACTCTATCTCCTACTTTTTTCTCATTAAGGAAGATATCAATTGATTTTCCAATTCCTCTAATACTGTAATCATTTAGCATGGAATTAATTTTATCAAAATTTGGAATGATTCTATTATTAATTAATTGAAGATTCTCTTTGATGATATGCTGTTCTATTACTTCTTGATGTTCTTTTAATTCATGTTTTGAAATTGGTCTATCACATGCCATTGCCAACACTTGAAATTCTTCAACAAATGGATTCTTTGGATCAATGTATGTTTTTTCAATATCTTCAAAATAATCATCTGGATGATTTTTGTAATATTGAGAAATAGGATCATTTCCCAATGCTAAAAATGCATACCCTCTTTGCCCTTTTCTTGCAGCCCTTCCAATTCTTTGAATTAGTCTGTTTACTGGAATGGTGGATGAAATCACACAATCAACATTGCCCACATCTATGCCTAATTCTAGTGTAGGTGTGCATGATATTGCTTGAAGCTTGTCTTCTTTGAATTGTTTCTCCACTGCAGTTCTATAATTTACCATTAATCCTGCACGGTGAACTTTGATGTTTACTTTTTGTTTTTTTGCTTGCATTGCTAATAATTCAGAGTTTAGATGTGAATTACTAAACACCATTGTCTTGTGATTTTTCTCAGTCATTTTTTTTGTTAATTCTACCATTAGTGCTCTTTGAGTTCGAAGAGATGGAAATAACATTACAAAATCTGTTTGACCTTTTTTTCCAGAACCATGAATGATTTGCATTTTTTCTCCAAATAATTTCTGACAGAATTCTTTTGCATCATCTAATGTTGCTGATGCTGCTACAAATTGTAGTTTGTTGCTACAAATTCTTTTGAGTCTTTTTATAATGTAATGAACATTTGAACCAAAAATCCCTGAATACACATGAGCTTCATCAACTATCAAAATTCTTGTTGAACTCAATATTGATGAAAATTTAGTTTGATGCCAAAGATGATAATGTAAAATATCAAAATTTGTGATTAGAATTTGTGGGGGATCATCAATTATTTTTCTTCGCTCATCAATCTTTGTATCTCCATCAAAAACTTTAACATCTATTCCTATTTTTTCAGAAAATTTCTGAATTTTTGGATATTGATCTCGTGCCAAAGCTTTTGTGGGATATACAAAGATTGCAAAAACATTTCCTTTACTGGCGTCTTTTTTTATTCTTTGAATTACTGGAATCAAAAATGCCTCTGTTTTTCCTGATGCAGTTGGTGCCTCAATTATGACATTTTCTCCAAAGATGATTTCTTGAATTGACTCTTCTTGAAATTTATAAAACTGATTTATTTCTAATTCTTTTAGACGCTCTGATATGGATTCATCTAGTCCTAATTCTTCAACTTTACAGCCCATTTTAGGCTCAGAATTCTTTAAAACTTTGTATTCTGAAATATAATCTTTTTTTGAAAATAAAATTTCCTCAGTAATTACATCCGGATTATTATCACCAATCATTTCTTTGATTTCATTTTCACCTCTGATGATTCCCTCATCTTTGAGACTTTCAGATAACCCCCTTTCTGTAACTAATCCTTTATCAAATCTTGAAAGAAATTCTAAAAACACCTCATCAAAATTTTTTGAAAACTCTAGCAAGTCTTCAATTCCACATTTTGTACAAGAGACATGCATTTTTTTATTGAATGTCTTTTGAATTTCTATTTTTGATTTACATTTAGGACATGAGAATTTCAAGATCTATTTTGTAAGAAATGTTTAGTGATTTATTGTTAATCGCTATAAATGACCCATGACATTATTAAGCTAGAACCTTGTCTTGAATTTAAAAATGAAAAAAATCGAAATTAACAAAATTTACAATCAAAATTGTATTGAAGGAATGAGTTCAATTTCTAAAAATAAGATTGATCTTGTTATTACTGATCCTCCTTTTGCTATCAATTTTAAGGCAAAAAAAGCAAATTATAACAGAACATCCTCAAGAGTCATTTCTGGATATAATGAAATAAAGCCTGAAGATTATTATGATTTCACATACGCATGGATGAGTGAAGTTTTCAGAATTTTAAAAGATTCTGGAAGCATGTATGTTTTTTCAGGTTGGAATAATCTTAAAGATATTTTGAGAGCATTAGATGATATTGGATTTGTAACAATTAATCATATTATTTGGAAATATCAATTTGGTGTGGTAACTAAAAAGAAATTTGTTACTTCTCATTATCATTGTCTTTATGTTTGCAAAGATGATAAGAAACGAAAATTTTTCCCATTTACCAGATTTAAAAAAGATGATAAAACAAAAGATGGACGTAGTCTTCATTATAGAGATAAAGAAGATGTATGGGATATCAAAAGAGAGTATTGGACTGGTGATGAAAAAACACCAACTAAACTTCCTTCTGAATTAATTAAAAAATTATTAGAATACTCTAGTGAGAAAAAAGACATTGTATTTGATCCATTTCTTGGTTCAGGCCAGGTCGCAGTAGTAAGTAAATCCCTTAATCGGCAATTCATTGGATTTGAAATTGTTCCTGAATATTACAAATTTGCTAAAAAACGACTTGACAAGAACTTGTATCGAATTAAAGCATCAAAATAATTTATTTTTCTTTTTTTGGTTCGTCTGTTTTTTTCTGTCCTATTTTTGTAGCAATCATTTCACGTAATTCATCGTCTGTTTTTTCTTCAACTTTAATGCCAATTGATTTTGCAATAGTTTCTAACTTTGCTCTTTCAGTTTCCACTGGTCCTGATATTGTTGGTGTTTGCTCTTCTCCTATTTTCATCTGTTCTTGAATTTCATTTTTTGCTTTATTGTATTCATTAACTGCTTTACCAAGTTTTTTTGCAACACCTGGAAGTTTACCTGTTCCTAAAATCAAAATTACTGCAACAAAAATTATTATCATCCATTCACTTCCTGCAATATTTAATGAATAATCAAGCATATTCTTCTAAGTAATATTTTAAAATTAAATGTAATGTTCAGGATTTATGCCTAAAGATTTAATTCAACTTTGAATTCTTTGTGGTTCTAGTTTCTTTCTAGATGAAATTGCTAAAAGTGTGACACCAATTCCTATTACACAAAAAACCAAATACGGTGTTTCGTTTCCAAACGCTTCTGTAATTGGACCACCAATTGTGGGTCCTAATGCCCAACCTATTCCAAAAACTGTTTCATATGCACCAATTATTTTCCCTGTGATCTGTTTTTTTGTTTTACTCAAAATTATTTCTAAAGTTAGTGGGAAAAATATGCTAAACCCAAATCCCATTAGAACTAGAGCAATTCCAAAAGTAATAATTGAATCTGCAATAACTGCTATGCCTAATCCTATTGAAACTGATAATGTAGCTGCGATCAAAGTTTGACTTGTTCTTTTTGCAAATTTTCCTGCTAATGCTAATGACACAACTCGTGAAATTCCAAAAACAAAGTACAATAACAAAATATTTGTTGCACTCATTCCACTATCATTCAAAAATGCAGGAAAAATTGTGAGAATTATTCCAAAAGATGATGTACAAAAAATTAATAGAATTATCACTTCAGGAAATCTTTTCATTTCTTTAATTGCTGAAAGCGATATCCGTTCTTGATGAATTTTGATTCTCTTTTTTGAGATTAGTAGTGCAGAAATTATTCCAGTAGCCAGAATAAATGCTGTAATCTGGAATAGAATTCTGTATGTAATATCTAGACCCTCTAAGAGTACAGTACCTAGTAATGGACCTATCATGAATCCAATTACAAAAAACATTGTAAACCAAGAAATGTTTCTAACTCTGTTTTTTTCTGTACTTTCATTAGCAATTATTGCCTGACATGGTGGCCAGAAAAATGCATGAGCTACACCTGTCAATACTCTGAATCCCATTAATTCTGGAATTGAATGTGCAATTGATAATAGATAAATTGATACAGAATTAATTGCAGCGCCAACTGCTAGTAGATATCCATTATTAATTCGGTCAAGAAGAATTCCCACAAAAAGGGGAATGAACATGTATGGAACAAAATTTGTTAATCCAATTAATCCTAGTTCAGAATATGTTGCACCAATAACATTTTTTGCAAAAATTGGTAAAATTGGTCCGTGCAATCCATAGGAAATTCCTATGATCAAACCAGTTATGTTAACTAGAATTAGAATTCTATTCATTTGAATGCTGCAACCATTATTGCCCCGCCCATAAGATCTTTCTCAAATTCTACTTTAGAGAATTTCTCTAGCAATAATTTTTCTAGTTTTTTGTTTTGAGGCCATCGTTTGTACGTGCCATATAATTTTCCAAATTTCAATCCTAATCTACCTCCTGCAATTAATGCAAGAATGGGAAGGATGAATTTTAGATAGCATGATACACCAAATCTAAAAAATGCTTCATCTGGTTTACCCAAATCCACAATTACGAATCTTCCATCTTTTTTCAACACTCTATGAATTTCAGAAATTGCAATTTTCAAACTTATTGCATCCCTCAATGAATAACCGCACAATACCGCATCAAACTCTTCATCTTTAAACGGAATATGCTCAAAAACACCATTTGCCATGTCTGGTGATTTTTCAAAATATGTGCTTGTATTTTTTAACATGGGAACTAGCGGATCAAAAAGTGTAATTGAAAGTTTTCCGTCAGTTTGTTTTAGTGCAGTCTTTGACATGTTACCAAAACCCGAACCTGCATCAAGAATTTTATTTCCTGGAAAAACTCTTTGTGAAATTCCGCGATTTCTGTGTTCAACATCCTTTCCTAGAGAAATAATTGAATTTACTTTATCATAAACTGGAATTATTTCTCGAAGTACATCCATTACTTCTCCCCAGTAACTACCTAATCCCATAATCTATCGTCTTTGTATACTAGTTTGAATATGTTTTCAAATCTACGGCTTTTATTCTTTAGAATATTTAGATATGTTTTGAGAATAATTTTGTATATCTGACTCTGAAATCTTTTCAAAGACTTTGGTTTTAGTTGTAATCTTTGCCATTTTAATATGATTGACTTCATCCTTTTTCTCTGCTTTTAGATTAATTGCTGCAATGGCTAATGCTGCTGCGTCTTCTAAACTCATATCTTTATTGTAAAATTTTTCAAAAAATTCATTAACATCATTAGAACCATTTCCAATTGCAATTGCTGAATATTGTACATATGTCCCACTTGGGTCAGTGATGTAGATTGATTCACCTTTTTGATCAATTCCTGCAATAATCATGGCAACTCCGTTTGGACGTACACCTCCATATTGTGTAAATTGATGAGCTTGATCTGCTAGATATTTGGCAACTGTTGCAATTTCAACTGATTCATCATATGTCATTCTGTTTCCTTGTGAAAAGAATCTTGCACCATCTACTTGGACACGTGCATCTGGAATGTATCCAGCAGCTGCAATTCCAATATGAAAATCAACTTGGAAAATCTTTTGAGTAATATTTTTAGTTTGTAATGTTCGTGGTTTTTCCTCTACTGCTAAAATGATTCCTTCTTTAGTACTGATACCTAGTGCTAATGTTCCTCTTTTTACAGTCTCTATGGCATATTCTACTTGGTATATTCGTCCATCTGGAGAATACATGGTTGGGGTCATATCATATCCACGTGATGCCATCATGATATCACAACTTTATTCCAAGTCAATTTAAGGGTAATTGTCTTGCCTGAATATGGAAAAGATCTGGAAATAGGGTTTTAAGCAAAAATATCTAATTTCTTTTAGAAACTATGACAAACCAACTATTTGAATTCAAAGAGATCATTAAATCAAAATGTGTTTCTGAGCAAAGAAAACCCGATAAGCAGACTAGGAAATTACTACTTTACTTGTTTACAAGTACAAGGGGTGGATTTACACGATTACGGATAATCATTCACTTACTTGATAGACCATACAATACCCATCAGTTATCACAAGTTCTTGAACTTGATTATAAGGCAGTTCAACATCACATGAAAGTTCTTCAGAAAAATAACATGGTCTCAAAAATTGGAGAAAAATATGGATCTATTTTTCACTTGTCAAATTTTCTTGAAATAAATATTGGGGCATTAGAGGAAGCAATCGATAAACTAGATAGAAAGATGAATTACAAGAAAGTGTATTTGTAATCATACTTTCTTAACTTACGATAGGAATTTCAACCAAACTTATATAAAATGAAATCACTTAGCAGAAATACCTTGGTTAAGAATGACCCATTTGCTAATGCAACAAAACAAGTGAATGACGCATGTGATGTTTTAGGAATCAAAGACAAAGGAATTCGTGAATATCTTGCTATGCCAAACAAGATGTTGAGAGTAAAGATTCCAGTAAAAATGGATAATGGTAAAATTAGAATTTTCACAGGTTTTAGAAGTCAGCATAATAATGATAGAGGTCCATACAAAGGAGGAATTCGTTACTTTAATCCTGAAGGTGGTGTAGAATACATGGAACGTGAAGTCATGGCATTATCATCTTGGATGACATGGAAATGTGCAATTGTTGATGTCCCATTTGGTGGTGGCAAAGGTGCAATTTACGTAAATCCTAAAACAGAAAAAATAAGTGATGCTGAATTAGAAAGACTAACTCGAGGATTTGCATTCAAAATTTCTGAAATCATTGGACCTGAAAAAGATATTCCAGCTCCTGATGTTTATACTACCGGACGAGAGATGACACAAATTATGGATACATATAACAAATTAAACGGTAACAAATATTTTCCCGGTGTAATTACTGGAAAACCAATTTCAATGGGTGGTTCTCTTGCAAGAAATGTTGCAACTGGATTAGGTGTAGCATATACCGTAAGGGAAGCAGCAAAGACTTTGAAACTTAATCTTAAAGGTGCTACAGTTGTTTTACAAGGATTTGGAAATGCTGCAACATATGCAGGTGAATACTTGGAAAAAATGGGTGCCAAAATAATTGGAGTGAGTGATTCTAAAGGTTCTATCTCTATTCCAAAAGGTGCAAAGGTTAGTGCAATTTTGGCACACAAACAAAAGAAAGGTTCTGTAGTTGGATTACCTGGGAGTAAGAAAATCTCAACTGAAGAATTACTTACTACAAAATGTGATGTACTAGTTCCAGGTGCATTGGAAAATCAAATTAATGCAAAGATTGCAAATAACTTGAAATGTAAAATTATTGCAGAAGCTGCAAATGGTCCAACATTACCTGAGGCTGATCCAATTATTTACAAAAAGAAAATTTTAGTTGTTCCTGATATTTTAGCAAATTCTGGTGGTGTCTGTATTTCCTACTTGGAGTGGGTACAAAACAATATGGGCTATTACTGGACATTTGATGAGGTTGCAAACAAGATGGAAAAAAACATCACAAAAGGTTTCAAAGATGCATATGCACTTTCAAAGAAACACAAAATCGATATGAGGAGAGCAGCTATGGTATTGGCAGTAGAACGAGTTCTTGAGGCATTTAATCAAAAAGGTATTTGGCCATAAACTTAGACTAGATACGATTCATAACAAACTAGTTGTTCAATAAACATTATTTTTCCTTTAGTAATCTTTTGAAGTTCTCTTTTGAAAGAAAGATCAATTTTTGTTCTTCTTTGTAGTAATTGAATTGTCTTTCCAGTTAATGTTCTACCTTTTTTATCTCTATCAAAAAGAATTATCAATCTCTCATATTTTGACACAGAATCAGTAAAGTCAATCATTCCTTTGAATTTATAAAATTCTAAAACATTACCTGAAAAACCTAATTTCACCAATGCTTTAGAATCTCTTTTACCTTCAACTATTACTACACTATTGTTCATAGAATTTAATTGTGAAATAAATTTTTTTAATTCTATAATTTCTTGTTCAGAAACAAGCATTACAATTTGATTTGTTTTATCATATTAAAATAGAATATTTTTTGATAACCACAAATTTGATCAACATCAATTTTAGAAAAATTAAGAATAGGGCTTAAGAACAATTCTATAATAGAATCTACATACTATCCTTAGATTCTAAAAAACTCAATCCGCCCTAACAGTTTACATCTAAGAGAAAATACTCTTTTTCAAATCCAAAATATTTTTCTGAAAACGTTAAGCAAGATCTTTATACTTGTTTTAACATATTAAGCACTTTTGCAAATAAATTATAATGTCTGATGTTTTACTTGTACAAAATACTAGAGTTGAGGGTTCTGGATATTTAGGGGAACTTTTACAATATGATGGATTTGATATAACATCAATTAATGCAAAATATGAATCACTTCCAGAAAATAATTATTCTCTAGTTGTAATTTTGGGAGCTCCTGAAAGTGCAAATGATGATTTACCTTATCTTAAAGCAGAACAACAACTAATCAAAAAAAATGTTGAAAAAAATATTCCTGTTTTGGGAATTTGTTTGGGTTCTCAATTAATAGCTAAAACATTTGGTGCCAAAGTGTATGGTGGACAAAAGACGGAAATCGGTTTTTACAATGATTTGAAAATTTCTAACAACTCTCAATTGTTTTCAGGATTCAAAAACCCATTTACTGTATTTCATTGGCATGGTGATACCTTTGATTTACCTGATGGAGCAGAAAGATTAGCCTCATCTGAACATTACTCTAATCAAGCATTTCAATACAAAAGTGCAGTTGGGTTACAATTTCATTTAGAAGTTAATGAGCAGATGGTAAATCTGTGGCTAGATAATACAGAAGAAAAATTACAAAAAATTTCACACATTGATCCTCAAGTAATTCGTTCAGAAATTAATGAAAATATTTCAATTGTAAAATCAAATATGAAGAATTTTTATAACAATTTCAAATCGACATTTGATCTTTGACCAAAGTTTAATATAGTTAATTCTAATTTTATCGATCGAACGATGTCAGCCGTGAAGAAAATTTTTGAAGAAACAATTCAAACTGATCACAAAGTTATCACTGAAGAATCATCAAAATCTATTCTAAAATCTTATGGTGTCAAAGTTCCACCGTTTGCATTAGCAACATCTGCTGAAGATGCAGTAAAGCAAGCAAAAAAAATTGGATTTCCACTTGTAATGAAAGTAGTATCGCCACAAATTTTACACAAGACTGATGTTGGTGGTGTCAAAGTTGGCATTAACGATGTAGCTGATGTTAAAAAAACATTCAATGACATGTTTGGTAGACTATCTAAGAAAAAAGGTGTTAACGTTAAAGGTATTCTTTTGGAGAAAATGGTTCCAAAAGGTGTTGAACTTATTGTAGGTATTCAAAATGATCCACAATTTGGTCCAATGATTATGGTAGGATTAGGTGGAGTAATGACTGAAGTTTTCAAAGATGTTGCATTTAGAATGTTACCAATAACAACGTCTGATGCAAAATCAATGATTAATGAACTCAAAGGTTCTAAACTCCTCAAAGGATTCAGAGGTAGTGCACCTGTTGATCTTAACATGGTTGCAAAAATGTTGGTAGATATTGGCAAATTAGGCGTAGAAAATGCCGATTACATTAACAGTATAGACTTTAACCCAGTAATTGTATATCCAAAATCACACTTTGTAGTTGACGCAAAAATTATTCTAAATAAAGAATTAAGGAAAAATTCAATCTCTAAAGTAAAACCAAACATTACATCAATGGAGTCTTTCTTTACTCCAAAATCTGTCGCACTAGTTGGTGCATCTGCAACCCCTGGAAAGATTGGTAATTCTGTATTAGATGCACTTGGGAAACAAGATTACAAAGGTAAAGTATATCCAATTAATCCTAAACAAAAATCAATTCTTGGAATCAAATGTTATCCATCATTAGAAGAAGTACCTGGAAAGGTTGACTTGGTTGTTGTTTGTATTGATCTTTCAGCATGTGGCCCAATTATGAAATCATGTGCTAAAAAAGGAATTCATAATGTTGTAATTGTTTCTGGTGGTGGCAAAGAACTTGGTGGTGACAGAGCAGCAATGGAAGCTGAAGTCAAAGAATTATCTATAAAACACAAAATTCGTGTAATTGGTCCTAATTGTATTGGAATGTTTAATGCAGCAAATAGACTTGATTGTGCATTTCAAGGACAAGAAAGAATGGTACGTTCAAAATTAGGTAATGTTGCATTTTTCTCACAAAGTGGAACCATGGGAATTAGTATGTTAGAATCAGCTGATCTATTTGGTTTATCAAAAATGATCAGTTTTGGTAATCGTTCTGATGTTGATGAAGCAGACATGATATGGTATGCTGCAAATGATCCTCAAACTAAAGTAATTGGATTATACGTTGAAGGATTTGGTGATGGACGAAAATTCATCAATACTGCTAAACGTGTAATGAAAGAGACAAAGAAACCCATCGTTATTTGGAAGAGTGGAAGAACTGCTGCAGGTGCAAAACAAGCTGCATCACACACAGGTTCACTTGGAGGTTCAAATGCAATGATTATGGGTGCATTCAAACAGGCAGGAATTATTTCAGTTGATAGTTATCAACAACTAGTTGGAGTTCTAAAGGCACTAGCATGGCAACCAGCTGCAAAGGGAACTCATGTTGCTATGACTAGTAATGGTGCTGGTCCAATGATTGGTGGAATGGATCAATTAGAAAGATTCGGTCTTACAATAGGAAAGTTATCACCAGAACGTGTCAAAAAAATGAAGGCTCATTTTCCAATAGCTGTTCCTATTCATAGTGGTAATCCAGCAGATGTAGGTGGCGGTGCAACTGCAGAAGATTATAAATTTGTAATTCAACATTTCATGGAAGAAAAAAATATTGATATCACAATGCCATGGTTTGTCTTCCAAGATGATCCGCTTGAAGAAACAATTGTTGATTATCTTGCTGATTTCCAAAAGAAAAGAAAGAAACCACTTTTAGTTGGATGTAATGGTGGTCCATATACTGAAAAAATGGTAAAATTGATTGAGAAACATAATGTTCCAGTTTACCAAGACCTTCGAACTTGGGTTGAAGCTGCAGGTGCATTAGTTCAATTGGGCAAAATACAAGGAAAATAGATAACATTTAAGTCCTGAATATCTTTGCAAATTAACATGTCACTAGTTACCACATCTACTTCTGATGGCATTTGTACTGTTAAAATTAATCGACCTGACAAACTTAATGCTATGAACATAGATGTTGCAAAAGAACTAATCAAAACTTTTGAAGACCTAAATCATAATGATGATGTCAAAGTTATCATTTTGACTGGTGAAGGAGACAAGGCATTTTCTGCAGGTGCAGATATTGAATACATGTCAAAAATCACTGCAGATGAATCAGTTGCATATGCAAAAACTGGTCAACTTGTAACTTCAACTGTTGAATTAGTAAAACAACCAACTATTGCAGCCGTTAATGGATTTGCTTTAGGTGGAGGTTGTGAACTTGCAATGTCTTGTGATATCCGAATAGCTGCTGATACAGCTAGAATGGGTCAACCAGAAGTAACAATTGGAATTCCACCTGGATGGGGCGGAACACAAAGATTGATGAGAATTGTGGGAATAGCTAAAGCAAAAGAACTTGTTTACACAGGTAAAATGGTAAAAGCAGATGAGGCAAAAGAAATAGGCCTTGTTAATCACGTAGTACCTCTTGCATCACTACAAGAAGAAGCATTGAAAATGGCACAAAAAATTGCTGGAAACTCTACTATGGGTGTCCAAATGTCTAAAGTTGCAATTAACAAAGGACGAAATGCAGATCTTGATACTGGTCTTGCAATTGAGCTTCTTGCTTGGAGAAACTGCTTTACTCATCCTGATAGGGAAGAACGAATGACTGCATTTGTTAACAAGTCAAAAAAATAGCTGTCTCAAACTTACTTCTTATTTTATTAAATTTTTAGAATTTGATTTTTTATAATTTACTCATTATATCTCACAGATCGCTTAAAATAATGATATTCCGTGCGCATTTCTTGAATTCATAGTGTGCTGTGTGTGAAAAGCTTATTATAATTTGAAATGACTATTTTATTCATAATGGCAACTGAACAAACACAAAAGATGATCACTGTCACTGCAAAAGCAGCTGAGAAAGTTAAAGAATTCATGAAAGAAGAAGCAGATTCCCCTGAATACCTTAGAGTATATGTTCAAGGCGGAGGTTGTTCTGGATTATCATATGGTATGGGCTTTGAAAAAGCACCAGAAGAAGATGATATCGTCATGGAGGAAAATGGAGTTAAACTATTAGTTGATAGCTATAGTGTTGATCATCTCCAAGGTGCAAACGTAGACTACATTGAAAGTTTGATGGGTTCTGGATTCAAAATCAATAATCCAAACGTAACAAAATCATGTTCATGTGGTAGCTCATTTAGCACTGAATAAACAACTAGAATTATTTTCATTTTTAGATATGCCTAGCGTATGCTAAGTTGATGAATTTCAAACTTTTCATCTTCACTGTCAGTGTTTTTCGATACCCTCATATATCGCAGGCAAAAACCCAAAACATAATGATAAAGGAGATGAAGAATTTATGCCTCAATCAGGAATTGTCAAATATCACGTTAAACTTTCCTATGAAGTTGATGGACTCGTTGAAAGAGCAGATATAATCGGCGCAATCTTTGGCCAGACAGAAGGTCTGTTAGGTCCGGAGATGAATCTGAATGAACTGCAACGAGTTTCTAAAGTAGGTCGCATTGAAGTTAATGCAAAATCTACTTCTAACACCACTAATGGTGATGCATTAATTCCTATGAGTACTGATATTGATACTTGTGCTTTAATTGCAGCAGGTATTGAGAGCATTGACAAAGTTGGTCCATTTGATTGTAAATTCAGATTAGAAGCCATTGATGATGTACGGGCTGCAAAGAAAAATGATATTGTAAAACGTGCAAAAGAAATCAAGCAACAATGGGCAACTAAAACAGTTAGTGAGGGAGAAACTATGCTAAATGATGTTCATCAAGGTGACACTGGTAAATTATCAAAATATGGCCCATCTAACTTAACTTGTAGTTCTGGTGTTTTTGATTCTACTTGGGTAATTCTAGTTGAAGGACGAGCTGATGTAATCAATCTTTTGAGAGCAGGATATGATAATGCCCTTGCTATTGAAGGTGCAAAAATTGATGAATCAATCAAAGAATTATGTAGTACTAAAGATACTGTAGTTGCATTTCTTGATGGTGATAGAGCAGGAGGATTTATTCTTAAAGAATTAAAATCCGTTGTTACGCTAGACTATGAAATACAAGCAGACAATAATGTTGAAGTTGAAGAATTAACTCCTCAAAGAATTGATGATATTCTAAGACCTATTGCTAATGAAATTAGAGATGGAAAACCTGCACCCGAAATAAAAAGTGAAGATGACAAACCACTTGCAGAACTAGCATCAAAGATTTTTGTAAATATCAATGAAACACTTGAAGCAGTTGCATTAGATAAAGATGAAAAAGAAATTTTCAAAGTTCCAATTAGTGAAGTTGTTAGTAAATTAACATCTCAATCTGGAATCAAATATCTTATGTTAGATGGAATTATCACTCAGAGACTTTTAGAGAGTGCTAGAACTGTAGGTATTGAATATGTTATTGGACATAGAGTTGCAAAATTATCAAACTCTGATGGTTTGACACTAAAAACATTCAGTGATTTAGGCATATCTTAAGAATATAGATGACTGAACTAAAAATTCAGCATATCTTAACTCTCTCTTATCTATTATCTAAAGGTGCAAAGCATAACTATGTCACAATCACTACAGACTCGCTTGGAAAAAATATAAAAAAATCACAACAATCTGCATCTAAACATCTACTTGAACTAGAACAGAATCAATTCATTGAGCGAATAATTAGCGGACGAAATATTTCAATAAAAATTACCAGTAAAGGTTTTTCTGAAATGGTAAAACTTTCAACTATTTTACAAAAAAGTTTGAATTCTTTTCCTTCTCATGTTGAGATAAATGGAACATTAGTTTCTGGAATGGGCGAAGGTGCATATTATATGGGATTAAAAGGATACACAAAACAATTCAAATCAAAAATAGGATATGTCCCATTTCCTGGAACACTAAATGTCAAAATAAATCAAAAAATTCATCAAGAAGCTATCAAACAATTTGTAAATTTGAATGGAATTGACATCAATAGTTTTTCTGATGGTAAGCGAACTTATGGTTGGGTTAAATGCTTCCCTGCAAAAATAAATAATTCAGTGGATTGTAATTTAATTTTACTTGAGCGTACACATCATGATAATTCTGTAGTTGAATTGATTTCAAAACTTTGTTTGAGAAAAACTGCAAAACTAAAAGACGGTTCTAAAATTTCTATTAAAATCCACATTAATTCCTAAATTCCATGAATTGAATCCCCGTATTCTTTTTCTATTTTAGAACTAGAACTTTCAGGAATTGGAGATTGTAATCTAGCAACTTTTGCATCAAGTTTAATTCTTTTACATCCATCTGTGATGAATTTTTCTTGATGTGCTTGATCATACCCTAATGCAATAATTTGTGGTCTAACGAGATTAACTGTCTTGAAAATGTCATCTTCTTGCCCAATTAGACAAATATCCACTATTGAAAGTGAATTTACTAATTCTTGTCTTTGTTCTTGATCGTGAATTGGACTTCTTTTTTTCATTTTAACTGCTGTACTGTCTGTTGCAACAACCACTACTAGGACATCCCCTAATGCCTTTGCTGCATTTAATGTGTGAATGTGACCTGGATGAATAATGTCAAAAACCCCTCCTGCTAACACTATGTGCAATGAACTTCGTCCAATTTCAGTAAGTGTTTTTCTATCCTCATTTACTAGTTGATTTTTTATCAATCCATCAATTTTTGAATTAATAATATCATCTGGTAACATACTTTTTTCCTTGATTAACTCCATTGATTCACTTCCAATTATTTGAGACACATACATTGATGAGAGAATCATCTTTTCACTTTGTTCCATATTTTTTTCTTTTATCACCCTCTCTTTAATTCATCTATAACTGTCACATTTTTGGATCAAGGCCTTTTGCCAATCTTAATGCATCTACTAGTCCATCAGCATATCCTATACTCAAAATTGCAACTTCATCTAGTCCATCCTCCAGAAATTTCTCTGCGTCTTGGATGTAGAGTTCCGCATTTTCTAAAATAACTTGAAATTCTTTTTGATCCTTGTAGAGTGGTATTATTTCATCTAGTGCGTCCTTTACCATTGGAACATATTTTTCCATCATTTGAATTGAAATCTTTTTTGTTTTCTCCGAATTATCAAAGGGCTCATCTATGCATTGACTAAATATTTTTAATGCATCTGATTCTGTAAAATGCATTCTACCTGGAATGATTATTGTATGCGGTGGCTTTCCAAAATCCTTCTTTTTGAGGCTAGATATTTTACCTGAAATAATTTCTTGATCTTTGAATCCTATTCTTGATGCAATTATTACAAAAGTCGATGTACTAATTACATTTCTTTTTTGTCCTTTTTCTGTTTCCACTAGTCCATTTAATGCATCATTTGGTTCCAAGAAAAAATCTTTGTCTTGATTGTACTCCAAAAGAAGTACAGTGTGGTTTCCTTCAATAATATTTTTGTAAATTACATAGTACGGCGTGGTAAGTTCCATTTCACTCATTATTGTTGCAATCCTCCCAACTTTGTAAAAATGCAAACCACATTCGCCTATCATTGAAGTAAGTGATGATGCTGCATGGATTGAATATGTTTTAATTTTTTGCTCAATTGCTCTTGTTCTTAATTCAATATGGGTAGTTGCAATGTATGGATCACCATAAGATAATAGTACAACTTTCTTTTTCTTTGCATTTTTTAAAATCTCTTTACCATCTTCTACTACCCATCTTTTTGCAGGTTTGAATTCTCCTTTGGTTGCATTTTTGATTTTAGTTAAATCTGATTTTCCAATAGGACTGGTAAATTGTTCTAAATACACAATGTCTGCTTTTGATAAAATATCTAGTGCTTCATTAGGAATTGATTTGAATCCTGAAATTCCTAAACCAATAAACCACAGCATTATTGCATTTTTTTGTCATGTAGTCTTTTTAAATGCTGTAAAGTTTTCTTAAGAATTTCAATACCTTTGAGATATTCTTCAATTGAAACTTTTTCGTCAATTGTATGTGCTTCATGTGGATCTCCTGGACCATACGTTACAACGGGGATGTTCCATTGATTACCTAGCACATTCATGTCTCCTGTACCTGTTTTTCTAATTAGAGTTGGTCTTGAATGCTCTACATCCATTACTCCGAGAGTAAATGCTCTAACTAATGGCGAATTATGCTCTGCCTCAAATGGTTCTGTTTCATCAAGTATTGAGTAAAATGCCTCTACCCCTCGTTTTTCTGAAATTTCTTTTATGATTGTTGCAATTTTTTGTTCAATGGATTTACAGTTCATGTCTACTGGAATTCTAATGTCATAAGTTGTTTCACACTCTCTTGGAGTAATGTTGTGACTTGTTCCACCTTTAATTTCAGTCATTGTTACGGTTAGTAACATTCCTTTTGTTCTACCTTCTTGACCTTCTTCTAATTTTTCTTTAAGCTCAACTGCAAAAATTGCTGATTCTTGAATTGCATTTTTTGAAAGCCATGGTGCACTTGCATGAGAACTATCCTCAACACTAATTTTGAGATTAATTGCCAATCTTCCTTTGTATGCAATTGTAACTTGTTTAATTCCACTTGGCTCTCCAAAAATTGCATAATCAACATCCCATTTTTTTTTAACAATATTTTTGATTCCAATAGCGTTTCCTTCCTCATCTACTGCTCCCACAAAAGTTATTGTCCCGTTATTATTTTCAATTGATGCTGCTGCAAATAACATTGCCATTAGTGGTGCCTTTGCATCAGATGCCCCTCGTCCATAAAGTGAATCTCCTTCTTTTCTAACTTTGACTTTACCTGGAACTACGTCCATGTGTCCACATAACATAATTTTTGGAGAACCTGAACCTTTTTTTGCAATAAGATTTCCTACTTCATCAATTTGAATATCCTCAAATCCTAAATCATCACATTTGTCAGCTAAAAATTCTGCCATTGGTTTTTCACTCAGTGATGGTGTGTACAATCTAAGTGCTTTTTCTAGCATCTTTGTTGCAAATCTTGAAGTTACTAAATGAGTGTCCAATTCTTACTTGTCTACCTTTATTGCATAATCAAGCATTAGGGATGGGATATCTACATCACATACTCTGACAGTATTCTTGTATTCTGTTGTATTGTTAACTTCATGAACTACTAGCCCTTTCTCATCACTTTCCATCAAATCTACACCTACAATATCTCCTTGAACTGCATTTTTAGCCTTAATGCACATTTCTTCCATCTCTTGAGTAACCTTGCATGGTTCTGCTACTCCACCAAGTGCCATATTTGTTTTCCAATGCTTAGAAATTCTATAAATTGCTGCAACGATTTTATCTCCTACCATTATTGCCCTAATGTCTCTTGGTGGTCTTTTTACAAATTCTTCTAAATAATGTACTTGATAAATTGGATACATTTTCTCTCTACTTTCAATAACTCCTTCAGCTGCATCTCTGTCATTTAATTTTGAAATTAATCTTCCCCAACTTCCAACTGTTGGTTTGATTACTCTGGGAAATCCTTGAGTTTCCAATGCATCCAAAGCTGCATCTTTTGAAAAAGCAACAGTTGCATCAGGTGTTGGTACCCCAGCTTTCTTTAGTAACATATGTGTAAATAATTTATTTCCTGCAAACACTCCTGTGTTGAGACAGTTGATGACTTTAACACCTAATCCTTCTAATGCTGCAGTTGAATGTAAATTTCTGTAATAACTTACACACCTTTGAATCACCACTCCATAGTCATCAGGTTTTTTTTCTAAATTTATCGCTAATTTTTTACAATCTACCATCTGTATGTTGATGTTGTTTTTTTTACCTGCTTCTAGTAGAGCTTTTTCTTCCCAACGGACGGTGTCGTAAAGAATTGTAACGTCAGGACTCACTGCCCCCAATCCTCGCCAACCGTTTGGGCGGGCTTTAGATCGAAACCATCTGAACCTTTTGCTAATTCAAAACTTGCACCACATTCTGGACATGTCACAATTTCTCCTTCAAGTGCATCACTTGGAATAGAAATTACTGCATCACATTCTTCGCATTTAGTCATATTTGTTCTTCACATCTCCTCTTTATTTATCATTAATTATCTTTTTTTCGAGTCTATCTTCAAGTGGAATATCAATGAGATCACCCATTCTTAGATTCTTTAATCCAGCAGCAAGAGCTTTTGCACCTTCATCATCTTTTTCAAGACCTAGTAATGTCATCAAGTAAGCAGCCCCTGTTTTTCCAGCTAATTCCCCAAAAACTATTCTTCTTCTATTTCCAACTGATCTTGGAGGAATGGGCTCATATGCTGCAGGATTTCTTAGAATTGCTGCAAGATGTGTGCCTGCTTTGTGTTTGTATGCTGAAGATCCAACAATTGGTTTTGAGTCATATGGTTTGATTGATGTGTATTCTTCAATTAATCTAGATAAATCTAACAACATATCTAATCTAAAATCATTTGGTGATTTGTACAGATGTGTTAATGCAACTGCAACTTCTGCAAGTGGTGGAATCCCTGTCCTTTCTCCAATTCCATCAATAGTTGTATGAATCTGATCAACTCCTGCATCACATGCTGAAAATGCATTTGCAACTGCAAATCCAATATCATTATGAACGTGTGCATCTAGTGGAACACCTACAACATCACTTACACTCTTTACAAAATTATACATTCCAATGGGGCGTAAAATACCAACAGTATCTGGAAGACTAATTCTATCTACTCCTGCCTCCTCAATTGCTTTACAAACTTTGATCAAAAATTCTGGCTCTGCTCTACTTCCATCCTCTACTGTAAATCTAATTTTAAGTCCATGAGATTTTGCATACTCTACAGTCTCTACTGCTCTAGTTAGTGCTTCTTCTCTTGAAATACGTAGTTTATCTTTTAGATGAATATCTGATATTCCTAAATATGCTGCACACCATGTTGCATCACAGTCTAATGAAATATCTATGTCTGATTTGAGTGCACGTCCATGAGATACAATGTCTGCCTTTAACCCTTGTTTGATAATTATCTTAGTTGCTTCTTTGTGATCATTTGATATTACAGGTGAAATTTCAATTTGATCTACTCCAAAGTAATCTAACATCCATGCAATCTGAATTCTTTGTTTGTTTGTAAATGAAACACCCGGATGTTGTTCTCCTTCTCTTAAAGTGCTGTCAAGAACTCTAATTTTCTTTGGATTTTTGTCGAATGCATTGTATTTGTTTGCATAGTAATTCGGATCTTTCATTGCTAAAATCGTTAACTTAAATTGATGATATAAACATATTCGTACTAACATCGTAGGAAATGAACAAATTTGATCCTAAACTAGTTTTGAATTTTAATTATGAAACGAAAATCGTTTTTAGATAACTTTTTTCAAAATTATTACTGTGTTTGTATCTATGACTCCTGAAATCTTTCTTAATGCATCAATACTATTGTTAATGTCTGAGATATTTGATGCACTGATCATTGTTGTAATGTCGTATTGACCAGTAATTTCATAAACTGTTTTTACTCCTTCTAATTTTGCAAGCTTTGATGAAACTTTTGATGTGTCAGTTGCAGAATCTACTGAAACAAGAACAATTGCACTAGTTGTATTTTCTTCTCCAAGCTCCACAGTAAATTTCTTAATAGTTCCACTACTTACTAAATTTTTTACTCGTCTTCTTACTGCTGATTCAGAAAGTTTAAGTTTTTTTCCAATATCTACAAATGATTCTCTAGAATCTTCTTTTAGATATTCTGTAATTTTTTGATCTATTTTATCCTTGTACATTTCGCTTTTGTTCCTCTTCAGTTAGTATGGAATCAAGAGCATGTAAAACTTTTGTTACATCATCTTCAGTTATAACTAATGGTGGAAGAATTCTTAGGATATTTCTTCCAGAATATAACATCAAAACACCTTTTTTAATTAATCCCATGAGAATATCTCTAATTTCAAACTTCATCTCTATTCCTATCATGAGTCCCTTTCCACGAATTTCCCTAATCATGGTATGTTTTTCTTTTAGTTTTTCTAATCCTTCTCTAAACAGTTTACCCATTTTTTCTGAATTCTCAATCAACCCATCTTCTGTTAATGCTTTGAGAGCTGCAGTTCCTGCTGCACATGCCATTGGATTCCCACCAAATGTTGATGAATGCTCTCCCTTACTCATTGAAGCTAGAATATCTGGTCGTACAAGTGTTGCACCCATTGGAACTCCACCTGCAATTCCTTTTGCAAGACACAAAATATCTGGTGCAGTATTCCAATGATCACATGCCCATAATCGTCCTGTTCTACCTAAACCAGCTTGTATTTCGTCAAAAATTAACAGAATTCCTTTTTCATCACAAAGCTTTCTTACTTGTTGTAAGAAATTTTCTGGTGCAACAATAATTCCACTTTCACCTTGAATTGGTTCTAAAATAATTAAAGCTGTATCATCATCAATCACTGAAAGAAGTGATTCCATGTCGCCATATGATGCAAAAGAAACTTTCTCTACTAGTGGTGCAAATGCTTTTCTATATTTTGGATTAAATGTTAATGACAACGCACCAAATGATTTTCCATGGTATGATCCTTTCATTGCAACCATTCCTTTTTTGCCTGTAAACTTTCTTGCAAATTTCATTGCAGCTTCTATTGCTTCAGCTCCACTATTGTTTAGATGAACTTGAGTGAGTCCTTTGGGTGCTAAACCGATAAGTGTTTTCAAAAACTCTTCTCTTGTTTTATTATACAGTGAACTATGAACTGTAATGATTTTATCAATTTGTTCTTTAATTGCATCATTGACTCTTTTGTTTTGATGTCCTACTAGTGCAACTCCGTATCCGCCCATACAATCAATGTACTCTTTACCATCAATATCCCAAACATGAGCTCCTACTCCTTTTTCAATTGTAACTGGAAATCTTTGATATAGATTTCCCATGAATTGATCTTCACTCATGTTCAATCACCGTACAATTATCATGTGCAATTGCACTAGATATTGGATTTTCTTTTTGACCATTTGCAATTATTGCTTTTTTGACTCCCATATCTAATGCTTCAGTTGATGCTAAGATTTTCTTCTCCATTCCTGGACCAATTTTTGGTCTGATTTCTTTTGCTTCAGCTAGTGTGAGTTTTGGAACAACTTTGTCATCTATTAAGAGTCCATCAACATTTGTAATGAATAATACTTTGTCACAGCCTACTTTACCTGCTACATAAGCTGCTGCTCTATCCCCATCGACATTTAGGAATTCACACTCTTCACTAATTGCAATGGGCGAAATTACTGGTGTGAGTCCTTGATCTAAAAGTAATTTGATAAATTCTGAATTGATTGCTTTAATCTTTCCAGTATATCCACCATCAATTACTTGCTTTCTCCCTTTTTCATTAATGATTATGAGTTTCTTTTTTCTGTCAGCTTGTATTATTTTGGCATCTACTCCTGAAAGCCCAATAGCATTGATACCATTTTTTTGAAGCATTTGAACAATTGTTTTGTTTATTCTACCTGACATTACCATTGTAAAAATCTCTGCAGTTTCTTTGTCAGTGAATCTGCTTTTGATTCCACTAGGCGATGTAACAAATTTTGGTTCTTTTCCTAATTGTTTACAAACTTTGGTGACCTCTTTACCTCCACCATGAACTAAAATTACACCTTCTGATTCTACTATTTTTTTAATATCTGCAATTGTTGATGGATGTAAATTATCTACAACACTTCCGCCAATTTTGATTGTGATCATTTCTAAACAGGAGTTAATGGAGTGTATCTTAGTCCGCTCATTTCATCAAAACCACTCATTACATTCATGTTTTGAATGGCTGATCCTGCCGCACCTTTCATTAAATTATCTGATGCTGATAGTGCAATCAATCTATTGTTATCTTCATCTATATCAAACCCAATATCACAAAAGTTTGAACCAACTACGAATTTTGGATCTGGGAATTTGTATAATCCTTTTTTATCTCTAATTAGTCTGATAAATTTTTCATCACCATAAGCTTCACGATATAATTTCCACAATCCTTTTTCATCAATATCTTTTTTCATGAATGTGTGATTTGTACATAAAATTCCACGAACTACATCTACTGCATGTGGACTCATTGAAACGCGAATTTTCTTTCCTGCTATTTCACTAAGCTCTTGCTCAATCTCTCCTGTGTGTCTATGTTTTGCTGGTTTGTATGGCCTAATCACTCCTGCCCTCATTGCATGTGCAGTTCCTGAACCAGAACCTGCACCTGATGAACCAATTTTTGAGTCAACGATAATGTGATCTGTTTCAATAATGTCATTACGAATTAATGGTGCTAATGCTAATATCGATGTCACTGCCATACACCCTGGACAAGAAACTAGTTGTGATTTTTTTATTTCTTCTCTATGTAATTCCGGAATACCAAAAACTGATTTTTCTAAATAATCTGGATGTGGATGTTCCCATCCATACCATTTGTCATATGCTTCTTGATCATGTAATCTATAATCAGCACTCAAATCAATTACTTTGATACCTCTATCGTATAGTGCTTTTACAATTTCAGTTGCAGTTCCATGTGGTACTGCAGTAAAAACTAGATCACACTTGTTAACTAATTTATCATAATCCATTTCAGAGAAAGTTAGATCGGTAAAACCCTTCAAACTTGGTTGTACTCTATGAAGATATTCTCCAACGTGTTGCCTTGATGTTACCATCGCAATTTCTACTTCTGGATGATTCACAAGAAGACGTAATGTCTCTCCTCCAACATATCCTGATGCACCAACAACCCCTACTTTCATGATAAACCTACTCGTAATGGAGTATAATTTATTTCCTAACGTAGTTTAGTGCAAATTCTATCATTTCTTTTGGAATATTTCGTTGTGCAACTCTTACCAATCCTTTGAATTCTACTGTATTGTTAACTTCATGTACCACTAGGCCTCGTTTTTCATCTTCCATCATATCAATTCCTAAAATTCCACCACCCATGGCTTTAGATGATTTAACTGCCAAATCCTCCATTTCTTTTGTGATCTCACAAATTTCAGGATCTGCTCCTAGTGCGATATTTGTCTTAAAACCACCTGATGATTTTCTATACATGGCTGCAATAGGCTCGTCCCCAACGGTAATCACTCTAATGTCTCTTGGTGGTCTATTGATCATTTCTTGTAAATAGTAAATTCTATCATGTGGGCTATCTGTAATATCCCTGATTTCAAAAACTGCCTCCATCGTGTCTTTATCTTTAATTGGCATTACTCCTCTTCCCCAACTACCAATTATTGGTTTGATAACTAGAGGAAATCCTACTTTTTCTAAATTTTCTGCAGCACTTTCACTTGAAAATGAAAAGTATGTTTTTGGTGTAGGAATATTATTTTTTTCTAAAAGTAAAGTCATGAACATTTTATTTCCACAAATATTTGCAACTTCAAATTTGTTTAACACAGGAATATCCAAAAACTCTAAACATGCAGTAAAGTGTAATCCTCTAAAATAACTTACACATCTTTCTAGTACAACATTTCCAAAATCAAAATCTTCTTTTTTACTTTTTGTGTTAATTTGGGTAATTTTTGCATCTAACATCAATGCATCGTGTCCTAGATTTTCTGCTTCTTTCTTAAGCATTTTTTCTTCTGACCTTAAACGGTCAAACACAATACAAACTTTTGACATTACTCTCCCCAGTCTTCGCCTACAGTTTCTGCTTGTTTAAGCTCAACATTTGATCCATCTTTTTTTGATATTTCAAAGTCAGCACCACAATCAGGGCAGGAGACTAATTCTCCTACTGAGGCATCGTCTGGGATGTTTAATTTTGCATCACATTCTGGGCAGTTCATGTTTTTGATTTCCTTTTCTTTTGTAATTTATTAGCTGCTGTTGACTGCATTCCCCATAATTCTACAAATCCTTTAGCTAACCTTTGATCAAATGTGGAATCTGAACCATATGTGGCAATTTCATGACTGTAAAGAGAATATTCTGACTTTCGTCCTACAACTCTTAGACTACCTTTGTACATTTTGAGTTTCACAGTTCCTGAAACAGGTGTTTGTGATGCTTCAATGAATCCCTCCAAATCTGTTCTTAGTGGATCTTGCCAAAGTCCTGAATACACCAAATATGCCCACTCATCATCAATTAATGATTTGAATTTATTTTCGTGCTTTGTATGGACCATCTTTTCTAAATCTGAATGTGCTTCAATAAGGCAAGTTGCAGCTGGAGTTTCATACACTTCTCGAGATTTAATTCCAACTACTCTGTCTTCAATATGATCAACTATCCCAACACCTGCATCCCCTGCTTTTTTGTTAATGTACTCAATTAATTTTTGAGATTCCAAAGTCTTTCCATCAACTTTAGTTGGAATTCCTTTTTCAAATTCAATTTCCAAATATGTGGCTTTGTCTGGCAAGTTTTTTGTTTTAACCCAAATGAATGCATCTTCTGGTGGTTCATTGTATGGATCTTCTAGTACGCCTCCCTCAATTGCACGTCCCCACAAATTTTGATCAATACTGAATTTTTTTGCAACTGAATCAATTTCTATTCCGTGCTTTTTTGCAAACTTTAACTCTGTAACTCTGTCTAAATTTTTATCTCGAATAGGAGCTATGATTGGAAGATCAGAGCCTGAACGTAATGTAATATCAAATCTGACTTGATCATTTCCTTTTCCTGAACAACCATGTGCTAATGCTGAAACTTTTTCTTTTTTTGCAATTTCTAAAACTTTTTCTGCAATTAGTGGTCGTGCAAGTGCAGTAGCTAGACAATATTTTTTCTGATAAAGTGCATTTGCTTTAATTGATGGAAAAATATAATCTTTGACAAATTCTTTTCTTGCATCAATATTGTAATGTTTTTTTACACCAAGCTTCTTTGCTTTGGCTGCAATTTTTTTAGCATCATCTCCTTGTCCAACATCTACAGTTACTGTAATGACATCCATATCATGTTCATCTTGTAGATATTTTACAACAACAGATGTATCAAGTCCACCTGAAAATGCAAGAATTCCTTTTTGAGTCATGAAACATCTTTTCCGTCGTATTTTGGAATTTATCTTTTGTGATAGGCTGAAATTCATTTTTTTTCAAAATTTATTTCGACTAGCTTGAGCTAAAATTCGATGATTTTTTAACCATCAGATATAACGCTGTTTTATGAAAACTCGATCGATAATTTCTGCAAGTATTGTGGGTATTATCGCATTATCCGTACTTGGAATTACTCTAAATTCTGGTGAATCTACACATGAAAACAAGTTACGTATTGCATATTTCCCCAATATTGGACATGTTATTCCTATTGTAGGTATGGAGCATGGTTCCTTTGAAAAAAATATTGGAAACCAGACAAAAATTGAAACACGAGTTTTTGATAGTGGACCTCAAGCAATTGAAGCTCTATTTGCAAATTCTGTAGATATTGCATATGTTGGACCTGGTCCTGCAATTAACGGGTTTTTAAATTCTGAAAATAATGAATTAAAAATTCTTGCAGGTGCAGCCAGTGGTGGTGCAAGCTTTATTGTTCATCCTGATAGTGAAATTAATTCTGTTTCTGATTTTGCTGGTAAAAAAATTGCAGCACCTCAAATTGGAAACACCCAAGATGTTTCATTACGACATTATCTTTCTGAAAATGGATTAAAGTCAGCTGAAAAAGGAGGCTCTGTAATTGTTTACAATATTTCAAATCCTGATATCTACACATTATTTGTAAAAGGTGATATTGATGGTGCATGGGTTCCAGAACCTTGGGCTACAATTTTAGAAACTGAATTGGGAGGAAAACGATTATTCCATGAAGAAGAACTATGGGGTGATAAAGAATTTGCATCTGTTTTATTAATTGGAAATATAAGTTATGTTGAAAAAAATCCAATTATAATTGAAAATTTCTTACAGTCTCATCATGAAACTGTAACTTGGATAAATGAAAATCCTGTTGAAACTAGAATTATCTTTAATAATTTTCTTGATTCTCATCTAGGACAATCTTTGTCTGATGATGTTGTAGATATTGCATTATCTAATATTTTAATTACATCTGATCCTAAACTTGATTCAATTTTTTCCTTTGCTGAAAAAGCTGATGCCTTGGGATATTTAGGACGAAATGGATATGATTTGTCTGGAATTTTTTACTACTTTGATACAAATTCAATTGATGAGGTAACTACGTAGATGACTAAACTCGAGGCAAAAAATATTGTAAAATATTTTACTCATGAGTCCCATAAACTAAAAGCTCTTGGCGGAATAAATCTAAAAATTGAATCCGGCGATTTTGTATGTTTAGTGGGTCCATCTGGATGTGGAAAATCTACTTTTTTACGTATAGTTGCAGGCTTGGAAACCCCTGATGAGGGGCAAATTCTATTTGATGGACGTCCAGTTAGTGAAACTGGTCCTGATAGAATTATGATATTTCAAGAAGGTGCATTATTTCCGTGGCTGAGGGTTCAAGATAATGTAGAATTTGGATTAAAGATGGCTGGAATTCCAAAAGATGAGCGAGCAAAGATTTCTCATAGATATTTGGATATGATGCAGCTGACAAAATTTGCAGATTCTTTTACTTACCAACTTTCAACTGGAATGAAACAACGTGTAGCTATAGCTCGTGCACTGGTAATGGATCCTGATGTATTATTAATGGATGAGCCTTTTGCGGCACTTGATGCACAAACTAGGGATTTATTGTTAGTTGAAATGCAATTAATTTGGGAAAAAACAAAGAAAACAATTTTGTTTGTTACCCATAATGTTGCAGAAGCTGCAGTTCTTGGAACCAAAGTGGTAGTTTTCAGTAATCGTCCATCTATAATTAAAAAAGAATTTGAAAATAATTTTCCACGACCACGAGTCACTGAGAATGAAGCGTTATTGAAATTCCAACATAATATTTTAGCAGAATTAAGACCTGAGGTAAAAAAAAGTAGAGATTAAATATTATGGCAAAAAATTTCACACCTCATAGAATTGCATTTTATATTGGAATTGTTGTAATTTGGCAAATTGTAGCAATGTCTGGTGTGTGGCCTGAAAATATTTTCCCCACACCCTATGAGGTTGCTGAAGATTTGGCATATGGTGCAGCTGATGGTAGTTTGTTTTATGGAATAATTACTAGTATGTGGAGATTGTCAATTGGATTGGCAATTGCTATTGCTGGTGGAGTTGTTTTGGGAATTTTTATGGCAAGAATTGAGGTAATCAACCAAACAGTTGGGTCTCTAGTTTTAGGATTACAATCTATTCCATCTATTGCATGGGTGCCACTTGCAATTCTTTGGTTTGGATTAACTGATGGTGGGATTATTTTTGTAACAGCAATTGGTGCAATCTTTGCAGTTACCATTAACACCTACACTGGTGTCAAAAACATTGATCCTCACTATATTGAGGCTGCAAGAAATATGGGTGCCAAGGGAGGTCAACTAATTACTGCAGTATTGATTCCAGCAGCATTTCCGTACATGATTTCAGGCTTTAAACAAGGCTGGGCATTTGCATGGAGGGGAGTAATTGGTGCAGAAATTCTATTTTCCTTCCTAGGATTAGGTTTCTTACTTAATGCAGGACGCTCACTAAATGATGTTTCTCAGGTGATATCAATTATGATTGTAATTATGAGCATTGGTCTTGTAATTGATAGTGTGGTATTTCAGAAACTAGAACACAAAGTAATGTCCCGTTGGGGATTACGATAATATTTTTTTGTTTTCTATCTTTAGTGATACTACAAATGCACAAATAATTATTGCAATTGCAAAATACATTACTGCAATATAATCAAAGAAAAATGCTATTGCGCCTCCAATTACTGGACCAATTACTGTTGCAATAGATAATGTTGAACTAAAAATTCCAGATGATGTTGAACGAGGATTGTTATCCATAAGATGGAAATTTCCTCCAATAAACAAAAATGCCCAAGTTGCACCAACTAGTGCCATAAATGGCATTGCCATCCACCACTCAGTAACAAATGTTAATCCTACAAAAACAAATGTCGTAGCACCAATACCAATTTTAAATTTGGTGATATTTGAAATGTTAATTTTACTAGCCATCACATTCATCACGATAAATGCTGTCACTGTATTTGCAACATATACAATTGATATGTGATACAAATCCCCTCCCCATTTTTCCATAATCATTAATGGGAGAATTACCCAAACAGCTGCTGCACCAATATGTCTTAGTAGTAATGACAAAAATAGAAATTTATTTTTTGAAATTACTTTTTTTATAGTACCTGGTTTTAGCTCTTTTTCTTGAATTGGATTTGGAAGTTTAATTGTAAATAATAATCCAATAATGAATGCCGCTGCACTAATTAAGAAAATTAATTTTAAATCATTTGTAACTCCAGCAGCTACTATTCCTGCAAGCCATCCTAATGCATGAAATGAAATTACAGTGGCTGCCCTTTTTTTGTCAATATTTGCCTCATAGGCATATGCAATCATTGCAGGTATCATTATCCCAGTAGCTATTCCTGCAGCAATTCTTACTATGAAAAACATGGAAAGATCTGTAGCAAAATAATGCATTCCAAAGGCTATAGCACATCCAACAAAGCCAATTCTGATAAATTTGAGCCTAGTTCCCTTCTTATCTGAATGTCGTCCAAAATAGATTTCAGATAAAATTTGAGCAAAACTAAATGATGCAACTAGTAGTCCAATCTCAAAGATGGAATCAGTGACTCCTTGAGCAATTATAGGCATGAATACAAAAACTATTGAGATTCCAGCATGTTGAAAAAAGGTTGCACTACGAACTAGATTGTTTACTTGTAACTTTGGCATAAATGTACATCAAATCAACTTCTTCCTAATTTCAAGATACGTATCATTATTCTAATTGATATGATGATCTTTCTCAAAAGAGTTAAAATCTCTTAAATCGTCTCAAAAATTAATTGACTGAAAAAGAATCATTCCTTGATGCCATGAATAATAGAATTTTACTTTTTGATGGTGCCATGGGAACTGAAATTCAAAAAAATGATCCTAAACCTGAAGACTTTCCAAATGATCAAGACGGATTCAATGATGGATTAGTCATTACTCATCCTGAATGGATTAAAGAAATTCATAGAAATTATTTAGATGCAGGTGCTGATTGTATTGAAACAAATTCTTTTGGTTCAAATAAAATTAAACTTGATGAATATGGATTTGGAGATCAAACTATTGATTTTAATAAAAAAATTGCAACATTAGCATTTGATGTTTGTCAAGAATATTCTGATAAAGCACGTTATGTGATTGGGTCCATGGGACCTACTGGATATCTTCCAAGTTCCAATGATCCTGACTTGGGACAAATACCTCTTGATGAAATACTTGAAGCATTTGAATTGCAAGCAGAAGGATTGATTCTTGGTGGTGTTGATGCATTACTAATTGAGACAAGTCAAGATATTTTGGAGGTAAAATTAGTAATTGAGGCATGTCACAATGCAATAAAAAAAACTGGTAAAAAAATTCCAATTATTTCTAATACTACTTTGGATCAATATGGTAAAATGTTACTTGGAACAAATATTCAATCTGCATACACAACAGTTTCTGATATGGGCATTGATGTATTTGGATTAAATTGCTCAACTGGACCAATTGAGATGAATCCAAGTGTACAATGGCTTGATGAACAAAATGAACATAATATTCTAGTTGTCCCAAATGCTGGTATGCCTGAAAATGTGGGAGGGCAGGCAGTTTACAAAATGACACCTGAAAAAATGGCTGATGCGCTAGGTGATTTTCTTAATCAATACAAAAAAGTTCGAATTATTGGAGGTTGTTGTGGAACAAATCCTGATCACATCAAAGCACTAAGAAAAGTAATTGACGAAAAAGCCAATTCTCTGAATAGTTAGGTATTTAGAAAAACTGAGATGATTTTACAACATTGACTACCCCTCGAGTAAGTTCAGCAATGAAAGCAGTTGATCTAAAACAGATTCCTAAACCCCTAATCATTGGAGAGAGGATAAACACTCAAGGTTCCAGAAAAGCCAAGAAACTAGTTCTTGCTGATGATTTTGATGGCTTGATGGATTTGGCAAGAACTCAAGTTGAGGATGGAGCCCATTGTCTTGATATTTGCGTTGCAACCACTGAACGCTCTGATGAAAAAGAATTCATGTTAAAACTTGTAAAACAACTAAGCTTGGAAATTGATGCTCCTCTTGTAATTGACTCAACTGATC
>Ga0208748_1000097_pt1 | contig 40203 bp, 36 predicted proteins | sample Knorr_S7_td_Bott_FD_185599 | JGI IMG/M metagenome (GOLD analysis project Ga0208748, IMG submission 185599) | Marine microbial communities from Southern Atlantic Ocean transect - Knorr_S7_td_Bottom_ad_4513_LV_A (SPAdes) (version 2) | ecosystem: Environmental > Aquatic > Marine > Oceanic | place... | reverse complement strand
CTGCATAGTAATATCAGCTAGAACTGCATGCGGTCCTCCAAGTACTGTCAGAATATTTGGATTTACTTTTTTTACTGCAGTAGCCGCCTCTAACGCAGGATTTGCAAATGGAGTAAATGCTGAAAATCCTACAAAGTCAGGATTGTGTTTTTTTACTGCTTGTGTCACATCATACACATAGTTTTCTGAAAAATTACCATCCAAGATATCCAAGACATTAACGTCTGGAAGTCGTTCTAGCACACCTGCCAAATATGCTAATCCCAAGGGAGGTTGAGGGTGAGGATCAGCATCAGAGCCACCCTGTAATGCATTAGATCCAGTAGGCGGCCTAGTAAGTAGAATTTGTTTATACTTCAATATCTGGAATTTATTTAAATTATATTTAAACTACTGGCATCAATTAATAGTAAATAAATAGGAATTACTCGAAAATCTATTAAATCATATAATTTTCGACTCAGAGAACAACTAAATGCAAATTTTGATAGAGAGAATATAATGAAAATACTAATAATTCATGAAATAGATTGGGAAAAAAAGGTTATTTTTGAGCCACATCATTTAGCTGAACTTTTTTCAATTCAAGGACATGAAGTATTTGTAATTGATTGTGCACAACCAAACTCAAAAGATTTCATAAAAGGAATGCATACAAGAACTTTACCAAATTATTCCAGAGTATATGATAATGCAAATATTACATTAATCAGACCGGCATCATTTCTTGTAAAAGGGGTTAATAGAATGGTCCATTATTTTTCGTGTAAAAAAGTAATTGAGAAAACCATCCAAGAGAGAAGAATTGAGAAAATTTTTCTATATGGTTCTATAACAAATGGAGTTCAAACTATCAAAATAGCACAAGAAAGAAAAATTCCAGTAATTTATCGAGTATTAGATATTTCTCATGAATTAATTAACATCTCAGGAATTAAACAAGTAGCAAAAAAATTAGAAAGTAAAGTTATCAGTAATGCAAATTTAGTATTAACTACAACAAACGATCTTAGTCGTTACGCAATAGAGATGGGTGCAAAAAAGAACAATGTAGAAGTATTCCCACTAGGAGTAAATTTTCAAGATTTCAAACCAATGGAAAAATCATCAGAGTTACAAAAAGAATTAGACATTAAAGAAAATGATAAAGTAATAATTTTTGTTGGGACCATGTATACATTTGCAGGGATTAAGAATATAATCAATGAATTTTCTTTATTTGAAAAAAATGTGAAACTCATCATTATTGGAGAGGGGCCAGATTTCGATAGAATCAAGTTACAGGTTCAATCAAAAAAACTGGAAGAAAATATTATTTTATTGGGATTTATTCCTCAAAATTTAATTGCAAAATATATCGCATTAGCAGATATTTGCATTAATCCATTTGAAATAAATCAAATTACAAATAGAATTTTACCTACAAAAATTTTAGAATATTTAGCTTGTAAAAAACCAGTTTTATCAACTCCGCTAATTGGAACCAAAGAAACTTTACTAAATGAAGAATATGGAATAATTTATTCAACTGAAAGAGAATTTGTTGTAAAACTATCAGAATTATTAGATGACGAATTGAAATTAAAAGAAATAGGGGAAAAAGGATTTGAATATATAATAAAGAATCATGATTGGAAAAAACTATCAAGTCAATTAATTAAAAAAATTGATGGAATGAATTGAAAAAATAAAATGTTTAAAAATCGCTTAAAATTTTAGTAAAGTTTACACATATGAAATCATTTCAATTTATACATGGTAGTTTTAATCACAGGTAGTTCGGGCACATTAGGAAGAGAATTAGTAAAAAAAATTCCAAGTGCACTTAAACCAACTCATTCAGAATTAGATATTACAGATTATCAAGCCGTTTTAAATTACTTTGATAATCATTCGGAAATAGATACTGTTATCCACACTGCAGCTATGACAGGGATTAGAGAGTGTGAAATCAACAAAATTTCTGCGATGAAAATCAACGTAATAGGAACGAGAAATATTGTAGATGTAATTCAAAAAACTAAAAAAAATATATTTTTGAATTATATTAGTACAGCGTGTGTTTTTGATGGGCATGATGAAATGTATAATGAAGAATCCATTCCATACCCAGAAAATTTTTACGCACTTACAAAACTATTGGGTGAATATGAAGTAAAAAAACTAGGAAAAAAATTAATCATTCGAACAAATTTTGTTGGAAAAACTCAATGGCCATATCCAAAAGCATTTGAAGACAGATTTGGGACATACTTATTTGCTGACGATGTAGCTGAGGGGATTATAGATGTGCATAAAGAAGAATTACAAGGAATAGTTCACATCACAGGGAATAAAAAAATGTCAATGTTAGATTTGGCTCGAATCACTACACCTGAAATTGAATCAATGACTATAGAAGACTATTCTGGACCACAACTCACAAAAGATATGAGTTTAGATACAATAGTGTGGAAAAAATATAATATTTCACACGTATAACAATATGAATTAAATGAAATATAGAAATTGTTTTAAAAGATTTAATGTGATATTTTCAGGAGTAAGGTATTGAGGATTTTAATTGTTTCAAGTTATTTTGGAAGTGTCATAGGTGGTGCATTAAATTTTATTAAAAATATGACCACAGAATTATCTTTAAGAGGACATTCTGTAGTTTTATTACTAGATGATAGATATAAAAAATTATTTTCAGAAAAAGAATTTAATATTATTTGGTTTTCATCTATTAATTTAACATCATATTCACCATCACTTTCATTTCTAAAAATTATTTCAAAAATTGAAGTGGACATTATTCACTTACATGGATTCATGTCTTTTCAAACAGATTGTGGTGCAATTGTAGGATTTTTAAGAAATATTCCCGTTATTTTGACACCTCATGGATCATTATTAGGATATGAACATCTACATAGTTCGTTTTTTAGTAAAATACCATACCACATTCACAATATTATTACTTTCAAATTAGCTACCAGATTATCAAAAGAAATAATTTCCACTAGTAAATCTGAATTTCAAGATTGTATTAAATTTGGCATAGAAAGAAAGAAAATTGAATTAATTCCATTATCATTTTCTCCTCCTAGTAATATTCCAGAAAAAAAATTATCAAATAGAAAAAAAATATTATTTGTAGGAAGAATTGTACCGTTAAAAAATCTAGAGGTATTATTAAAATCTATTAGAATTTTAAAGGAAGAAATTCCAGATATTGAATTTATTATTGTAGGGGATGAAATTGCGGGTAGATTACAAGGAGATGATGGATACAAACAGAAACTCATGTTACTTGTAGATGAATTAAAAATCAAAGATCATGTAAGGTTTGAAGGATGGAAAACAGGTATTGAATTATGGAAAATATACCAAGAATCAGATTTGTTTGTATTTGCATCTACATATGAAAATTTTGGACTTCCACTTTTAGAAGCTGCCAGTTTTGGAATACCGTTAATTAGTACAGATGTAGGAGTAGCACAAGACATCATTGGTAAAAACAACGGTGGGAAAATAATTCTAGAATTAGACGAACATAAGTATGCTAAAAATATAAAAAAATTGTTAAAAGACGAAATTATGTATAAAAGATGTTCAAAACATGTGCAAAAATCGGCTCAAAATTTTTTGATTGATACAATTGTAGACAAATATGAAGAGATTTTTTTGAGAGTAAAAAAAGATGGATGAAATTCGTGTTACATATACAGGTTTAATTTCACTTGTATTGGGAATTTTTAGCATAGTCATAGGACTTGGATTCAATCTAATTGTTACAAGAAATCTAAGTGAAGTGGAATATGGGACATGGGGAATAATTGGAGGTCTAATAATTTATGCAACAATTCTAGATCCAGTAATAACATTTTGGACAACTAGAGAAATTGCAAGAAACGAAGAATCTGGGAAAACTGCCGTTTTTACAGGCATGGTATTTTCAAGTATAGGATTAATTATTTATTTTATTTCTGCCATCATACTATCTTATTCAACGGAAGTGGATCAAGGAATTGTTTTCCTAGGAATGATTCTAGTTCCACTAATGATTACTAATAATGTACTAGCTGCCATTACTCTAGGATGGAAACCACAAGGATTTTCTTTTGGACGAATAGTGTTAGGAGTCGTACAGATTCCATTAGGGATATTATTTGTGATGATGTTAGACATGGGTACTGCAGGCGTGATTTATGCAGTTGCAATTGCTACACTAGCAAGCATATTCTATTTTATTGCCTATAATAGAAAGAAATTAAGAAATTCAATACAAAAAAAATTCATTAAAAAATGGATAAAATTTTCATGGGTTTCTTTATATCCAAACATCGGTGGAACAATTAGAAGTTTAGATGTAATGGTATTTTCTATTATTACGGGTTCAGTTATCGGAATTGCATTTTGGACAGCAACTCAAATTATCCATTCTGTTATTTCTAGCTCACAGCTTATATCAGCAGCTACATATTCAAAATTATTACAAGGAGGAGACAAAGAATTCATTAAAGAAAACATAAGACTGTTAATTTATTTTGCAGTATTGTTTACAGGGATTACAATTACTTTTGCTGAACATGGTTTATTTTTATTAAATCCAATTTACGCTAGTGCGGCAACAATTGTAGTGATTATGGCAGTTGGTGATTTTATGTGGATTATATCAAATAAATTATTAATCTTTGTTCAAGGAGTAGACAAAGTTGATATGAATAAGGAATCAACTGTACAAGATTATTTTAAGAGTAGTTTAATTAACATACCAACAATACAGCTGATTCATTCAATTGTGTATATTTCATCATTTACAATTGTACTATTAATTACATTTTCATCAGGGAATTCAAATTTAGAGATGTTAATTTATTGGTCAATACTCATATTGATTCTTGAAATACCAATAGTAATTTATTCTATTTTTATTTTCCATAAAAAAATACGTGTAAAAAATGATTATAGATATATTTTAAAATATGCATTTGCATCTGCAATATCTTTTGGAGGAGTTCACATAATAATGAAAGAATTTATTGAATTTAATACTGAAATTATAAAATTTCTACCTCAGGTATTAGTATTTGTAATTATCAGTGTCTTAGTATACATAGGAATTACTTATGCAATAGATAACAAAACAAGATTATTAGTTAAATCAATTACAAAAGGAGTAAAAAATTAATTAAATTAATATAATTTATGATCAGTTTTTTGATGTATTATCAATTAAAGAAATTATTGAGTCCACTATTCGCTTAGAGGCCAAACCATCAGTTTTAAAACAGGATAATTCCAGATATTTATCAATTTTTGAATACTTTTTATGATTCATCTTAAGAGCTTCGAGAATAGTATTTTGTAAGTCAGATGGTTTTGTACATACAAATACAAGTTCCTTTATTTTTTCAGATATTTTTTCACCATGAAAATTGCAAAAGATTACAGGTTTTCGTAAAATTAAGGGATATATGAATACGGATGTAATTTGGGTAAAAGTAACAAGTACGTCAGAACGTTCAACAAATGAGCCTATATCACCTGTCTGAAAAACGGATACAGATTCATCAACAGAATGAATAGATTTTTCAAAAGGTTTACGAGGATGAGATGTAGGATGTAGTTTTATAAAAAGATAAAATTGATTTTTGTTTCGTGATAATTCTGTAGTAATTGCCAAGGATACATCCATAAATTTTTGAGAAGTGTCTTGTTGAAATTCTGTAGGAGCGAACAGAACTTGAATTTTTTTTGAGAAATTTGAATTTGGTGTTTGATTTCGTTTTGTAAAAAAATCATCATATAGAGGATTTCCAACAACAATTAATCCAGAAGGAGAATAGTTTTTTTTTATCAGTGAGTTATATACAATAAAAGAATTACAAAAATTAAGATCAGGTTTGAGTTTTGGATTAAAAGAAGGATTAGTCGGAGAAAATAGATGACGAACACCAGCAGATAAAATATTCCATTTTTCTACAAATTTTAATTTTGAAAAAAACAATGTTGAAAATAAAAAATTGAATTTGTAGAGGATGAATTTGATTAGAGAAAATTCAGGGTGATTTTTTTCAGTTATTTGAGACATAGAAGTAGAAGGTGTAGAGGTAAACAACCCAATAAATTGGGAAAGAAACGGAGTAGATGTTTGTACTAACATATTTGTTGAATTTTGACTGGAATCAACGTTGAGATTAATATACATTGAATCATCTCTAATGAAAAAAGAATTAGAGTTTTTAGATGCTGCAAAAAATGCAAGATCAATTAATGAAGGAAATTCATGAGATATGATTAAATCAGGTTTGAGTTTTTTAACTACATCTATTGCATTACGAAAATCCTGAATATATTCAACATTTTCATTATTTGGGACGTTATCCAAAATTGTTTTTTCAGGAAGATAAAGCAACCAGGTGACATGAATAGAAAAATGTTTAGAAAGTTCTGATTGAATAGATCTAAACCACATTTCGGTATTGTGGGTTTGTTTAAAATCATAATGTCTAGAAATTAAAATGCGTAAAGATTCCATCATAACAGCGATTGGATGATCAAATAAAAATCAACAGTATTATCTAAAATATACAAAATAAGTATTCATAATTTGATATAAACAAGGTTATTTCAATAGAATGGTTTGTCATATCAATATTAGGCATATTTTTTATTTATTGACACCATTTTATCAATTAATAACGGATCTATTGATGAACAGTCTACAGTGAGTCTTACAAATACATCAGATTTGTATTTCAGCATACATAATCTTAGTCATTATTATTTACCATTTCAGTATTACGTGAAATATAATTTAAAAATTTAATTTTGTGTTTATACGATAACGGTTTTTTATTCAATTTTTAGATTTGAATTTTTATATACATATAAAAGAAATGGGTAGAGTGTTAAAAAATAAAATAAAACTTTTCGATGTTATTGTTGATGATGCTGAAAAAAAAGCTACAGTGTCTGTTCTAAACAGTAAATTTTGGGCTTCAGGTTCGGGGATTGGTAATGTAATCAAATTTGAGAATAAATTTAAAAATTATGTACAATCGAACACCTGTATCGCAGTAAACAGTGGAACCGCTGCACTAAATTTAGCATTTTCATTATTTGATATAAAAAACAAAGAAGTGATTTTACCTTCTCTAAGTTTTATCTCTACAGCTCATTGTGTTGTTGAAAATGGAGGCATTCCGGTTTTTGTAGATATTGATCCTAAAACACTTTGTATTGATCCAGAAAAAATCAAACAAGCAATTTCAAAAAATACAACTGCGATATTACCTGTTCATTTTGGAGGAATGCCTTGTAATTTAAAAAATATACACAAACTTGCAAAAAATCATAATCTAAACATTATTGAAGATGCAGCACATGCTGTAGGTACCACACAGAATAACAAAAAAATTGGTTCTCATAGTTCAATTGTTTGTTTTAGTTTTCATCCTGTCAAAAATCTGGCAATGCCAAGTGGAGGTTTAATTTCAATAAATCATCCCAAATATGAAAAATTTAGAAAACAATTGTTAGCACGAAGATGGTGTGGGATAACTAATAGAAAAAATTCTGATTATGATGTAAAAGAATTAGGCTGGAATTATTACATGAATGAATTTTCTGCAGTTATTGGTTTAGAACAATTAAAAAAATTAGAAAGACTGAATAAAATCAGGAAGAAAATTGCTAAAAAGTTCTGTAATGAAATTCATATTGAGGAAAAAATGCCATTTGATAAAAATTGTTCATATCACCTATACTGGGTTTTAGTTAAAAACCGTCAAGAATTTAGAAACAAAATGAATGATGTAGGGATTGAAACAGGAACTCATTACAAACCAATTCATCAAATGAGTATGTACAAAAATAATCAAAAATTACCAATTACTGAATCAATAGGACAAAAAATTGTAACGATCCCAATTCATCCAAATCTTAAAGAAGTTGAAATTCAAAAAATTATTAAATCTGTAAATAAGTACGCTTAATTTTAAATTTTTAATTTCTCGATTACACGAATTCCAACTACTAATTCTTTTAATTCATCAGTATTAATTGATGAACTTGCATCAGGCCCATTAGAATTAATTAATTTTACATGTTTTTCAATAACTATATTTTTTGAATTTTGTTGTTTTTTAAGCATTGTAAAAATTAAGGGTGCAGTAATACCTAAAGTATGATCTGAAAATCCATCATATTTAATGGCATTTTTCCATTTTATGTCATTAATGTTCGTCGGATATTCAGATATACAATAACAGAATGTTTTATTGTTTTTTGAAAAAATCTTTTCAATTTTTTTAAAATCTCCCCCCATTCCCATACTGATTATAACTGGTTTTTTAGTATAGGCTTTTTTTTCTAGTGTCTCTAATGAAAATGGGTCTTTAAGTAAACATGTTCTTGAAGCGATTTTGTATTTTTTTACTTTGATTTTTTCTAAAAAGTCTACAGCCTCTGGATAAAAAGCACTACAAAAAAATTCAATTCCTATTTTATCTGCAATTGATTTTAATTTTTGTGTTTTTTTGAAGGTTAATTCTGATTTTTTAATAAATTTCCAATTTGGATGAGTGTCATTGTAAAGATCATTTGCCCGCCACATTTGAAATTTTACTGCATCAGCACCTGCTTTTTTGCACTCCTTAATAATTTTCTCAGCCTTTTTCATACTTCCTTCCCAGTTGGAACCAATTTCTGCAATTATGCTAACTTTCATAATAATATGCAATTCATCGAAATTTCTATTTATTTTTTATCATTCAAAATTTCTAGCGTGTCCAAAACAATTTTTGAAAATAATGGAGTTATTTCATCCCTTATTTCTTGAATTTGTTTCTCAAAATCTTTGGGCGGAATATTTTTCAAATTATATTTTATCATGGAAATTACATCTCCCGAATCAATTTTTGGCTCTAGATAATGTGCAGATAAAATAATTTCTTTTTCGTTGTTTTCTAATGCTTGTTTTATTGGCTCAGGTCCTGCATAATTAGGTAATTTTCCTCTATGAACACCAAATGTTCCAATCTTTGATTTTTTTACTATTTCAGATGGAATAATATATCTCCAAGATACCTCTATTATGTAATCACTTTCAGGACAATCTAGAATGTTCGCATCTTTTGAATCTATAGTGACTAAAGGAATTGATAGTTTTTTACATTCATTTACAAATAGAACATAATCATCTCTAATCTTCCTATTCAAATCTTGGGATTTTGGATTAAGTTTATGTGTGTAAATCTTTAGAAACTTGAATTGGTCCATTTTTCCCAAAGTGGTCAATACATTGAAACCGTGGGATCTGGACAAAAAGCCTACAATTGTTTGCACGATAAAATTATGATTTGATTCAATAAAGGTTTACAGTATATTCAATGTTAACTTTTAATGCAAGTTTTTTTAAAATAGTTCAATGATTAAATTAAAAAATGTAACCAAATCTGATATTCATTTCTTATTTGAATTATTGGAAAAAAGAACATCATTTGAAAATATTTCTCATGAGAAAATGCCGGCGTTTAAAAATCACGAGAAATTCATTAATTCTAAACCATATTTCAAATGGTACATAATATATGAAAATTCTGAAAAAATTGGCTCAATTTATTTAACAAACCAAGATGAAATTGGTATTCATTTTTTAGATATTAAAAACCATGAAAAACTATTTTTAAAACTATTAGAACGTATGATGAAAAAACATCCACGTGAAAGATTTTTGATAAATATTAATCCAAAAAACAAAAAATTAAAAAAGATTGTTGAAAAAAATCACTTTAAATTAATTCAACACACATATGAGCTTGAATCATTGTCTAAAAAATGAAAGACCTTTATTTTTAGACCATAATACAATTTTATGGAAAAAGAACTTTTAATAGGTAAAATAATTAATTTAAAAAGCTTAGAAGAAAATGATTTTAAGAATATCTTTCAATGGCTTTCTGACCAAGACATCACAAAATTACTTTTTTATCAATATTTTCCACCAATGGCTCAAAAAATGAAAATAGAGATCAGTAAGGAAATTGAAAAGAAACATGATTTTGAATTTGCCATTATCGATAAAGAAACAAAATTACATGTTGGGTGGGCAGGAATATATGAAATTGATCGAATAAGTAAAAACGGTGAGATTAGATTTTTCATCGGTGACAAAAAATTTTGGGGAAAAGGACTTGCAACAGAATGTGTATCATTACTAATAGATTATGGGTTTGGTAAACTTAATCTGCATCGTATTTACGGAGGTACAAATATTGAAAATGTAGGCAGTGTAAAAATTTTTGAGAAATTAGGATTTTCAGAAGAAGGTATTAGTAAAGAAGGATTTTTCAGAGATGGAAAATATTATGATTTGATCAAATTTGGTTTGATAAACAAAAATTAAATAAAAATTATTCTTTTAATTTTTCTTTGTTATCTAATATTTTTTTGATGGCATTTACAATATCTGCCATATCATCAATAGTTGCAGGAGGTCTAACAACAGCAATAGTTACAACTTTTTGTTCATGTAGATTTTCAGTTATTGGGCACAAACCTTTGAAATATTCTATTTTTCCAGTATAATGTCTAAATGCAAAAGATCTTTTTTCAAGGTATAGTGGATTCAGGTACAGGGGTTTCACATAACCTGCACCACAAGGAATTCCCTCGGCGTTTAAAGATTCACAGAATTTATTTCTAGAAATTCCAATTTGTTTTTCATCAAAAGAAAATGCAAAAATGTAGTAAACATGTTTCACGTAATCATATTTTACATGTTTCAAACCATCAATTTTATTGATTTCTGTAGAAAGATATTCAGCAAGTTTTATTCTTTCATTATTTAAATAATCTAATTTAGATAATTGTGCAATACCTAATGCAGCTTCAAGTTCGGTCATCCTATATCCCCAACCTAAAAATTCAGATACATAGCTACGACTTTTCTGACTTGGAACAATCATTTCACCATGATTTCTAACCATTTGTGCAACTTTTGCAATATGTTCATCATTTGTAATTAGCATCCCACCTTCTCCAGTCATCATATTTTTTGTTTCTTGAAATGAAAAGACTCCGCAATCACCAATAGTACCTAAATTATGATCTTTGTAAATGCCACCAGGAGATTGTGCACAATCTTCAATAACTTTTAAATTATTTTCTTTTGCAAATGCCATGATTTCATCCATATCACAAGCATGTCCAAAAAGATGTACAGGAATTATTGCTTTAGATAAATTACTTAAAACGGAAGAGAGTTTTTCAGGGTCTAAACAATAAGTGTCTTCTTTAATATCACAAAAAGCAGGTATTGCATTATGCATTAATGATGATGTTGCCGTAGAGGTAAAAGTGTAAGATGGAACAATTACTTCATCACCAGGGTTTACTCCAACTGAAACGACTGCAGCATGTAATGCAGAACTAGCAGAATTAAAGGCAACAGCAAATTTTGTTCCAAATTTCTTAGCAAATTTTTCTTCAAATTCACGGATTTTTTTACCTCCCAAAAAATTCTCTCCAGGAGCAGCAACAAAAGTAGAAAGATTTCCACTTTCTAGTACTTGTAAGATTTCTTTCTTTTCCTCGTCTCCAATAATTGGGTGCTTTGGAAATGGGATTTGGCGTGTTTTCTTTCCACCCAAAATTGCTAAATCATCCATTTATTTCACTTCGAGTTAATTTTATAATTAGTTGTTTTTAATGGTATTCTAATTATTTTTCTTGATTTTGCAGATTTCATTAAAGAGATAACACCTTCTAATGATTTTAAACCATCTTGACCAGTACAAAGAAGCGTAGATTTGTTTGATATTGCACTAATTAGATTTTCAACTCCAAGGGAAATAGAAGATTTTTTAGATTTTTTAAAATTTTGGTTTTTAATTTCAAGTGTTTTATAAGCTAATGATGGTTTTTTAGAAATTGACTGATATTCAACAGTATTATTTGTTAAATTTATTTTTAATACGGAATTTGTAGCAAATATTTGCATTTCAAGAAAACCAAAATGACTAAGATCTAGAGCATGTAAAAAGCAAGTGACTTTATTTTTAAAAATAATTTTACCATCAATATTGGGATCTGTTGAATTGCATGAAGAGTTTTGGCTAAATGATGCATTAACAGAATCAATTTCACCAAAAAAATACCGTAAAAGATCAATCACATGTGTACCGGTGTTTATTATTCCTGCGCCATAAATCACATTTATCATTTGGATTTTTCCAATTTTATTATTAATGAAATTTTTTAAATGTAAAAAGAAAGGATCAAATCGTCTTTGATGGTCAATTAACAATTTAATATTATTTTTTTTACAGATTTCTATGATTTTAAGAGAATTTTGAAGTGAATTTCCAATTGGTTTTTCCAAAAATATTCCCTTTATTCCATGTTTAGCTGCAATTTTAACCAAATCAAGATGAGAGTCAGCACGAGTACAAATTGAAACACAATCTAAATCTACATTTTCAAATAAATCATTAGGATCATCAAATAATTTAGAAATAGAGTATTTTTTTCCATATTTTTTTAATTTTGATTTATCAATATCACATAGTGCAACAAGATCAGTGTTCAGATTATTATAATATGATCCAGCATGAGTCATAGTAGTTTTAATATCAGAAATATCATCAAAACCACATCCTATTCTACCACATCCAATGACGGCACAACAAATTTTTCTCAATAAAACAAGAAAAGATTTCTAAATAATAAATGATCGATTTCAATCAAAGAAATTTAAAGATAATAAACATAATTAAAATGATGATTTTAGGAATAATTCAAGCAAGGATGTCATCGTCCAGACTTCCGGGCAAAGTATTACTTCCAATATTAGAAAAACCTGTAATTTGGCATATTTATGAAAGAATGAAATTTTCAAAAAAAATAGACATGATTTGTGTTTCCACATCAACAAATCCAAAAGATGATAAAATTGAAGAATTTTGTAAATTCAACAATATTGAAATTGTTAGAGGTTCTGAAGATAATTTAGTTTCTCGTCATTTAGATGCAGCAAAGAAGTTTAATGCAGATGCAATTATCAGAATTACTGCAGATTGTCCATTTGTAGATCCAGAAATAATTGATGAATTAATTGAATTGTATGAAAATAATTTAGATGCAAAATATATCAGCAATATAATTAAAAGAACATATCCAATTGGTCTGGATATAGAGATAATCCCTACAAAAGTTTTAGAAGAATTTCTTCCAAAATCAGAAAACCCAATTTACTATGAATATTTTATTGGATTACATATGATAAATAATCAAGATAAATTCAAATGTGTTGGATTAGAATTACCTGAGCAAAAAATTCTTAGATGGACAATAGATTATAAAGAAGATTATGAGTTTGTAAAAAAAATATATTTGTTATTATATCAAAAAAATAAAATTTTTGTGATGAAAGATATAATAGAAATTTTAAAAAAATATCCTGAAATTGGAAAGATAAATTCGATGCATGTAAAAGAATTCTCATATTTAAAATATCAACGTGAAGTAAATGGTTAAAATGTACAACATAAATAAAATTTGGAGAAGAAATGGAAATTTGTAACAGGTGCATCCAACCAAATTCAAGACCAGGAATATATTTCAACAAAGATGGAGTGTGTGGGGCATGTTTATGGGAGGATGAAAAAGAAAAAATCAATTGGGAAGAAAGAGAAAGAGAATTAATTAAAATTGCTGATTGGGCAAAATCAAATTCAAAAGCAAGTCATGATTGTGTGATAGGAGTAAGTGGAGGAAAAGATAGTACATTTCAAGCAATTTCAGCTAGAGAACGTTTAGGATTACGATGTCTATTAGTAAATAATGAACCAGAAGGAATAACAAGTATTGGAAAAGATAACATTGAAAATTTAAAAAATTTAGGATTTGATGTCATTACTATTCGTCCAAATCCAAAAAAAATGAAAAAAATGATTAGACGAGATTTTTTCAAATATCTAAATCCAGTTAAAATTACAGAATATTCCCTATGGTCTTCGGCATATATTATTGCAGAAGCATTCAATATTCCATTAATCATTCAAGGAGAAAATGCAGGATTAACTCTTGGAACAAGTCTAACAGGTATTGGAACAGATTCAAATGCATTAAAAGCAAATGAAACAAATACGTTATCTTCAGGGTGGGAAGAATATTGTGAAGTTGACGATATTGACGTTAAAGATTTGTATTTTTATCATTATAACAGAAAAAAAATTGAATCTTCAGGAACTAAAGGGATTTGGTTACAATATTTTCTAAAAGAATGGTCAGTTAGAGGTAATGCGGAATTTTCAAAGAAATATGGGCTAAAATGGCGTCCAGATGATTTTGAACCTAATTCTATTGGAACATACGTACCATTTGCACAATTGGATTCAGATCTTGTTCAAGTTAATCAAATGCTAAAATACATAAAATTTGGTTTTGGTCAATGTTTAGATCATGCATGTTATGATTTCCGAGACGGGATAATATCTAGAAAAGAAGCAATTGAATTAGTTAAAAAATACGATGGAAAATGTGCAGATGAATATATAAAAAAATTCTGTGAGTATATTGAAATTTCAATTGAAGAATTTTGGAAAACAGTTGAATCATTTAGAGGTCCAATGTGGAAAAAATTAGATAATGGTTCATGGCATAATACATTTTGTGATCATCTTGAAAAACAAGTTTAGATAGATAAATGAATTATATAAAAATAGAATCAAACAAAATAATTTCTAAAAAATGAAATAGATAAAATAATTATCAAACACTTTTAGAATTAACGGGATTTAAAGAGGAAAAATATTTTCTTTGATAAACATATCACAGAGTTCAGATTTTGTTATCAATGGAACTTTATCAGAAGAATATTTATCAGTTAAGTTTGCAGGTTTAAAATCAATATTGTTGTTAGAGTATTTTGCTGATTCCAAGTTTTCAAAAATTATATAATCATCCAGAGTTTCATAAACATTTCTGATTTCGTCAAAACTAATTAAAGACTCATGGAATTTTTCACCAGTTCTTACATTAATTTTTTCAATTTGTACTTGTGTATCAAATTGTTCTAGAATTGAGTCTACAAGAGTTCCTAAGTTGTATGCTTTTAATTTAGGAATAAAAATTTCACCGCCAATACCATTTTCAATTGCACGAAATACTAAATCTACTGCCTGAGGCATTGTAATGTTAAAACGTGTCATTGAATTATCAGTAATTTTTATTTTATTTTTGGTTTTTATATGTTGGATAAAAGTAGGCACCACAGATCCTCTGCTACCTAAAACATTTCCATATCTTACACAAATAAATTTGGAATCACGTTGACCTTTGTGAAAATTAGCAGACACAAATAATCGTTCCATCAAAAACTTTGTTGCTCCATATGTGTTAAATGGAGAAACTGCCTTATCGGTTCCAACAGCAAGAATAATTTTAACATTATTTTTTAGACATGCATCAATAAGATTTTGGGAACCAAAAATATTGGTTTTGACAGCCTCGAAAGGATTGTATTCTGCAATTGGTACATGTTTTAAAGCAGCTGCATGAATAACGATGTCAATATCCTCTGCTGCACGTTCTAATCGAAATTTATCACTTACATCACCAATTAAAAATCTCAATCGAGGATCATCAAATGAATTTTGCATGTCAACTTGTTTCCATTCTTCTCTACTAAAAATTCGAATTGTTTCAACATCTAATGATAATAATTTCGTGGTTAATGCTTTACCAAGAGAACCAGTTCCTCCAGTAATTAACACCTTTTTTCCTTGAAACATAATTTAATCAATTTTTTTAAGATATAAAAAATCTTGTTAATTATAAAATTTAGGAAAAATATGTTTAAAACTTAGTATAATTTTCCTCTCAAAATATTTATCACCTTAGAAGATGTACGACCATCGCCCAAAGAATCACCCCATGTCCAATTAGGTTTTTGAGAAGTCATAGTTATTACAGATTCTAGAATATTTTGAGGATCTAATCCAGTTAAGATATTTGCTCCAGACTCGATAGTTTCAGGACGTTCAGTAGTATTACGAATTGTTACGCAGGGTTTTTTAAAATACAAAGACTCTTCAGGAATAGTTCCAGAGTCAGTTATCAAACAAAAAGCATTACGTTCCAAATTTGAAAATTCAAAGAATCCAAGGGGTGGAATTATTTTAATACCAGATGAAATTTTAATTTTATCAACTAGTTTACTTGTAGTTCTAGGATGCATAGGATAAATAATTTTTTTATTAAATTTTTTATGTACTTTTTCTAATCCCATAAAAATTTTCGATAATGAATTTATATTATCAACATTTTCACTGCGGTGAGCAGTAACAAGAAAGTAATCATTTTGTTTAAGTTTTAATTTTTTTAATATGCCATTTTTTTTGATTTGTGGTAAATAATGATCAATCACTTCAACAATTGGATTCCCTACAACAAAAATTTTGCTAGGATGAATATTTTCTCTAATTAGATTTTCTCTAGAATAAGCAGTATAAGGTAACAACACAGTAGATAGGTGATCAATCAGAACTCGGTTTTTTTCTTCAGGCATAATAGGATCATAACTTCTCATTCCAGCTTCTAAATGAGCAATTTTGATATTTTGATGTGCCGCAGGAATTGCAGCCAAACCACTATTAGTATCACCTAAAATCAAAAGTATGTCAGGTGCTTCTTTTTTCAAAAGAGTTTCAGATTTAGAAATTATTTCAGCAACTTCCTTTCCATATGCATCAGTACGAATTTTAAGATCATAGTCAGGCTTTCGAATTTTTAATTGTTCAAAGAATATTGGATTTAGTTCTTGAGTATAGTTTTGATTTGTATTTACCATCACATGTTCAAAGTTCTTATCAAGCAATGAAAAGATTCTACTCAAGCGAATAATTTCAGGACGGGTTCCAAAAAGTGAAAGAATTTTCAATTGTATGATAGAAAAACACACCATAAAAAAACTTTTTCTATCTTAAATTAAGTTGGTTTTTCAACGTCTAATGACCAAAGAATTTAGTGAGAATTATGAAATTGGTTCAAAATAAAGAAAATTTAGATAATTACCAGGTTAAATATTGCTGAATATTGATAATAACTCCATATTATGGACATTTACAACAAAATATTGGGTACATCATAGGAATTATAATAATTAATTAAAAAGTAATTTATGATTTTTTAGTCATATCAATAATCATAGAAATCATTGCTAAGAAATTTAATTTAATAAAAAAATCAATATTTTTAAGAAAAAATTTGATGCCAATATTTCGGATACACCAATTTGTCAAAGGGGAATGAGGCAAGAAAAAATATTGTTTTGAAAGTTTTTGTTGTTGTAAAAATTCAGAAATTCCTTGTCCAGATGCACCTTTTGAATAAAATTTCATTAAAGGTAAATCATGTACAAAAACATCGCCATGTCTCAAAACATTTAGTACATATGCATAATCCCATCCATAAAATGGACTATCCATCATACTTGACTGTAATTCTTGTCTTCTAAAAAGCCCAAACTGTATCCAAAAATTATATTTTCTTAAACAGAAACTTACTTTTGATTCATAATTTCCTGAAATTGAAAGAATGTTTAATGGACGTAGTTTTCTCCTATTTTTTTTATATATTCGTGTGAAAAAATTATCAGACTTTTTTTCATCAAATGTATCAAAAGAACCAAAACGTGTGATTTTACCCATACTTACAACTATTTTTGGATTAGATTCAAGGATTTCAAAATTTTTTAACAGAAAATCTTTTTCCCATAAATCATCAACATTAGCAATTACGAAATAATCACCTATAGAATGTTCTAAAACAAATTTGTAATTCCAAAATAACCCAATATTCTTTTCTTGTTTTGTTAGACGAATTCGTTTATCTTTTTTAGCATATTCTTTACAAATTTCTAAAGTCAAATCAGTAGAATTGTTATCAGAAATAATTACTTCAAAATCAGTAAATGACTGATTAAGAATACTATCCAATCTGGATTTGATGAAATTTTCTCCATTATACACAGGCACTCCAATACTTATTTTTGGTAAAGACACCATATACTTTAAAAAATAATTTTCACACATTTAATCAAATCGCAAAAAATGTCAGACAAATACATCATATCTACATCTATTTTTTAAATATAGTGTCAATTGAAGGTTTTTTGTGAATTTCCATAGTTTTTAGTTGAAAATTATGATCACCAACATGATGGCAAAATTCATCAGGAAATCCAATTTTTTGCTAATTCAAGAGTATTACTAGTCACGAAAAGAATTAGAACATATTACATTTAGTAACAAAATCACCAATTTCGATTCGATTTTTACTTTATTTTGTTATTCATAAAAATATTAAATTGTTCAACGATGTAATTCAACATTTCAACATTCAATCCTGGAAAAACTCCAATCCAAAAAGAATTTTTCAAAATTAAATCAGAATTTTTCAAGGTTCCAGAAACTCTATAATTAACATTTTGAAAATAAGGTTGTTTAATTATATTTCCTGCAAATAATGATCTTGTGTCAATTAATTTTGTTGCCAAAAAATTTACTAATTCATTTTTTGAAAAAGGAGCTGATTCTTTAATAGTGATTGGAAAGCCAAACCAGGAAGGATCGCTATCAGGAGAAGCTTCCGGTAATATTAAAAAATTCTTAAATCTTTGTAAATTATTTTTTAGAAATAAAAAATTATTTTTTCTAATATTTACAAATTCTGGTAATTTTGAGATTTGAGCTAGACCGATTGCAGCTTGCATGTCAGTAATTTTTAGATTGTATCCCAAGTTTGAATAAATATACTTGTGATCATAGCCTTCAGGGAGATTATCAAAAGTCCAATTGAATCTTTTTCCACATGTATTACTCATACCAGGCTCACAAAAACAATCGCGTCCCCAATCACGAATGGATTGAATTATTTTTTTCAGTAAGGGGTTATTTGTAAAAATAGCACCTCCCTCACCCATAGTAATATGATGTGCAGGGTAAAAACTCAGGGTACCAATATCACCAAAATATCCAACATGCTTATCATTATAGGTACTACCCAAAGCATCACAGCAATCTTCAATTAACCATAAGTCATGTTTTTCACACAATTCTTTAACAAATTTTAGATTAAATGGATTCCCTAGTGTATGAGCTAAAATAATTGCTTTAGTTTTTTCAGTAATTGCATTTTCAATCTTAGTTTCATCTACAACATAAGTTCCCATCTTAACATCTACAAAAACAGGAATTAATTGATTTTGGATGATAGGATTAACGGTTGTAGAAAATCCAGTAGCCACAGTAATTACTTCATCACCGTCATTAAGAGATCTATTCCCTAATTCTTTTGACTTTAATGCGCTAATTGCCAATAAATTTGCAGATGAACCAGAATTAGTAGTCAAAACAAAACGAGAATTCAAATAATTTGATAATTTTTCTTCAAATTCTTTGTTAAATCGATCAGCGGTTAGCCAAAAATCTAATGAAGATGAAATAAGTAATTGTAATTCAGCTGCATCAAAAACTTTTCCAGAAACAGGAATCAAAGTTTTCCCAGGAACAAAGTTTTTTGATTTATGAGAGATTTTAACATATTTTACTACCAAATCCAATATTTCTTTTCTAATTTTAGAAGAGACATCATCATCCAAATTAGAATTTTCTAAAAGATCATTTTTTTTAGTAGTATTTTTTTTCATTTTTTTCCCACAGTCTTCATATATTTTTTAATCTGTTTAATTGAAATGTCTTTCATATTTCCTTTATTGTAATATTGTTTATACCAATCAATTGTTTCAAGAAAAGATTCATCGTTTGAATAAACAGTCTTCCAATTTAGTAGTTTGTTAGCTTTGGAAGAATTAAGAAGTAGGGTTTTTGATTCATGATATTTTTTATCTAAAGATTTTGAATGTATCTTGTATTTTCCTTTACCCCAACCAAGAATAATTTTCTTCGTAATGTTTTCCACATTGAAATTTTTATTTGAATTGGGACCTAAATTCCAAGGTTCAGAATAAGATGCAGGGTTTTTTTTAAGAAGTAAGGCAAGGTAGAACATTCCTCGTATAGGTTCCAAAATAAATTGCCAAGGTCTAATGGCATAAGGGTTTCTTATTAAGATAATTTTATTTTTTTCAAGAGACCTAAAACAATCAGGAACTAAACGATCTCTAGACCAATCTCCACCTCCAATTACATTTCCAGCTCTAACAGAAGCAACACCGATTTTTGTTTTTTTGAAAAAAGAGAAACGGTAAGAATTAGTCACTAATTCAGCTGCACCTTTACTAGCACTATAAGGATCATTTCCACCCAAAGCATGATTTTCGGTAAATGGTTTTCCTAATTCCTTATTATCATAACATTTGTCACTTGTCATAATAATACAAGATTTAACTGAAGAGTTTTTAATAGACTCAAGAATATTTGCAGTTCCTAAAACATTTGTTTGAAATGTTTTCAAAGGATCGTCAAAAGATTCCCGAACAATAGATTGTGCGGCTAAATGAAAAATAAATTCGGGTTTATGTGTTTTAATTATTCGTTTTAGATGATTAAAATCAGAAACATCACCAGAGATATGGGTGATATCATTTTTTAATTTCATTAATTGAAACATAGATGGTTTTGTAAGCGGTTTTTGTGAAAATCCAATTACTTTAGAACCCAACATTTGTAACCATATACACATCCAAGTTCCAATAAATCCAGTATGCCCTGTTACAAGTACTGTTTTATTTTTAAATCCTTTTTCAATGTCAGGATTTTTCATATTACCAACATTTCCAAGGAGCTCTTCCATCAGCCCATAACTGCTCCAAATAATTTTTATCTCTTAGTGTATCCATAGGTTGCCAAAAATCATGATGTTTAAAAGCAACTACTTCATTTTGTTGTGCCAAATGAGGCAATGTTGCCTGTTCAAAAATTGTTGAATCATTATCAATATGATCAAATAATGAAGGTTCACAAACAAAATACCCACCATTAATCCAAGAACCATCGCCCTTGGGTTTTTCAGAAAATTTTGTTACTAACTCATCTTTAAGATGTAACGAGCCAAATCTACCAGGGGGTTGAACTGCAGTTAATGTTACAGTTTTTTTCTGTACCTTGTGAAATTGGATTAATTTTGTAACATCAACATTACTCAAACCATCGCCATAAGTTAAACAAAATGTTTCATCAATGTATTTTTCAATTTTTTTTATTCTTCCACCAGTCATTGTATTTTCACCAGTATCAACAAGATGAACTGTCCAAGGTTCAGTTTTTGAAGAACCAATCACAAGTTCATTTTTTTGTAAGTTAAGTGTAATATCAGAACTATATTGATAATAATTTGAGAAAAATTCTTTAATTAGATATCCTTTGTAGCCCAAACAAATTACAAATTCATTTATTCCAAATGTAGAATAATATTTCATTATATGCCATAAAATTGGCATTCCTCCAATTCCAATCATAGGTTTGGGTTTAAGGTTAGATTCTTCACTTATTCGTGTTCCAAATCCACCAGCAAGAACAACTGCTTTCATTAATACAGATTTAATAAAAGCTTATTTAATTAACATAACTATTTTTGAAATAATTGAATTAAAATGGATGTGCTAAAAACAAATGATTTTAATTTATTGAATAAATTTAAAAAAAATTATCATTCACAATATGGTGAAGATGGGATTATAGAGTATCTATTAAATATTTTATCAAATATTCCAAAAATTTGTTGTGAATTTGGAGCTATGGATGGTAAGAAATTATCAAATACATACAGATTATTTAATGAGAAAGGATTCAATGCAATACTATTAGAAAGAGATGAATCATATTTTACGAAATTACAAAAAGAATTTAAAAATAATGAAAAAGTAAAAATGTTCAATACGGAGGTTAACCCCTCAGGACCATTTTCGTTAGATAATATTTTCAAGAAAAACAATTTGCCAATGGAACTTGGAGTATTATCAATAGATATAGATTCATTTGATTATTGGGTTTTTAAACAAATAGAATTTATCAGATCAGCCATAGTAATTGTTGAATTTAACAATTCTATTCCAGCTGATATAGATTATAATGATGATGAAAATGAAGTAGCGTTAAGATGTTCTGCAAAAGCTCTTGAAAGAATTGGTAATGAAAAAGGATACAAAGTTGTGGCATGCACTACTACAAATGTAATTTTTGTACATCAAAATTATATTGATAAAACAGTAAATGAGAAATTACCAAATTTACCAATTGAGGCTATGTTTGATTATGAAGGCCAAAGAAAAAATAACACATATCCAATTTTTCCAGTATACTCTCAAATGATTTCGTCATATCCAATATTTTCTACGAAACCATCTAAAGATATTAAATTATTCATATACATAAGACAGATTTTTAAAAGTTTGATTATTAATAGTGAACGATTTAAAAAACCATCAAAACAAAATTGTAAAAATATTAAAAAATCAGGAATGTGGATCTGAATTTTAAAATACGGATAGCAGATGCGACAGATAAAATACAACAAAATTTAAAAAAACAGATAAAAAATTTTTTAAGATCGAAAAATTAATTTCCTAAATAAATCATTTAGAATTCCAGAAAAATGAATGAAATTTAACCAGAAAAAATAGTCGAAATTTTTTGAAAAGAAAAGAAATCCAATATTTCGTATACACCAAAATGTGAATGTTGATGATGGTAAAATGTATTCAAATGGACGCATTTTTTGAGATTTAAATAATTCAAAATGTCCACGGCGTGAATTAGATTCACCAGCAAAAATTTTATATTTTGAAGATGGAGTTATGTGTAAATCACCATATCGAACAAGGTTTAACACAATTGGCCAATCCCACAAAAACATGTCTTTTTCAATAATACTTTTAGATAATTCCTTAGTACGTATAACTCCGTTATGATGCCTATACCAAGTATTTCTTAAAATTTTTGTTGTTTTAAATTCAAATGAACCTTTGGCTTCAAAAGAAGATTGAAAAGAATGAGTAAGAAATTTTTGTTTTAAATTTTTAAAAAAATTATTTTTAGTCTTGTTATCTAAGTTGTTTGGATCTATTATAGAATTTGAAATTCCGAAATATTCCAATATTCCAATGGATGCAACAGCTGATGGATTATTATCTAATTCACGGATATTTTCTTCTAAGAAATTCAATGACCAAAGATCATCTACAGATGCTAAAACAAAAAATTCATGTTTTGCCATTTTTATAACTTTTAACCATCCTTGAATCCAACCAGAACGTTTTGATTCATGAAAAAAATGTATTCGTTTATCATTTGATGCAAATTTTTTACAGATATCTGGAGTAGAATCATTAGAATTATCATAAATAACAATTTCAAAATTCTGAAATGTTTGTGATAAAATATTATTTAATTTTGATTCAATGAATTTTTCACCATTGAAGATAGGAATTCCAATAGTTATACGAGGCTCAGAAAAAGACATATCATGTGTTAAAAATATAACTAATAATTAAATTTTGAAAAATTAGAATATTATAATTTATGGGATTCTAAATAATTCGATGCCCAACGATAAGTAATTTTGATTCCTTCCTCCATAGACATTTTAGGTTCCCAACCTAAAATTTCTTTTGCTAATGTAATATCTGCTGCACGACCAAAATCACCTACAGGTTTTGTCAAATCATGTTCTTGAACAATATCTTTACCAGACACATCAATAACCATTTTGGCAATTTGATTAATTGTAGTCTTTTCATTTGTTCCAAGTTGAATAGGACCTTTGTTAATTCCTTTATCAGCAACTAATAACAAACCTTCAACAACATCGGTTACATAAATAAAAGATCTATTTTGTTCACCATTTCCCCAAACCAAAAATTGTTCTTCAGGATAAAGAATTGCTTTACGAATTGTTGCAGGGATTACTTGTGAGCGTTCTACAGATAAATCACTATTAGGACCATAAACATTATGTAATCTTAAAATTCCAGTATTGAGCATTCCAGATTTTGAGAACAGTTCACATTCATATTCACCCATCAATTTTCCCCAGCCATATGCGGATTCGGGGTGAGCAGGATACATATCATTTTCTTTGAATAGTGGGGATAAAGGATCATTTTGTTTTTCATGAGGATATGCACATGCAGCACCCACGTAAATTAGACGATCCACTTTTGCTTTATGAGATGCAGTAAACACATTAGAGTTTATCATGACATTTCCTCGCCAAACATCAGGTTGATTATCAAAAACATATGTAATTCCTGCAACTATGTCTGCCAAATGAAATACAATTTCAATTCCATCTACTGCTTTTTCAGCATTTTCATAATCACGTAAATCCCATTCTTTAAAATTATTTTCCATATCAATTATGTAATTATTATTCTCATCAAGCAAGTATTCTTTTTTACCTCTCCAGAGATTATCAACAACTAAAACATCTGCGCCTTTATCAACAAGTGTTTTTGTTAAATGTGAGCCAATGTGACCTGCACCTCCAGTTACTAATACTTTTTTTCCTTTCCAATCAATCATGAGAGTTTTAAAAAAAAATCATTTAAAAACGTTTAAAAATTTTTAAATAAAAATTCCATGAATTATTTTAAAATTTTAGTATTGTGCTCTAACAATAAAGAAGGATTAACAGAGCCAGATGATTGGTGTGATTTTATATACCAATCAATTGTTTTTTTAAGTCCATCTTCTAACGAAACTTTTGGTTCCCATCCTAAAAGTTGTTTAGCCTGTGAATTATCTAAAGCTCTACTTAATGCACCAGCAGGTTTTGATGTATCGAATTCAAATGATGAAGGAGACCAACCCATTACTTTACAAATCATTTTTACAACATCTGTTATAGTATACCTAGTACCAGTACCAAGATTTATTGGAGTTCCATCAGAAATTTTTCTTGCTGCCAAAATACAACCGTCCACAATATCTGAAACATATGTAAAATCACGTTCCTGTTTTCCATCACCCCAAATTACATAAGGATCCATTTTTTCAAGTGCTTTATAGATCCAAGCAATTATTGCATGTGTTTCATTTTCTCGAGGGCCATAAGCTGTAACAAATCGTAAAACACTTCCTTTCAAGCCATATTGCTTGACAAAAGATAAAAGTTGTATTTCTGAATTTAATTTCCCCCATCCATATTCAATGTCAGCACTCATGTAACCTTCTAATTTTTTAGGATTTGAATCAGATTCCCTCAACTTATAATTTGAACCTATTTCATCTTGTAATTCAGTAGGATACACACAAGCAGTACTTGCAAAAGCAACATTTTCAACATTAGATTCAGTACATGCTTGAAAAACATGATGATCTATAGATGAATTTGAGCAAACATCTGCAGGATGTGTAGTAATGAATCCTCTGCCCCCATGAACCGCAGCTAAATGAAAAACATATTCTTGATCTTTAAAAATTTTTTTTAGATTTTCTTTTGTAATATATTCTAAATCTTGTTTAACAAAATTGATTTTATCTTTTACTTGAGTTAAATTTTCCATGGTACCACTAGAAAGATCATCCACAACTGTAACGTTAGAACCCAAATTCACAAGTTTATCAACTAAGTGACTTCCAATAAAACTAGCCCCACCAGTTACTAAAACACTACATTCTTTCCACTTAGATTCCAAATTACTCATATTTTTGAAAATTGTGTCCAACAATTAAATATTTCTTAAAATGAATAAAGGAGATTAAGTTAAATTTTATCATAATACTTATTTTTGGAAAATATGTAGACGCCAAACAGAACCATTATTGTAATTATTGATAATAGCAATCCATACCAAAAAGAGTCAGGCACGTAAGAAAATTTAACAATGTGATTTCCTTCAGGAACTATAACAGACCTTACGACTCCATTTGCACGTAGAATTTCTGCAGATGTGTCATCAATTGTAACTGACCAACCAGGATAATAGATATCAGTTAGAATTAGAATTGAATCAGATTTTGAAAAAGTTTCTATCAAAATTGTATTTTCATTAAACTCAAGAATTTTTACAGTATCAAGAGAAGTATCATCATTCAAATTTAATATATTTAATTCAGGACCAGTTGATTCCAAAATTACCGAATGTCTTAAATCAAAATTTTTATCATTAAGCAAATAATTTTGAGCCGTATCAGGTGGAACTTGGACATAGTCATGTACTAAAAATGCACGAGGAAATGCATCAGGATTTTCATTTATAAAAATATCTTCAAAATTAAATGGTATAGAAAAATATTTGTCAGTAGGAGTTACAATGAATGGAATAAATTTATCATTTTGAATGTCATCACTTATAGAAAATTGGATATGAGAAAATTTTGGTTGGGATAAATCTTGATCAAAATAAAGAACAACATATTTTTCATCAGATGAATTTGGATAATGTAAAGAAAATTCGAGATTATGATCTAATACATCAGTAATAGGAGGATAGATTTTAAACTCATTATTGGCACTGTTTTTAATTTTTGACAAAGTGGAAGTTCTATGATTTTCAGAAGAATAAGGAATAGAATCAAGAGTTAGCAATAATTGATCATCATCAGTAAAATTCATCCCAAAAAGTGTGATCCCAATTGAATCTATAGAATTTACTGGAGATGTAAAAATTTGAGACACTTTACGTTCTGGAGAATCCAACACAACGTGATTTCCTGCCTGATTAGATAATCCATAAGAAATAGAATTAAGATCATATCCCTGAGTTATAATATATTTAATTCCAAAAAAATCAAAATATTTTTTATGTTCTATGAATTTATTTATAGCATTTTCAGGACCATACTCAGCAGCCCAAGGAGTTGAGCCTAACCCAACAGGTCTGGTATCTTCATCTAAAAAATTTTTGCTGAATGTATAAAAATCATTTACTTGAAAAGAAGCAATTGATGCTAATGATGAAATTTTAAATCCTGAGGAATAATCAGATCTCATTGTATATTCAAATGAAAACATTCTTTGAAAGGTTAAATTATCTTTAAGAAAATTAATTACTTCATGTTCACCAAATGAATCATATTTTGTAGGCATTCCATAATCGCTCTGTTCAGAAATAATTAGATGACCAATTAAAACACATGTTATAATAATAGAAATAAAAATGAAAAATATTTTTGTATTTTTTGAATGTTTTAAGTCTACAAACTTTACAAACAAAAGTAATAACACCATAGAAAATGAAATTAAAATAAATTTGTAGGCCATTGAAATAGGATGTAAGCCAAATGTAAGATAGATAGATAATTCCAATAAAACAAATACTGGGATTATAATAAACAGATGTCTTTTTTTTATAATCAAGAAACAAATCATGGCAGAAATAGAAACAAAGAAAATTGATTGAAAAACTTGAAAAATAATATAGGTTTGAATCTCAGATTCACTAATAAAAGGAGAAAGGTGTTCTGTAGTTGAAAATTCTAAAATTACAGGTAATAATAAAAGTCCAATAATTGCAAGTGTGGTAAGACCAATAATTAGAACAGTTTTCTTTGAAATTTTCTCATGACAAACATAGTTAATTCCAAAAGCTGCAGAAACTATAAAACCAAAAACTATCAATAATCCAGAATAAGTTCCAAAATGAACAATATCAAAAATTGGAAGAGAGTGAACTGAAGAAATAATTGGAATGTTTGCTAATCGCATTAATCCTAGCAAAGACATTAACAAGAAGAAGATAGGTGTTAGTCGTTCTGGAAAAGTTTTATTTTTTACATAATACAAGCTAAACACGGCAAAAAACAATGCTATAGAGCCAACATAACCAAACCCAGAAGCCCATTCAGTATTAGTGGTCCATGTTCTAGTCACATCACCAAGTATGTAAGGAATGACAAGTCGTGCCAAAGCAAATGTTTTAAATTCTACAAAAGCATATTGGATGGCGTTATCTAAAATTCCATTTTTAAAAAAATCTAGAACAAAAAAAACATAAAAAGAAACAAGAGATACACCGCCAAGTAACCCTGCAAAAACTCTCAAAGAGGATTTTCCTGCAATTGTAAAAATTTCTTTAAAAGGATTTTTTAATGTATTTTTTTGAAAAATTAAAAATACAGTATTTCTATAAAGTAAATAAAAAAGTATTAAAAAAAACTGAATAAATAAAGATTGAAGATGTGCACCCAAAATTGAAAAACCAAAAGAAAAACACAGTAAAATAATATATTTTGGATTTCTATTTTTGAATGTTTTATCTAAGGAATACAAAATTAAAGGAGTAACCATAGCTACAAATGGATTAGGATTTGTTACAAACCAAGTAAATGTTCCAGATAACATAAAGAGAATTCCTCCAGCTATAGAACTTGTAAAATTTAAACCCAAATTTCTCAAGAAAAGAAATGTCGAAAATCCTGCAACCCATGCAACAAACAATAAAGGTAAATCCCAATATTCAACAGGTAAAAGAAATCCCACATTAAGAGGAGAGAAAATATGATGAGTGGTGTCTGCTGCAAGGGGATAACCTAAACCAACGTAAGGATTCCAGAGAGGCAAATTACCGTCTGTAACCATATCTGATGCAAGTTTAATATTTGGAAAATTCCCCATTAGTCCATAATCAGTAGTTATACCAAATAGGGTAGATTTTTCTTGAAATGTCAGATATTCAGCAGGGATAGGATTATTGATTAAATAAGTTTGATTTAGAACAATTAGTGGTAAATAAAGCCCTAGAAGGATTAACCCAAAAAGTAAAGCAATAAACAATGTAGAAGTTTTGTAATTTTTGAGCAAAGAAACCTGTGTCAAGAATACCAATCTAAATTAATAATAATCTAAAAACTTTCTTTATAGATCAAATAAAATATTTAAAAAAACTAGAAAATGGGCATATCCCTTTTAAAATTTAATAAAAATTTATGATTAACGTTCTTATTGATTTTTCTAGAGAATAGGATATGGAATTTGAAAAAACAAAATGTGCAATTTGTGAAACTTTAGATAATTCAACTCAAATTTACCCAGAGCGAATTCCTAAACAAGGATTAGATGCCTCACCATATGCACCAAGACGAGAGCGTGATTTTTTACATTATGCAATTGTAAAATGTAACAAATGTAAATTACTACGTTCAGATCCATTAATTAATAAAAAAAAGTTAGAAGAATTCTACTTTGATAGTGAATGTACATATACAATTGAAAATGAGAATGCACCACTCAAAAAAACTTATGGATGTTATTTAGATAAAGTTTTAAAAGAATACAATGTTGAGGGAAAATCTTTTTTAGATATTGGATGTTCAAATGGTTTTATCTTAGAGAAAGCATTAGAATTAGGTTTTAGACACATTAAAGGAGTGGAACCAAGTTTAGATGCAATAGAAAAAGCATTACCAAATATCAAACCATTTATCATTAATGGAATGTTCGATAAGAAAAAATTTGAAAAAGAAAGTTTTGATATGATAACATTTTTTCAGACATTTGATCATATTGCAGAACCAAATATTTTTTTAAAATCATGTTTTGATATTTTAGAAAATAAAGGATTTATTTTGGCAATAAATCATAATGCAAATTCACTATCGGCAAAAATTCTTGGAGAAAAATCACCCATTATAGATATAGGTCATACATATCTATATGATTTAATAACAATGAGAAAAATTTTTGAAAAGCATAATTTTCTAGTGCATGACGTTTTTTCCATACAGAATATTGTAAGTGTTGAACGACTTATTGGATTATTACCCTTACAACCTAAAACAGCAAACAAACTTAAAAAAATTGCAAGAATATTCAAAGTTAATGAATCTTCATTTAAACTACCATTAGGTAATTTAGGAATTATTGCACAAAAAATAGTATAAAAAAATAATTTTTAATTTTTAAAGATATTGGCCAATGAAAAATTATTTGAAAAGCATTTTTATTGAAATTAAAGCCCCAATACCAGATAAAAGCCAGATAGAAACAAATCGTATAAACAAAATTGTAGAGGTTGCCAAATGTAAAGACACATTTCTTTCGGATAACAAAATTACAAAAATACCTTCTATAGCACCAATTCCTGCAGGTAAAAATGTGATTGAACCCAACAACATAGAAGTATAATAAATTTGAAGAGATTCAACATAACTTATAGAGATTCCAAAAATATTAAAACTCAAATAAAAAATAACTCCTTCAAAAAAAACAATGGCCAAAACAATTAATGAGATTATAATGAAAAATTTGAACTCAAATAAAGTTTTGATTGAGTTTAAAAAATAAGTATCATTATTTTGTTCATCATCAATAATTTTAAATTTTTTTGCAAGAGATAATAAAATCCAATTGAGTTTATTTATTTTAATTATGGACAAAATCAATATCAATCCAATAATGATAATGATGGATAAGATAATTGAAATATCTGAATGAAATGAAATTAAAGAAAATAAAATGATTATTTGAACTGCAAAAATATCATAAAATCTTTCAGCAAATACCAAAGGTAATGATTGTGAAATTTTATAACCAAATTTTTTTTGTAATAAATAAGATTTTATTATCAATCCTATTCCTCCAGGAGTCATGATCATTGCATAACCACCCAAAAAAATTAAAAATGAAGATTTAAGAGGAATTTCAATACCTAATTTTTTAAGCATGTATTTTTGAAGAATACTTCGTAAGAACATAGATAAAAATAGAATTGGGAGAATTGGTAAAAAATAAAAAACATTAAAATTTTGATAATCTACTTTGATTTTATCTATATCTGAAAAAATTGTTAATAAAATATAAAAAATTGTAATTAGTAAAATTGAAATAAAAATTTTACTTTTGCTGATTTGTTTCATTTAACATAATCACACCAATTATTTGAAAAACCATGATTTATCTGGTTTTTGTAAAATATTCAATTTCTTTCGTTGGAATTTTGAGCCGCCCACATGATGTGAAAAACTATCACATATTCCCAGACGTTTGAATTTTATTCCCTTACCACTTTCTGCAATAATCTCAGAAATAGTTGAACCCAATCCACCAATGATACTATGTTCTTCTAGAGTAATCATAGGAATATCTCTATCAATTAATTTTTGTATGGATGGAACATTAATTGGTTTAATTGTGGGTAAACTAACAAGATTAACTTTAATTCCCTCATCACTCCATTCGTCAACCCAATTTTTTGCTAATTCAAGGGTATTACTAGTAGTAAGAATAATTAGATCATTACCTTCAGTAACAGTAATAGGATCACCAATTTCGATTCGATTTTTATTTTTGTGAATTGTCGGTTCCCCATTTTTTCCTAATCGAATATACATGGGTCCATAGTTTTCATAACTTCTTTTCACTAATTCTTCAGTTTCAAATGGATCACCAGGACATAACACAGTCATATTAGGAATTGAACGCATGATTGCAATATCTTCTATAGCATGATGACTACTTCCCATAGGACCATAAGTGAATCCAGCGCCAACTCCAACTAATTTTACATTTGTATTATTGTACGCCAAATCTAATCGAATCTGCTCAAAACATCTCATTGTAATAAATGGAATTATACTATAAGCATATACAATTTTGTTCGATAATGCCAGTCCAGCTGCTATACCAATAGTATTCTGTTCAGCTATGCCAGTATTAAGAAATCTATCTGGAAATTCTTCTCTGAAACCCTCAAAAACAGAAAATCCCATATCAGCAGTAATTAAAAAAATTCTTTCATCTTTACGAGCTAATTCAGTTAGGGTATTTACAAAAGTAGTTCTCATTTTAAAATCATTAATTCCTTTAATGCATCTTCATATTGTTGTGTATTGGGAGATTTGTAATGCCAGTCAAGACTATTTTCCATAAACGATACACCTTTTCCTTTAACAGTGTGAGCAATAATGACTTTAGGTTTTTTGTGGGGCAACATAAAAGCATCAATTAATTGCTGAAAATCATGACCATCAATTTCAACAACATCCCACCCAAAAGATTCCCATTTTTTTCCAAAAGGATCTAAAGTGAGGATGTCATCAACATCACCAAAACTTTGGATTTTATTAAAATCAACAATTACTGTCAAATTATTCAATTTATGATGCCCCGCAAATAATGCAGCTTCCCATATTGTTCCTTCATTGCATTCACCATCTCCAATCAACACATAGATCTGACCCTTATTGTTATCAAGATTATTTGCAAAAGATAATCCAACACCGACAGGCAAGCCATGACCCAAAGAACCAAGAGAATGTTCAACCCCAGGACATACAGTTTTATCTAAATGTCCAGGTAAAATTCCACCATCAACATAATATTTTTTCAAATTTTCTAATGGAAAAAAATTCAATTCTGCAAGAGTAGCATAAAGTGCACAACTCCCATGTGCCTTACTAAGAAGAAATTTATCCCGGTTAACATCAGAAAGATTTTCTGGGTCAACGTATAAGATTTTGCAGTATAAACTTACAATAATCTCTACAATAGAATAACATGAACCAATATGAGAACTTTGTGCATCATTAACCATATTTAAAATATCAATTCTAATTTTTTGAGAAAATTTTTTCAGTTTCACTAAATCATTATTCATGTTTCAATCATTTTTTCCATTATAAATAAACATATTATTTTTATACCATTCAAATGTTTTTGATAATCCCTTTTCAATATCAAACTCAGGAATCCATCTTAATTCTTTTTTAGTTTTTGAAATATCTGCAACCCAATGAGTTTCAGATTCAAAACTTCTTTGTTTTTCTAAATTACCCCATGAAACTTGTAGATCTTTTTGTAGTTTATTTTGAACAACATTTATAATATTTTCAATAGAATGTTCTTTTCCAAAACCTATATTGAAAATTTTTCCTCCCGTATTAGGAATAATTGATGCTTGCTTTATTGCGTTTACTACATCATCCACAAAAACAAAATCTCGAGTTGTTTTTTTAGAAGATAATTTAAGAATATTTTTTTTTAATATATGAGTCATTATGTCATAAATTAATCTTCCAGGTTCTTCTAGTGGACCATATACAGAAAACAGTCTTAACGTAACAACAGGTAATTGATATTTCGTAAAAAAATATTTTGAAAAATATGTTTGTGTCCATTTAGTTATCCCATATGGGAATGTAGGTTCTGCTAAATCTGTTTCAGACATAGGCTTTATTTTAGGACCATATTCAGATGAGCTACCAATATTAACAAATTTTTCTAGCTTTCCATATTCAGACAAAGATTGCATTAAATTAATACTAGCAACAATATTACTGTCAATTATTTTTTTTATGTCTTGTTGAAATGGATATCCTCCATACGTTCCCAAATGAAAAACATAATCAGGTTGAATGTTATTTACAACTTTTTGAATTTGGGATTTATTTTGATAATTTATTTTATGAAGATGGAATTTTGATTTTAAATTTTTTAATCTCCACATGTTTGAATTTTTTCTAACAAAAAGATGAAGTTCATCATCATTTAACTGAGAGACTAAATTTGCTCCAATAAACCCACTAGCGCCAGTAATTATAATTTTTGACATGTGTGATTTGGAGCAATATTCTATATAATAAGAGGTTGTAACATGAACTTTTAGATCAATATAAAAAGCCAATTTCACGCAAATTAAAATCTAATATATAAATACAAAAAACACAATTCGATATGTTAAATTGATATTATATTTTAGACATTTTTGAAGTTAAGATTATGAGAAATATATTTACATTATTAGTTATTTCGGCGATTTTTTTATTTTTTATAAATATCATATTTGTAATATATCATTTTGTCATTTGGAGTACAGAAGGAATTCATGCAGTTTTTCAAGGCATGAGTCTTTCTGAAAATGTATACTATTCGACTTATTTTAAATGGATAATTTTATCAGATGTAGTTTGGACAATAGGACTAATAATTTTTGTATTTAAAAGAAAACAATACAAAACAGATATTGATCTATATTATTTAATTCAAAAACCAATTATAAATCCAAAAATTTGTGTTATCATACCAACGTTTAACGAAGAATTGGGAATAAAACAAGTGGTAGAAGATTACATAAAACAAAAAAATGTAGAATATGTGTATGTGATTGATAATCATAGTTCAGACAATACGGTCAAAATTGCTGAGAAATGTGGTGCAACTGTATTTACTAAAAAGAATAATGAGGGATTCGCACATTCTTGTGTAATGGGATTACAAAAAGCACTTCAAACAGATGCAAATATTGTTGTACTAACAGAAGCTGATGGAACTTATAGTGGAGCCGATTTAAAAAAAATGGTTCCATATTTAGACAATACAGACATGGTTGTAGGTTCAAGAGAGATTCAAGTTTTATCAGAAAAAGGTAATCAAAATAAAATGCTCTACCTATGGGGAAACTTTTTACTTGCTAAATTAGTTCAAATAAAATTTTTTAGTTTACAACATATGGGAGTAATTAGTTTAACAGATATCGGTTGTTCATATAGATGTATACGGAGAGAAGCATTAGAAAAAATTATTACTCAATTTTTAGATTTGAAAACAGGGGAAATTTTAGTGAAACCAAAAAGTGGTCTTTTTGCACCTTTTACCACAATGTTAGGAATCAAAAATGATCTTCGTATAGTCGAAGTTCCAATTACATTTAAAAAAAGAATTGGAATTTCAAAGACAGAATCAGATAAAAAAGATAAAGCACTAGGATATGCTTTAGAATTTTTTTGGTTTATTTTACGTTCTTAAATCTAAAAAGACATTGAAAAATATTAATGCCCATTCTGAGATAAATTTTGATTTTTAACAAATGAGTTAATTAATTCTTTCAATCCATCATCAAAGGACATTTTAGGTTTGAATCTAAATTCATCAAAGGCCTTTGAAATATCTAATACCCTATGAAGTTGACCATTAGGGTAAGACGTATTCCACTTAATTTTTAATTTCACATCCATCAAATCTAATATTTTAACACATAGATCTTTAATTGAGATTTCAAAACCAGAACCAATGTTTATGGGTTTACTCTTGTCATAATGCTCAGCAGCTAAAACAAAAGCACGTGCAGCATCATCTACATGAATAAAATCTCTAGTAGGAGTTCCATCACCCCATAATTCAATTTCTGTTTTATTTTCTTTTTTTGCATTAAAAATTTTGGTAATCAATGATGGAATAACATGAGACGTATGAGGATCAAAATTATCTCCAATTCCATAAAGATTGGTCACTACTAATACAACTGAATTAAATCCATATTCTTCTCTATATGCTTGAGATTGAACAATCTGCATTTTTTTAGATAAACCATATGATGCATTTGTCTCTTCAGGATACCCATTCCAAATATCAACTTCATTAAAGGGGGTAGGAGAAAATTTAGGATAACTACAAACAGTTCCAGTAGAAATAAATTTTTCAACATGCGCAATTCTAGATTCTTCCATGATATTTGTACCCATTATTAGATTATCATAAAATACTGAACCAGGATGTTTTTTTGTAAATCCAATTCCACCAGTAACTCCAGCAATATGAAAAACAATATCAATGTCTTTGACGACTTCAATGCAATTCTCTTTAACTCGTAAATCATAATTTTTTGAATCAGGTGCACGTATTTCTTCAGGATCTTTTGTGCGTAAAATAGAGGCAATATAAGAACCTAAAAATCCTCTTGAGCCAGTGAGTAGAATTCGTTTGCCTCGAAGATCCATAAAATGCGATACAATTTCTCATTCATATTCTTTTAGAATGTAGTATTAATTAGACATCAGATATTAACAGTCTAAAATGAACGAAAAAAAAAATGCATCACATAAAATAACTTCAAAAAAACAATACGATTCATTTAGAAAGTATTTTCCATTTGCTTGTGTAGATTTAGTTTTATTTGAAAAAGATTCAATATTACTAACAAAGCGTACACAAAATCCATACAAAGGAACATGGCATCTTCCAGGAACAATGATTCGCAAGAATGAGAAAATCAATGATGCAATTAAACGTGCAGGAGATATAGAATTAGGATTAAAAGTATTGATAATTCAATATGTAGGATTTTTTGAAAGTATTAATAATTTTAGACATGATATTTCACATGGATTTATAGTAAAAACAAAAAAAATGCAAATACGAACAGATTTTCAAAGTAGTGATTATAAATTTTTTAAAAGATTGCCAAAAAATCTGGTACCACATCATAAAATAATAATTAAAAAAGCTAGAGAAATTGTGAAACTAAAAGATTTTTGATAAAAATAAATATCATACAATTAGAATCAACATGATTAAAATGAAAAATTCATCAAAAGTATTAAAACAATATGTTGATGAACATTTAGCATCAGAATCAGAATTTATTCCAGGTAAAAGTTATGTCAAATTAATAGAACCTAGTTTTGATTCTGATGAGATAATTGAAGCTATAGATTCTTTGATTTCAACCAATGTTACAATGGGTAAAAAAGTTAAAAAATTTGAAGATTTGTTTACAAAATATTTAGATACCAAATATTCATCAATGGTAAATTCTGGTTCATCTGCAAATTTAGTTGCATTATCAACTTTAACACACCCTGAATTTCAAAAAAAAGTTGAAAAAAACACAGAAGTAATTACTCCAGCTGTAACGTGGGCAACAACAGTTTTTCCAATTTTTAATGTCGGATTGAAACCAAAGTTTGTAGATATTAATTTAGATGATTTTTGTATGGATGTCAATTCTGCAGAAAATGCAGTAAATAATAAAACATCAATGATGTTGCCAGTGCATTTATTAGGAAATGTGTGTGATATGAAACATGTAAATGAAATTGCTTCAAAAAAAAATCTATTAGTAATGGAAGATTGTTGTGAGGCACCTGGGGCAGAATTTAAAAATAAAAAAGTAGGAACAATAGGAGATATTGGAACATTTAGTTTCTTTCTATCACATCACATTACAACAATTGAAGGAGGAATGGTTACCACAAAAAACAAAGTACTTCATGAATTATCAAAAAGTTTGAGAGCTTTTGGTTGGATTAGAGATTTAGAATCTAAAAATAAAATTATTAAGAAATATTCTAAAATTGATCCTCGTTTCCTATTTACCAGAATAGGATATAATTTACGGCCAACAGAGATTCAAGGATCTTTTGGAATACATCAAATCAAAAAATTAGATAAATTCATTAAAAAACGAGCGAGTAATGCAAAATATTGGTCTAAAAAATTTTCTCAATATGAGGATTATTTCATAATTCAAAAACAAAACAAAAATACAAAACCAGTAAATTTTTCATATCCATTAACTATTCGCAAAGATGCCCCGTTTAGTAGAGAATCATTAGTGAAGTTTCTAGAAAAAAATAAAATTGAAACACGACCAATTATGGCAGGGAATTTTATTGAACAGCCAGTAATCAAATACATTCAACATACAAAACAAGGTAGCTTGCCAAATTCAAAATTAGTTATGAAAAATTCATTTTTCTTCGGAAATCATCATAAAATTACGCCTAAAATGAGAGAGTTTGTGATCGCAAAAATTTCAGAATATATAGATGATAAATTATGGAAAGAGTGATTTTCTACCTATTATTTCTAAAAATAGTATAGGTTTCTTGAATATAATTTGCAGCATCCCATGGAAAATGTTTTCCATTTTGCCAATCAGTCCATCTTTGTAAATCAGACTCAACCATAATTTTTATCAATTTTTCAAATGTAATCTTAGGTTTCCATTTTAATTTTCTTTTAGCTTTAGTTGAATCACCCAAAAGAGATTCAACTTCTAATAATCTAAAATATTTTTTGTTTGATTGAACATATTTTTTCCAATCTAAATTTACCATAGAAAAAGCTAATTCTACAAATTCTTGTATTGAATGAGCTTGATTAGTTGAAATTACAAAATTTTCAGGTTTTTTCTGCTGTAACATTAACCACATGCATTCTACATATTCAGGAGCATAACCCCAATCTCGTTTAACATTCAAATTTCCTAAAATTAATTTTTTTTGTAAACCCAATTTTATTTTGGCTACAGCATTAGTGATTTTTCTAGTTACAAATTCTAAACCTCGAAGAGGTGATTCATGATTAAAAAGTATTCCATTTACAGCAAACATGTCATATGCATCACGATACATATTGGTTGTCCAATGACCATATAATTTCGATGTAGCATATGGACTTCGAGGCCTAAATGTTGTTTCTTCGTTTTGAGTAGGTTCAGTTACTTTTCCATATAATTCACTAGTAGATGCCTGATAAAATTTTATTTTAGGATTAATTTGACGTATGCTTTCCAATATTCTAAGTACAGATAGTCCAGAAAATTCCGCACTAGTTATAGGATTATCAAAGGATGAACCCACATAACTTTGTGCAGCTAAGTTGTAGACTTCATCAGGTTTTGAAATTTTTAAAGATTCAATTAAAGAGGAGTTATCAATTAAATCCGCAGGGATATAATGAATATGTTTTGCAACACCTAAACTAGCAAGTCTCCAAAAATTAGGAGTGGATAATCGTCTAAAAGTTCCATAAACATCATAATTTTTTTCCAATAAAAATTTTGCAAGATACGCACCATCTTGACCAGTAATTCCAGTAATCAAAGCCTTTTTTTTCCTCATTAATTAATTATCAAATTATCTAACTATTAATCATAATGATTTTGACAATTCTAGAAAAATTACCAATTTTTAACAAATCAGGAATTATTTAATGTCAAATAATTTATTATGAATATAGTTTTAATTTAATGAAATGACTCAAAAAAAATCAAAATTAACAGTTGGCTTACCAGTATATAATAGAGAGAATCTAATTAATAAAAAGTTAGAAAATATTTTAACGCAAACATTTCAGGATTTTAAAATAATTATTTATGATAATTCGAATGATCGGACAGGAAAAATTTGCAAAGAATTTGCAGATAATGATGATAGAATTCAATATATTTTTGAAAAAAATGCAAATGGAGTAGAATATGCATTTAATTACGTATTAAAAAAAGCAGAAACAGAATATTTTGTTTGGGCTGCTTCTGATGATTTATGGGCTTCAGATTTTTTGGAAAAAAATGTAGCCATTCTAGAAAAACAACCAAAAGTTGTTGGAAGTATAGGTAATGTAAAACGATACGGGGGGAAAATTGAAGAATTTAAGGTTGAACTTTTAGATTCATTTTGGAAAAAACATTATAAAAAAATCAGAAAGTCGTTTAGACAATTTGATCATGTTTCAATATTTGCAGAAGCGTATTCAGATAGAGCTACAAAATTTTTGAGAATTCATGAAGAATTAAGCATATATGCAGTTTTTAGAACAAAACCATTACAAGAAAGTTTTGTTTTTGGACCACATTTATGGAAAAAAATAATATTGAATGTATTAAGATTTGGAAATTTCAACGTAACGAATGAAACAGAATGGTTTTGGCACACAGGTTCTTCTGGAATTGATAACCCAATTAATCAATTTAAAAAAAACCAAATGAGAATTGGTGATTTGTTATTTCCATATTATGATTATATATTATGGTGTGCCAAAAATATTGGTAAAAAATTTGTTATTAAAAATTTAGATTTTTTTGTATTTTCAACATTGATGTATTATACGATTTTAATTTATCATTTATTTAAAAATAAAAAAAATTTTTAAATCCTTTTTTTGACATAATTAATCGAAAAAACAGGGGAAGGATCAACATGAGATATTATTGCACAATATAACGAAGTGGTGTCAAAAAGATAAATTAATGAAATAAGTTTAGTCAGAATATTTCCATTTACAGAATTTATTACTTTAAAATCAATATTTTTTTCAATGAAATATTGTTTAATTATTGAGAAACGTTCTTTTGTTTTTATATAATCATCACTTCCTTGAAGTAAAACAGGTTGAACGATAGAAGATTTTTCCCATGCAACAATTCCATTGTGACTTGATTCAACAACATCTTCAGTCATTACATGAATTTTTGAATTTTCTTGTAAAGCAGATTTTAGTCGTATAGCTGCTGATTGTAGTCCATGTGGATAATATATCAAAGGTATTCCAGTAATCCAATTTGCCAAATTTATTGCAGGATTTGAATCTGTTAAATTGCTTGATGAAATTTGCTTGTGCATTTCAAATAATGAATCAATAGAGGATAAGATATCATTTTCATTAATTGGAAGAATACTGTGTAAGATATTCAAAATTGAATAAACATATGTAACAAATGATACACGTGGTGAATGAATTGAATTTATT
>Ga0208748_1000082_pt1 | contig 43356 bp, 55 predicted proteins | sample Knorr_S7_td_Bott_FD_185599 | JGI IMG/M metagenome (GOLD analysis project Ga0208748, IMG submission 185599) | Marine microbial communities from Southern Atlantic Ocean transect - Knorr_S7_td_Bottom_ad_4513_LV_A (SPAdes) (version 2) | ecosystem: Environmental > Aquatic > Marine > Oceanic | place... | reverse complement strand
GATTGGAAAAAAGACGTGCAAAAGGGATTATTCCCCCGGAATTTGTTTTTCCTCATGTTCTCCGAGATTGCCGGAATGTAATCTCCAATGAACCATTTGAAAATACTGGAATTCCCAGTACGCTTCTTGCAGACTTTACAGAAAAGGTAAATGCCCTTGATATTAAAATCCGTCAGCGAGACAGATTGCTTGTACAAGCAAAAACAGCGTTGGTAAAACATGTACAACCGGCGTATGAAGAACTTATTACCTATTTCGAAAATCTCCAGAATGAAGCATCACAAACCGATGGCGTTTGGGATCTGCCTGATGGTGTAAACTTTTACAATATGCGACTGGCGAATATTACTACAACAGATTTGACTGCTGAAGAGATTCATAATATTGGTTTGCAAGAAGTTGATCGTATTCATGCTGAAATGCGAAATATTATGCAGCAAGTTGGTTTTGAGGGAACGCTGCAGGAATTCTTTGTATATGTTAATAATGATGATAGCCACTTTTATCCAGAGACAGAGCAAGGGAAGGCAGACTATGTGGCTGAAGCAACGCGAATAGTGGATGAAATGCGAGCAAAACTGGATCAGCTTTTTATTACACAGCCCAAAGCAGACATTATTGTAAAACCAGTGGAAGCTTTTCGAGAAGAGTCTGCCGGAAAAGCATTTTATCAAAGTCCCGCTTTAGATGGTTCACGTCCGGGAACGTATTATGTAAATACATTTGATATGAAAGTAGTCCCAAAATATCAAATGGAAGCATTGGCATATCATGAAGGTATTCCCGGCCACCATATGCAGATAGCGATTTCCCAGGAGTTAGAAAATATTCCCATGTTTCGCAAGTTTGGCTGGTACACAGCTTACGGCGAAGGTTGGGCGCTCTATAGTGAATATATTCCAAAAGAAATGGGTTTTTACACCGACCCTTATTCTGATTTCGGACGATTGGCCATGGAACTTTGGCGAGCATGCCGACTCGTGGTTGATACTGGAATTCATGCCAAGAAGTGGACCCGTGAACAAGGGATTGATTATTATATGAATAATACGCCAAACGTAGAAGCGGACGTTGTAAAAATGGTGGAACGACATATCGTTATGGCCGCTCAAGCCACTGGATATAAAATTGGTATGCTGAAGATTTTGGAACTCCGGGAAAAAGCCAAATCAACACTAGGCAATGCCTTCGATATTCGTGAATATCATGAGGTTGTTCTTACCAATGGACGTCTTCCCTTAAATATTTTGGAAAAACAAGTTGATAAATGGATAGCATCAAAATTGAATTGAGATGAGATTTTCTACAGTAGTAAAGACAAACCGAACATTATGGGCTTTAGGCTTTTTCAAAATTCCACTCATATTTTTTTGTCGCCCAAAGATTCATGAAATCAGCGATGATAAATGTGTTATACGTATTCCCTGCAAACGCAGAGTTAAAAATCATGTAAAGTCCATGTACATCGGTGCTCTTACAATCGGGGCAGATTTAGCGGGTGGTTTTTTAGCCATGCGTCATATTGAAAAAACAGGTAAAAAAATTATACTCATTTTCAAAGATGTCCATGCTGATTATTTAAAACTGGTTGAAGGCGATGCTTATTTTACCTGCAATGATGGCGCAAAAATAAAAGAAGCTGTTCGTTTAGCTGCAGAAACGGGTGAGCGCCAAAATATTCCTGTGGATATTACAGTAAAAGTCCCAAGCCACTTGGGAGATGAGCCGGCGGCGCAATATACATTAACACTTTCGATCAAAGATAAGGGCTGAAACCTGGATATTTTTAGTCATGGACTATGGGGACGAGGTCTGTTCGGTTATAAAGGTCGTCTCTGGCTAGCATTGTTTTTTGGCATGTTTCCAGATCTTTTTTCTTTCGGTATCTTTGCTGTGATCAGGGTATTCAAAGGAACATTTCAAATGGGACCACCGCCACTGGATATTATCCCTTGCTGGGTTCATTTTAATTACAATATTTCTCACAGTTTTATCCCTGCATTGATTGTTATTGGAATAGTTGCATGGCAAAAAAAGGATGTTGCTTTTGCCATGTTGGGCTGGCCGCTGCACATCTGCATGGATTTCCCTTTTCATACCAAGGAATATTTTCCCACGCAGTTTTTATGGCCTGTGTCAGATTATGCTATTGACGGTATTCCTTGGTCAGACCCCATAATATGGTATCCCAATCTGGCAGGTATCATTATATTGTATATTTACCGTTATAGAAGTAAAGGAAATTAGTGTGAAAACTGGCGTTATCAGACACTATGACAGTGCAAAGAAATTTGGTTTTATTCGGGGAGATGATGGTGAAGATTATTTTTTCCATGGTGGAAGTTTGAGCCCGCGAATGCAACGGATTTCAGGACTGTTACGAGAAGGATACCGAGTCAAATTCGATACTGATTTTGACATGAAAGGAAATAAAGCTGTTAACGTACAGCCGGGATAACGTTTATTATATTATAAGTTTAACTGGGAAACTGTTTTTTGTGCTCTGTGATTACTCTTTCCGGAGAAATAGGTTTGGAGAGTTCCATAAAAAACGCCAGAAACCACATTATAAAAATACCGTAGACTAAAAATATCAATTGCCATACCCAAATGGATGGCAGTCCAAAGGGATTCCACGTAGCAGGATTGTTGGGATCAGAAAAGAGTGTATTCCCAATAGTAGCAAATGGTCCGAAACCAACAAGGAACCAAAATAGTGTTAATCCAATTGCCAATGGAATGTATTTCCGTTTGGCTACAGGAACGCCGGCAAGATTTTTCAAAAATGTATGCTTTTTCTTTTTTTCTTTTGTTTCATCTTCTGAATCAGGGTACAAAAATGAAAAAACTATTGTAAAAAGTAGATTAAAGAAAATACCCCATCCGGCACTATGAATTGTTAGTGGATACGCTCCCCAAGGTAATCCGAATACAGATACAATTTTATCGGTAAGAGTTACACCAATCAAACCAGCGATTAAACCGATGGAAATTCCTCGGCGGGAAAACCATGAAAAATAAAGATTCCCCATAAGAGCCGGATACATTTGAAAACCATAAGCAACCGCCAATCCTCCTAGCATCACAATTGCTTGATTTGCTTTGGCGGCTACAACCAATGCAAATAAGGCTACCACAACGACAAAAATACGGCCGATTAATTTTTGGAGGTCTTCTGATGCATCTTTATTAAAGTATTGTTTATAAATATCTTTGGTAATCATGCCACTGAATGTGGACATATACGCTGCTCCCGTACTTTGCATAGCCGCCAAGGCGCAGACGGCCAATAATCCAACAAGCCAAGGTGTGCCCTCAGACATCAGATTGATTAATTTGGGTACCAGCGTTTTATCATTCACTGAATCAAAGATGCCTTTCTTAACCAGTAGCTCCCCCGCCATTCCCTGAAAAATGGTAAAAGTAAATAATATTACACCAATAATTAATGATGAAGCCACAACTTGTTGCCAGCGGAATGCTTTGGACGTTTTATTCGAATAAGACCACATGGAAAATGCAGGGGAAGCTTGAATACCCATAAGTGCAAACATATATGTCATACACATCATGCCAGTCCAAACTCCGCCCACTGCTTTACTTCCGGATGAAACCATTTGAATAGCTCCCGGCATGGCCACTTTTTTAGAAAAACCATCTGGAGTAAGATTTGTACCTGATGCCAAATCTCCTCGAACCAAATTTCCGATTCCTTCAGTAAAGGCTGACCAGCCGCCAGACCAGACAATGGCAATGTTCCCAAGGATAATAATTCCAAGAGCTAGGAGAATTGCCTGCGCACAGTCAACATAGGCTACTGAGCGTAAACCACCAGATGCAACATAAATCACGACAACAGTGGTGAGCATAAACATACCAAAATTGACACTAATCATATTATCAGATAATATATTAAACAATGCTCCAGATGCTTTGAGTTGAACTCCTAAATAAGGAACGCTAAATAAAAATGCCACCAACACAGTCAAGATTCGAATCGTATTTCCACCGTAATAATGGGAATACATTTCTCCAGGTGTCACATACTGAAAAGCACGACCCAGAACCCATTGTCTCCGGAGGAAGAGGACGCCTGTAAAAGGAATGGTTAATGCATAAAAAGAAGCGAATGCATAAGGTAAACCATCCGTAAGTATTTTTCCGGGATGGCCTACAAAGGTCCAGCCGCTGAAGCTGGTTGCTGTGGCAGCAAGAACAAAGACCCAAATGCCCAAAGAGCGTCCTGCGATGAAATAATCTGTTGATGTTTTAGCGCTTTTAGCACCTTTATATCCCCAAAAAAGGCAGTAGGCCCAATAAAGACCGACAAATGTAAAGAGCCAGATTATTTTTGCTTCCATTATTTTACAATGATTTAATTATATAATTTTGCCGGATTGTCTTTGATGGAATTCGGTACTAAATACCAAGAAACCTCTTCAAATTAAAGATATATTTTAAACCGTTCAAAGTTTTTCTACGCTAAATAAACAGTATAATACTTATCTATTGTAATGGGTTAGCCCATTACGAAGAAGCTGAATAAACGGAAACATGGCTTTATAATCCGCAGTGAAATTTTCTATAATATTTTCTGATGTTATATCAATTTTGTTTTTTGAAGCTCCAGCCAGAAAATCCTTATAGCGCAGCCATCTGATTTGAGGGTGATCTTTTGGGTAACCTTTGGGAGCAATTTTCAACTGTTCTCCACTCATTTCACCAAAGTGTTTCTTGAATTTTGTACCTAATACAATTTTTTCTAATTCTTCAGAGTGATCCACAAAGAAATCACGGATGTTCTGCAATGCTTCTTTCGATGGATGCCAAATGCCTCCTCCTAAATATGTGTTTCCCGGTTCGAGATGAATATAATATCCCGGAAACATTTCATTCTTTCCACCGCCTTTCATGGATGCACTAAACCATGTTTTATAGGGACTTTTATCTTTAGAAAAACGAACATCACGATAAATTCGAAATAAACAATCTTTGGGTTGTACACCAATTAATTTTTCATCAAATCCAGATATATTATGTAACAGTATTGCAACCAGATCTGTGAAATTAGCAAGAGCATCTTTATAATCATCTTTATGATCATTAAACCAATTACGGTCATTATTTTTCTTCAGCTTTTTAAGAAAATCAAGTGTATTTTGATTAATCATATTTATACTCCTCAGCAAATGCCAATCGCTCACCAATAGGCGGATGAGAATAATAGAGCCATTTTACCCACCAGCTAGGATAGGCATTAGACAAATTTCGATTTGCCAAACCAGCCATGGCGCCTAGAAACGCATCTTTTTCCGGATAGAGTTCTAAAGAGCAGTTGTCAGCTTGGCGTTCAAAGGAACGGGATATCCAATTATTTAATGGTCCAAACAAAAAGCCGGATAAAACACCCATTATGAGACCGATCATGGGAAAAAGTGCCAGATTTGTTACATTTGATGTAAGAAAACTCGAAAAAAAATACTTCATAACTATATCTAATAGATAAAATATAACCAATTGTTGAGCTGTCCCGATGACAATATTTTTAGGTAAATGAGCATATCGATAATGCCCGACTTCATGGGCAATAACAGATGCTATTTCATTTTGACTCATTTTTTCCAAAAGATTGTCCGCCATCACCACTCGACGGGTTTTCCCCAATCCACCCAAAAATGCATTTTCTTTTTTTGTCTGCTTACTCATATCCTGCCGAAAGAATCCTCCTGGCTTCAGTCCGGCTTTTTCCAAAATTTCCGTTAATTGATTTACCAGACTTTCATCTTCGATGGGGTCATATTTATTGAAAATGGGTGCAATGACAACTGGAAAAAGAGTGGCAAAAATCACAGAAACAATGGCCATAGTTCCACCGGCTACCAACCACCAAATATCTGGAAATGCTGAAAATACCCAATATAATAAACCCAATAAGAGTGGAAATAATATTAAAGAGAGTAAAAATGATTTTAATTGATCCAATGCCCAGGTCTTATGGGTATAATTGGAAAAGCCCCATTTATGTTCATGGACATATCCTGAATAATATCCCAGCGGCAGTCCGATTAAAGTGGATAATGATAAAAAGACTGCTACATAAATAAAAAATGTCCAGATGAATGAATAGTCCAGATGAGCAATTTGTTGGCTAAAACCAGAAAAATAAAACCAGAGTACAAATACCAGTGAAATTACTGAACCCAATAACCCGAAGAGGCGTTTTTCTTTTTCATACGATTGAGCCTGGAGCTGTTTTTCAGCATCCAGAAGTGGATGGATATTTTGCATAGTTGAAATTTAATAAAGAATGAGGGTATTTATTTCACCAGTATCACCCATTGGGATTGGACCCTGCCGAACGCTTCAACTTGAATATGCGCGTTGCAGTGATGAGCAAGACCGCCAATGCGACGTAACAAATCGTGCTGAACTGCAAAATAAAATAATTGTCGGTTGCGGCGACGATTTGACTTGTGATAATCGGACTTAAGCCTGTGCCGATAGTAGCCCCAAGTAGTAAGGCCGACACCAGGCGTGGCGTAGGAATCTCGACCATCTGCGTTGCAAACGATAACGTCATTTTTAACATACTCAAATTGGCGAAACCCCACAAGAACGCTAAAATGGGCAATGCTTTAATATCTCCGTACACCCAAAGGGGGATTGAAAACAACGTCGTTCCGACGCTCGCGATGATGACCAGTCGTCGTACGCCGACCTTTAGCACCCACCAAGAGGCAAAAATTGCGGCGGCAAACATACCTTGCCAAAAAAGTCCGACAAGATTACCGGCTTGTTCCGGTGTGGCGCCAAGTTTGGTTTCTGCGTAGTTGGGCAGCCACCACAACATAGAATATTGCCCTAGCGTATATAGAAAAAGCGCCGTCAGACACAGCCAAACCGTTAGTGGCTATTTTGCGGTTGGCGAAGTCTCTTTCGTTTAGCTCGTCGTTGACGGAAATTCTGAAATTGAAACCAGGATCAGAACGACAATCGATACCGCCGCTACGAATTGATATGTGCTGGCCCAGAAGAACTCGCGCGCGATAAACCAGGTCGCCAATGCGCCGCATACGATGCCAGCGACACTGAAAAAACTGTCGGTGATGACGAGCATCGAAGCGTGTTTTTCTGTGTCGTAACTTTTGGATATCGTCAAAGCTGCACCTGCGAGACCGAGACCGCTGCATAATCCAACCAAACCAAGCGCCAAACCAATGGCCGTAAGGTCGGTGCTTATGTTGAACGAGAGCAGGCTTATCAGTATTACCGAGTAGAGGATGAGCATAAGGCGTTTCAGCGAGATCCAGTCAAACATAAACAACGCCAAGACTGCTCCCGCTAAATTACCGAGCGTGAGCCAGCTAAAACGCGCAACGACATCCGTAATTGGCTGATCAAAGAGCGCTGCCATGGGCCCTGCGATGATCCCAATCGGTGCGAGCATCCCTGAAAGGATGAAATAGGCCAAGAAGCTGACGATGGTTATACGTTGTTTATTGCTCAAACTGTTCGCCACGTGTTGGTGGTCGCTAATCCAAGTTTACGACGAACGATTTCGGCACGTTCTTGTGCTTTCGCAATTTATCAGTAGATTCAACGGCAACAATGCGGTCTTGCTCAATGACGATGGCAGCATCAGTCAGAATGCGGCGCTGTTCGTCCATAGTGACGGCGGTCAAGTTGTCAATCAATCGCATACCGTAGTGCCTGTCGCTCATTAGTCCGATGGCACCCTACGGTAATGCCGGCATCTTCATTCCACTCGACAGTCATGTGTCTTTTGGATGGTGTAAAGGGAACGGGTGTATATTCTTTTAACGGCGTATAATTATCCTCAAGAAATTGGCGATAAAGTTTAGCAACTCGCTTTGTGAGCCAGTCAGATTTGACGTTTTTTAGGGAGTCTGCCTTTTTACGTTGGTTGATTAAAAAATCTCGTCGTGTGACATTATTAGTCATAATTATCTAAAATTATACATGAAATAAATCAAACGTTAGTCATGATTAGTTAATCGGGCTCGATAGGTGATGATAGGTTAAAAACATTTTGATCCATAAATCCTTGAATAAGTTTTCCTGAACGCAACGGAATTTTATGATCTGCTTTGTAAGTCTCCATATGGACGCAATAGCCATTATCATTAAGCAAGTCGTGTGCTATTTTACCATTTTCCACTGTTATAATTTCATCTTCAGTCCCGTGAAGAACGAGGATGGGTGTTTGGCGGCTTATGTGAGTGGCATGATTAAAAAGTCGATCAGGATTGCGGATAAAACCGGCGATGGGAACAATACCGCCAATGGGAAAGTCCAAACGGAGCCCAACGTGTAGACTTAATCCAGCACCCATAGAAAAACCGATTATATATATATCCCTTGGTGCAAAACCATCTTCCAAAACTTGGGAAATGAGAGTAGAGGCTAATTCAAATGTTTTATCAAATGTCCATCCAATTTCGTCACTTCCACTGAACCATGTATAACCAGAACCAGTATCAGCTTTGTAGGGAGCTCGGGGCATATACCATTTAGTATGTTCCAGTTTCATGGATTTGGCAACTGGCACCATGGAATGCTCATCTCCTGTCCAGCCGTGGAGGCCGACCACCGCCCTTTTGGGACTATCGCTATCTTGGTAATAGTTTATTATCATTACTTACTGATCGCAACAACAGTCATCAACAACTTTCACTGATTCCAAGTTAAATTCACTACCATCCAGTTTATAACGAATGCATACACCGACTTCAATGTCTTCAATCGTTCCAAGTGCAGTAAGATCTTCGGTTGCAACTTCATTGAATAAATATCCATCCAGTATGGACCCGCCGCAATCTTCGCAGCCTTCCTCTTTTTCGCAGGCAGGAAAGATTAATATTGCCAAACATGATATTATCAGAATACTCGTTTTCATTATTTCACCTTATGGCCTTTCAAAATTAGCGGCAGACATTAATGTCCATTTAGCATTTTCTGGTGTGCGGCTGGGCTCCAAGCGAAATAATTCGCCCGTGGACGTATCCAGCAAATAATGCCAATGTGTACGGTCAATGCTGAAACTCTGCAATTGATAACGGCCTGATTCATCTTTTTTACCTATTTCATCACGCATGAATTGTTCCAAACGGGATAAAAGGGAGTGCAGTGAATCTTCTTCCGTTTCAGCCGCGCCGACAAAGACGAAAAATGAAACGGTTAAAAGCATCCCGGAAATGATTCCAATGATGGTTTTTTTCATGATAGCTCCTTCGTTATTTTATAATGTTTGATTACGGCTGGATTCAAATGCAGCCATACGTTCGATAAAGTCTTGTTCATTCGTCGCCTGAAGCAACGGACTGATTTCAATATTTTTGGCAATTGTGATGGTGGGTGATTTTCCGTAGTCATGGCCTGGATATATAAGTGTATCCTGAGGGAGAGTAAGTAATTTAGAATAAACGGAATGATACAGTTCACCGTTATCGCTACCTTGGCTAATTGTTCTTCCTGTACGTCCAACAAATAACGTATCGCCGGTGAAAATAACATTTTCCAATTTATAACAGCATGAATCTGGGAAATGACCCGGAGTATGGAGCACATCAATTAAGAGTTGGCCGATTTGGATCTGCTCCCCATCCATCGCGGGATGTACATTTAGTGCACTAATGCGTCCGGCTGAACATTCATTTATGATTATCAGCAATTCCGGAAATGCATCCAGATATTCATCGATAAATGCAATATGATCACCGTGAGTATGTGTAATCAGCATGGCCACAAAGGCTCCGTCTATAAATGGACGTATCGTATCTAAAGGTAATGCCGCATCAATGGACACTTGAGCCCTGCTTTGCAAACAAGTGAGTAAGTATTGAAAATTATCATCATAACCGCCCTTAAATGAACGAATTGCAAAATCTGTATTAATCATTATAAAATCTTACTGTTTCTAATCATGGGATAGTTTATCTTTAACAAGTTAGAAATGCACTATTTAAATTAATAAACTAGGAGTAATTCTACCATGAAAGAAGCAGGCTTATATTTAATTATAGCAGGTGTGGCGTTATTCATCATTGTATTTATTGGAAAGATTATTTCTTTCATTGCGAATAATCCTATGCTGGGATTGGCTACATTAGCGATTCTTGCGGGCGTTTTCTTGCTATTACTTAATATGATCAAAGAAAATAAAGAAGCAAAAAAGGATGAACCATTTAGTAGGGATTAACAAATGAAAATTGCTACAACTGAAACTATCGCAGGATATGTCATAACAAAAAACCTTGATGTCGTTATTGGAAACACAATACGTGCTCGTCATGTGGGCAAAGATATACTTGCCGGACTTCGCAGTCTTGTAGGTGGAGAAATTTATTGAATATACAGGAATGTTGTCTGAATCACGGGAACAGGCCCTGCAACGTATGATTGATCGAGCCAATGAACTGGAAGCAGATGCGATTGTGGGAGTACGATTTCAGACATCTATGATTATGCAGACAACAGCTGAATTATTGGTATATGGCACTGCAGTAAAAATCTCTCAAAAAACTGATTAAGTCTATTCCACGGACTAATCTGTTTCTGTATATTCCCCGACATTTTTTATACAAAAATTCAAATCATACTTAAAGAAAGGTACCTAAAATGAAATTACAATATTTTACAATTTTAACCGGTTTACTTTTAATTGGGTGCGGATCACCAGATAATCAGCAGGCCGTTAATTTGGAAACAGCCAAGGATTCAATTAGCTACAGCATCGGAGTAGATATTGGGAAAAATATGAAAACCCAAGAGCTGGAATTGAATAAAAAGGCATTATTTGAAGGTTGGAGATCAGCATTTAATGGTGAAGATTTAAAACTGACAGATGAAGACATGCTTTCTGCATTGAATAGTTTTCGAAAGGAATTACAGGAGAAATCTCAACAGAAAGCAAAAGCTCAAGCTGTTGAAAATCTTTCCAAGGGAGAAGCATTTTTAGCTGAAAACGCACAAAAGGAAGGTGTTGTTTCGACGGAAAGTGGATTACAGTATAAAGTAGTCAATCAAGGAGATGGTCCAATTCCAACAATAAAAGATAAAGTAACTGTTCATTATCGTGGAACTCTCATTGACGGAGAGGAATTTGATAGTTCGTATAAACGCGGACAGCCAACTTCATTTCCGGTAACAGGTGTAATTAAGGGCTGGACAGAAGCATTGCAATTAATGCCAGTAGGTTCTAAATGGGAATTATTTATACCTTCAAACTTGGCTTATGGTAATAGCCCAAGAAGTCCCGGTGGACCCAATAGTTCACTTGTGTTTGAAGTGGAGTTAATCGGAATAGAATAAATTATTTAATGTGTTCAAATTGCCTTCGTGCCAGTTTTCTTGGCTGAACATTGAATTAATTATAAATATAACTGTAAAAATATTTTTCATTTGATCAACATAACTTTATGGATTTGTGAACGATTATTTAAAGATAATTTTAAAAAGTATGTTCCCGATGCAAGTTGATTAGAATTCCAATTGGTTTGATGTTGACCCTTTGATTGATTTTCATATTTAATTTTATCTATTTGTTCTCCTAACACATTATATATATCTAAAACAACATCACCATCTTCAGGGATGGAATATTGAATTTTGACAGTAGCATTAAATGGATTGGGATAAACAGAATAAATATGAAAATCTTCAGGTATATATTCATCTTCTAACGTATCGTTAAAAACAATTTCAAAAATCTTCATTTTTGAATATGCATTTTCTGGATACACTTTTAACGAATATGTTAGTGATTCATTTATAACAATTGGGAAATTGATTTTCCAATCAAGAGAAGAATCATGCTCTACAAATAATGAGTCTAAATAAATTCGCTCATTTTCTTGTAAAACTTCAATTAAAAATAGATTATCCAGCCAACTTTGATTTGTCAAAATGATATCAATTGTATTGTTAATATTCGAAATGAGAGGTGCTTGGTAATTTTTTAAAAATACATTAAATGCTATAGGATATAGACCTTGGATTCTTTGACTGCGAACCAACCGCATAAGTTGGTTGTTATACTTAAATGATATATCCCAAATGATATTATTTTCTTCATCCACTTCGATAATGTGGCCGCTTGCACCGGTATTAATAAGTGTATGTCCATTATCCAAACGATCACAATCTCCGGCAAATTGGCCAAATAAACTTTCATCGAGTTCAAATTGCCATACTTGAGAAAACATTGTATAGCTGGAATCAAATTCAAATTCTAAACATCTTGAAATATTAGGTACTTCAAACGAATGATTATCATAAAATAGTATATTGCCATTATCTAATACTTCAGCTGCATGCTGACCAAAAAAATCAAAATCAATTATGTAATCAACTGTGTCCATAAATTCTTCATGTCCAATTTGCCAATTAATATTTCCGGTTTCATAATCGATATTTATGATTCTGGAAATGTTTCTCAATGAAATTAAAACCGAGTGAGTTTTTTCGTCATAGAAAACTGAATTAGCATGTGTCCAGTCAACAATATTAGGGTCTATCCCTTCACAAAAATCTGGGTTGAATTCTAAATATTCAAGATGATCATTTGTATGCCATTCCCAAATTACATTTCCACTTGAATCGTATTCAAAAAAAACATCTCCCAACCAGTTAACAAATAAAGGATCATTATCATTACAAATATTTTCAATGTAAATCATTTCTTTTTTCATCCCGAAATAGGTACCCTTTGTTGATTTTATAAAATCATGATGATGTCCATTTTTTACAGTTCGGAAAATAACATTCGTATTTAAATCAATTTCATAACCAATTCCAGCTAAAGGGATTTCAGAATGTCCAATAATATTACCATTTGATAAAAATTGGGATGCATAAAAATTCGTTTCTCTTAAGCGTGTTCTGTTTATATAAGCAATTGGACTTCCTGACTTGTCAACAATATATGAGTCGCCAGAATTATAAAACACCACAAAGTTTAATCCGGGTGTATACTGGTCTTCGTTAAATTGATGGACAAAAATACTGTCTGGATAATTCGAAGGGAGATCATTTATGGAAAAAAACATAGGTTGAAAGCAATCAGATCCTAAATCGCTTGTATAGCAAACTTGCCAACTATATTCTACTCCCCACTCAAGGAATCCAGTGAGTAAGAAGGAATTATAATCATGTACAGAAACCCAAGAACTGTCATTATTTAAATCATAGATATATAATAAATAATCGATATCTCCACTGGCCATTTGAGGCCAATTAAATAAAACATGAATATAATCGAGTGATACATCATCTGATGGGGAAAAATCATCATTATTACTGTGAAGCTTTCCTGATATCAACATCAATATCAATATGAGAGTAGAATTATTTTTCATCATTATTTATGATTTCAAATGAATAAACTGCTCGATTATACATATTATAATAAAGTCTGTCATATATTTAAAAAAATTAATAATAGTACCCCGGACAGGATTGCCTGCCTACATTTTTTTACAGCGGGGAAGGAATCTTCGAGTTTGTACCCCGAGTAGGGCTCGAACCTACAACCCTCGCCTTAGAAGGGCGATGCTCTATCCAATTGAGCTATCGGGGCAATTTTGGGTAGAAAAATTAGTACACTTCGACGGTAGGAGTTAAGCTCAATTTTGAGTAAAAAAGAGCTTATTTTTGTCGTCGAAGCACCGACGAGAAAAAACTTGACTTATTCACCCTCGATAGTGTAACATTCACCGTCGAAAGACTAAATGCCTATTTTCTTTAATAAACAAAAAGGAGCTAATAATGGCTGAAACAGTAAAAACAACAGGCGTCACAAAAGAGAAAGGTTATCTTTACTACCTCGGTAAAAATGGCAACGTCTGGCGTTCAAAGATGGCCCGTGCCGGTAAAGGCGGCGGTAATGCAGAAGAAGTCGCACAAGCAGGTGTGACCCGCGAATCTGGTTATCTTTATTTCATCGATAAAAATGGTGATGTGGCTCGTGCCCCTATGGCAAGAGGTCGTAAATAATAATCATACCAAGATGATTGAAAAGCCCTCCCTTCCGGGAGGGCTTTTTTTTTATTTGACTTTTCTGTAGATTTCCCCCTAAACACATACCAATGATAAAGCATTTTTCATATCTAAATACATCTATAATTGGGTACTCTCTATTCATAGTAATTTGTTTATTGAGTTGTTCTGATCTAGGAACAAATCCAAAAACGGATGATTCTATCGAACCATCAGGTGTTGTCAGTTATAATGATGATATTCAACCCATTTTCAATCAGAATTGCGGTAACAGTTGTCATTTAAATAACTCTTCAGGGGGATTGAGCCTGTCTTCTTATAATGGATTAATGTCTGGAGGGAATAATGGAGTTGTGATAGTACCCGGAGATGGAGCGGGAAGTGTCATCGTACAAAAGTTAAGTAGCAATCCACCTTTTGGCGATAGAATGCCGAAAGGTAGTTCAGCTTTAAGTTCTCATAAAATTGAATTAATAACAACTTGGATAAATGACGGTGCTGAAAATAACTAGACTATATTTATTTATGTTTGCTGTATTGCAAGCGCTTCCCCGATTTGCCGTACAGGAAGGTGTCTCGTGCAATGTGTGTCATGTGGACCCCAATGGTGGCAGCTTGCGGAATGATTATGGCATAACAGTTGCGAGTCTAGAATTATCAAAATCTCAAGGGAATAATCGTATAGAAAGCTATTCAGGTATAATAAATGAGTATCTTCGTGTAGGTGGAGATATTCGCTTATTGAATTATAACACAAATGATGATGGTCAATTACAAAGTGCTCTTTTTCCAATGCAGGCGGATATTGCAGCATTTTTGAATGTGAATGAAAATGTAGGTGTTTTTGCTGTACAAGATCTTCTACGCGGTCAAAATGAAATGTGGCTGTTGTGGACAGGATTTCCGTTGAATGGTTATGTAAAAGCGGGCAAAGATTTGCCAGCATATGGATTGAACGTAGACGATCACACATCATTTATTCGTGGTGGCAATGTCCGTAAAAAAGGTCTGCAATATGAAGGTCTTGTTTTTTCTCCATATTTATCTTCTCCGGGATTAGTCGAGTTTGGTTTGAATATTGGCAATTTTAATTTTAGCCAGAGTATTGCTAATCAGTTCATCAATGGTTCAAGCGGCGGTGGTTTTGGTGAATACATACATAAAAAAGTATTTACGACACGGTTGGAATGGTGGCCGGTATTGGGTCAAATCAATGGATTCATTGGTGGTTCAATCCTTCAACAAGGTTTGATTCAGTTTAATGGATTGTTTGGCGGAATATCTATGGGGAAACTTACGTGGACAGGCGCAGTGGACATTGCAAAAGAATATTTATCTACAGGAACTGTCCTGGCATCATTCAGTGAATTTAACTATAATTTAAAAAATGGTTTGAATTTGCAGGTTAAATACGATTTTTTCGATGAAGATATTGATACATCTGGTTCATCTATAAATCGTATTACATTCGGAGCAGAATTTTTTCCAATTCCCTTTGTAGAAATACGATGTCAGGCGCGATACACTGATGTGACAGGGAATTCTGTGGCGTTAAAGCCCGAATATTTATTATTAATTCATACATGGTTTTAAAAGGAGAACATATGCGGTTATTTATTTGCATTGTTTTAATTTCAATTGTATTTGCTGAAGATAAAATTAAAAGTGAGCTGAAGAATGTTCGTGTATTGCCTTTTACAAAAAAGGCAGAAATTATGAAGTACATGAAAAAAACAGTTACAAAAGAATTAGGCGTTAAGTGCAATTTTTGTCATAATATCAAAAATTTTTCCAGTGATGAAAATACACATAAACTCGTTGCTAGGGAGATGATGAGTATGGTAATGAATATTAATAAGAATACAATGAAGCCATTGGAGTTACACGAAGTGTCCTGCTGGGTATGTCATCGCGGTCAAAAACATCCGGATCATAACTGATGAAGATAACTACATTACTCGCTATATGTTTATTTTGGATTGGTTGTGTTCCAACACAAATGCCTACCGTACTGGAAGTTGTAAATGAAATTCCGGTATTAACTCCCAAAGAAAATTCTGTCATTCTTCCTGAAAAAAGTTTACCCAAAGGCTGGGTTTTGAATCGTGAAACATTAGCAGCATGGAAATCGAGCCTTCCGGAGGTATTGGGAATAATCTCTGATACCGGTGCAGTCGCAGATTATTGGGATGATAAGGTTACATTGCCCTCCGGTATAAAACTACCCATCAAAAGAGCTAAAATAACATACTTTCATAAAACGCGATTAACCAGCGAAGTCGTCGAACTTCATTTTGTAAATATAGATAACATTTATAGTATTACTAATTATGAATCATCGCATTTTGAAATGAATGCTGTGGTAAAATCAGTAGAAATATTGGATACGGGTTTTCCCCAGCTCATTGCTGATGATGTATTAAAACATAAGGTGCTCTTAAAATATGGAACGCCCAATGATTTTGATGGCACTTGGCATCGCTACCGAGATAAAGATTCAGAGTTTGCTGTCAGGGTTATTGATGATAAGCACCTTGCAGTCCAAATAAGCAGTCGACGTATTGATCGTCAGTTAAAACAAGCCATACAAGATGTATATTCAGAAGAAGGGATAGAGTTGAGGAAACAACAGCTCATGGATGGTTTCGAGCTTTAATTTATAATTTACTAATGTTTAAATATATCGTCTCATTCATCGTCGCCATGACGATGGCGTCAGCTCAAGTTGTATCTAGTATTGATATTCGAGGTCATCAATTCACAAAAGAATTCGTTATTGAACGAGAAATACAACATCCACTACTCGTTATACTTGATAGTGCTTTAGCCCAAGCTGATAGAGATCGAATTGAAAATTTAGGAATCTTCAGTGAAGTTTCTTGGCAGGCAGTACCTTTAGAAGATGGTACAGTTAAATTGCGATTCAATGTAAATGAATCTTCACGCTTTTTCCCCATTCTCTCCCCGCAATATGAAGAAGACACAGGGTATTCTCTAGTTATGGGAGGTTTTTTTAAGAATTTTAGAGGACGAAATGAAACTTTAGTCATTGGTGGTATGCTAGGTGGTATTGATGCATATGGGATTGAGTTTAATGATCCGTGGATTTTGGGTGATCATATTTCTTTTAGTCTCCAAGTCGGGAAACATTTTTCGAATCATCTTTTTCTTCCATATGAAAGACAAACATCCTCTTTTGAAATTAATGTTGGTCGCTATTTTGGGTATGAAAAAAGAGTAAGTATCGGTTTTGAATATGAAAGAAAAGATTTTGTTGGAGATTCATCAACTGTGAAGTTTCTTTATTTTGCACCTCAAGCCAGTCTTGCTTTTGATACTCGAGACATTTATAATGACCCATCAAAAGGAATATATATTTTCCACTCCATACAGTTTTTTAAGTACTTAAATTTTAATGGAGGTTCATTATTCTGGAGTCAGTCTTATAGTGCATTTATATCGCCTATCAAAGGGAAACGTAAAACGACACTCGGTGCTAATATTTCCTTGAATTCAACCCATGGTGATTTACACCAGGAATTATTTATGATGGGGTTGGGAGGTGGTTATTCTGTTCGTGGTTGGAAAATAGAATCACGTGAATTATATGAACAGGAGAAACAACCTTTTCGTTTTGGTTTTTATAGTGCATTTTCTACTATAGAACTCCGACAAACTATCGTTCCTCGTTTTGCCATGCAGCAAGAATCCCCTTTTGGTCCAATGAAAACAGAAATGGGGTTGCAGGCTGTGTTGTTTATTGATGGTGGCGTGGTCGGAAATAATTGGGAAGATCTTATCCAACTTAACCCCATGCTGGGTGTTGGCTTGGGAATACGGATTCCAGTAGCAATGGCAGGGAATGTACGTTTGGATTACGGCTGGTCTTTTTACGAGAGTGAAGCAGTGGAATCTTCATTCCACTTTTCAGTTGGGCAAAAGTTTTAGTCTATTTATATTTTTTAAATATCATCGCTTTTTCGAAGCGATTTTCATCCCCGGAACGAAGACGTGAAAGATTGCTCCGGTGCGTAAAAATAATAAACCAAGGGACGAGCAGACTAAAAATCAGCAATGATAACTGTGGTGGGTTAGCAAACCCAAGTAAAGGCAGAATGAACAGAAATATGGGCAGGGAAACAGAAGCAAAAATAGAACCAAGGGATACATAGCCTGTCATTATTAATACGAAAATAAAGACTATTAGGCATAAGGGAACTGCTATAGGAAAAAGCGCCAATAGCATACCGCCTAAAGTACCCACACCTTTCCCGCCTTGAAATCCAGCAAATATAGTGTATGTATGTCCCAGTACAGCTGCAAAACCGCATAAAATTTGTACAACTCCGATATCTTCTATTGGCTGACCTTGAAATAAAGATGTAGCATATACAGCTGCAGGTAGCCATCCTTTAAATATATCAATTACAATTACAATAAGTGCCGGTTTCCAACCCAATATGCGAAACACATTTGTACTGCCGGCATTACCGCTACCATGTTCCCGGATATCAATTCCTTTGAATATTTTTCCCACAATAATACTCGTGGGCATTGAACCGGAAATATAACTAGCAAATAGGAGTAGAATTAATTCGATGGAAGAACTCATAAAATTATCATTTAGGGAAGTTATGCAGTTCATTTTCCGGAGGTGCAATTAGTCCACCTGAAATAACCATTTTGATTCCTTCTTCAACGGTCATTTCTGTTAGCATTGTTTCACGCTTTGGAATTATGATAAAAAATCCTGACGTAGGATTGGGCGTTGTGGGTACAAATATATGATAATATTCCACGCTATTTGCATCCACTGATTCACCCGTTACAAATGCCAGTGTCCAAACTCCAACCCTTGGATATTGGAGAAAAATAACTTTTTGGAAATTTTTCCCATCGGCCGTTCCTGAAAAAGCATTAATAAACTGTTTGATTGTTTTATAAATAGTACTGACAAGCGGAATAGCTAAAACTATTTTTTCACCCCAACTAAACAGACGCCTACCCAATACATTTCGTATAATCACTCCCAATAAATATACGGATAAAATTGTCAGGAGTATGCCAAGACCGGGAATATGAAAACCGATTATGTTCAATATTGGTGCTGAAACACTATCTAAAAATCGAAACATAAATACCAGGATATACCCGGTAAGGGCTAGTGGAACAATGGTAAAAATACCGGCTAGAATTGTTCGTTTAAAATGAGTCCACATAATAATTTATATCCTCATTTAATTATAATTATAATGAGCCTTCAAGTTCAAGTAAATACGCCTTACGCTCAAGCTTACCACCATATCCTCCTAAATCACCACCTGTGTTTAAAATACGATGACAGGGAATAACAATGGGTAATGGATTATTTGCATTGGCTGAACCTACAGCGCGAACCGCTTTTGCATTTCCGGCGCGTTTAGCTATTTCTGCGTATGTAGCCGTTTTTCCAAAGGGAATTTTTTTGACTTCTTTTAACGCTTTTTTATAAAATGGAGGACATTGTAAGTCCATTATCAAATCAAATGAAATTCGTTGCCCGGAAAAATATTCTGTGAATTGTATTCTGATTTCAGAACAAGCGGAATCATTCTTTACAATTTTAGAATTCGGAAATATATTTCGCAATGCTTGCTCAAAAGGTGCCTCCTCAGGGAAAAGGACGCGAATCAGACCTATATCAGATTTAGCAATTCCCATGATACCAAAAGGTGTTTTAACAGTGCTGTAGTAAATAGTTTTCAAATTAATATGTCTAAACCAAGTATGGAAGTTAACCAGTGTTTATGAGATTTACCTTAGCGTTTGAGATTAACGGCAACAGCGCCACCAATGACCATTATAGCGCCAAGTATGGCAATAGGTGTTAATGTTTCACCTAAATACTTCCAGCCTAAAAAAGATGCAATAACCGGAGGAGGAAAAGCGATATAAGCAATTTGAGTCATGGACAAATGTTTGAACAGCCAGATATAAATTAGCCACGCTGCGATGGAACCAAATAATGTGAGATATACCATAGCGAAAATGTTAAAAGGACTCCAGATCATTACCTGATCTTTTTCCAAAAAACTGGAAATGATTAATAAGATAATTCCTGCACCTGTTTGGCAGACTGCATTCATAGTTAACGTATCAATAGCATCATGATGTTTTTTCAGATAGACATTTGGCCATGCGGCTAAAAAGACTGCAAATAAAATCATGGACATACCCATAAACATATCATCTCCACCGAATGTTTTCCCTTGAGAAATAATTATAAATACGCCCGCAGTTCCAAAACAAATTGTTACAAATTTTGGGAAATTGATTTTTTCACCAGGAAGGTAAAAATGAGAAATGAATACAACAACAATCGGAAAACAAGCCCAAAGAATGGACGCTAAATTGGAATAAATAAATTGCGCAGCCCAATATGTTACACCATAACCAACAACTAAGTTTAGCAACCCGAATGAAATATAGATATTAAGTGCTTTACGGGAACAGGGGATGGGTTTTTTTTTGATGAAAGTTATTAAAAGGAGAATAATGCCTGCGGCTAAAAAACGAAATCCTACACCATAAATAGCCGGTGTTCCGGCAATGAGGCTTTTCTTTAAAACAACCCAAGTTGTTCCCCAAATAAGGCAAATTACTACATACAGTAAGTACGTTTTTGTTTTCAATTTGCTGAAATAAAAAACTCCGCTTTTGCGGAGTTTTTAAAGTAAGAATTTTGTGAACGACTCAGGATTTGATTCCTTTATGCAATTGTACTACTATGGGGCAAGCTACATACATGCTGGAATATGTTCCCACAACAACCCCGATCAGCATTGCGAAAGCGAAGTAATGAATAACTTCTCCGCCAAATAGGAAAAGGATCAATACAACGATGAAAGTGGTAATGGACGTAATAATTGTTCTACTTAACGAATCATTAATACTATGATCCACCATATCGCTATACGAAGTTCGTTTCATCGATTTTACATTTTCCCGTACGCGATCCAGAATAACAATGGTATCATTAAGTGAATAGCCTACAATAGTTAAAAAAGCAGCAATAATCGGAAGAGATATTTCGTAATCCATTATGGAAAAAATACCAATCGTGATTAAAATATCATGGGCTAATGCTGCAATCGCACCAACAGCAAATTTGAATTCAAAGCGGATAGAAATGTAAATAAGAATTAATAGTAAGGCAGAAACTATAGCCATAACTGCTTTACCGCTCAATTCAGCACCAATCTTTGGTCCGACTTTTTCAATGGATAAAATAAAATTATTATAATCCGCCGGTACAACAGTAGGGAATGAATCATATAAGTGGTTCACGATCAATTGGGGGAAATCCTCGGGTTGTTCTTCTCCAATTGGTAATCGGACTGAAATATCTTTATAGCTTCCAAAATGTTTAATTTCAGCACGACTGAAATCATGAGACCGTCCTTCGATTAAAACTTCTCTCATGGATTGACGTACATCATTCACATTCATATCTTCTGTGAACTGTACAGCAACCATTGTGCCGCCTTTAAAGTCAATACTTAAACGAGGTCCGCCTTGTAGTAACATTGAAATTAATCCTGCCAGAATGAGAACTCCTGACAAGAAGTACGCAAAACGGCTTTGGCTCATAAATTTTATGTCAGTTTCTTTAATTAGTCTCATATGCTTAATGTCTTTAAACCTCGACGTTCAGTCAAAGTATTTAAAATGGTTCGTGTTACAAAAATAGCGGTAAACATGGAAATCACGATACCCCAAAATAGGACAGTCGCAAAACCACGAATCGGTCCAGTTCCAAATTGGTATAAAACTAATGCAGCTACGAGCGTTGTTACGTTGGCATCAATGATTGTAGTCAGCGCCCGGTCATAACCGGCATCAATCGCAGCACGGGGTGTTTTACCTTTACGTTGTTCCTCGCGAATTCTTTCAAAAATAATGACGTTGGAATCTATGGACATACCTACTGTTAAAATGATAGCTGCAATTCCAGGAAGAGTTAATGTAGCATCCAGCGTAGCTAAAACAGCTAATACAAGAATAATATTCCAAATCAATGCGAAATCGGCAATCAGACCAAACATCCTGTAATATACAATCATAAAAATAAGTACCAATGCAAGACCAATTAATACAGATTGTGTACCTTTAGCAATTGAATCAGCACCCAGTGATGGACCCACAATACGTTCTTCAATAATATCCACTGGAACAGGTAATGCACCCGCACGTAAAACAATGGCTATATCCTTGGCTTCATCCATATTTGCAAAACCTTCGATCATGGTACCGCCGTCTGAAATTTTTGAACGAATCACAGGAGCCATATGTACTTTTTTGTCTAGTACAATTCCTACTCTGCGACCAATATTTCCACCGGTTACTCTTGACCATGTCTTTGCGCCTTCTGAATTCATGTCCAGTAAAACGATGGATTGCCCAGATGCCGAACTACCTGTACCGCCGATTGTAGCGCTGGCTTTTTCTACAACTCCGCCGGTGAGTTCAGATTCACCTTCCAAGTAAAACATGCGATACATTTTTTCCGTACCACCATCAATATTTGAAAATGATTCAGGAGCATCGCTTAATAGAAATTGACCATTTGCTGCATCTAGTTTAAACTGAACATCTTCCATCGCCAGAATCTTTTTAACGATGTATATATTTTTCTCCGGAACACCAATATCATTTCCTAATGCTCTTAACAGAGAAGAAAAAGGCCTATCTTCAACAAGGTTCAGATCAACAACAACTGCTTCATCAGTTGTATCCACTAAAGCTTGATTAGCTTGATCGGTGAATAGATCTCTAACTGAAATCGTTTTATCTTCGCTTACTGGAACAGGTGTGTCTTCAATATTTTTTGTGTCAGTTTCTTGAGTTAAGTCAGCTAATTCATCACTGCCTTTAATCACTTTATCAATACGCAAAAGCATATCATTCGTAAGTTCAGGAGATTTGATTAGAATAAATTCCAGAAGTGCAGTGCTTTGCAGCAAATCGCGGGCTCTTTCAGAATCTTGGATACCGGCTAATTCAACAATTATTCTGCGATTACCCTGTTTTTGTATGGTGGGTTCCGATACGCCAAACTGGTCAACGCGATTCTGGAGAATTTCAAGTACACGGTTTATGGCATCATCGGCCTGATCTCTAAGGCTTACAATAATTTCATCCAGGCTACGACCGAAGTCCACATCAAAGTATCGATGGATTCGTAAATCAGTTGAATTGATCTCATCCTGAAAAACCTGGAAAAAATCCAGCTGTGAATCTTCGTCTATTTTTGCATCGACATTGTTTAGTGCTTGTTCAAATCGTTTATCCTTGTTGATAGCTAAATTACTCACCAATGTTTGCAAATCAACTTCAAGGACTATATAGATACCACCTTTTAAATCAAGACCTTGTTTAATGATTTTGCTTTCCAAGTTCTTTAAAGTGCCTTCTTCCCGCATGGTTTCTATTTCATCTGCGGAAAGGTTTTGATACTGCACCGTTGGCCAAATGGCATAAACTGCCCAGACTAGCACCAGAGCAATAATAATATATCGAGGTGTTAATTTATTTTTCATGGATTAAATAAAATTATTGTTTGCGAAAAAAGCCCGGGAATATAGTGCACCTGCTTAAGAACTTTCAAAGTTTATTTATAATAATTGGATTAAGATTAAGTGATTAGAAATAAGAAAATAGATTATTTCAAAAATAGAAGTTTTTGGGTCTTGTAAGGATTTTCATAATAACCATTAAAATAAATAAATGTTTTTTAAAGAATTACAACACCTTTTTTAAGAATGAGGTTTGCGAAAAGAGCAGATTCGCTCGTGGCAATAATGGAGAATCCATCTCGAGAGCGTTCATAAAATGCTTCTCTGGAAATGGGAGATAATGTAGATTGATTAGAATTATTTTTGAGCAAGATAGTTTCAAATTCATTTCATATAGATGGAATGTCTGCATTTCCGGTACTCATAACGATTGCATAATCATTGACAGATTTATCAATGGGGAAGAAGGGTATCATTGCTTGAAGAATATCGCAAACGCTATGCCATCTGCGCGAATCAATCTTGATTCAGCAGGAAAATTACCATCAGCTAAAACGATTTCATCTCCATGCCCCATACCCATTAATACATGCATTAAGCCTGGGGATAAGATGGATAGAATATTGTTTAGCATTCTTACTACTTTCTTTAAATCACATTTAATTTTTTGCCAATTTTAATAAAAGCATTTAATGCTTTATCTAGATGATGCCTGTTCATAGCAGCGGAAATTTGCACACGAATCCGAGCTTCACCTTTAGGCACCACAGGAAAGAAAAAACCTGTAACATAAATGCCTTCATTCAATAATGCAGCTGCCATTTCTTGTGCAAGGTTTGCATCGTAAAGCATAATTGGCACAATGGGGTGATCGCCCTCTTTTATATCAAAACCGACAGCACTCATTTTCTCCCGGAAGTATAGAGTGTTTTTTTCCAGTTTGTCTCGCAATTCAGTTGATGATGACAGAAGATCAAATGCTTTTATCCCTGCCGCAACAATGGAAGGGGCAACTGTATTTGAAAAAAGGTAAGGACGGGACCGCTGACGAAGCAAATCAATGATTTCCTGTTTTCCGGTCGTAAACCCGCCTGACGCTCCGCCCAATGCTTTGCCTAAAGTTGATGTCCATACATCCACTTTATCCATCACATTATGGTATTCTGCGGAACCACGACCGGTTTTCCCCACAAACCCCGTGGCATGTGAATCATCCACCATCACCATTGCATCGTACTTTTCTGCCAGTTTTGTAATCTGATCTAACTTGGCGATAAATCCATCCATAGAAAAAACGCCATCTGTGGTGATCATGCGAATTCTGGCTTCTTGAGCTTCGATGAGTTTGAATTCCAGATCTACCATGTCACTGTTGGCATAACGATAACGCTGTGCTTTACAAAGGCGAATTCCATCGATGATAGATGCATGGTTCAGCGCATCCGAAATGATTGCATCTTCTGGTCCAAGCAATGTTTCAAATAATCCGCCGTTTGCATCGAAACAGCTCGTATAGAGAATGGTGTTATCTGTACCAAAAAATTGAGAAATACTTGTTTCTAATTCTTTATGAATATCTTGCGTTCCGCAAATAAACCGAACCGATGCTAAACCAAACCCATGATCATCTAATGCTTGTTTTGCGGCTGTAATTAAATCCGGATGATTGGCCAACCCCAAATAATTGTTAGCGCAAAAATTTAAAACATCACCTCCTTCCATGGTTGTAATATCTACGCCTTGGGGCGTGGTAATGGTTCGTTCATTTTTATAGAGCCCTTCAGATTTGATATGAGAAAGAGTTTCGGTGAAATATCTTTTTGAGTTGATCATTTTTTTCATTCATTTATGATAAATAAATTTTTACCTTCAAATAGTTTTGTACCATTTTTATAGCTAAAATATTTCCGGTTTTCACACGAAATGTATTCAACATCAACCGGTGTCAGCTGTCTCCGAATTGATGGCCAGTATTCACCTTGTAACGATATCATCTTTTTTATGGTTGCATGATGATTCTCCAAATCAAGATGGTTTTGTAATCGATCTAAGTATGGCTTTGCGCCAATGCCAGTAGGCACAGGGCTTTCTGGACTTATGATGTCAGGTCTAAACCAAGAGATGTCTATAACAGTCATAAAAATCGGGAAATCATTGGTCATTTGAAAAGTTTGATTTATTAAATTAGTTGCTGTTACAACATTACGATTAGATGCTAAAATATTATCTAAAAGGAAATTGATAATGTTAGGAAAAAGTTCAGTGCAAGCTTCCAGCCTATCGTATTTGATTCCATCCCAGTGTACAGGTACAACAGGATAAGCTTCAGATGACCAAGGTTGGTCCATTTGGTTTAACAAAAGGTCCTTAAGGCTCGATGGGTTCTTTAAATCTGAAAGGGTAAGACGATTTAATGTTGTTTGTTGGTTGCACCAACGGGCGAAGAAAAGAGCATGGATTAATTCTTTTAAAGAACTTTTTACGGGATCACAAAATTGTAATACAGCTTTTGATCCTTTGTCGTCTTCTCTGAAAGTATTGAGAAAACGTCCTTGTTGAAAAATTGGATCAGAAGTCCATGGTGGCTTTTCACCGTTTTCTCGTTTTATGCGTATACTTTCTCGTTCTTTACACCAATCAAAAAATGATTTTACGGGGTCAATAATGTTTAAGCCATTCAATGCATTTTCGTACGGGTTTTTCATATTTTTAGTCACAATGTTTTATTAGTGAAACAACTTTGGAGATTTTATTTTCTAGGCGCCAAATTAATAATTACCATTCGAGCACAACTTTTCCACAATGCCTTGATTCCATAATATCAAATCCTTTTTGAAAATCATCTATAGGAAAAGTGTGGGTTAAAACGTTGGAAATATCGAGACCACTCCGGAGCATTTGTGTCATCTTATACCATGTTTCAAACATTTCACGGCCATAGATACCTTTTACATGAAGACCCTTGAAAATAATATTATCCCAATTAATTTGAGTTGATTCTGGCAGCAAGCCTAAAAGAGCAATGCGTCCGCCATGATACATATTTTCCAGCATGGAATTAAATGCATCCGGATTTCCAGACATTTCGAGTCCTACGTCAAAACCGTTTGACATTCCCAATTCAACCAAAACATCTTTAATAGAATCTTTAGTGATATTGATTGCTTTTGTTGCGCCCATTTTTTTAGCTAAATCTAAACGAAAATCATTCACATCAGTAATAACAATATGACGCGCACCAACAAAATTACAAATGGCCACAGCCATTATTCCAATAGGACCCGCGCCAGTAATAAGGACATCCTCGCCTACCATTTCGAAAGACAAGGCGGTGTGGGCGGCATTTCCAAAGGGATCAAAAAAGGCAGCTATCTCCGATGGAATTTCTTCATGGACAGGCCAAACATTAAATTCAGGCATGACCAAATATTCAGCAAAGGCGCCATCTCGGTGAATCCCAATCCCTATTGTTTTATGACATAAATGGCGTTTGCCGGCTCTGCAGTTACGACAATACCCACAAGTAATGTGTCCTTCGCCTGAAACCCGATCTCCAATTTTAAAGTGTGTGACTCCCGGACCAATTTCTTCTACAATTCCTACAAATTCGTGACCAATTATTAATGGTGGATTAATGGTGCGCTGTGCCCATTCGTTCCATTTATATATATGGAGGTCTGTTCCACAAATGGCGTTGTGTGAAATTTTAATTTTGACGTCATTTGTTCCGCATACAGGGATTGGAACATTTTCCATCCACAGGCCGTATTCTGGTTTTGATTTGCAGATTGCTTTCATAATAATACAATTAAACTCGTAGAGAATTTAACAACATCAACCAATGAAATATTACCTCTCTTGTTTCCCCAGAATCAGTCACCTAAATTTGACGGTTTATTAATACCATTAAACCAGCACAATGTCATGTATCATAGCACTAACGAACCAAAAAGGCGGAGTCGGGAAAACGACTTCAGCTGTTAATATAGCCGTCAGTCTAGCAGTCTCGGAAGAAAAAACGCTGCTAATCGATTTGGACCCTCAGGCGAATGCCACTACAGGCGTTTCCAGTTTAATAAATGATTCAGAAGTCAAAACGATTTATGATGTTCTCATTCGTGGTACAGCAATCAAAGATGCGATTGTCAAAACTCAATTTAGCCATCTGGATATTATTACTGCGAATAGTGATTTGGTTGGGGCGGAAGTTGAACTGGTAAGTATTATGTCCAGAGAATTTCAATTACAAAAAGCGCTCAATTCTTTAAAACGAAAATACACATATATCTTAATTGATTGCCCGCCTTCATTAGGATTATTAACTGTAAATGCATTGACAGCTGCCAATTCGATCATCATTCCCATTCAAGCTGAATATTATGCATTGGAAGGATTAGGTCAGCTTTTGAATACAATCAGATTAGTCCAGCGAAACTTAAATAAAAAACTTAAGATAGAAGGTGTTTTGCTCACTATGTTTGACAGCCGCTTGAATCTATCAAAACAAGTTGCTGAAGAGGTTGAAAGCTATTTTGGAGATAAATTATTCAAAACAATCATTCATCGCAATGTCCGTCTTGGTGAAGCGCCTAGTTTTGGAAAACCGGCGTTATTATATGATGCCAATTCTGTGGGCGCAAGAGATTATATGGATTTAGTAGAGGAGTTATTAAACAGTGGCAACTAGAAGATTAGGTAAAGGAATTGAAGCACTTATACGTCCGTATGAAGATATGCATACTCCGGCACCTACGGGAGTAACTGATATTGCATTATCTAAAATAACGGCCAATCCGAATCAGCCAAGGAAGGAGGGTTTTGATAAAGTAAGCTTGGAGGATTTGGTCGCTTCAATTAAACAAAAAGGTGTGATTACTCCCATAACTGTGCATGAAGTGGGTAAAGGATTTATGTTGGTAGCAGGTGAACGTCGTTGGCGAGCTGCCAAACTAGCCGGCTTAAAAAAGATACCTGTTCATATTGTGAAAGTCAAGAATGATGCCGAGTTGATGGAAATGGCTCTTATCGAAAACATACAAAGGGAAAATCTGAATTCCATAGAAGAAGCTGAAGCATTTGATGTTTTGCAAAATAAATTTAAACTCAACCAAACAGCCATTGCCAAAGCAGTAGGTAAAAAGCGAGTGACCATTTCAAACTCATTGCGTTTGTTGAATCTTCCGTCAGAAATAAAAGCAAGTATCCGAAAAGGGGAAATCAGCGCCGGGCATGGCCGGGCAGTGTTATCGATGAAAACATCAGCAACACAGAAAAAATTATGGCAGCGCATTCTTAACGAAAAATTGAGTGTTCGGGCAGCTGAAGATATTGTAAAAGGAAAACCTGCTCCCAAACCTAAACCCAAGAAAAAGAAAATACGCAGTTCATCTGCAGCTGTGAGATCTCTGGAAAATGAATTGATTACACTACTCGGTACAAAAGTCCGCATTAGTCATAAAGGCGGTGAAGGAACGATTGAGATTGAATATTTTTCAAATGATGATTTTGAACGGGTAATGGAACTCCTACGCACTATAAAGTAAATCATCCCATGAAACCAAATCGTTATACAGTTCATATTGTTTCAGATAATGTGGATACACAAAAACGTTTCTCCATTTCACGTGCTTGGATGCAAACACTCATCTTTCTTGTTATTATTATAATACTCATTATCGTTAGTTCATTATGGTATTTTATTCCGAAGATTGCCGATTTTCGTGAAAAAGAAAAGCAATTTGAAGAAATGGTTTTTGAACGTACCCAAGTGATGGAATTGTATCGTGATCTGAATCGCTTGGGACAAATGGAAGAAATATTACGCAGCAATTTAAGCATTGTGAGCACAGAAGATAAATCTTCAGTAGTTGATAAGAGTGAATCTTTTACAATTTCATATATAGAGAATATACCTTCTCAAGCGCCTGTCGATGGCTTTTTGACCCAACGAATGCTTGACGAATCTCACTTTTGGCAGAAAAATCATTATGGTATTGATATTGCTGTGATCGAAGGTGAACCGATATTGGCTGCTGCCAGCGGACGTATTATCTTTTCAGGATGGACATATGACTTGGGTAATTTGATTATCATTTATCATGGTGATGATTATTTCACTCATTATGGTCACAATCAATTAAATCTCTTTAAAAACCATGGTATTGTAAAAAGAGGAGATGTTATTGCCTTGGCAGGCAGTACAGGTATATCTTCTGGACCACATTTACACTTTGAAATTTGGAAAAGCGGTAATGTAATTGATCCATTAGTGTTTTTCCCCGAATACAAAAAAAGAGATATAAGCGTTGAAGAAAATGGCTAAGATAAATTTTCAAAATATGAATAGCATGGTTGGACAAGATGCAATTTTCCGAGGTGATATTAAATTAGACGAAGGAATTATTGTCTATGGAATAGTCTTTGGGAATATTTCGACTCAAGGTGCAGTTCGAGTTTCCAGAACCGGCAAAGTTGTCGGCAATATTTCTGGTAGTGATATACATATTGGCGGCAATGTGGAAGGCAATGTAATTGTTGAAAACAGAGCGATTCTCGGCGAAGCTTCACTATTAAATGGCAATTTAACGTATAAATCATTAATTATTGAAGAGGGAGCCCAGTTTCAAGGCCAGTGTATTATTCTTGGCAATGAGACTGACAATACTGATTCCCAAATGAATGAAGAGGAATCTATTCCATTAGGCGAATCGCCCATTTACAATGACTGAAAATAAGGACGATTATTTAACTCGTTCATTTCAATATTTCCAAAAAATTATTAAAGAATCCGGACCTGCAGCTTCAGCGTCATATACTCTAATTGGCGGTGTGTTAATTATGGGTCTTTTGGGATATTTTATGGATGATTGGCTGGGGACAAAGCCATGGCTTCTTTTGACAGGACTTTTCTTGGGTTTATTTACAGGATTTTATGAATTGGCAAAAACAGTCTGGCGCAAATAAAATGTCGGCTATCCAATTTTCGATCTTTGTAAGTATATTTTGTTTGGGTACATGGGGATTAATAGTTGGAGGGATAGAAGAATATGCTAAAGAAATATTTCTGGGAATGATTGCTCCATTGCTCATTGGCATAGGGTCGATATTTCTACTTTCAATAGCCAATCAAAAATCCCCTGAAAATGTAAACAGAGTTATGGTTAAATCATTTATAGTTAAGATGATATTATATGCGATATATTTTATTTATATTTTTACTTTTTACACTTTTAACCCAATGCCTTTTGTTCTTAGTTTTGTTGGCTATTATATTACGCTTCACATTAGTGAAGTGTTGTTTTTAAAATCCATTTTCAATTAGACAAAATTTATATTAACAAATGAGTGCAACTGCTGAGCAAGACCACACCGCTGGCACGAGCGTATTGGACCAGGTGGGTGATAACATTATCCATCATGTTTCCAATAGCTCATTAGACCATCCTTTGATTCATTTACCCCATTTTTTCGGCATTGATTTATCTGTAACAAAGCATGTCCTTATGTTATGGGTTGTCGCTATCTTGCTTGCGTGTGCTGTAATTATACCCGTTAGAAGATATATGCAAAAAGAAAAGGCGATTCCCAGCGGTTGGATGAATGCACTGGAATTGATTGTTAAGTTTTTTCGTGATTCAATTATTAAACCCAATATCGGCTCTAAGTATTCAGAAACATGGGCACCACTTATTCTTACATTATTCTTTTTCATCCTTTTTGCAAATGGTATCGGGTTATTACCATTCTTTGATATTTTGGGTGCAGTGAATCGTTTTGCATTTCACATTCCGGCAAGTGATAACCACAATTTTATTAATAGCCTATTACACGGTGGTGTAACAGCCACTGGAAATTTCAATGTAACCGCCGGATTGGCTGTCATCACGTTTTTTGCAATCATAATAGCCGGTACCCGCGCTCATGGTTTTATTCATCATTGGAAAAATTTAGTACCAACTGGCCTGCCCTGGCCTGTTTACATCATTTTGATCCCTATAGAAATAATCGGCATGTTTGTAAGGCCTTTCGCATTAACCATGCGTTTGGCGGCAAATATGACAGGGGGTCACATTGCAGTTTTAGCTATTTTATCATTCATGGCTATTTTTGCAGAAATGTTTAATAGTACAGCGATAGGGTTGAGTTTGGCACTTTTTTCAATACCTATGGCTATAGCTATTTCTGGTTTAGAAATAATTGTTGTTTTGGTACAAGCATATGTTTTCACACTGTTGTCAGCTGTGTTTATCGGTATGGCAATCAATGTGCATCATTAATCAAAAGTAAAGGAGAAACGAAAGATGGAAAATCTTCATTTGTTTGGAGTAGGATTGGGTCTTGGACTCATTGTAATTGGAGCAGGTCTTGGCATTGGCCGCCTTGCAGCAGCAGCAGCAGAAGGTATTGCTCGCCAACCAGAAGCTGCCGATAAAATTACCGGTGCGGTTAACTTGCCCTTGTTCTTGCTTGAAGGTGTAGCTATTCTGGCTGAAGTGTTTGCACTGTTAATTGTCTTGATGAAATAATAACCTTTAGGACATATCATGAATAACCCATTAGTCCAACTTGATCCAGGACTATTTGTCTGGACCATTATAACCTTTTTATTGCTTCTGACGGTTCTGGCGAAGTTCGCCTGGAAACCGTTGTTGAACATTCTGAAGGAAAGGGAAGATTTTATTAAATCTTCCTTGAATGATGCTGAAAAAGCTCAACAGGAATTGGCTCGATTGAATGCAGAAGTAGAGGCAATTATTAATAAGGCTCGCGGGGAAGCTCAGTCTATCCTCGCTCAAGGTAAAGCGGCTGCGACGAAGTTGAAAGATGAAACACTCAACGATGCCAAAGAAAAAGCCAATATGGTAATTGCTGATGCTGAAAAGCAAATTCAGGTTCAAAAAGAAAAAGCAATAGCAGAAATAAAAGGTGAAGTTGTCAATTTATCACTTTCAGTAGCTGAAAAACTCATCAAGAAAAACTTAAGTGCTGATGATAATAAGGCTTTAATTGATGAATCACTTACACATGTAATGAAATATGAATCTTAACAAGCAGGCAAAAAAGCTGGCAACAATTCTTTTGGATTCATCCGGAGCTGATTCTGGCGATGTGAATGTATCTTTAAAAAAGATAGATAATCTGATTAGGAAAGATACACGGTTCAGGTCATTGCTGCAGTCAAAACGTATTTCTCTGGATAAGAAAACAGATATTTTACGGAAAGTGCTAGTGGATTCGTGTCATACAAACGCTATTGAATTTTTGGGATTAATAACAAAAGAACGATCTGTTCAACTCATTAGGCAGGTAATAAAGGATTATGATACGTTGTACAAAGATAAAGAAGGTATTATTGATGTTCAGGTGCATGTTGCCAAAGAGATGAGTGCTGTAGAAGTAGATACTTTACAACAAAATCTTCAAAAAGCAATGAATATGAAAACGGATATTTCTATCGAAGTTGATGAAAAACTACTGGGTGGAATCAAGTTTAGAATTAAAAACACGTTTCTGGATGCATCTCTGAAAAGCAAATTAAATCGCTTACAGAGCACATTACTGCAATCCTAGAAACAAGGAAAAAATAATGAAAATCAAAACAGAAAATATTACTGAATTACTTAGACAGCAGATCGAAAATTTTGATGCATCAATTGATGTTTCAGAAGTCGGTGAAGTAATCGAAATTGGTGATGGTGTTGCTCGTGTAAGCGGACTGGAAAATGTTATGAGTTCTGAATTGGTAGAGTTGCCCAATGATGTATTTGGTATGGCTCTTAATTTGGAAAATGATAATGTTGGACTAGTCCTTTTTGGCAATAGTAGCAAAGTAAAAGAAGGTGATTTAGCCAAACGTACTGAACGCGTTGTAGAAGTTCCGGTCGGCGAATGCATGTTAGGTCGTGTGGTGAATCCTCTCGGACAACCATTGGATGGCAAAGGCCCTATTGATGCTAAAGATCATTTAGCTATTGAACGCAAAGCACTGGGTGTAATGCAACGCCAACCAGTGACACAACCATTACAAACAGGAATCAAAGCAATCGATTCAATGATTCCTATCGGACGTGGTCAACGTGAATTGATTATTGGTGACAGGCAAACGGGTAAAACAGCCATTGCGGTTGATACAATTATTAATCAAAAATATACTCATGAGACTGATAATCCAGTTTATTGTATTTATGTTGCCATCGGTCAGAAGGCATCTACAGTAGCGACCATTACAGCTGAATTAGAAGCAAACGGTGCCATGGAGTACACAACAGTTGTGGCAGCCAATGCCTCTGATCCTGCGCCGATGCAATACATCGCACCTTATTCCGGTTGCGCCATGGGTGAACATTTTCGCGACAACGGAAAGCATGCGTTAATCATTTATGATGATTTGTCAAAACAGGCAGTTGCTTATCGACAAATGTCATTGGTTTTACGACGTCCTCCCGGCCGTGAAGCATTTCCCGGGGATGTGTTTTATCTCCATAGTCGTTTGTTGGAACGCTCATCAAAACTTGCAGAAGAATTAGGAGGCGGTTCGCTTACTGCACTTCCCATCATTGAAACACAGGAAGGCGATGTTTCTGCCTATATTCCCACAAATGTAATTTCTATTACGGATGGCCAGATTTATCTGGAAACTAATCTCTTCAATTCCGGTGTTCGTCCGGCAATTGATGTAGGTCTGTCCGTTTCCCGAGTTGGGGGAAATGCCCAGATTAAAGCAATGAAAAGTGTGGCTGGAACGCTGCGTTTAGATTTAGCTCAATACCGTGAATTGGAAGCCTTTGCAAAATTTGGATCCGATCTGGATAAAGCAACACAAGCCCAGCTAACACGTGGTGGACGAATGGTTGAAATTTTAAAACAAAATCAGTATGTTCCAATGAATGTTGAAAAACAGATTGCAATCATTTTTGCAGGAACCAGAGGGCATTTGGATGAAATTCCTGTCAATCAAGTGAGTGATTTTGAAAAAGGGCTCATAGATTATTTGGAAGCAAATAATGCAGCTGAACTGAAGTCCATAGTAGATGAAGGTAATATCAGCGATGAAGTTGAAGCAAAACTGGATGAAGCAATATCAGCATTCAAGGGAGGCTTTACCGCCTAATAATGGCTAATCTGAAAGACATTCGTGACCGGATTAAGTCCGTAACAAGCATTCAAAAGGTAACCAAAGCCATGAAAATGGTTGCGGCTGCTAAAATGCGCAGAGCACAGGAACATATGGAAGAAGCACGTCCATATGAGAATCGACTTTCCGGAGTTATCAATCAATTACTACCTGATGTGGATCGTGATCTTTTGGAATTACTCGATATTCGCGAAGTAAATCATATAGGGTATGTTGTAGTGACTTCCGATAGAGGCATGGCAGGTTCATTCAATAATAATATCCTTAAAACGGCTCAAAGTGAGATCGATGCAATTGGAAAAGAAAACGTAGATGTATTTTGTATTGGTAAAAAAGCGCGCGACCATTTTAAAAGACGGGAATATACTGTAATTGAGAATCATACAGACTTTTGGAATGAGTTGAGTTATAATCACGCTATAAATATTGGTGAAGGTGTTATCAGCCATTTTACGAATCAACATGTGGATGAAATTCATGTTGTGTATAATGAATTTATAAATGTGGCAAGACAACAAGTTCAATCAGAATTACTCTTACCTCTCACATTTGATGATGAAAACAGTCAATCTGTAGATAGACTTTATGAACCAAACAAAGAAGCCATAATAAAGAGTTTAATTCCACGTCACTTAAATATTCAGATGTGGAAATACTTATTGGAATCCTATGCCAGTGAGCAAGCAGCTCGCATGTTGGCTATGGAAAATGCCACAGAGAATGCTCAAGATATGATTAAAGAATTAACATTGGAATTCAACAAGGCTCGCCAAGCAGCAATTACGACAGAAATGTTAGAAATTGTCAGTGGCGCTGAAGCCTTACAAAGCTAAATAAGGAACTGATATGTCAGTGGATGGAAAAGTATCACAAATTATGGGCGCAGTGGTGGACGTCCTCTTCGAAGATGGTCATTTACCGGCTATTTTGAATGCACTGGAAGTTGATCGCGGGGAAGAAGGTACATTGATATTGGAAACTGCACTGCATTTAGGCGATGGCGTTGTCCGTACAATCGCAATGGATTCAACGGATGGACTCGTACGGGGACATAAAGTAGTTGATATGGGCGAACCTATTTCCATGCCTGTTGGTCCGGAAACATTGGGACGTTTATTTGATGTCGTCGGAAATACAATTGATGGAAAAGAGGAAGTTAAAACAGCGAAGCGTAATCCCATTCACCGCTCTGCACCTAAATTTGAAGATTTAGCCACATCTACCGAAATGCTGGCAACTGGTATTAAAGTTGTGGATCTGATGGAACCCTATACTAAAGGTGGGAAGACAGGACTCTTCGGCGGAGCCGGTGTAGGAAAAACCGTTTTGATCCAGGAATTAATTCGCAATATTGCCACAGAACATGGCGGGTATTCTGTCTTTGCAGGTGTGGGCGAACGTACTCGTGAAGGAAATGACCTGTATCTTGAAATGAGCGAATCAGGCGTTATTGATAAAACAACCATGGTCTTTGGCCAAATGAATGAACCTCCGGGAGCCCGTCTGCGTGTTGCCTTGAGCGGATTAGCCATGGCGGAATATTTCCGTGATGATGAAGGCAAAGATGTATTACTCTTTATTGATAATATTTTCCGTTTTACACAAGCGGGTTCAGAAGTTTCAGCATTGTTAGGCCGTATGCCTTCCGCTGTTGGTTATCAGCCGACCCTTTCAACCGAAATGGGTGACCTTCAAGAAAGGATTACATCAACCAAGAAAGGATCGATTACATCCATACAGGCCGTTTATGTTCCTGCGGATGATTTGACCGATCCAGCACCGGCAACTGCATTTGCTCATTTGGATGCAACATCCGTGTTGGAACGGAAAATTGCTGAATTGGGAATTTATCCAGCAGTGGATCCCCTGGCTTCTACTTCCCGAATTCTTGATCCACGCATTATTGGTGATCGTCATTATAATGTTGCGCGAAATGCACAGTCTGTTTTACAGAAATACAAAGATCTCCAGGATATTATTGCTATTTTGGGAATGGATGAATTGTCGGATGAAGATAAGCTTACTGTTTCACGAGCACGGAAAATGCAAAAATTCATGAGTCAGCCGTTCTTTGTGGCTGAACAGTTTACAGGTAAAGATGGGCGCTACGTAAGCTTGGAAGATACCATTTCCGGATTTGAAGCTATCTTAAATGGTGATGCGGATGAACTCCATGAAAATATGTTTTCGTATGTGGGTGCTATTGATGAAGCCTTTGATAATGCCAAAAAAGCTGCTGCATAATGAGTTCTTTTCATCTCGAGATAGTAACACCTACAAAGATTTCTGATGAAGGGCAGGTAGAATATGTACGCTGTCCGGGATTGGATGGATCATTTGGCGTTTTGTCGAACCACAGGGAATCAATTTTTGCATTGGATGTTGGTGAAATAAAAGTCACCCAGAATGGGAAGGATCATTATTTAGCTACGAGTGGTGGTTTTGCAGAGGTGACTAAAGAGAAAGTTGAACTATTACTGGAAACATATGAACGATCCGATGAAATTGATACTGTCCGGGCAGAAGAAGCACTAAAACGTGCGCAAGAAAAACAAGAAGCTAAAGATATAGATCCAGCCAGAAATGATGTTTCATTACTTCGTGCATTGAACAGACTAAAGGTCTCAAAACGTTGAATTCCTGTACAATTATACTTCAGCCGCTCGTAACTTCGGGCGGCTTTTTTTTATGCAAAAATAATTAAACTATGTTAAAAAGAACACATACCTGCGGAGAACTACGCAAAGAAAATACAAATGAATCCGTAAACTTAAACGGCTGGGTGAATACGGTCCGTCTTCACGGACAAGTGATCTTTATTGACTTGCGTGACCGCTATGGAAAAACACAGATTATTTTCAATTCAGATGATTATTCCGGTGATTTTGAAGCAGTAAAAAAGCTGTCCATGGAAGATGTGCTTTCCATCAAGGGCACTGTTCAGGCGAGGGGAGAAAATGCTGTTAATCCGAATATGTCTACCGGCGAAATAGAATTAATGGTTGAAACCATGGAGCTATTAAGTGAAACAGCACCTTTACCATTTGTAATTACAGATCGGGAAAGTGCTCTGGAAGATTTACGATTAAAATATCGATATCTTGAACTACGAACGGATGAACTTCAACATAATATTATTATACGCCACAAATCATATCAGGCTGTTCGCAGTTATTTATCAGAGAAAAATTTTTTAGAAGTGGAAACACCTATTTTAATGAAATCAACTCCGGAAGGCGCTAGAGATTTTCTGGTACCCAGCAGATTGCATCATGGCAAATTTTATGCATTGCCACAATCGCCTCAAATCTATAAACAAATTTTAATGATTTCGGGATTTGACCGATATTTCCAGATTGTGAAATGTTTCAGGGATGAGGATTTTCGCGCAGACCGTCAACCGGAATTCACTCAAATTGATATTGAAATGTCCTTTGTGGATGAAGAGGATATTTATTCAAACATGGAAGGGATGACACGGCATGTTTTTAAGGAAGTCATCGGCACAGATCTTCCTGATCCGTTTCCTAGGATTACTTACGATGAAGCCATGTCAAAATACGGTTCAGATAAACCGGATACACGATACACACTATATCTGCAAGACGTGAAACAGTTTACGGATATGTCGGACTTCAATGCCTTTAAGTCAGCAGAATGTGTAAAAGCGATTGTTGTTCCGGGTGGAGTAAAATATTCTCGAAAAATGATTGATGAATTAACGGATGTTGTTAAAACATTTAAAGCCAAGGGATTGGCTTGGATGAAAATGGACGCAGGGCATCTCACGGGCGGTATTTCCAAATTCTTTGAAGATAATTTACAAAAAGAAATCAAAAATGCTACAGGTATGGATGATGGTGATATCATATTTTTGATTGGGGATGAACGTTCAGTCACTGAAAAATCTTTAGGTGCTTTGCGAGTTGAGATTGCAAAACGTGAAGATTTAGCAGATAAAAATAATTTCAAACCACTTTGGGTGACAGATTTTCCCATGTTTGAGATGGATGAAGAGACAGACAAATTAACGTTTTTACATCATCCGTTTACTTCACCTACAACCCAAGATGTTAATGAACTCGATTCTGATCCAGAATCATTAAAAGCGCGGGCGTATGATTTAACCTTGAATGGGTATGAGATTGCCGGCGGTTCCATTCGTATTCATAGCCCGGAAATTCAGAATAAAGTATTCTCCCTGCTTGGGTTGAGCCCAGAAGAAGTCAAGGAAAAATTTGGTTTTCTGGTTGAGGCCCTTACCTATGGTGCGCCGCCCCATGGCGGGATTGCATTTGGCTTTGATCGTTTGGTTATGCTGCTGACCGGCTCCAATAATATCCGGGACGTCATTGCGTTTCCAAAAACAACATCAGCGTTATCACTCATGGATGGATCGCCAGATTCAGTCAGCGAAAAGCAACTGGATGAATTGAATATCCAGATTAAAAAGAAAAAGTAAATTGTCTCACCAAGGTAAAGTCTGTATCATCACTGGCGCCACGGATGGCATTGGAAAAGAAGCGGCATTAAACCTTGCCAAAATGGGTTTTGCTCTTGGATTGGTTGGTAGGAATACTGAAAAAATCTCCGAAGCCAAAAATGAAATCATCAATGCTACCGATAACCAAAATGTAACATTTTTTAAAGCGAATCTTTCTTCCATGGATCAGGTTCGTCAATTGGCAAAAGAGATTCAAACCCAATTTGATCATATTGATATTTTATTAAATAATGCGGGAGCATATTTTTCTGATTTTGGAAAAACAGAAGAAGGGCTTGAAAATACGTTTGCTTTGAATCATCTGTCTTATTTCTTATTTACTGACTTACTATTAGATACAATTAAAGCAACGCCAAAGTCACGTATAGTGAATGTTGCTTCTGATGCTCATTTAAATACTAATATGAGTTTTGACAATCTACAAGGTCAAAATGGTTATAAAGGCTGGCCGGCCTACTGCAAATCCAAATTGTGCAATGTCATGTTTACATATGAATTAGCCCGCAGACTTGAAGGAAGTGATACAACTGCCAATTGTCTTCATCCGGGATTTGTAAATACAAATTTTGGTAACAATAATAAAACAAGTGTCCGATTGAGTCTGACAGCAGCTAAAGTTGTTGGCGCGATAAATATTCACAAAGGTGCAAAAACAAGTATCTACCTGGTTTCTTCAGCAGAAGTAGATGGTGTAAGCGGACAATATTTTTCCAAGTGCCAGTCCAAAAACAGTTCTGCTCAATCTAATGTTGTGGAAGATCAGCGCCGACTTTGGGATTTTAGCGAACTGCTGTTAAGCTGATGTTTTCAAAAGGAAAAAATAGTCCCCCTTTTCTTTTTAGTTTATCTTACACTACATTCCTTCATGAATCACATTTTTCGTCTGCTGTGGGTTTATATCTGGATTCAGTACCCTGTTTTTGCCCAGGTTGATAATTGGGAGCAAAAAGCCAAAGTTATGGTAGATAACCAGATCATGGTAAGAGGTGTTCAAGATGAAAAAGTTTTGGATATCATGCGCCAAACGCCCCGGCATGAGTTTGTTCCTACTGAACAGCGACCCTTTTCCTACATGGATTCGCCCCTACCCATCGGCTATGACCAAACCATTTCCCAGCCCTACATCGTGGGGTTGATGACTTCACTACTTGAATTAAAGGGGAATGAAAAAGTATTGGAAATCGGTACAGGCTCCGGTTACCAGGCAGCGGTCTTGTCCAATTTGTGCAAGGAAGTGTTTACCATTGAAATATTACAAGAACTTGCTGTGAGGTCTAAGGCAACATTGGCAAGACTCGGTTATGATAATATTTATGTTAAATGGGGTGATGGTTATCAGGGCTGGCCGGATGAAGCACCTTTTGATGCTGTTATTGTAACAGCGGCTCCACCGAAGTTACCCCCCAAATTGTTTGAACAATTAAAAGTTGGCGGGAGGTTGGTTATTCCTGTGGGGAGTATTTGGCAGGAATTATGGGTCATTACCAAATTGCAGGGCGGAATCATGGATAAGGAATCGGTGATTCCCGTACGTTTTGTACCCATGGTGCACCCGAAGAAACCGATTCCAGAATAGAATTAATCGATTAGTAATTCTTTACATATTTTTCAATTGTATAGTTCAGCAGCAATGTCATTTCCTGTAACTGGATTAGTCTTACTTGAGTTGTATTCAATTTTTCACACTTGTCTACAAAATTGAAAGGATTCCAGCCCGGTTCTTCTTTTTGCATTTCTTGGATGACCGGATGATCGTTCACACGTTTATACCAATATTTTGAATTCCAGTAATCCGGCTCCCGGCGGTGCAGGATTGCGTGCCAGTAATTGCCGTCCGGGTTTTCATGTTCCTGGGCGATGATATGGCAATTGTGAATGTCGTCATTCAAAAGATGCAGACCTGCTTTGATTAGTGGCGCTGCAGACAGTGTATCAATTTTTGCAATTAAACTTTTATCCCATACCTTTTCAGGCACAAGAGGCGGAAAAGGATCGCGTTGTGTTAAAATGGCAATTAAATTATCGAGTAACGGCATAATGGTCAGGTGATATTATGTTAGTTGAAGAGGTAATTTCAATACCATAATGAACATCAAAACAATAGATATTAACAAATTTAAACGTATCGTGTTTTTTACAGGCGCCGGTATGTCCGCTGAATCCGGAGTGCCTACTTACCGTGGAGAAGGCGGCGTTTGGCATGAGTATAATTGGCGTGAATACGCCTGCCAGGAAGCGTGGGAGACGGATCCGGAAAAGGTGTTTGACTTTCACGATCTGCGCCGGGAAGAAGCTCTCAAGTGTTTTCCCCACAAGGGGCATGAAGTTATTACTGCTATCCAGGAAGTACATGCTAATGTATTAGTTGTAACCCAGAACATTGACGGTATGCATCAGCGGTCAGGTTCAAATAATGTAATTGAACTCCACGGCAGCATTTGGAGAGTGAGATGTGACCGGGAAGGCTGGGTTAAGGATGATTTAAACCACGGCCCTTTCGAAAAAAGGAAATGTGACTGCGGTGCCTGTCTCCGTCCGGACATTATTTGGTTCAGCGATATGCTCGATCCCGATACAGTTCGGCAAGCGGATGCAGCTGTATCGCAGTGTGATTTGTTTATCAGCATCGGTACATCGGGAGTAGTCTGGCCGGCCGCTGGTTATCCACAATTGGCCAAATCTACGGGAGCCTTGTGTATCGAATTGAATCCCCAACCCAGCGAACAGTCCTTGATATATGAAAGGGTGTATAAAGGTAAAGCAGGAGAACTGCTCCCGCAATTATTCAATATGTGACGAGGCGTACGGTTCATTGATACCTATCCATTGTAGTATAACTACAGGATTTAGAGAGGATGAGCCATGAAGAAAGATAAATTTACTGAAAATCAGATTCGTCAATATTTAAACCAATTACACATTCAATATCGTTGCGGACTTATCATTGCCGACGACAGAGACGGAAAAGAAAAATATTAAGATAAATTTTTGCAAATGCTGAAAATCATAGGTCCTTTAGAAAAATTTTAAAATATTTTGAATAAAATTAATAATAACTGTATATTATACATAATTAATGTATAATTAAATCAACGGGAGGAAACCATGAAACAGATAATCATTACAATTACATTTATTTCTATGTGTTTTGGCGGAAATAATATTGCTAATCTTTTTAAAGATCAAATTCAGAATTTCCCCCAAGAAATTCAGCAGCAATTTTCCAAAAAAGCTCTTTCCTGGAAAAACATCCCCGGGAAACCTTTTAACCGTTCCATGATGGATCCCAGTGACTTATTGGGTGAATGGGAATATGTGGATGAGAATGCTACCTTATGGGTTACTTCCGGCACAAACCAAACTATTCCAAACCCTGCGCAGGCCCAAGGAATGGAACCTGCCGATGGCGCCATCGGTATTGACGGACCTATTTCCGGCAGTATGAATTATATGATGGCCATGGTGGTCAACATGTATGGAGATGAAATTGTATTTGCAAATTTATCTAACAATCCTATTGATGAAGAGGATGACTACTACTATTATGAGGAAGATTCTTTTCCGGAAAATATGACACTGCCATTTTATTATTTAGAATATATTTCGTTTCCTGCATATGGTTTTTCCGGGGGTATGTTTGCTATCATAGACACAGCAGACGGGGATTATGTAGAATATTATTACGAATTTGAAAATACTGATGACCAGATTACGGTTGATTCAACATCACTCAGGATCAACATAACAGATTTAACATTGACCAATGATAACGGCGATTCCACTTATGTGCTTTCCGGAACACTTACTCCGGGAACCATTGATATTGAAGCTGGCGTTCCAACGGAAATATCATCTCCTATGTTCGAAGAAGATTTTGGCCCCGTGAGCGGCGATGAATCCATGACATGGCAACTGCACGAAAATGGCACAGGATTAGAAATTATCTATGGTGAAGATTATTATGATTCATGGTCCGACACCACCGAACTACAGTGGTCAGCGACTGATGATTCGATTACATTCATTTTTATGTATTATGATGATTATTATGGATATGAAGAGTCTGATACAATCTCTCTTGCCTATGAAGTAACAGATGATATGTTATCTCTTTCAGCTGAATTTGATTTTTGTGAAATGATGGGAGA
>Ga0208748_1000068_pt1 | contig 46519 bp, 52 predicted proteins | sample Knorr_S7_td_Bott_FD_185599 | JGI IMG/M metagenome (GOLD analysis project Ga0208748, IMG submission 185599) | Marine microbial communities from Southern Atlantic Ocean transect - Knorr_S7_td_Bottom_ad_4513_LV_A (SPAdes) (version 2) | ecosystem: Environmental > Aquatic > Marine > Oceanic | place... | reverse complement strand
TAGCAAAAAAACCTGAAGAAAAATCTACACCTGCAGAAAAACCTGCTCCAAAACCTGTAGCAAAAAAACCTGAAGAAAAATCTACACCTGCAGAAAAACCTGCTCCAAAACCTGTAGCAAAAAAACCTGAGGAAAAACCAGTAGAGTTACCTGCATTTGAGAAAGGCATTTCTGATAAAATTGTTGAAAAGTTTGGTGATAAAGTTGAAGTTGCGTTTGTAAAAGAAGATAGAGTTAGAATTAATGTAAGTCGTGAAAATATTCTTGATGTTGCTGAATTCATTCGTGATGGATTAAATTTTGATCATGTAGAATCAGTTACAGGCGTAGATTTCCCTCAAGATAAAGAAATTGAAGTTGTTTATCACATTGGTTCCTATTCTGATTCTTCTTTGGCAAGACAGATTCTTGTTTTGGCTACTAGGGCTCAACGAGAAGAAAACCCAATTCCTGGTCATGATTCTACAAAACTTCCTACTCTTAGAAATATCTTTTATAGTGTAGAATTTCATGAAAGAGAAATTTTTGAAATGTTGGGTGTTTACTTTGATGGTCATCCTGATAATCGACGATTACTTTTACCCGAAGATTGGGCAGATTTACCTCCACTCCGAAAAGACTTCGTACTAAAGGGACGATAATCATGAATGAGATAATGCCTGGATTAGCACTCCAAAAAGTTGATGAGAGAATTATGACACTCAATGTGGGACCACAACATCCCGGTTCTGGTCACATGAGACTAATTGTACAAATTGATGGTGACTATATTGTTGCATGTGATCCTGATCCAGGATACGTTCATCGTGGAGAAGAAAAAATGGCAGAATATAGAAATTATATCTTAAACATTCCTCACTTGGAAAGACCTGTAATTCATGATTCATGTAATGTTCTTTATCCGTATGTCTTGGGAGTTGAAGAAATTCTTGGTATCGAAGTTCCTGAACGTGCAAAATATGTTAGAGTAATTGCATCTGAATTAAATCGATGTATTTACATCATGTATTGGCTTGCAATTTATGGAATTTTCTTAGGACACTCTACAATGTTTATGTGGCCTGCAGGTGATCGTGAACTCTTAATTGATCTTATGGAAAAAATGACTGGTGCACGAGTTACACATGCATTTTTTGTCCCTGGAGGCGTTAGAAATGATTTACCAGCAAACTTTGAAGATGTTTGTTTACGTTATGTTAATTATTTTGAAAAACGTATCAAAGAATACTCTGCAGTATTTTATGATAATCCAATTTTAATTGCAAGAACTAAAGATACTGGTGTTTTGTCACGACAAGATGCAATTAGACTTGGAACTACTGGTTCTGTCCTTCGTGCAAGTGGTGTTGATTATGATCTTAGAAAAAAAGAACCTTATGATGTTTATGATGAATTAGATGTTCATACTAATGTAATGAAGGAAGGCGACTCTTATGCAAGATCAAAAATTCCATGGCTTGACATGCTGGAGAGTTGTAATATAATTAGACAAGCATTACAAAAAATGCCAAAGTCTGGTTCAGTTAGAGTAAAACTAAAACCAAATCCAAAAGGAAAAGGGCTTACTTCCGTTTACAAACGTGTAGAATCTGGTAGAGGTTCTTTGGGATGTTATGTGGTCTCTGATGGTAAACCAGAACCATATAGATTGAAACTAAGTGTTCCTTCTTTTAGAAACTTGATAGCATTACCATATCTTCTCAAAGGAGAAAAACTTGGTAACATGCCATCTGTTTATTGGAGTCTAAATTATTGGCCAGTGGAGGCAGACCGATAAATGTCAGTAATTGCACCAGACTTCAAACTAAGCTCATTTATCAAATCATTACTTGATAATATTTTCTGGATACTATTACTACTAGTCTTAATTGGTATTCCTCTAGTTTTCATGGTTTTATTTGTAATTCCTTTACCTGTCATTGATGGTGAATTACTTACACCATTCCTTGCACTTTCATGGATTGCAGATCCTTCACGTACTTTACCAATAATTCAAGCATTTCTGGAAACTGACATATTTAGAGTAATGGCATTTCCTGGATTTGGTTTTGCAGCATTGTTAGCTGCTGGAACAATTTTTGCTGAAAGAAAGATGATGGCAAAAATTCAATTAAGAGTTGGCCCTTTCTATTGTGGTAAATTTGAAGGTATCTTACAATTAATGGGTGATGGACTAAAATTAATTTCAAAAGAAATTATAATTCCTGCAAAAGCAGATAAACCAATTTTTTGGGCAGCGCCTGTAATGTTTGTTGCAGCTGCAGCAGCTTTTGTTGCATTAATTCCTGTTGCTCCAGGTTGGGTAGTTGCAGATGTTGATTTGGGATTATTAGCTGTATTTGCAGTAATTGGATTCTTCCCAATTATTACTATTCTTTCTGCATGGTCTGCAAATAGTAAATATCCATTCATTGGAGGCATTAGAGCATTATTCCAAATGGTCTCATTTGAAATTCCATTAATTTTATCTTTGTTGGGAGTTGTGATTTTAACTGGCTCTCTTAACTTATCTGAAATTGCAGCAAGTCAATCTAACTTTCCATGGATAATATTTTTGCCAGTTGGTGCAATTGTATTTTTTATTACAATGCTTGCAGAATTAGAAAGAATCCCATTTGATTTGCCAGAAGCTGAAAGTGAAATTGTAGCTGGTTGGTTAACTGAATTATCTGGAATGATGTATGGTCTTGTTCAATTAGGAAGTTATTTGAAACTTTATGCATTTGCAGGTTTGTTTGTTGTATTATTCCTTGGAGGTTGGAATGGCCCAATGGTTGTACCTTCTCTCCCACTGGAATTAATTGAAAATGGAATTGAAATGGGCCCAATTACACTAAAAATATCTGGATTGGCACCATTACTTAGTGAAGTAATTACTCAAGAAATGCTAAATGGTACACTTTGGTTTGTTCTCAAAACAGTAGGAGTAATTTTCTTTATAATATTACCAAGAGGTGTTTTCCCAAGAATTAGAGTCGATATGTTGTTGGATCTTGGTTGGAGTAAACTAATTGGACTTGCATTCGTTAACATCTTTATTGCACTAGGTTTGCTTTACGCTGGAGTCTTGGGACCAGGAGGATTACAATAATGGGAACTGCTACAGGTATAATTCGTGCATTAAATTCTGGAATTAAACATCTTGCAACAAAACGATTTACACTTAGATATCCTGAAGAGAAACTAAAGTTTGTAGGTGATGGTTATCAATTTGATCCGTCAACTGGTGTTGGAATTGCTGGATTAAAGGGACGTCATTTATTGTTTCATGATAAGTGCACTGGTTGTCAATTATGTTCTATTGCATGTGAGGGAGTTGCAGAAGCTATTGGAATGGTAAAAGTTCCAGAAGAACACAAACACAACAAGAAAGCAATAATGCCTCAAATTGATTATGGTAAATGTGTTTTTTGTGGATTGTGTGTTGATGCATGTCCATTTTATGCATTATACATGACTAATGATTATGAACTTTCTTCATTTTCCAAAGAAGGATTGATCTATACACCTGCTCAACTTCAGGTGAAACCATATGTGGCACAAGATAGTGAAATCATAATTACTGATAGAGGTGCAACACATGGCTGATATAGCATTTTTAGCTTTAGCTGTAATTACAATTGGTTCTGCAATTGCTGCACTTGAAATGAGATCATTAATTTATGGTTCAATTGCTTTGATGGGAACTCTTGGTGGAGTTGCTGGATTCTTCTTTTTGTTAGATGCACCTTTTGTTGCATTATTCCAAATAGCAGTTTATGTTGGTTCTATTGCTGTTTTAATTTTGTTTACTGTTATGTTAGTTAAACGAGAATTAATATTCAAAAAAATTGAAGACCCGAGAAGAAAGTTTGCAGGAATTGGATTAATGCTTGTAATGATGGTAGCTTTGGGTGCAGTGTTTATTGATTCTGGTATCAAAACAATTACTACTGATGAACCCCCAGTAAACTTTAGAGATATTGGTGCTGACTTTGTAATGTATTATTGGCCTGCATTAATTTTGATGGGATTAATTTTAGCAGGTTCTGTAACTGGTGCATTAGTTTTAGCTAGACGAGAGGATGTGGAAAATGAGCGAACTAATTGATTTTACTCTAGTATCTGTTGCTTTATTGGGCATAGGAATTTACGGTCTTGCAGTAAAACGGAATTTTATTCGAATGTTATTTGCCATTGAAATTATTATCAATGCTGCAAATCTTAATCTTGTTGCATTTGGTAGATTCCTACCTCATAGTGGAGGTCAAACTTTGGCATTATTTTCAATTGCAATTGCCGCAGCGGAAGTAGCAGTAGGACTTTCGTTAATTATTGTGGCATATCGTATGTATCACAATGTCGATATTGCAGACTTTAGGAGTTTAAAGGGATAATGGAATATGCATTATTACAGGCAGTTATACTGCCCTTGTTATTAGCACCCGTAGCATATCTTATTGGAAGAAAATTCGGTCCAACACCTGTGATGTGGTTTACATTTGTTGTTTTACTTTATACTACAATTCTTGTAATTAATGCTGCACTTTCAGGAACTGTAGAGGAACATTATCCATGGACAACTCAGTTTGGTGAGTTTGGATTCTTGATGGATGGTTTAGCATCACCATTTGCAATAATGATTTATGTATTATCTACAATCTTGGTGCTTTATTCAAAACCATACATGCTTCACATATTCCACCATCAATTTGAAGAAGAACATAACATCAATTCATCTGGAAGCGGACAAACTTCAGTAATAGAATCATCTGCTCTTTCAAGTTATGTAAATGCAAAATCTGGACTTTACTTTGCACTTTACCTTCTTTTTGCAATGGGAATGCTTGGCACAGTTCTTTCAACAAACCTGATTGAATTTTTTGTATTTTTTGAAATCATGTTAATTCCTGGTTTCTTCTTAGTTGCTCTTTGGGGTGCAGGTAATAGACGAAAGATTGGATTGATGTTCTTATTTTGGACTCATTCGGGTGCAGTAATTTTACTGTTAGGATTTTTGATGATTGGTTTGACTGTTGGAAGTTTTGATTTTGCAGACATAAACGAAGCAAACATTCCTCAAGACATTGCGATGATTTCTGCAGTTGCAATTGCATTAGGCCTTGGTGTAAAGCTAGCAGTCTTTATGTTCCACATTTGGCTTCCATATGTCCACGGTGCTGCACCGACACCAATCAGTGCATTATTGTCTCCTGCTATGATCGGAATTGGTGCTTATGGTATTTTTAGATTAATTGTTGAATTTTTGCCTGCAACTTTTGCTGACCTATCAATATGGTTCTACATATGGGGACTAGTTACAATGATTTATGGTGGTGCAATGGCACTAATGCAAGATGACATAAAACGTCTTCTTGCATATTCTAGTATAAGCCAAATGGGTTATCTTTTGTTTGGTATTGGTTCAATGTCTGCACTTGGTCTTGCTGGAGCTGAGATGATGTATGTAACACATGCAATTGGAAAAGGTATTCTCTTCATGATGGCTGGAATTATTATCGTTAAAGTCGGAACTAGAAGTCTCTCTAAACTTGGAGGATTAGCTGGTAAGATGCCAATTACAGCAGTATGTGCAGTAATTGGTGCCTTGACAATAATGGGAATACCTCCAACTAGTGGTTTCATGGGAGAATGGATTCTCTTTGCTGGTGCATTACAGACTGCACTTGAAGAAGGTTCTACACTTAGAGCAGTAGGATTTGGTTTAGGTCTTATCGCAACTGTTCTTACAATGTCTTATCTTCTATGGATGCTAAAACGTATTTTCTTTGGTAAAACTCCTGAACATCTTGAAAATGTAAAAGAAGGAAGTTGGTATATGACTGTACCAATGATGGTGTTGGCAGGATTTTCTATTGTACTGGGAATTTATCCAGACATTTTCTATAAATCAATAATTCCTCATATGAGTGGAGTTTTGGGAGTTTAGAATATGGCAACTGAATTACTGGGATTTGAAATTGGAGCAACAAGTGCTTGGTTAGTTTGGGTTTTACCATTTGCTGCAGCTCTTATCATACCTGGAATTGCAAAATTATCTAAATTCTTACCTGGCAACTTATCAAAACACGCAACTGGGTATATTGCAGTTGGATTTGCTTTAATGAGTACATTATCTGCAGCATCAATGATTCCAATTGCTTTAGAGGCTGGTGAAATACATCATCAAATTCCTTGGATAGAATCCCTTGGTCTAAATGGCGGAGTCTTAGCAGATCCACTCTCCATTATAATGGCAAATGTTGTTGGTTGGATTTCATTCCTCATTATGATATACAGTACAGGATACATGAAAGGTGATAAAGACATTACAAGATTCTGGTTCTGGATGATGTTCTTTATTGGTTCAATGCAATTAATTGTCATGTCTGATAATTTACTTCAAGTATTCTTTGGTTGGGAAGGTGTAGGTCTTGCGTCGTATGCGTTGATTAGCTTTTGGTATCGTGACAAGAAGAAAGATCATGTTGGTGTTGAAGGACGTACTGTTCTTGGTGTGTTAGATTATTATTCTCCAACTCATGCTGGTATGAAGGCATTCATCATGACCAAAGTTGGTGATGTTATGATGATTGCAGGTATGCTTTTGATATTTGTGTACGCAGGTACTTTTGGATTCAAAGAATTACTTGGTGATACCGAATGGGCAGTTACAATGGCTTCTCAAGGTCTTTTGGTTCCTGCATTTGTTTTACTTTTTGGTGGTGCAATGGGAAAGTCTGCACAATTTCCATTAAACGAATGGTTGCTAGAAGCAATGACTGGTCCTACTGCAGTATCTGCATTGATTCATGCAGCAACAATGGTCAAGGCAGGTGTATTCTTAGTTGCAAGACTAGGACCTCTTGTATTTGCATTAGGGGCTGCAGGAATTCTTGCAGATCAATTCTTTGAGATTATTGCATGGGTTGGTGCAATTACTGCATTATTATTAGCAACACAAGCGATGGTCAATCCTGAAATTAAGAAAGTCCTTGCTTATTCTACTGGTTCTCAAATTGGTTATATGATGATGGCATTAGGTGTTGCAGGATTATCTTATCAATATGTTGATGGTTATACTGCTGGATTCTTCCATTTAATTTCTCACGCAATGTTCAAAGCTTCATTGTTTATGGCAGCTGGTGCAATACTGCATACTGTTGGCTCTCGATTTATGACAGATATGGGTGGTCTAAGAAAAAAGATGAAGAAAACTTATGCATTCATGTGGGCTGCCGGTCTTGGTTTAATGGGTGCTCCATTTATCACAACAGGTTTCTGGAGTAAAGATGCAATCTTTGCTGCTGTCTATGAATCTGGAAATGAATGGGCAATGCCACTGTTTGCAATTGCTGTATTTACTGCAGCCATTACTGCTTTCTATACTATGAGAATGATGGGATTGGTATTCTTTGGAAATAAAAGTAAACACATCCAAAAGATGGAAGAAGAAGGACATCATATTCATGAAGCACCATTATCAATGTGGATTCCATATGGAATTCTTGCAGTTCTTACTATAGGAATCGGTTTAGTTGGATTATCTGCAGAAGAAGGACTTCACCATACATTTGTTGATTTCCTTGAAAACTCCTATGGTATTCATACTGAACATATTGCAATAGAATCATCAATTTTGCCCGAATTCTTGCAAGGACTTAATCCAATTGCACTTGGTTCATCATTGGTAGCATTTGCTATAGGGGCGGGATTAGGCTATATTTTCTATATTGGTAGATGGGTTGATCCTGCAAAGGTTGTAAACTCTAATCTATTCTTTTATGGAATTCACAAATTTCTCTTAAACAGATGGTACCTTAATGCTATGGTGTATTGGTGCTTTGTTATAGCACCATTGTGGTTATCAAGAGGTGTATTCAGATATTTTGAAAGGACAGCTATAGATTATGGTATGAATGATGGATTCCAGAAAGCAATTGGATGGAGCGCAAAAGTTGTACAAGGAACTCAGACTGGTGTATCCCAATCATACCTATTCGTATTTGGAGCAGGACTATTGTTCGTAGTTTTGATATTGTTGATATAGGTGATATGATATGTTAGAGATTACTTCCACTCCACTAGTTATTATGGCAATATTGGGAACTGTTGGAGTTCTTCTTCCAATTATTAGTATTATAAGAAAAGAAAAGGGTTCTAATTCATTTTATGGTGTAATTGCATTTGCAGCATTAATTGTATCAATTGGTTATGTTGGTTATCAATTTTTAAATGAAAACGTAGCACCGGCTGCTCTTTTTTCTGAAGATGTAATTGTAGATGATGCCTTTGGTGGATTATTTGCAATTGCAATGCTAATTGTTGCTTTGTTCACTACCGTTGGGTCTTTTAATTATATGAGGAAACATAATTCTCCGGCGGTATACTATTCTCTAATTTTACTTGCAACAATCGGTATGGTGTTGGTTGCATATTCTACTGATTTGGTGATGTTGTTTGTTGCATGGGAATTAATGAGTATTCCAACATATGTTTTAGTTGGATTTATAAAAAAGAATCCGAGCTCAAATGAGGCTGCTCTAAAGTATTTCCTGTTTGGTGCATTATCATCTGCAATCATAATTTATGGAATTTCAATTGCATATGGGTTGACTGGTTCTACAAATATTGGAGAAGTAATTCAAGGATATTCTACACTTGATCCTTCGCTGTTACCTCTTGCGTTACTTTCTGTTGGAATGTTTATCGCAGGATTTGGATTCAAGATGGGACTTGTACCTTTTCATCAATGGCTTCCTGATACATATGAAGGAGCACCAGCTCCAATTACAGCTTTACTTGCAGCAGCTACAAAGAAAGCAGGATTTGCTGCAACCATAAGAATTATTGTTCTTGGAATGGTTGTTTTACATCTTGATTGGACACTAGCTCTTGGAGTTATTGCAGTCATGACAATGACTATTGGTAATATTGCAGCAATCATGCAAAAGAATCTCACTAGAATGTTGGCATATTCTAGTATTGCACATGCTGGATACATTCTGATAGGACTTGCAGTTGCACCACATAGTTCTCTTGGTTTACAAGGTTCTTTGTATCATATTCTAAACCACGCAGTAATGAAAGGTATGGCTTTTATTGCAATTGCAGGAATTGTAACAACTCTTGCAGTTACTCATATCGATAAACTACAGGGACTTGGAAGAAGAATGCCAATTACTGCACTTGCTTTGGTTATCTCCTTATTCGCATTGGCTGGTGTTCCTCCACTTGCAGGATTTTGGAGTAAATTGATGTTATTTGGTAGTGCATTGGATGCTGGTTCTACTTTATGGTGGGCACCATGGCTTGCAATTGCTGGTGTTCTTAACAGTGCATTATCTCTTGCTTACTATGGCTGGATTACAAGAAAGATGTACTTTGAAGGAGAAACTCAGAAGAGAGTTAAAGAACCAAAAGCAATAATTGCTGTAATGATTACATCAATGATTTTCTTGATAGGATTTGGTATCTATCCAGAACCAATAATGCAATTTGTAGAATTTGCAACTCCTGTAATTAGTTCAGATCTTATGCCTTAAACGAAGTAAATTTAATTAAATTTTCTAGATTCATTTTTGCATCACTATCTGGAATTCTTCTTAATCCTGCTCTTGCTTTTTCTGCATATTCTTTTAACAAATCTTCCATTTTGTTAAAAACATCTCTTGGGTCTGAACTTTTTTTAATTAATGTATTAAACAATTTATCTTCATTTTTCCAATCAAACAAATCATCTCTAATTTGATAAGCTATTCCAAGGTTTAATCCATATTCGGACAATGCTTCGATTTGCTCTTCAGTTCCATTTGCAATAATTCCACCTATTCTTGCTGCAGCTTCAAATGCTGTTGCTGTTTTATATTCAATTACTTTAAGATAATCATCAAAAGTAACATCTTCACTAGTTTCTAATCTATTTTCAATCATTTCTCCTTCGCTCATTAACATTGCAGTTGATGCCAAATCTTTTGTAATTCTAGCATTATCTAACCTAGAACATATTGCAAGAATTAATCCTAAAACAAAATCTCCTGTTAGAACACTTGTATTGTAACCGAATTTGATATGGAATGGATCCTTTTGTCTCCTCATAGTTTCATTATCGATAATATCATCATGAATTATTGATTCCATATGTAAAAATTCAACTGCACACGATGCTGAAAATGCATTATCATCAATTTTACCAATACTTTCAGCAGCTAAAGTCAAAATGATGGGTCTAATCCGCTTTCCACCTTCTAAGGAATATTTTAGAGGCTCAATAAATTCAGATTCAGAATATAATGATAGTTCAGCATCTAAGGCTTGATCAATTTTTTTAATATATTTTCCATATGTTTCAAGTAAAGGGTTAATTTCTATATTTTTTCTGTCCAAGATGCCTAATTGAAAAAATTTTTTCATAAGTAATTAAATCTTGGTGCTCCAGCCGGGATTTTCATCGTTAGATTTTGAACCCGGGATCTCTGCCTTGAAAGGGCAGAATGCTTGACCGGTCTACACCACTGGAACCCAAGAAAATTCAGTATTTTGTCCATAAAATCTTTTGTAAACCACAAAGATTTTTTTATTGGCAAATTTGGTGATGAATCATGAATATTATTAAAAAAATTGATGACATGATCGAAGAACGAAGTTTACTAAAGCACCCATTTTATCAAGCTTGGTCTGATGGAAAATTAACTCAGGAATCTTTAGCTGGTTATTCTAAAGAATATTTTCAATTTGTAAAGGCTGTTCCATCTTTTATGGAACCAATTATTGAAAATGCATCTGATGATGTAGTTGGTGATTTGATTGAAAATCAACAAGAAGAATTTGATCATATTAAACCATGGATTGCATTTGCAGGAGAACTTGGAATCTCTAAAGATGAATTAATTGCTTATGAGGGATTACCTAAAACTCAAAAAGCTGTATCTGATTTGAACAATTTAATGAATACTTTTGATGGTGGCGCTTGTGCAATGTATGCTTTTGAAAAAGAAATTCCAAAAATTAGTCAAACTAAACTTGATGGATTGGCAGAATTTTATGGTATGACAAATAATGAATCTACAGAATATTTCAAACTTCATACAGAAGCTGATGTTAGACATGCTGCATCTTGGCGACACATTCTAGAAAAATCTTCAACTAATTCAAATAACCTGATTGAAATTGCAGACAAATCAATTTCTGCACAAAACTTGTTACTTGATAGTTGTTTTGAAGCATATTGTTAATCTCATAACATTTTATATCTGAGAAAAATTTTACTTGCTTAGGGCCCGTAACTCAGCTTGGTAGAGTAACCGGCTCATAACCGGTGAGCCAAGGGATCAAAGCCCTTCGGGCCCATTTCTTTTCAATTAGTTTTAAAATGAGCTGTAATCAAATTCAATGGCTGCAATGAAGAATCAGAGTTATATCTGAATGATGATTGGAAGGCATTTGTCTGAGCTGCCAAATTCATTTATTGATTTGTTTTTTTACTTTTTCTAAAATATCTTGCTGTATGAGATTTTGCTCATATAATATTTTTGTAATCTGTAAAATATCTAAAACTGAATGCATCTGTACTCCTAATTCTGACAAAGCTTCATTGGCACCCTCCATTCTATTTACAATCACATATGCATCTTTTATGATAATGTTTACTTCTTTTAGTGATTTTATTGCATTAACTACAGAACCACCTGTAGTTGCAACATCATCAATCATAACAACTTTCATACCATCGTTAATTTTCCCTTCTACTGATTTTGAAGTACCATAATCTTTTGGTTTGCTTCTCACATAGATTAATGGCTTGACTGCTTCTATTGCTAATGCTGATGCAATTACTAATCCTCCTGTTGGAACTGAAACAATTGAATCAAATTTATCTAAACCTATATCTTGAATGATCTCATTTTCAAGATATTTTACCATCTTTCTAAATTCATGTGGATAACTTGGAACTAATCTTAAATCTACATAGTATGAACTCTTTTTTCCACTTGCAAGGGTAAAGTCTCCAAATTTTATTATGTCATTTTTAAACAAAAATGTTGTAAACTCTTTTACAAAATCCATACCAAAATTAACCACACTGGATTTATTTTGGTTTGTATTATGAATGAAATATGCCTGAAATTTGGTTGAATTATGGTGTCACAGACGTTGTTTTGGATATAAGGGCTGAGAATTTAGAGCAAAAAATTGATTCTGATGGAAAAATTTTAGATGATTCTGTAATCAATGAAAAACTCTCCAAACTTGATTTATCAAAACCAATGGAATTAGTTGTTTTACATAACTCAAAATCTATACAAAAAATCATTTCTTCATTATTTACTCTATGTGAGCAAAAATCAAAACCATTTCCAAAAATTCTAACTGATAAAAAAATTCTAAATTTAGTTAAAGCAGGATTGCCTGAGGGAAGCTCAATCAATGAATTTGATGATACTGATATCTCCAATTCAGATCTTATCTTCATGGGTGAAATGGAATTTGATGGATTATTTGGATATGAAACAATTGCAACTCGTCTTATCAAAAAATTTGGTTTAGAGTCCATGCTTTCAGCTTATGCAAAAAGACAAGGACATCTTCCTGTACCTGGACAATATCCCGAAAGTTTGCAAGAAGCAAAAAAATTTGCTAATAATTTTGAAATTCAAGGGATTGAAATTATTGCAAATTCTCAAGGCATCCTTGATTTTTCTATAGGTCATCCTTCAGAAACAATTACTATGACAAAAATTTTGGAATCAAATTCCATTAAAGATGTGGGACAACATAAAACAATGATTATCAGCACTGGAAAGGATTCAAGTAATGACAATCTTGGAAAATCTCTTTCTTCTCTTTGGAATTGTGCTAATGCAATCAAAAAAGATGGTCTTGCTATTTTAGTTGCAGAATGTAAAGGCGGTTTAGGTTCTGATGCAATTCAACAATATATTGAAAACAGATTAACCTTGGAACAATTAAAAAATCCTACTAAATACATTAGTGGAATGGAGGATTTGTTATTTCTTACAGAAATACAAAAGAATTTTCAAATTGGTTTGGTTTCAATTCTTCCTGAATTTTATGCAAAGAAACTTGAAATGATTTCCTTGTCTGGGATAAAATATTCTATGGATTATATTCTAAAAACTCAGGGTGCAAGACAAAAAGTTGCAGTAATTGCAGATGGTGCTAGACTTTTACTAAGGTAAAATACCTGGCAAAAAATTTGATGGTAATGGTGCACATAAAAGCGCCAATACTATAATTCCAATATATGCAAATTTTCTGTTTCTTGAAAGAGGGGATATATCATCAAGTGGAGTTGCACTTGGATTTCTATAACTCATGACTAGAATTAATATTGCCATTATGAAATAATCCAACAAAATAAGAACTCCTATACTGCCAAAAGTTGCATATCTGTGAATCTTTGGACCTAGTAATGTTCTTGCCATATGTCCTCCGTCTAATTGCCATGCTGGAAGTAAATTTAGAAATGTAATTAAAAATCCAATCCATGCCGCAAATAAAACAGGAGTCATGATTACTTCATGTCCTGTTCCACCTTTTCCAAACATTGCCAAGCTAGCAGACATTAGCAATGACTCCCCCATGTTCCACGCAACCAATTTCTTTTCTGCAAATAATCCCTCAGCCACTATTGGATCTAAGATTGGTGCAGTGTAAGCTCCATAGATTGAAACAATAATTGCTATTACTAATCCTGCAATAGGACCTGCAATAGCTACATCAAATAAAATTTCTCGATTAATTGTTAATCCTTTTGATTGAATAAATGCCCCAAATGTTGGAATCCCAATTACAGGTAATCCTGGAATGAAATAAGGCCAAGTTGTTTTAAGTCCATGTGCTTTTGCAGCCAAAATATGCCCAAGTTCATGAATTCCTAATATTCCTAATAATGATAATGTGTAGATTCCTGCCATTTCTAGAGGATCCCCAATTTCTACAATAGAATTTGTTCCAGATGTCCTATAATATCCATCAATCATCACAAATGAAATGACTATTGCAAACAAAATTCTTGGAGTCCATGAAGTACTCATCCACTTTCTTTGTTTTTTTGGAGTAAATTTTTGAATTGTCACCTGTTTATCGCCATCAATTTTTTCTAATCTACAGACAAAACTCATATTTTCCATCCTTCTTGCCAAATTTTCAAATTTTGATTTAAATTCTATATCATCAATTTTAAATTCTAATGAAAATTCTGTTTTTGTGAAATTATTGACTTCAAATATGGAATTTACAATAGAAATAATTTCTTCTTGTGAGTTTTCTTCCATTTTTTTAGACTCATTCTTTCCATTAAATGGTCTTTTGGTTTAAAATTAAATATCGATACTTGTACTGTATAGTATGCAAGTAATTCTTAGACAGTTGGGCGAATGTAACATTAGGAGGGCAGGACCTAGCGATCTTATTTCTATTATGGAAATTAATCTGAAAACACTTCCTGAACATTATTCTGATTATTTCTATGAATGTTTATTGGCAGAACTCCCTGAAGCATTCATTGTTGCTGAAATTGGAGGTAAACATGTTGGTTATATCATGTGTAAAACTGAATTTGGATTTTCAAATTTTAAGAAATTAGGTTTTGTTAAAAAAGGTCATGTTGTTTCCATTGCAGTTCTTGATGAGTATAGAAAAAAAGGTATAGGCAATGCCCTTGTTGAGGAATCAGTTAACGGTATAAAATTAAGAAAATGTGATGAGTTCTATTTGGAAGTTAGATGCAGTAATAATGATGCTGTAAGATTGTATGAGAAGCTTGGATTTGTAATTAGACAACAATTAAACGCCTATTATCGAGATGGTGAAGATGCATTTCTTATGGCAATTGAAATAGATTAGTTCAAACCAATAAATATCTCACAAAAAGTTCTCCGCCATGGATAAACGTAAAGGAACTGGTGTCACTATTTTTGCATCTTGTATTGGTGGATTCTTTCTTTATGCATATTTGTTAATGCTTTCAGAATGGGGCCCTATTGTATTACAATTATCTGTATTGATGCTTGCTGGGGGAATACTGGCAGTAATTGCATGGATTGGATATGTAATGGCAACAACAAAATTCTCATCTGCATCAATTACATCTGATGATTAATTCATTTAGAAATTTTTACATCAACTACTGTTTGATAATATCTTGGACCAACTGGTCTAACAATTTTTGAAGATAATATTTCTGATTTTACTGGAGTTACACTAAGATAATGTTCCTCTGAAAGTTTTCCTGCATCTGATTTTTTATCCGCATGAATGTGAGAATAATAATGAATTATCCCGTTATTTTTAGTAGTACTAATTGCTGATTCTAAAAATTCATCTGATCTTTCAGGCAACAACATCAAAGTTCTATCTGACTTATCTACAAGTTGCTCTTTGATAATTTTTGATGAGTCACCATTAATTGAAATTACATTTCCAGATAGTTTGTTTTGTTTGATATTTTTTTCACATAATTTTGAGGCAACTGGGTTGATATCTAGACTATATACCGTACATTTCTTTTTTTTTGCAGCCATTATTGAAAACATTCCTACTCCTGCAAACATGTTAATCATTACCTCTCCATCTTGGATTAGATTGGCAATTCTTTCTCTTTCTGTGGATAATCTAGGTGAAAAGAATGCATTTTCAACATCAACTGTAAATCTACATCCAAATTCTTTGTATTCTGTTTCTGTACTGTCTTCTCCTGCAAGAATTTCTAGATTCCTTGTACGAAAATCTCCCTCTACTGCCGATGACTGATAGAACACACTTTTAGCAATTTTTACTTGTTCAAGTAATGTTTCACCAATAATTTTTTTCTTTGATAATAAAGAATCTGGAATTCTAACTATGATGATATTCCCAATTTGATCAAATGCTGAGATTAATTCTTCACTTTCTTCTAATGTTAGTATATTTTCTAGTAATTTTTTTAGCATTCGAGTCAATGCTTGTAGTAAAAGTTTCCTGATGTTTTTTGTTCTTTGTCTAATCTACTTTCTATTTTATTTACTCTTGGTCTTAGACTTTTTTCATCTCTTCTAAATGTCATATCCAATGATTTGAGGAACCGATTCATTGCTTCATGTTTTGGCATTGGTGATGTAGCTGTTCCTGCTTTTCCTGATTCTCCTTCAAAAATTATCATTGAATCTGAGACTAAATCCATTAACTGCAAGTCATGATCAATAATAATTGCTGATTTTCCAAAAGAGCGAACAAATTTTTGTAAAAATTTTGCAACTGCTATTCTATCTTCTACATCTAAGAATGCTGATGGTTCATCCAGTGCATACAAATCAACTTTTTGAATTAAACATGATGCAACTGCAATCTTTTGTAGTTCTCCTCCCGAAAGATTTTTTACAGATTTATTATACAACTTTCTAATTTTTAGCGGGTCTAGAATTTGCTCTTCTTCTTGACTTCCTTCGATGGGACCTCCACTTGCTTTTTCTAATAGTGCCATGACTTCCACATCAATATCATTTTGTAGGTATTGTGGTTTGTATGCTATCTTTATTTTTTTATCAATTGATCCAACATCTGGTTTTTGGACACCTGCAATCATTTTCATCATGGTAGTTTTTCCAAGGGCATTTGCACCCATTATGCCTAAAACCTCACCTTTTCGTACTCTTCCAGGCTCAATTGATAATGAAAATGAATCAAAGTTTTTTTCAAGTCTTGGATAATTTACAATATCACTTCCTTCTTGAAAAATATCCGTAGATGATGATGATACATCCATGGAAAATTTCTTATCTCTAAATCTAACGTTCTCATTTGGAATGTATCCGTCAAGGAAAACATTGATTCCAATTTTGGTCGATAAAATATTTGAAACAATTCCGTATGCAGTTGGTTCACCATACAATATTTCGATATAATCACTAAGAAAATCAAGTAATGTTAAATCATGTTCTACAACCATCACACTTTTTCCAATTTTTGCTAAACCTTGTATTACTCTTGCAACACCTATTCTTTGAAATACATCATTGTATGATGAAGGTTCATCAAAAAAATAAAATTCTGTATCTTTTGATGCCGTAACAGCAACTGCAATTCTTTGTAATTCTCCTCCACTAAGTTCTTTCAAACTTTGCTCCATGGAATTTTGTAATCCTAATTCTCTAACTAATTCCCTTGTTACTCCTCTTTCATCATATTTATCCAGTAACTCATTTCCTGTTCCATCAAATGCTTCTGCAAGATGCTGAATTTGTTGTGGTTTAATTGATGCACGAATTTGTTTTTGCTCAATTTTTTGAAAATGTTGTTTTAATTCAGTTCCACTATAATGTTTAAAAATCTCATCCCATTCAGGTGGATTTTCATATCTTCCAAGATTTGGTTTTAGTTTTCCAGATAGTATGTTAACTACTGTACTTTTACCCATTCCGTTTCTACCTAATAGCCCAACAACCTCTCCTTTTCTTGGTGTTGGTAATTTGTATAATCGAAAAGAATTTGTTCCATATTGATGAATTTTCTCTTCAGCTAATTCACTTGCTAAATTAACAATTGTTATTGCATCAAATGGACATACTTTGACACATATTCCACACCCATTACAAATATCTTCATCAATCTGAGCCTTTTTTGATTCTTCATTTATCGTAATACATTCTGCACCTGATTTGTTAACTGGACAATATTTTATACACTCTAAACCACATTTTTGTGGTTGACATAGATCCTGATCTAATACGGCAACTCTGTGTGTCATGTGGTAATTTGGTATTTTCTTTGCTTTATACCTATTTTGAACCCATTTTCAATACTTCGTTACGTTAATAGATGAGAATTTCACTTCAATATACAAGCCGGCCATAGCGTTAGGGTGCGACCCAATCCCATTCCGAACTTGGAAGTCAAACCTAATGTCGCTGTTGTGCTACTAAGATGCGAGAGCTCTTGGGAAGCAACAGTGCTGGCATTTCTATTTTCAATCAATCTTTTAATATTGAATTAATTGGATTGATGTGAATTAAATGGTAAATTGTACAGTATGTAATGAATCCTTTTCAGATGATATTAGATTTTTAAATCACATGATGGAAAAACATGGTTTTAGAAATCCAAATGTTGGTAAACCTGATAGGAATAGTCGAGGTTATTAGTTTTTTAGATTTTGCAGATAATCTAAAATTAATCTTACCCCAAAACCCGTTGCACCTTTTGGATTGTATGATTTTTCTTTGGTAGCTGTTTGTGTCCATGCAACACCTGCAATATCTACATGTACCCAAGGTGTCTTTTCAATTGCATTTTTCAAAAATGCAGCTGCTGTAATTGTTCCTGCAGCTCTTCCTATTCCAACATTTTTCATATCTGCAACTTCAGATTTTATCATATCCATAAAGTCTTGAGTTAAAGGAAGTTCCCAAATTGATTCTGTTGTTTTTTTAGATGCATCTTTGATTTTTGTTGCTAATTTTTCATCATTTGATACAATTGCTGCTACATTATTACCTAATGCAACAATACATGCTCCAGTTAGAGTTGCAAAATCAATAATTGCTTTTGGAGAATAATGCTTTTCTCCATATGATAATGCATCAGCTAAAATCAATCTACCTTCTGCATCAGTGTTTAAAATTTCTGCAGTTTTTCCACTAAATAATTTTACAATGTCACCTGGTCTATATGCTTCCCCTCCTGGCATATTTTCAACTGATGGAATAATTCCTACTACATTGATTGGAAGTTTTAACTCTGAAACTGCTTTCATAATCCCGAGAACTGTACATCCACCACATTTGTCAAATTTCATTTCATCCATTGCTGCACCTGGTTTTAATGAAATTCCACCGGTGTCAAATGTGACTGCTTTACCCACAAGAACAATCGGTTTTTCATTGCTTTTACCACGATTATGTTCTAACACAATCAGTTTTGGCTCATTTTTACTACCTTTACCAACTGCTGTAATTCCTCCAAAACCTTTCTTTTTTAATTCAAGTTTAGAAATGATATGGCATTTCATCTTATTTTTTTTGGAAATAACTTTTGCAAAATCTGCTAATGTAGTTGGTGTACATTCGTTAGGTGGTAGATTTGCAATACTTTTTGTAAATATTGCACCATCTGCAATAATTTCAGAAGTTTTAATCGTCTGTGATATTTTCTTTGATTTAGAAACAACTATTGTTAAATCTGGAGATTTTTCTGCTTTTTCAGCTTTGAATTTATCAAATTTGTAAAGTGCCATCTTGGAGCCTTCTATTATTTGAGAAACTGATGATATCTGATCAATCACAAAGCTTGGTGGTACAATAATTGAAAATTCTTTGAGTTTTAACTCTCTTGCTTTTTGTGCAATTTTACCTGAAATATTTCTAATAGTATCTTTTGTCAAATTTTCTTTTTTCCCTATTCCTGCAAGTAATATTCTTTGAGCAGGTTTTTTTCCTGGTATTGGTATTATGCTAAATCTTCCTAATTTTCCTTCCATATCTTTTAGTGATTGATTAATTGCTGAGGTAGTTTTGGAATCAAATTTCTTTAACCCTAAAACCTTGTTTGAATTTTCTAATACAAATCCACAAAGTAGTTGTGTATTTTTAACTGAATTTTCAGATTTAACCTTCATTATAAATACTTGATTTTTAAAGTCATATTTAGATTTACTATAAATTTATTTTTTTACTATTTGAAAAAAGACTAAATGATCTTAGAAAAACTGCTTTGATAGTTTTACATTCTTGCTGACAATCATTATTGATTTTCGTAATGGGTAATTTTTTTGATTTATTTGATATAATTGCTTTAATCAATGGACGTAAGGCTGCTCTTCCTCCGTATGCAACTTCTTTTTCAATAAACCAAAACATGTCTAATGCAGATTCATCTAGAATTTCATCTCTTATTTTTATTCCAAAATCTGAATAGTGGCCAATTATTGTAATTTTATCTCTTGCAAAAAAATTAACAATTTTAATAAATTGTCCACACAAATAGCATTGATCATCAAACACTATCAATGGTAAATATTCATCAAATATCATATATTATTTTAACAAACATCACATTAAAATTTTAAAAAATTTGATTATTTTTCAAATTGTTAGCTCACAATGATCACATGCTAAACTTTAACCTTGAATGTTGTATGTAATAATACATAGTATCCAAATTGGGTGGTAACTAACAAAGAACTTTGAAAACAGCAATAATTGCTTTGTTGGGTGTATGTGCCAGGTTCTTTGTTGATTACTATTTTAAAAATTTAATAAAATTCTAGTTTGAGATTTATAAAAATAACTCACTAGTATTATCTATGATTTTGGAAGCATTCTCTGCAATAAACAGGTCTGTCTTCTTTTGGTTGAAATGGTATTTGACAATCATTTCCACAATCTCCGCATTTTGCGTCAAACATTTCTCGTGGTCTATCATCTCTTCTTCTATCTCCACCAAATCTACCTCCGCCACCTCGGTTTCCACCATCTCGGTTTCCACCAAATCTACCGCCACCTTGTCTTGGTTCTGGTTTGTGATTTTGGAAGCATTCTCTGCAATAAACAGGTCTGTCTTCTTTTGGTTGAAATGGAACTTTACAATCATTTCCACAATCTCCGCATTTTGCGTCAAACATTTCTCTTTCTCTATCGTATGACATATCTTTCTGTAAAACGATTAAATCTGCTGTAATTAAACTATTGTAAAATTATTTTATTTATTCTTAAAATTATGAGAATAATGATTCTAGTGTCACGTTGAATATCCTAATTTTTAATCATTTAATATTTACCAGAAATAGATTTTTATTAAATTTACAAGGCTAACGAATGGATGGGACTTAATTATTATCAAATAAAGAAAAATATTCTCAGGGCCAGAAAATTGGTAATTAAGGGAACAAATGCTGCTGGTTCTGGTCATCCAGGCGGTTCTTTCTCAATGGCCGAAATTTTGGGTTGTCTATTTTACAAACATTTGAAATTTGATCCTAAAAATCCACAATGGGACAATCGTGATAGATTAGTATTATCCAAAGGTCATGCTGCCCCTGGTTTGTTTTCAAATATGGCAGTTGCCGGATATTTTCCAGATTCTGAACTTGAAACTTTAAGAAAATTTGGTAGTAAATTACAAGGTCATCCTGATCTAAAATGTCCTGGAGTTGAATTTTGTGGAGGTTCATTGGGAACTGGATTATCTTATTCAGTTGGAGTGGCACTAGCTGGAAAAATTGATTCTAAAGATTATCATGTTTACACCATTATTGGAGATGGAGAATCTGATGAGGGTCAAATTTGGGAGGCTGCAATGACTGCATCAAAATACAAAGTTGATAATCTTACTGTTTTTCTTGATAGAAACTTCCTCCAACAAGACTCTTACACTGAACTAATCATGCCTCTTGATGAAAAATTAGAAGGAGATGATCTTTCTGAAATGTGGAAAGATGCATCACGTTGGAAGACTGGTGATAAATGGAGATCTTTTGGATGGAATGTTATTGAAATTGATGGACATCGAGTTGAACAAATTGATGCAGCAATAACTAAAGCTAATGCCACAAAAGGAATACCCACAATGATAATTTCAAGAACCGTAAAGGGAAAATCCTTAGAACACATGGAAGATAATCCCATATGGCATGGTAAAGCTCCTGATACTGATATAGTTCCGATAATTAATCTTGAACTTGATTCACAATTCATGATTGCACCTTCTATAATTGCAGGTGATATGACAAATCTAGAAAATGAAATTAAAAAATGTGTTTCTGGACGAGCTGATTACATCCATCTTGATGTAATGGATGGTCAATTTGTTCCAAACAAAACTTTTGATCATTCAAAAATTAAAGAACTAAGACCTTTGACTGTAATTCCTTTTGATTCACATCTAATGATAAATGAACCTGTAAAACATATTCAAGATTACATTGATGCAGGTAGTGACATAATTACAGTTCATGCTGAAGTAACTGATGAATCTAGTTTTGGGGAAATACATGATCTGCTAAAACAAAATCAAATTGGCATAGGTTTTGCAATAAACCCTGATACTGAATTACCTGAATGGTCTTACAAATTCATATCTTCACTTGATCAACTAATTGTAATGTCTGTGGTGCCTGGCAAATCTGGTCAAAAATACATTGAAGAAACACATGCAAAAATGAATAGACTAAATTCTATTTTAAAACAGCATAATTTTTCAGGATATATTGAGGCTGATGGAGGAGTTAATCTTGAAAATATTGGTTCAATATTTGCAGATGGTGCAAGGGCATTTGTTGGTGGCGGTGCAATTATTGGTCAACAAGATGTTCGAATTGCAATAAGTGAATTTAGAGATGAGGTTTTAAAATCTCGTAGAGGTACATTACTTGATAAAGCAAATGAGTTGGGTGGAATTGATTTGGTAAACAAGTGGATTGGATTGCATGTTATTGGTGAAAAACAAGAACAAATTAAAAAAATTGCAAAAGAGGCTGGTTACATTTGAATGAACCAATAATGACTGATATGCGTTCAGAATATACTAAAACTTTGATTCAAGTTGGACATGATAACCCAAATGTTGTAGTGTTGGGTGCAGATACTACTGATTCATTAAAGACTTCAAGTTTTGGAAAAGAATTTCCAAATAGATTTTTCAATGTTGGTATTGCTGAAGCAAATCTTGTTACAGTTTCAGCCGGATTAGCAGCATCTGGAAAAATTTCTTTTGCAAGTACTTATGCCATATTTTTACCAGGAAGAGCAGTTGATCAAATTCGAAATAATATTGCTTATCCATCACCTTTGGGGAAAAAAGGTCTTAATGTAAAATTAGTAGTCTCTCATGGTGGATTGTCTGTTGGGCCTGATGGAGGTTCACATCAACAACTTGAAGATATTGCAATTATGCGAGTAATTCCTAATTTTCGAGTTTTTATTCCCGCTGATACAATTTCCGTTTCTAAATTAACTCACTTGATGGCAAATGAATATGGTCCATTTTACATGCGAATGGCAAGATCAAAAACTCCTTTAGTTCATTCAGACTCTCAGGAATTTCAAATTGGAAAAGGAATTACATTAAGGGATGGAACTGATTGCACAATTGCTGCATGTGGAATTACAGTTAGAATGGCATTAGATGCAGCCAAATTATTACAGCAAGAAGGAATTTCTTGTAGAGTTTTGGATATTTTTTCAATAAAACCAATAGACAATGAACTCTTAGAAAAAGCTGCACGCGAAACTGGTTGTATTGTAACTACTGAAGAGCATAATATTTTTGGTGGAATGGGCTCAGCTGTCGCAGAATCTGTTTCTGAATCATACCCTGTACCAATTAAAAGAATTGGTGCTCAAGATATGTTTGGTGAATCTGCTAGAGATAATGAAGTTCCCTTACTCTTGGCAAAACATGGAATAACATCTTTTAATATGGTAAAACAAGTTAAGGAAATTAGAAGTAAAAAACTATGAAAATTTTCCTTGATACTGCTAATCTTGAATCCATTAAAAAATATAATGACATGGGATTACTTGATGGCATTACAACTAACCCATCATTGATGTCAAAAGAAGGAGGTAATCCAAAAAATGCAATGGAGGAAATTACAAAAATTATCAAAGGTGATGTTAGTTTAGAAGTTGTTAGTACAGAATATTCTGGAATGATGGAGGAAGGAAAACGTCTTCGTGAATATGGAGATAATGTTGTTGTTAAAGTTCCTATGACTCCAGATGGTTTGAAAGCATGCAAATCTCTTTCAAAAGAAGAAATCCCTGTAAATGTCACGCTGATTTTTTCTGCAAATCAAGCTTTACTTGCTGCAAAAGCAGGGGCAAAATATGTTAGTCCATTTATTGGAAGATTGGATGATATTGGACAAAATGGAATGGATCTAATTGAAGACATTAAAAAAATTTTTGAAAATTATAAATTTAAAACACAAATTCTTGTTGCAAGTATACGTCACCCTTTACATGTAATTGATGCAGCAAAAATTGGTGCAGATGTTGTTACTTTACCTCCTGCTGTTTTAGAAAAGATGCTAAAACATCCTCTTACCACAATTGGATTAGAAAATTTCCTTGCTGATTGGGAAAAACTAAAATCTGGAAATCCTGATATTAAAATCTAGAATTTTTCAATAGTTCACACTAAATGTATTAAATAAAAATTTAAAATTGAGGTTTCTATTTACTACCTTTACTTTTTCTAGAACCAGTATCTCTACCTGATGTGTTTTGTTCTTTTTGCAGCAGGTCTTTCTTTCGGTTCTGGTGTATCTGATAGTTTTCTTCTACCTGTTCCTCTTCCTGATGAAACCATTACATTTCCGGCTGCCTTTTTTTTCTCTGCTTGAACTTTTTTATATTCTTCTCCAGAAAAACTAAGGTCTTTTACATCCACATCTATTGTGCTTGTACCTCTACCGATTCTGATTTTTACTTTAACCATAATTATAGTTGAAATATCTGGTATTTATCTAAGCTGATTAATCACCTCTTTTTAGGTTGATCTCTATTTACTAATCCAGCCCAATTTATTGAAATATGCAAACATCATAATTGCTGGTATTGCTGATGCTAGAATTACAATGATGAACATTGTATATGGACCTAAAAAATCTAAATTATTTTCAATCCCGCCTGGTAAATTAAGATTCATTCCATAAAATGTTCCAATTACTGTTGAGGGAATTGCTAATGTAAAAATGATAGTTAATAACCCTAAAACTTTGTTTGTTTTTTCAGTACTTAAAACAAAATCTGTATCTTTGTAAATTTCCATTGTCTCCCTTGATTCTTCCAATGTCTCAATTACTTTGTCAATGTGATCAATAACATCATCAAAATACAGTGAAAGTCCTTCTCCACCTCCCTCTGAAAATCTGTTAATATTTTTTGCAATCTCTAGAACAAATTTCTTTAATGGGTTTACTATTCTTCTTAATCGGTTAATCTCTCTTCTAAGCAATGCTATACTTCTTGCTACAGGTTTTGTTTCATCAAATACCCTATCTTCAATTTCATCTAAATTTGCAATAATTTTTCTAGATGTGTGTAAAAGATCATCTACAAGTACATCTATAATTTCATGAAGTAAAACTCCTGATGAATTTTCTAAAAGTTTATCTTTCCTTTGTTGATCCGATCCTGTTCTACAAATATCTACTAAATCAACTAGCGGTTTGAGATCTCCTTGATGTATTGTTACCAGAAAATTTTTTCCAAAAAATATGGATAATTGACTATTTTTTGATATTCCTATTTTCTGTGCAAGTGGTGGAAAATGTAGGATAACGAAAAAATGTTCATCATAACTATCAAATTTTGGAAGTTCAAATTTGGTCATACAGTCTTCTATGTTTAATGCATTGAAATGGTACTGTTCAGATAATTTTTCAACATCTTTTCTATCTGGATTTTGTAAATCAATCCATTCAAATTTTTTGGCTTGAATGATCTCGGTTTTACTTTCTATAGTATTCTCTATGGTTTTTCTACTAGAACGCAATCTTTTGGCAATGAATCCTTTTTTCAAGTTGAAAAATACCCTGATTCAACAAATTTAAAGCGATCGTTAGGCGTGTTGGAAAAATTATTCAGAAATTAAAGATATCACTTGAATGGCATCAAATAGACTGCACCAATATATGCTAGAGTAATTGTTATTCCCATTGCAATCCACCATAACCTCATATGATTAATTCAGTTTAGTTAATAATAAATCTACAGTATAATTTCAATCTAGAACTCAAAGATTATTACAGGATACATAATTTTTCTTTTTGTGGCCCTCGTAGTACAGTGGCTAGTATAGAGGATTGTGGATCCTCGGACAGGAGTTCGATTCCCCTCGAGGGCCTTTATTTTTTTTATGTTTTCACAAAATCAATTTTAATTTCATGTAGATTTTGTAGGATCATTTTCTAATAATGCTGAAATATTTTTAATACTAATATTTTTGAATTTTTCAACTTCATTTTCACTATTATCCATACTGAGAAAGAGTAGATGTTCATCGTTAATTGGTATCGTCATTCTTTTAATTTTCTCATAAGATGTGATCGAATACAATGGTTTTCCAATTTTTTCTTTTATTTCTGATCTTGATTTCCAAGATTTTATTGTACTGCTAAGTTGCTCTTTTGTTTCTTCTAAAGAAAACAACGTTCTAATATCTTCACGACGTTTTTGAAATAATAATTCTCCTTCTAAATTACAAATAGCACCAAATCAAACTTTTTTATTTGACATCATTAATACTTCTAAAAACTTTCTATAATCATCCATAGTTTTACAAATTTTATACCCTTAAAAAATATTACACAGATGATGGAATTGACTTATTTTAAAACAAGAGAATTCATTCTTTTTTTACAGAAAATTTAGAAAATTCCAAATTTACTTGATTCCATCTCTTCTTTAATGGCAATTTTGAATCTAGGAGATTTTCCTTCTATGTGATTTGTTAACCATGTTAGAAATTTTTTTTCTATGCTTTTTCCCTTTAATTTCATAAAATCTGGACCAATCATATCAACTAATTTTTGAATTAGTGATATATTCACACTTAATACAAAAAAATGCCATCCAAAAGCAAATTCCGAATCTGTCAAAACAAAACTATCTTCACTATGGACCATTTCCTCTAAAAGTGATAATTGCTGAATCATCACTTTACTTGTTTTATCATAATCTACTGTTGAAACATTGATGTGAACTCTTTCATCCATAATTTAATAATATAAAAACAAAATAAAAGGATTACACAGCTTACTCTTTTAACATATAATCAAAATCAATATCAAAATTCATTTTCATGATTTTGATGTATGTCTGAATCGATTCTGGAATTTCATCTCCACACACAACTCCTAATTTTTTTGCATTAATCCAAATCATCAAAGTTTGTATAATTGTCAAAAATCTATCATTTTTAATTTCTGGTGATCCAATTGCTTTTGTATATCTTTCAGCAAATTCCCACGCTGTTACAAAATCTATACATTTTACACCAAATATTGCTAGTAACTGATCTTGCAAATTTTGAGCTTTTTTAAATGGCACTTTATTACTAATATATGGAAAATCTACTTTATCTGGAAGACAATCTGGTAATGGACTCCAGATTGTAATAATTTTTGTTCCTGCTTTTAATTTTTCAAATTTTTCAAACATTTTTTCAATTATATTTTCATCTGTAAACCAAAATAAAATTACTGTAGCTTCTGTAATATTTGATTCCTCTATATTTTCACAAATAAATTGCCCATCGATATTTTTTTGCTCAAGATTTTTTATTGCATTTTTGATTTTTTCAGAATTCTTATCAATTCCAATTGCTTTTTTAACTTTGAATTCATTAATTGCAATCTCTATTCCTTTTTCATCATTACAACCAAGATGATAAAAAATATCATTTTTACCTAAATCTATTAATTTGAAAATTTCTCTAAAAGATTTATCTGATAATTGAACATCCTCACCGCTAAGTAAATTTTCTGGAAGTGTTTTTAGATATTCTTCAATTTTCAATAGTTTTACTTTTCCTATCGAGGATTTATTCTCTTATGCTTTCTAATTTTGAAACTGCTTGCCATAATTGTGTTCTAACATATGATGGCATGTTCGGATCTTGTGTTACATCATCTAGAAGACTGATTGTATTTGCAGCTCTAACTGATAATGAATATTCAGTATTATTCAACTCTACAACTAAATCTATAATTGATTTTTTTATTGTCTTTGGAGTGGAATTACTAGAAGTAATTTGATTTAATGTATCAATTGCTCCTTTCATAGATTCTTTATTTTGTGCGTCGTCAACCATTTTTACATATTTCCTAAAAATTGGACGTATATAGTTACATCTCTACAAACACATTTTCTGATTCCACTGTCACATTATATGCTGCTAAATCTCTAATTTTTGCTGGGAATTTAACTAGTTTTCCAGTTTTACAATCAAATTGAGCTGCATGCCAACCGCATGTAATCACACAACCATCTAATTTTCCTTCAGATAAACTAGAACCTGAGTGAGTACAAGTATCATCAGTAGCACAAAAATTATTATCAATATTTGCAACCAAAATATCTCTTCCATCAATTGATACTTTGATCATTTTTCCAGGAGGAATATCTGTTGTTTTTCCTACTATGATTTTACCCATTGTAGTTTTATCTAATCATTTCTTTTATTTTTATGTATACTACGATGATTAGAGAAGCAAATATTGCAGATAAAATCCCAATTTTAAAATTTTGTAAAGATACTTTTTCTTGGGGTGATTATATAGAACAAGTTTGGGATCATTGGTTATCTGAAGGAAATCTGTTATTATTTGAAAAGCAATCTCCAATCGGAATTTGTCATGCTTTTTTTTCTACTGGCCAATTATGGATTGAAGGAATAAGGATTGATCCAATTTTTCGTAGACAAAAAATTGCATCTAAACTAGTAAAATTTGCTGAATCAATAGGACAACAAAAAGATATTCTATTTTCTTTCATGTTAATTGATATAGAAAATTCATCATCACTTTTGATGGCCAATTCACTTGATTATTCCATTTCACAAACCTGGAATTTCTATTCTCTTTTACCTCAAAAAAACTCAAATCATAATGTTTCTTTTGAAAATTCTCTAAATATTCAAAAATACCCTCATTATGTCAAATCTTGGAGATGGCTTCCAATTGATGACTCTATATTGTCCTCATTTTATGAGAATGACAAAATCATCAAATCAAATATGGATGGAAAAATTTCTATTGCTATTCTAACTGATTCGGAGCATTTTGATAAAACTCTGATTGTAACCTTATTTTCAGGCTCACAAAATTCTTCATCACAAATAATTTCTTATTTACAAAATTATGCTATAGAAAATAAATATGAACGGATACAAATTTTAACTAAAGAACAACTATCAATTTTTAATTCACTAGAACATAAAATTTCATTTCATTTGATGAAAAAAACTTTATCTTAATCTGATTTTACAAATTTTATTGTATTAGTTAAAATCCCCAGATTTTCTATTTCCATTTCCACTTTATCCCCGTCTTTAAGAAATACTGCATTTGGTTTGTTCAGCATTACTCCTGCTGGAGTTCCTGTAGAAATTATATCACCTTTTTCTAAAGTCATAACTTTTGAAATTTTTGAAATGATTTCTGGAATTTTAATAAACATATTATTTGTAGATGAATTTTGTCTTAATTCCCCATTGATCTTTGTTGTTAATTTTAAATTTTGAGCATCTTTAATTTCATCTTTAGTTGTAATCCATGGTCCACATGGAGCAAATGAATCAAAACTTTTTCCTCTTGTAAATTGTTTATCTTTGAATTGAATATCTCTTGCTGAAACATCATTGAATACCATGTATCCAAATATTGCATCTGATGCCTCATCAATATTCACATTTTTACAGTTTTTACCAATTATTATGGCTAATTCTACTTCATAATCTAACTGTGTAACAAAATCTGGGCATACAATATCTGATTTTGTACCATTTAATGTAGTTCTAGGTTTAATTACAATTGAAGGATCCTCTGGTGCTTGTAAGCCTTGTTCTTTAGCGTGATCCACATAATTAAAAGCTAAACAAATAATTTTATTTGGATTTGGAATCGGTGACAATAATTTGTATTTTGAAATATCCTCCTTGTATGATAAATCATTTAGCTTGTCTTTAATTTCATCATACCATCCATCAAAAAGAAAATCTTTTACATTTTGTGGAATTGGAATTCCAGTTAGATAAGTAATTTCATCTTTTGTAGCAATCTTTTCACCTTTTATGAAACCGTATGTTTCCTTATCGCCATGAAGTATTCGTGCTATTTTCATTTTTTCTCACTTGTGTGTAAAAATAGCTTGATTTTGAGAATCTTTTCTACAATATCCAAATCTAACAAATTGAATTTCTTCCCCTTCTTTTAATTGTAGATAATGTGGTTCTGTATACACGTCTAATTCTTCTAAACTATTTTCATTGAATTCATCACCAATGAATAATGCTTTGGGTATAATCATTTTAATTTTATGTGCTGTTTTCTGTGAGACCCATTGAATTTTTGGAATGTTTGTTGGTTCTCCTTCAATAAATTCTCCTTCAAGTTCTATACCACTTTTTGTAATGGAAATATTACCTAATCCTAATAATCTAATTTGCATTCCTTCTTTGATGTTTTGTGCATCTTCTCCTGGAATGAAAAAATTTCCATCAACTTCGATTTTTCTTTTTCCCATATCATTGACTGGATGATTTGAAATTTCTACTGATGTTATTGGCAAGTTTTTTACTGTTAATTTTTTTGCATTGCTTACCATAAATAATCTGATACTGGTAGGATCAACAAATTTTCTGTTAAATGCCTCAAGTGCATCAAATGGTGCTAGTGTATTTGCTTTAGTTAATCCCAATGACATGATAAATTTTCTTATTGCCTCTGGTTTGATTCCTCTTCTTCTTAGAGCCTCCAGAGTTGGTAATCTGGGGTCATCATACCATGAAACTTTACCTTCTTCAATTAAGGGTCTGATGATTCTTTTTGAAATTGGCATTCCTTTGAATTCTAGTCTTGAGAAAAATCCCTGATATGGCTTTCTCATGCCTAGGGCATCTAAAATCGCACCAATTAGCTCTTCTCTTAATTCAAATTCTTTTGAACGAAAAGCATGAGTTACTCCATCAATACTATCCTCCAATGCAACTGCAAAATCATAACTTGGCCAAATTCTATATTTTTCACCTAAAGTGTAATGTTTACCTTCAATAATTCTGAGTAATACTGGATCTCGCATTACTGCGTTGTCTGCTTTCATATCTCCACGGAATCTTACGATTGCATCTCCTGGTTTAAATTTCTCTTGCATTTTTTCCCAATTTTTATTATTTTTTTCAATATCGCCTTTACTGCATTTACATTCTTTTCTTTCTCTTCTGTTTTTACTAATGTTCTCTCTTTTGCAAGTACAAATGTATGCTTTTCCGGAATTGATTAATTCCATTGCTTTTTCATAAAATAATTCCATATCGTCTGAAGTACTTTTTACTGTATCAAATTCAATTCCTAACCATTCTAATCCTACTTTGATGGCTGCGTGATATTCCATTCTTTCTGCTTCAGGATTTGTATCATCCATTCTTAAAATAAATTTCCCATCATACATTTTTGCATATTCTGAATTAATGATTGCAGCTTTTGCATGTCCGATATGTGGATAACCATTTGGCTCAGGGGGAAATCTTGTAATGACCTTTCCTTGAATTGCATCTTTTAATTCTGGAAGTCCTTTTCGTTCTATAATTTTTTCTTTTGGTATTAACAATTCTGGAAAGTTTTCATCAATCTCTTTTTTTTGTTCTTCTAATGATAATTGATTTACAGACGAAACAATTTTTGAAATATCTTCTGAAATTTCTTTTACTTTGGTTCTAAATTCTGGTTTTGTTCCAAGAATTTTTCCTAAGATTATTTTATCTCTAGTTTCACCCCCATGCTCAAAAGCATTTTGAAGGGCCATTTTTCTAATCTCTTTTTTTAGTTTTTCATCCATGTGATTCTACCTGTAAAAATTACACACTTCTCTTAACTACAAAATCCAATAATGTGATTAATTCTACTTTAGCAGAACCTGAGTATTTTACCAATGATTTTTCAGCCTTTTCGGCATATTTTAGTGCCTGTTTTCTTACACTTTCTTCAATTCCAAGAGATCTTATCACATCTACTGCCTTATTCAGATCTTTTTTAGATATCTTTGAATTTCCGAATGCTTTTAAAATTATTTTTTTATCATTATTTTTTGCTAATTTTATTGCCATCAGAATAGGAAGTGATTTTTTACCTTCTCGTAAATCATTACCAACTGGCTTTTTGGTGATTTTTGGATCTCCCATTACTCCAATTAGATCATCTGTAATTTGAAATGCAATTCCTAAATTTCTTCCAAATGTTGATAGATTTGAAACATCCTTAGCTTTGTTTGATGCACAAATAGCGCCCATTGCACAAGACACATCAAATAATGCTGCCGTTTTTTTACCAATCATTGTAATGTAGTCTGATTGTGTTGGGATTCTTCTCTCTTCTGCCATTTTCACATCTAATAGTTGACCTTCACAAATATCTACACAAGCTTTTGCAAGTCTAGATACAAGTTGTAAAGTTGCATTCGGAGATAATTTTGAATCTGAAATTATTTGAAATGCTTTTGAAAATAAAACATCTCCTGCAAGAATTGCAATTGGTATTCCATATTTTTTATGAACTGTTGGCACTCCATGACGCATTTCATCATTATCCATTATATCGTCATGAACTAAACTAAAATTATGAACCATTTCTACAGCACTTGCAGCACTCATGGCATTGGAACTTTTTCCACCTACTATTTGACAACTTCTAATTACCATGTATGGCCTTAATCTTTTTCCACCATGAATTATTAAATGTCCAGCAGCATCGTAGAGTTTTTTTGGACTTCCTTTTAATTTTGAATTAAGATACTTGTTTACGAGTTTTGCATTTTGTTCTATTTGTTTAGTTTTTTTCATTTACTAATCTCCATTTGTCTTCTGGTATGTGGGTTTTGATTGCTTCTAACAATCCTGCATGAATTTCATTACTTATCCATGTAGATAAGATATTTGCATACTTTTCAAGCATGGATTTGTCTGATTTATCTAAAAATTCTAATGCGATAAGCATCCATGGACAATAAATTTTAGGATTTGTTTTAATTTCCGATAATAACTCCGTTGCAGAAATCCATTTGATTTCATCAATTTCTCCTTCAATCTTTTTTAATTCTGTTGATTCATCAATTACTCCAATCAATGTTCCACAAATTTCATTTTCAGAACCCACATTTTTGTAAGGCACATGATACTCAAACTTGTGTAAATAATCTAATTCCCCATCTATCCCTAATTCTTCAGGCATTCTTCTTTCACCAGATGAAACGTATGTTTCAGATTCTCTTGGATGACTTGCAAATGTCCCATCCCAGTCTTCAGGCCATAGCATTTTTTCTTTTGCTCTTCTAGTGAGTACTAGCCTGCCATTTTTATCAAACAGTAAAGCTGTGAATGCTCTATGTAATTTTCCATCTGGTAAATGACACTTTACTTTTTCCTCAGTACCAATTGGAATATCATTTTCATCAACTAAAATTACATATTCATCTGACATTTTTTTTACCTCTAAACAACGTACCTTCAAATTTATTATTTTTAATTGCTTTTACAATTCTATCTGGTTTATTTCCATTTACAAAAAATACATTCATTCTCATTTTTGCAATTTTTGATGCTTCTTCAATTTTTCTAGTCATTCCACCAGTTACATCCATTTTATTTTCTGAAATTGATGGACGTTCACCCTTTAATTCATAAATCAATTTTTTTGATTTTAGGTCAGAATATACTCCATCTTCATTTAGAGCAAAAATAACTAGTCTTGGTTTTAGAATTTTTGCAAGATGAGTCATTATTTTGTCCCCTGATAAGATGTATGTTTTATTTTGACCAAACCACAATGCATCACCGTATGTTACTGGAATCATGCCTGATTTTGCAATTTTTTCAATCTCTTTTACTTTTTTTGTAATTGGTTTATTTCCTGACATAAAATCAGTTGGTGGTAGACAATAAGGAGACAGTTTATTTTTTAAGAAAGACTCTAAAATGATTTTGTTTAATTCAATCATAGAATTTTTAATTATTGCAACACCTCTAAGATCATATTTTTTTTCTTTTGTATGCATGTCATATTTTACAGACCAGTAATGTCCATAGGAACCCCCGCCATGAACAATTATTGTTGGCTCACTAATTTTTTTCAAACTTTTTGTAAGACTGTCTATTGTTTTTCGTCTAGGTGAAAGTGGTTTTTCTTTATTTGTAATAATTGAACCGCCTAATTTAATCAGAATCATGCTGTTTCAAAATATTTAGTCAATTAAAAAGTATTCAGTCCTTTAAGATCAATTTTTACTGAAAAGCATTCAAAACTCTTATTTCTAAATTGATCAATTGTTTCATTCAAATTTGTTTCATCTGTTAATGCAAAAATACATCCTCCACCTCCGGCACCAGTGATTTTTGCACCAAAAGATGATTTTATCCCAATTTGTATCATTTCTTTAATTTTTTCATTTGAAACTCCTATTGCCTCGAGATATTTTTGATTTTGAGTAATTTTCTCTCCTAATTTTTTAGTATTATTTTCTTTTAATAATTCCAAAACATCTTCCACTAGATTTGTTTCATTATCACATAATTTTGAAAATCCTTCTTCATTTTTTTCTTTAAATGATTTTACTTCATTTACTACTAATTCAGTAGAATGTTCTATGTTTGAATTTGCAATTACTAAATGAAAATTAGGCTCAGATTTTATTTTTGTATACCCATTTTCTTTGCTAAATTCCATAATTCCACCATATGTACAAACTGTACAATCTGCCCCTGAAGTGTTTTGGAAAATAGTTTTTTCAGCCTCTATTGCCAATTCTAAAATTTTTTCTTTTGATGTATCTGAAAATAATCTAGAAATTGCAGCAGCTCCTGCGACACAACAAGCTGATGATGATCCCAGTCCAACTCCTAATGGGATTTCTGATTCAACTATAATTTTAATTCCTGTATTTTGATTTTGTATCATTTTATTTGCTAAATAATAAAATGGTTTTAGTGGTGAATCAATTTCTGAAATTGGTTTGTTTGGTTGTAATTCTAAATCACCTATGTTTGATTTGATAGAAATTATTTTAGTTTCAATATTTTCTGCTGTAACTGTAACTCTTTTGTTGATTGCACAAAGAATTGCTTTTACTCCGTATACCACAAAATGCTCTCCAAATAGAATTACTTTTCCTGGTGCTGATGCTTTAGATATCAAGTGTACACTAAATTTTGATTGATTTAGTTGATTCCCTCTTCGGTAATCTTTGTTTCAAAATCGTCTATTTCATATTTCATTGATTCATTTTCTTTTAACTCTCCTTTTTCAATGAGAATTTGACGTACTAGTAACCAGTAAACCGTAGCTAAAGCTTTTCTTCCTCTGTTGTTTGCTGGAATTATTACATCCAAATTTGATGTGATGTTATCCGTATTTGCAATTCCTATAATTGGAATGCCTGCATTAGTTGCCTCGATAATTGCTTGTTCATCAACTTGTGGATCTGAAATAAAGACTAATTTTGGTTCAATGTAATATGGTAATGATGGATTTGTTAAAGTTCCTGGCATAAATCTTCCAAGGAGTTGTTTAGCGCCTAACATTTCACAGAATTTTTCTATTGGAGTTTCTGCATATTGTCTTCCTGAACAAACAATGAGATTATCTGGACCTAGTCTATTGATAAATTTGGCTGCGGTTTTAATTTTTTCAAGTGTAATATCTAAATCTAGCATGTAGAGCCCTTCTGGACTAGCTTTTGTGATGAATGGAATCATGAATTTTGTCTTTACTTGGGTTCCTACTCTAATTCCTGTAGATAGGATCTTCTTTTTGATGTCGATTGCTTCTGTTTGTTCACTCATGACGATTTTAAATCTCTGCCATACCGCGTATTAAATCATGCTCTGATAGGCGTAATAATTCATTTATTTTTGCTATTCTTTCTCCTCCTACTACGCCAACTTTGAGCATTTTTGATTTTGTTGCAAGACCAATGTGGGATATTTGCGAATCAATGGATTCCCCCGATCTATGTGATGTGATTAATTTGATATTATTTTGATTTGCCTCATTTGCAAATTCAAGAGCATCATAAAGACTACCTGCTTGATTTACTTTGAGAATAGCGGCATTACATGATTTTAAACTAATTGCTTTTGATAGAATTTTTTTATTTGTAACTGTCAAATCATCACCTGTAATCAAAGTATTTGGAAATTTAGCAGTTAACTCTGACATGTCATCAAATGCTTCTTCATGAACTGCATCTTCTGCATAAATCAATTTGTATTTTTCAATAATGTCTGCTGCAAAATCAATTTGCTCTCCAGTAGAATTTTCAAACCCTGCTCTGTCATATTGATATTTTTGTTTTTCTTCATTCCATTGTGTAGATGATGCAAAGTCTACTCCTAATGATACCTCTTTTCCTAAAGTAAATCCCAAATTTTCACAAGCTTTTACAGAAACCTCTAATGCTTTTTGATTTTCTAGTTTTGGTGCCCAACCACCTTCATCTCCTCTTCCATTTGTAAAAGTAGGATCTTCTTTTTCTAAAACTTTACGTAATTCTTTATGAACTAATAAATTAGTTTCAATGGCTTCTTCAATGGTTTTTGATCCTGTTGCACAAATTAAAATCTCTTGAATATCTGGTGTTCCTGGACCTGCATGTGCTCCACCTCCCAAAATATTACCTATTGGAAATGGAAATTTGAATGATGATTCAGATGATAATGTTTGAAACAATGGTTGACCTAATGCCTTTGAGGCTGATTCCATTGATGCAATTGTTATTGCAAAAGCTAATCCTCCTCCAATTTTTGAATAGTTTGAAGAATCATCCAAACTTTTTAAAATATCGTGAATTCCTTTAAGGTCTGAAGATTCTATACCGATAAATTTCTGAGAATTTTCTTTTAGAATTTGTAGACTATCTTCTGGCTTTTCATTAGGAAAACTTACTGCTTCATATTTTCCTACACTTGCACCAGATGGGGCACAAACTCTACCAAGAAATTTTCCATCTGACTCAATATCTACCTCGATTGTTTTACTTCCTCTACTATTGTATATGATACGCCCTTCAATTGAGGTGATCGTAGCCAAGTTATTCTAACTCAGATTGAACTTCTTCTTTTCTTTTCTGAATTGCTTCATAAAATGGAATTACTTGTTGTATTGTTTCAACCGTAGTTAACAACATTCTTCTGCAACAATATCTTTCAATTCCTAAAAAATCTAAAACTTTTTTTGGATCTTCTCCTGCTTTGACTTTATTTTGATAATCCTCAAATTTGTCTGCTACCATATTTCCACATGTAAAACATCTAACAGGAATTAACATACGAACGAAAAGATAATCAAGGATTATAAAAACCATGCATGGAAATTTCATTGCGGACGTCGCCCAGCCTGGCCAAAGGCGCTAGCTTGAGGGGCTAGTCTCTCAGGAGTTCGTGGGTTCAAATCCCATCGTCCGCACTTAAAATAATAATTTTATTTTTCCAGTTTTTTTAAAGTTTTAATTAATTCAGTTCTTCTTTTTTCTTCAGTAATTATTGCTCTGACATCATCAACTAGAATTCTATTGACATCAATTTTCCTTCTAGCCTCTTTTACAACTTTATCATACATTGAAAAAGTATATAGCTGAAGATATAGATCTTCCATAACCTCAAAAATCCTTGTAGATTCATCAATTTCTCCAATTCTAATTTTATCAAATACCATTCTTTTCAATTCACCTACACAATCAAGCAATCCTAAAACATATGACTCTGGCATAACATCTAATTTTTTATCTGAAGGAATTTCCTTTTTTTCAACAATTGAAATTAGAGATGCCGCCTCTACAAATTCTTGCTCAGGGGTAATGAGATATCTTCTTAGTTGCCCAGTTGCTTTTTTCTTGTATTTTTTTAAGAGCAAATCTGCTTGTTTTAAATTGTTTTTACCTGTTTTCAAATCTCCTTTGTGTACTGCAATAATTGATTTACTGCATAGAATGACAATCTCTCTAGTATTTTTTAGTAAAAATTCTCTTGAATCTTGAACTACTCCTAAAGATTTTGTAATTTTATTTAATGATAATTTTACATTTTTTAGTGTCATGATGGGCGATGACAAAACCTGGATAAAGTCGTTTGCCAAACTCTTATTTTGGATATGATTTTCATGTTCAATATGGAAATTACAGTTGAACAAATGTACAAAATTGAAAATAAAGGACATGATATGGGATTTTTAAAAAAATTCATGATGGAAAATGCTGGTGCATCTGCCGTTAGAAGACTAGTTGGAAAAATTGAGAATATAGATTCAAAAAATATTTTGATTTTTGTAGGATTAGGAAATAATGGCGGTGATGGATTGGTAATGGCCAGACATCTGTCAGGATATGGTGCTAAAGTTACAGTTGCACTTCTTGGCACCCCTGAAAACATCAAAACTGATGAAAGCAATTGGAATTGGTCCATCTTAAAAAAAATGCCATCAATCAAACTAATTTCTGGTGATTCTTTTGAATATGATTTTAATCCAGATGTGATAATTGATGGAATTTTTGGTACAGGAATTATTGGAGAAATAAGGGAACCATATGCTTCTGCAATTAATTTTATCAACAAAACAAATTGTTTCAAATTTGCAGTAGATGTTCCTTCTGGATTAAATCCTCAAACAGGTGAGACTGCAAATATTTTCACAAAATGTGATATGACAGTCACATTTCATAAAATGAAACAAGGGATTCCTAAAAGAAAAGATTTGACTGGTGAACTATATGCCGAAAAAATTGGAATTCCGCCAGAAGCTGAAGAGGGTATTATTTGAAAGTCCATCAAATCTCTGTTGGTAGCATGGAGAATTTTTCATATATTTTAGAAGATGATGAAACAAATGAAGCAATTATACTAGATCCTTCATGGGATCTTATCGAATTAGAATTAATAATTAAAAAAAATAATCTAAAAATAAAATACATCGTTAACACTCATCACCATTTTGATCACACTCTTGGAAATGAAGCAATGGTTGAATCAACTAAAGCATCAATTATTCAACATGAATTATCTGAACTAAAACATGACATTTCAGTAAAGGATGGTGATACTATCGATTTTGGAAATTCAAAATTAAAAGTCCTTCATACTCCTGGCCATTCAAAGGATAGTATTTGTTTGATGGGTGATGGAAAACTTTTTTCAGGTGATACTTTGTTTGTTGGAAATTGTGGGAGAATAGATTTGCCTGGAGGAAGTGCAAAAGATCTTTACCATAGTCTTTTTGATGTACTTTACTCATTGGATAATGAATTGATTATATATCCTGGTCATAATTATGGAAATTCAGAGGTATCAACTATTGGTCAAGAAAAAATCACTAATATGATAATGCAAAAAAGAACTGAACAGCAGTTTATTGAAATGATGGATTAGTGACATTTTGGAAAATTTTGAATTAATTGGTAATATTGAGCAGGCTCAAAATTTTCTTGAAACAATAAAATCTGGAAAATCTCTATTTGCATTTGTGATTTCTTATACTGAAACTTGTGAAATTCCTGGAATCACTTTTGCAGGCGCTGATAAAAATTCAATTCAATTTACTCCACCAGCTGATGCAGAATATCTACATTATGGATATTGCAAAACAATTGATAAAATTCCGATGACTCCTGATGGCAAACCTACTCCTGGATTATTAACCAAAACTGCTTTGGAATCATCTAGTATTCCTCATTTAACGATTAATGCAGGAAGTAAAATTTCTCCTCAATTACCTTTTATTGAAACAGGATTACCTTTTGGAAAAAATATCTCCATTGAAGATGCTATGACTGATTCAGAAGTTTCTCAAGCAGTTGATTTTGGAAGAATTCTTGGAAGAAGTTTAGCATCATTAACTGATTGTTTGGTAATTGGTGAAAGTATTCCTGGAGGAACTACCACAGCATTAGCTGTGTTACGCGCATTAGGTTTTGATGCTAAAGTCAGTTCTAGCATTCCAGAGAATCCTATTGAATTAAAAAATCAAATTGTTGAATCTGCACTCAAAAGAATCGATTCTGATCACCCTTACAGTATTGTTGCTAAAGTTGGTGATCCTATGATTCCTTTTGTTGCCGGAATGCTAAGCTCAGCTTCTGAGGTTTCTAAAGTAATGTTAGCTGGTGGAACTCAGATGGCTGCTGTGTTGGCATTTGCATCAAAAATTGGATTTAATGAAGAAAATACTATCATTGGAACCACTTCATATATTACAAATGATGAGGATGCAAATTTTAAAGAACTTGTTCAAAAAATTGCAAATATTCCTATTATTTCTGTAGACCCTGATTTGAAAAATTCGCGACATTCTGGATTGAGGGCATTTTCTGAAGGGTTTGCAAAAGAAGGTGTGGGTGCAGGTGGATGTATTATCTCATCGATGATAAAAACAGGAAATGACTCTGAGAAATTTTTAAAAATGGTAGAAGAAGAATATCGACGAGTGTTTACTTGACTGTGACTGATTTTGCTAAATTTCTAGGATAATCTGGATCTGTTTCTTTTTCAAGAGCTGCATAGTATGATAATAACTGAATTGGAATAATTTCTGAAATGGGATATAATACTTCATCAATTTTTGGAATTTCAATCCAATAATCATAAATTTCACTTTCAATATCTGAAACTCCTATAATTTTTGCTCCGCGGGCTTTAATTTCTCTGGCACTAGTTAGAGTATCTGCATATGTTGAATCATTTGGATTTATTATTATTACAAATACATCCGAATCCATTAATGCAAGAGGACCATGTTTTAATTCTCCACCTGGAATTCCTTCTGCATGAATGTATGTTAATTCTTTGAGTTTTAATGCAGCTTCGATTGCAATTGGATAGTTTATTCCTCTACCCAGAATGTAAATATCTGAAATATCTTTTAACTCCTTTGCAATCTGTTGTATTTTGGTTGTATTTTCTAATATCTTTAAAATTGATACAGAAAATTTTTCAAAATTAATTGTGATTTTATTATTACTTAATTTTTGTATAATTTTGTAAAGTATTACCAACTGTGATGTGAAACTCTTTGTTGCAGCCACTCCTATTTCTGGTCCACAATTCATTCCTATTACCACATCTGCCTTTCGTGCAAGCGATGATGTGAGTAAATTCACAATAGCTATTATCTTACAATTTACTTTTTTTGCTATTCTTACTGCATCTAAAACATCTGCACTTTCTCCACTTTGAGATATTGCAATTAAAATAGAATTCTCCTCAAGAATATCTGGTGAGAATTGAAGTTCGCTTGAAATAATTGGTTCTGCCTTGATTTTAGCATATTTTGATAGAATTTGCTTTGCAATAAGTGCCGAATTATAACTTGTACCACTTCCTGTTATGTAGATATTTTTTGCATGTCTGATATAATCAACTGTTTTTTCAATAGCATCAACTGTTTTTTCTCCTGCTTTCAAAATTGTTTCAGGTTGTTCATAAATTTCTTTTAATGTAAAATGTGCATAATCTCCTTTGTATGCATCTCCAAATTCTTTTGAAACTTTAGTAATTTCATACTCTGCATTTTTACCATCGAAACCAAAAATTTGAAATTCCCCTTTATCTAAAATTACAATATTTTTACTTTTCAAATATATTGCATTATCTGTATATTCAATAAATCCTAAAACATCACTTGACAAAAAGATATTTTCTTCTCCGACTCCCACAATTAATGGTTCATGAAATCTAGCTGCTGCTAGTTGGCCATTTTCAAACATGGCAACAAATGCATAATGTCCTTTAATTTCTGAAACTGTTTTCAAAATTGTATCTTTAATATTTTTTGTTGATTCATAATTTTTTTGAAGTAAATTTGCAATTATCTCACTGTCTGTTTCACTTTTGAAATTATATCCTTCATTTTCTAATTGTTTTTTTAATTCCTCAAAATTTTCTATAATTCCATTATGTACTATTGCGATTTTTCCAGAATTACTTGGATGTGGGTGTGCATTAAGTTCTGTAACTTTTCCATGTGTTGCCCATCTAGTGTGACCAATTCCAACTTTACCTGGAAGACTGTCTAGTTGGATTTTGGAATTTACCTCATTTACTTTCCCAGTACCTTTCTTTAGTTCAATTTTATTATCTGACTCTGTTGCAACTCCGACACTATCGTATCCACGATATTCCATTCTTTTTAACCCCTTTACAATAATGGGGGCTGCAACTTCTTTTCCTGAAAAACCAATAATTGAACACATAACTAATCTCTCTGATAATTTGGGGTTATTTACGGATAAGCCTATTTTTTAATTATTTTGCTGAAGAATCTTCATCTTTTTTTGCTTCAGTCGGTTTCTCTGCTTCATCCTTAGCTTTTGATTTTTCTAACATTTCTGGGATTTTAGATTCTGGTGTAAAATGAATTCCTCCTTCCTCTTCAACTGTTACAATGTATGATGGGATGTCAATTTTTCTATCTCCAATCATTACGTGACCATGAATAATTGCTTGTCTTGCTTGATATGGTGATTTGAAATCAAATTTCTTTGCAACAATAGTTTGAAATCTACGTGAAAGTAAATCATCAGCATTTAGATTAAGTACATCATCTAATGTTGCATCACTACTCACTAGTCCGATCCTTGCTAGTGATTTCATTAAAATTGGTTCTTTTTCTTCTCTAACTTCTTGTCTCAATGCAAGTAATGATCTTGCTTGATGTCGTACACGTGATAATTCTGTATGTGCTTTCCATAATTCTCTTTTAGTTCTTAATCCAAAAGTACCAAGAGTTTTTAGCTCTTCCATTTTTAATTCATAATTAAGAGGTCTCTTTGGTTTTCGCCAAACTCTACGTGGATATTTTGGATCTCCCATTCAAAACACCTATTTCTTCTTCTCCGCTGGTGCATCTTTCTTTTCTGCTGCTGGAGCATCTGCTGTTGCTGCTGGAGCATCTGCTGTTGCTGCTGGAGCATCTGCTGTTGCTGGAGCTCCTGGGTCACCTTTCTTAACTGGTGCAGATAATCCACCTTTTGCAACACCCACTGCTCCACCTTTTCTACCTGATGTTCTGGTTCTTTGTCCTCTAACTTTTAGACCACTTAGATGACGATAACCTCTCCAACTGGCAGCGATTCTTTCTCTTTCAATATCATTTCTTAATGTAAATGGAATATCTGATGTTAGTAAATGCAAATCAGCACCTGTTTCAATATCTTTTCTTCTATTAAGAAACCATATTGGAAAATTCCCTTTGATTGGATCTAGAATTAATTTTTCAATTTCTTTAACATTTTCATCAGAAAGATTTCCAATGTTTGAATTTGAATTAATTTTAAGAGAATCTAGAATTGCTGTAGCAAAATTGTAGCCTATTCCTTTAATTTGGGTTAATCCTATGAGTGTTTTTCTCTCTCCTGGGATATCGTTACCCACAATTCTAACAATGTGTCTATATTCTTGTGTACTCAAGTATTCCAAAATTCAAAGAAAGCCCGATAAAAACCATGCTAGGCATCAAAATGGTTGGTTATTCAAAAATTCATTTATTGTATCTTTTTTACCACTTTGCAATTAATCAAACTTTCAAATCATCTAAAGTCTTCATCTGTTGTCCAATCACTTCCTCGAACGTTCCATTGGTTGCATTTGCAGCATTTTTTGACTCCACGCTGGGCATCAATATCCATACAAAAGCAATGTTCTCCTTTTCCTGTTTGATCTTGAGTACAAAGTTTTTGCATATTTTGAGATATCGTTTTTCCTAATTATATCCTAGCATATTTAGTACAAAATTTATTAATCCTAAATTACCCAGTTTAGAAAAATGGATGAAAATTTTGATCGAGAAAAAATTGTAGATTGTATGTTTGATCCAATTACGTCTTCAATATTGGCAGAATTAGAAGATGGTCAAAAACAATGCTCATTTTTAGCACAAAAAAATTCTATATCTGAATCTGAAGTTCTTGAGAGACTTTCATATTTGATAAAATATGAATTTATTTTCAAAAATTCTGATAACGGATGCAGTATTTCTGCTAATCCTGAAAAACTTTCTAGTTTCATTGAGGATGATGGAAATTTTGATGAAGCTATTAATGGTATTGAAAAATTAGATACTTATCTAAATTGATCTTTTTTTGATTTTGAGAATTCCTGCCCCAAATAACCCAATCATTCCAATAATGACAACATATACTGAAATGAAACTAATTGTTTTTTTTCCTTCATCTGGGAGTGGACCTATGGCGCCAAACACCTGACTTTTTTCCTCAATACTACTTTGAATCACTAGTTTGTAAATTCCAGATTCTATAACATCAAATTCCTCTTCAATAGTTTCTTCATTTATTTTTAGAGCAATAATTTCAATACCTAATGGATCTAATACTTTGGCAGAAAATATATTTTCTTTAATATCAATCACCTGAACTGCAAAAATCCCAACTGACGTTTTTTTTGAATCAATACTTGTGGAGACTGTGATGTCTTGATTTATGCTAACTTTTCCATCTCCTTGGTTAACACTATCAAGAATTACTTGATTCCCTAAAGCTAACAAAACAAGACCAATAACAATTATTGCTCCTGATGCAATTATTACCAATCCTGTTTTTTCCATAAATTAAGCCCAATTTTCTTTAGTTTAAACCTAATTTATTAAAAAAATTTTTGAAATACAAAAAAGTTAGATTAGACTAAAAAAGTTAGCTTGTGGTAACTTTAAATTATAATTAAAAAATTTGATACTTGTAGTTAATTATGAAATCTCGTTCTAGAATTATGATTGCATCAATAGCTGTAGTTGTTGTTGTATCTGCATTATACATTACATTTCCTGAAAGCATTAATGCACAGCTAGAAGGTAATATTTTTGCTACACATTCTGGCGGTACCATAAGCACGACAGGTGTGATAATTGATCCCGTATACACCACAACTACTGATCCTCAATACACCGAAGCAACTGTAGAATTTGATCCAATGGAATATTTGAGAGAATTTAACTATGGTACAGTCTCTACGCTACCTGATGGTACAACACTAAGAGAATTTACAATTATTGCTGAAGATGATCAAATTATGGAAGTTTCCACTGGAATATTCTTCAATGTGTGGACCTTTAATGGAACTGTTCCAGGTCCCACGATAAGAGCTACTGAAGGAGACATTGTTCGTATTAATTTCATCAATAATGGTGCAAAATCACATACAATGCACTTTCATGGAATTCATCCTGCAGAAATGGATGGAGTATTTGAGATAGTTGGACCTGGAGGCGGACAATTTACCTATGAATTTGAGGCAGGACCAGTTGGTGTTCACCCATATCACTGTCATGTTATGCCACTTGAAGAACATATTGTACGTGGTCTGTATGGTGTTTTCATAGTTGATCCAAAAGAGAGCAGACCTGCCGCAGATGAAATGGTTATGGTTCTAAATGGTTTGGATATGGACTTTGATGGAGAAAATAATTTCTATGCTGCAAATACTATTCCATTTTACTATCAGAACAACCCAATCCAAATTAACACCGATGAGTTGGTCAGAATTTATGTGGTAAACATGGTTGAGTTTGATCCAATAAACAACCTTCACTTGCATGGTAATCTATACAATTACTATCCCACAGGAACCAGTCTTGTTCCTTTGGTTTACACTGATATGATTACTCTGTCACAAACAGAACGTGGCATTATGGAGTTTGAGTACAAGTATCCTGGAAAGTACCTGTTCCATGCTCACAAAGTAGAATTCTCAGAAAAAGGATGGGTTGGAATGTTCCAAGTTAATGACAATTTAGAAGATAAAAAATCAGCAGAGAAAGTAGACTATGGAAGTTAGTGATAAAAAACAATCAAAAGGCAAATTAATTGCAAGTGGAATTATTCCATTTGTATTTTTAGTAATTTTGGTATTGTACATTTTTGGTCCAGGTTCTGATGTTTTAGATTTAGGTGTACCATTACCTGAAATAACTATGGAAAAAATTGATTTTGTAGATTCTGAAATTCAAGTAACTGTTAGAAACACCGGACCAATTCCTGTGGTGATTGCTATGGCCGACATTAATGACAGAATACAGCCTGCAGCAGTTGAACCTGATGGGTTTCTGGAACGATACGAAACTGCTTTGGTAAGAATTCCTTTTGCATGGAATGAGGCAGAACCATACAGAATAGGATTAACAATTGAGGATGGAACTAGATTTGAAAAAGAGGTAGAGGCAGCAGCTCCTGCATTACAACCTAGTTTTGAACTTGCTGGATTTTTTGCATTAATTGGAATTTATGTTGGAGTCATACCTGTAATGATTGGATTACTATGGCTTCCATTTATCAAAAGAATTAGTAAGCAAAAATATCATTTCTTTTTGGCATTAACTGTTGGACTGTTACTTTTCTTAGGAATTGATTCCATTGAGGAGGCATTAGATGTCTCTGAAGAAAATCTTGCAGGCAGTTTCAATGGAGTATTGTTGGTAGCTACAGTTATTGTCTTGTCATTTCTTGGCCTGTACTATACTGGTGAAAAATTAGTAAAAAGAGTAGTAGCATCTACAGCATCCTCCAGAATTTCAAAACCTGTAGCTATCGCATTAATGATTTCAATTGGAATTGGATTACATAATTTTGGAGAAGGACTTGCAATTGGTGCAGCTGTTGGTTTAGGTTCGATTGCATTTAGTACATTTTTGATAGTTGGATTTGCATTACATAATACCACTGAGGGCATTGCCATTGCAGCACCAATGTCTAGAGGAAAAGGAGTGGTAGGAAAATCAATTATACTAAAACTTGTAGCACTGGGATTAATTGCAGGCTCTCCTGCTATTTTTGGTGCA
>Ga0208748_1000065_pt1 | contig 47343 bp, 48 predicted proteins | sample Knorr_S7_td_Bott_FD_185599 | JGI IMG/M metagenome (GOLD analysis project Ga0208748, IMG submission 185599) | Marine microbial communities from Southern Atlantic Ocean transect - Knorr_S7_td_Bottom_ad_4513_LV_A (SPAdes) (version 2) | ecosystem: Environmental > Aquatic > Marine > Oceanic | place... | reverse complement strand
CTCGGGTTCTACATCTGCATTGCGATTATGTCTTCCAACGACGTGTAGGGGCCCGTGACCAGATCCCCAATTAGACCAGCGTTGGTCAGGGCGATCTGACACCGCGTAGCGCTTTCAGCGTCCGGTGCAGTCTGGATGCTGACGATCTTTCCTAGAGCCCCGGACCAGCCCGTCGAGACAGCCTCTACTCCACAAGAGGCGTAGATCGTGAACAACTCGGCCATAGCAGCGTCGCCCTCGTCGGTACCGGGTGGCGTGTCTCTGAACCTTTGACCGACGTCGCCCAGGCTCAGGAAGGTGTAGGACATTCTTTTCTCCATTTGTTGTGAAGGGGCGATGCTTCCATAGAAGCTGAGGCTCCGCTCCGAAGCCTCACGCTGCCCTGAACTGGTTTGGCCGAACCGGTTCAGACGGTTCCCCTAGTCCGCTGTCTCCAGCACGCAAGCCTTGACGCCTTCCCCCAGTTCGTAGACGAAGGTGTTGGGTCGCTTTGCTGGCCGCTTACTGAAGTTGTCCCACGAGACGCGTCAAGACGACGACAAACCCTGCTATTCCCAGGGCTCTCCGAAATGTGTTGGCGCCATCGAAGGTTTCTAGATAGCTCCAGATGCTGAGGCCTACAAAGAAAACAGAGTCCGCGGTCCGATTAGTGACTGATCCCTGCTCAGTCATCCGTCCCACTACGGCGGCAACGATCACGACAATCAGAGGCAGGTTTGGTGCCTGGCCGATCGTGTAGCCACGGATCTTGAAGTCGCGGTTTCGGCTCACGTCGAAACACTATTGGAGAGCGTGTCGGATTCTCCCTGCGTAGCTCTCGACGCCCCACGCTGGCCTGAACTGGTTTGGTTGAACCGGTTCGAAAAAGACAGAAACTCCAAAACAGCTGGAAACCCGGGCAGCAGACACCCTGCCGGAGGCGCAGGGTGCTTCGAGGGGCGTGCTGGGGGTTCTTGACCCCCATACGGTGTGGCCAGGGGAGGCGTTCTGGCAGGGCTGTTGGTTGGCCCGTAGCGTGGTTGTCGTGGAGGTCAGCGGCTACACGATCGAAGCGGGGGCAGATCTTGAAGGGGCGAACCTCCAAGGGGCGGGCCTCACCATGGCGTTCCTCAAAGGGGCGGATCTGCGACGACTTCTAGTCGCGGGCGGCCGCAGATTGGTGTTCCGCGGCAAGTGTGACTTCACCGGGGCGATAGCCAACGAGGACATGCGCTGGCCGGATGGATTCGAACCCCACCCCGGGAGCCATTACGCGGCCTCCGCCCATGGGTGGGGGCCGGTTTGCGTCTCGTAGTTGCGGATCCGACGCCAGGCTCGGCCGACTCTGCTGGATCGGTGCTGCACGACGCCAATTCCTACCGTTGCTACTGTCGTTGCTGCCAAGCAGGCGGGTCGTCATACGGGTGGCTCGTCAGGCGTTTCCAGGCGTGTGACGGGAGACGGTGGTGATACCGAACCAGTGGTATGCGGTGCTTGAGTCGCGGTCTCTGGCCAGCAAGCCGGTCGGCATCGAACGTCTCGGTGAGTACCTCGTCGCCTGGCGAACCGACGGAGGCGAGGCCGTCGTCCAGCGGGATCGGTGCAGCCACAAGGGCGCCCGATTGAGCTTGGGACGGGTCACCGACGGCTGCATTGAGTGCCCCTACCACGGCCTCCGGTTCGACTCCTCCGGTGCATGCCGGTTGGTCCCGTTCATGGGACGCCAGTTCGACATTCCCTCCACCTGGCGGGTGGAGGCCTACCCGACCAGGGAGGCGTGTGGCCTCGTGTGGGTCTGGTACGGCGACGCCGAGCCTGCCGACGAGCTCCCGTGGTTCGACGCGGTTCCGCCGGGAGGTGGCCGGACGTGGCAGACGCAGTCGATCTGGCCGTACCACTACACGCGGCTCATGGACTCCAACTTCGACGTCTACCACTTCCCGTTCGTGCACCGGTCGCTGAATCCCGGGCTGGGTCCGGTAGTGGTCGACCAGCAGGTGGAGGACCACGGGGACCACATCGACATGAGGGTCACCCTGGGCGCTGATTCGGACGGGCCGGCGAACGGACTGGCAGAGGGGCGTACGGGCCGACGGGCCCGGAAGGAGTTCGTCCTGAAGGTACGCATGCCGAACCTGCTGTACCTGGAGATGAGCCCGCGGTTCCGGCTCCTGGCGATCATGACCCCGGTTGACGAGGAGCGGACCTGGGTGTTCGCCCGCTACTACGCCGACGTGCCGTTCGGCCGTCTGGCCGCATGGATCGGTGGGCGATTCGAGTACGGGCTGGTCCAGAGGCAGGACAGGCGGATCCTCGACACGTTGCCTTCGGGGCGTTTGGAGTTGGACGACTACGCCTACGGCACGGTGGATGCCGGCAGCAGGTTGTGGTTCGAGAAGCGGGACCGGCTCCGCCGGGCCGGAGAGGCCTGACGTCAGGACCGCACGCCCCTCCAGGTGAGCCTGGATCCGAGCAGGTGGCTGGCCGGCGTGACCGCCGCGAGGGCCACCAGGAAGGCCGCCAACGGGCCCAGGCCGAACCAGTTCACCAGGGCGTTGATGACCAGCAGGCGCAGGAACAGCAGCACGCCGAGTGCCAATTGCACGCCTGCGAGGCGTCGGAACCGGTCCAGCGAACTGCGGGCGGCCCGTCCGGCGAACGTCCAGAGGTCGTGGAGTAGGACGGTCAGGAGGATGCCTACCTCGCCGGCGATGGCGGCCGAGCGGGTCAGGTTCCAGCCCTGCACGTCGAAGATCCACAGGAAGGCCAGGGCGTCGGCCAGCAGCGCCAGGGCGGTCACCACCAGGTAGCGGACAAGTGCCCGGCTCCGTAGTGGGTGCAGCCGGAGGCGCATCAGGTGGCGGAGGTAGCCGACGTAGTGGCCGGCGGAGACCTTCGACTCGCCCCGCTCGCGCTCCAGGAACACGTACGGACGCTCGGCCACACGACGGACGTCGCCGCGGGCCAGTACCTCCAGGAGGATCTTGTAGCCCACCGGGTCCAGGTCGGTGCCTGCGATGACGTCGCGGCGGACCAGGAAGTAGCCGCTCATGGGGTCGGTCACACGCCCGACCGTCCCCGGCAGGAGCAGCAGGCCGAGCGCCTGGGCGCCGCGCGACAGGAGACGTCGGAGGGCCGACCAGTTCGAGACGCCACCCCCGGGAACATGCCGGCTGGCGACCGCCACGTCGGTCCGGTCGGCCATGGCATCCAGGAGGTCGGCCACAACGGCGGGTGGGTGCTGGCCGTCGCCGTCGATCACGCCGAGGATCTCGCCGCGGGCATGGGCCCAGCCGCAGGTCACCGCCGTGGCCAGGCCGGAGGCCCCGGTACGTCGGATCACCCGGATCCCGGGCAACTCGGCAGCGAGGTTCCCGGCGACCTCCCAGGTGCGGTCGGGGCTGTCGTCGTCCACGACCAGGATCTCGAAGCCGACCCGGCTGTCCGTCAGCACGCCGTGGAGGGAGCGCAGCAGCGGTTCGATGTTGCCGGCCTCGTTGTAGGTGGGGACGACGAGGCTCAGGACGACGGCAGGGTCGTGTTCCGCGGATATCGCAGTGGGGTGGTCGCCGACCTCGACGACCGCGTCGTCGGTCACGGTCGCTCCTGCCGGTGTCCGTCGGGGTCGGCGCCAACGTATCGGATCGTGGTGGTCCCCGGCGTGGCCCCGGACCCCGGACATTGGGCCAGCGGGCGTCAGGCAACGGGTCGTCCTGCTGCCAGACTGCCGGCGGGCCGGTAGCTCAGTGGTTAGAGCAGGCGACTCATAATCGCTCGGTCGGGAGTTCAATTCTCCCCCGGCCCACCAGATCACCTAGGGGGAGGGCTGGTTAGGGCCCCACCACGGTCGATCCTGCGGTTGGCGTGCGTGCGTCGGGGCGGGGGAGGATCATGTCGTGCCCAGACCGGTGTTCGTCCATGAGACCGTCGACATCGTCGGCCAGGGTCAGTACGCGTACATGGAGCACGTGGCGCGGGAGCCGACCAACCGGATGCCCGGCATGACCAGCCTCCAGGGCACCTTCTTCGTCCTCGGGTTCGCGGGCGGACGCTGGCCCCAGGTGGTGAACCTCTGGGACTGCGGCGAGGACGGCTGGGAGGGCTGGCGACGGAACCTGGACCGGCTGAACCTGAAGCGCCGCAGCGCCTTCTACGGCGACTGGTGGGATGAGGCATCCCAGTGGCGGTCCGGCGGCTACGACCGGGTCTGCGCCGGGGTGCCCGGGTCTCCGACCACGGCCGAGATCGCCGAGCGGGGCATCCGTGGGTCGCTGTTCGTGAACGAGGTACTCACGGTCCGGCCCGGCACCCAGGCGGAGTTCCTGGCCGAGGTGGTCGAACGCCGCGTACCTGTGTTCGCCGACCACGGCGTGGTCGCCACGGGACTCTGGGAGGTGACCACCAACGCCACCGAGGTGGTCATGGTCTGGGCCACGACCGTCGACGCCTGGGTGGCGATGCAGCGCAGCCTGGACTCCGCACGGGGCCTCGACGACGGGGAGCCCGACGAGCGCCTGCTGGAGTGCCGGGACCTGGTGGCGGAGTACATGACCGCAGGTGACACGCAGTTGATGACCCCGCTTCCCGGCACGGTCTACGGCCCGTCGGACTGGGAGGAAGCCGACCTCGACGACTGGCTGGAGGCAGAAGCCCCCCAGGGGTGAGGTCAGCAGGGTGACGCCGACCCCCTGACCGACTGCGCGAGGCTGGGGCGTCGACCGACGGGAGGTCTCGTGGAGTTCGTTCTGCTGGTGGGTCTGGTGTTCGGCATCATCGTCTACCGCAGGCGGGCCGACGGCGGGCGGGTGGATGTCGGCCTGATGGCCCGGCGCCTCTTCGAGTTCGGCTTCCTCTTCGGCCTCGTCGTCGCTACGGCCGTCGGCGCGACGGGTGCCCTGGGGATCCTGTACGACGCCGTGGCGGATGGTCGGGGCGGAGGACCCGAGCAACTTGCCATGTGGCTGAGCCTCGTCATGGTCGCCGGAGGGGCACTTGCCGGCCTGTCGTTCTGGTTGCGACGCCGGTTCCGGTCGTCGGATGCCGAGGCGAAGTCCGGTGGCTGGTCCTTCTACCTCTCGGCCGTGGACCTCGTCTCCTCCGGAATGCTGGTCGGCTCCGCCATCGTGGTCATCGGGTGGCTGATCGACGGCTGGTCGTTCGATTCGTGGGCACTGGCGGCTCTGCCGGTCTGGTTCGTCGTCTCGGTGCTGCACTGGCGGCTGCCGGGCAGGCGTCGCCTTATCCACCTTCTGTTCGCCTCGGGAGCGGCGTTGGCCGGGATGGCGTTGAGCACGGCGGTGATCGTCGAACACCTCCTCCGGTGGGCCTACGAAGGCGTGATGCCCGATCCGCTGACGTTCGGGTACAGGTACATGGGGGACACCTCGTGGGCCAACAGCTGGGACGGCCTGCGCGGCTGGATCGGGCCGCTGGTGGCCTTCGGCATCGCCTGGTGGTGGTTCTGGTGGCGCAACGCACGCAGGACCGGTCGGAGCCCTGAGCGCGACGGCTACGTCCTCGTGGTCGGCGTACTGGGCGGGCTGGCGGCCACGGTGGTCGCTGCCGCCGGGTCCCTCCACACGGTGCTGTCGTGGGTGATCCTCGAGTCGGCCCGGGAGGGCTCGGCTGTGGAGCACTTCGACGTCCTGTCGATCTTCGCCACGCTGCTGGTGATCGGGCTGGCCCTGTGGGCCTACCACCGGACCGAGGTGCCCCACGCCGTTGCCCGCCAGGCCGGAGGCCGCGACGAGGTCGCACGCCTCTACGACCACCTGGAGGCAGGCGTCGGCCTCGTGGCTTCCACCGTCGGCCTGGCCGTCCTGATCGGCATCGTGCTGCACAAGGTGATGCCGGCCCCGGACGACTGGGACCGGGGGGTGGGGGAGCTCCTGGTCCTCGCACTGACCATGCTGGCCGTGGGAGTGCCCATCTGGAACAGGGCCTGGCATCGCATCCAGGCTCACGCCGGCAGCGTGCCCGAGGAGTCCTCGGCCGTTCGCCGCGTGTACCTGTTCGCCGTGTTCGGTGTGACCGGCCTGGTGGTCCTGGGTTCGATCCTGGCCATGGTCTACATGGTGTTGTTCGGCCTGTTGGACGGCAGCCTGGACGTCGAATCCGTTGCCACCTTCCGGATTCCGTTGGCCCTCATCGGCGCCACTGCCGGAATCTCCGTGTACCACGGGCGCGTCCTGCGATCCGGGCTTACCTCCGTGCCGGCCTCCAGTCGGCCCTCGCTGCGAACCGTCACGGTCGTGGGTCCTGCGGCCTCAGCACTCTTGTCGGCGATCGGCGAGGTGCCCGGCGTGAGGGTCGTCCACCATCTGCGCCTCGACGTCGCCGAACCTGTCGAGGCCGACCCGGCGGACGTCCTTGACGTGGTCCGGGCCGGGACCGACGACATGGTCGTCGTGGTGGCCGGAGACGGCTCGGTCCAGGTCATTCCCGTGGCGGGCTGACCGGCCACGTCGTCGTCCGGGCCATCCATGGGTCAGCATCGGTGCATCTGACGTACCGGAGGTCGAGCATGGGTGCAGTGGTGAGCGTTCAGCGGGAGATGGTGGCGGAGCCGGAGGCCGTCTGGGCACTGGTCTCCGACCTGCCGAACATGGGCGACTGGTCGCCGGAGAACGACGGCGGGAGATGGACCGGAGATGCCACCGAGGCCGAGGTCGGGGCGGTGTTCCGGGGTCGCAACCACAACGGTCGGCGCCGTTGGCAAACCAACGTGGAGGTGGTCGAGTGCGACCCGCCGCACCGCCTGGTCTTTCGACTGCGGATCGGGCCGCTGGGCGGGTGTGACTGGATCTACGAGATCCAGCCGACCGAGGCCGGCTGCCTGGTCACCGAGTCCTGGGTGGACAACCGGACCTGGCTGCTCGTCAAGATCGGATGGCTGGCCAGTGGGGTGGCAGACCGGGCGAGCTACAACCGCGTCGGTATGGAAGCGACGCTGGAGAACCTGGCCAGCGCAGTCGAGGCGGCCTGAGCCCCGTTGGCCTACCAGGCCGACCAGATCGTCTGGGTCCGGTCAGTTCCAACCGTTCCATGAGGTGACGGCAGCGGCGCCACCCTCACGTCCGGCAGGCTTGAAGTCGGTTCCGATCGTGTGGCCGATCGTGATGAGAGCAACCTGGCTGACCGACTCGTAGGGAATCCCCAGCAGCTCGGACGCCTCCTCCTCGAACATGAGGTGGATGGTCGTCCAGCAGGTACCCAGGCCCCGTTCCCTGGCTGCCAGCATGAAGCTCCAGGTGCTCGGGATGATCGAGGCCAGGCTTGACGCTGCGCCCATGGCCGAGCCGTCGATGCGGCCCGGCAGGCAGGGGATGAGCATCGCCGGCACGCGGTGCATGTTCTGGGCCAGGTAGGAGGCCGAGCCCAGGACCCGGAGCTGCTGGGCTGCCCTCTCGTCCGCTTCGCCTTCTGCCAGGGCGCCGGCGCTCACCGACATCGAGGTGTAGAGGTCCCAGCCCCGACGGTAGAGGTCGGCCAGGCCTGCCTTCTTCTCCTCGTCGGTCACCACGATGAAGCGCCACCCCTGGCTGTTGGAGCCGGAAGGGGCCTGGACTGCGTACTCCAGGCACTCCCTGATCAGGTCGTCGTCGACGGGGCGGTCGAAGTCCAGCCGCTTGCGTACGGCGCGGGTGGTGGTGAGTAGGTCGTGGGCGGAGAGTCCGAGTGTGGTCATGAAGGTCTTTCTGTCTGGTGGATTGAAGAACTGTCGAATGGTCCGGCGGTCCGGCTGTGTTTGGGGAGCACGGCCCGCCGGGGATGGTCGATGGGCGGGCGAGTTTGGTTCAGCTACGTCCTTCGACGAGGTCGCGGATTCCCTCAACGCACCGTCGCATGTTGGCCGCCTGTTCCTTCTGCCGGTTGGCGATGATCTTCGCCTCCATGTCGGGCATCTGCCCGATGATCATGGTCAGGCCCGAGGGACCCGGGCCGAGCACCATCTCGAACCGGAGCCGGGTGGAGCCGGCCAGGGGGATGAGCTCGAATCGCCACTGGGCGGCCGGGTCCCCTGCGTCAACGCTGTTCCAGGCGAAGACCCGATTCTCCTCGTAGCCAACCACGTGGCAGGTGACCTCCCAGTCGCCGAGGTCGTCGCGACGGTTCCGACCCACGAAGGTGGCGCCCATCCCGGGCGTGTCCGAGAGCCACTCGGAGCCCTGGAACTCGTCGCTGAACCGGGCCGGCAGCTCGATGTCGCTTATGTACGGCCACACGTCGGCGGGGGGTGCCTTCACGTCCACCTCCACGGTGACGCCGGGCCCGTCGGCGAGGGTGACCGGCCCGGTGACCGGCCTCTGGGTGGTGCGTCCCCAGCGGTCGAACCAGGTGATCTCGCGGGCCGGGCGGCGCGGTGCCGGTCGGAAGTCGTCGCCGATCGTCCAGGCGACGGGAAGCAGCACGATCTGGGTGACGCCGGCGGGCAGGTCCAGGAGGTCGGCCACACGGTCTGCAGCGCTCAGGTGCAGGGTCGTCCATGCGCTGCCGAGGCCGCGGGATCGCAGCGCCAGGCAGAAGGACCACGCCGCCTGGATCACCGAGTCGAACAGGCCCGGTCGTCCGCTGCCGTCGTGCTCGCCGTAGATGGTGACCAGGACGATCGCCGGAACGTGCTGGAGATTGCGTGCCAGGTGGGCGCCTGAGTCCAGGGTCCGTTCGCTGCGGTGTCCGGTGCCCGAGACCCGATCGGCGTTGCCGATGATCCAGTCGCCACCGGCCTCCCGGTACAGGTCGGCGAGCTGTCGCTTCGTTTCCGGATCGCGGATGACCAGCCAGCGCCGGCTGGTCTGGTTGCCGCCGGTGGGGGCCTGTTCCGCCAGGTCTATGCAGTCCAGGATCAGATCCTCCGGAACGTCGCGCTCCAGGTCCAGGCGGCGGCGGACGGACCGGGTCGTGGACAGCAGGCGGTCGGTCTCGTCGGTGGGGAAGGCCATGTCGTGGAGTCCACCACAGTGGTGGCGGCGAGGTGCGGTCGGCGAGGCGGCGGCGGCGGTGCTCGGTCCGGGGGGTCAGAGGTCTTCGCCCAGCCAGGCGGGGGCCTGGTCCAGCAGGTACTCGCTGATCGCCCGCGAACGGTCGAGGGCATCGCACATCCAGTTGGTGTCGTCTCCGCGGAACAGCGCGGCCAGGGGCGTCTCGAGGCGTGCCGTCACGCCCAGGGATCGCTGCGGGGCATCGGTGACGGACTCGAAGGAGTCGACGGCCGATACCTGGATGGGAAGGTCGGGACCTCCCAACCCGGCCAACTCCGTAGCCAGCACCAGCAGGTCAGGGCCGTTCTCCAATGGCGGAAGGGCCCAGGTGAACACGATCTGCACGACCAGGTCGTCGCTGGGATCGTCGTCGTCGGATAGCGACATGACCTCGTCCTCGAACGCCATGAGCGTCCGGGGTTCCACTTCCAGGGAGAGGTGGAGGTCCAGGGGACCACCGCAGGCGGCCTCAGGGTGCAGGTCCACCTCGAAGGCCTGGCGCATCGAGTAGGTCTCGACGAAGTGCCGCTCGTCATGGACGTGGAAGCCGTGCTCGGCGGCGTGGTCCTTGAGATCGGCGACGAATCCGGCGATGTCGACGACTGCCACTGGCGGTCCTCCATGTCAACTGCGGCCTGCGGTTCCAGACAGGGTAGGGCCATCCCGGCACCGGTGGTGCAGCGGTCTGGCACACTGTTCGGGTGCCAGACCCCCACGACGTGAAAACGGATCCCGCCGCCGTGCTGAGCGACCTCCACGATGCCGCCGACGCCGTGCTCGCCGTGTTCGACGACCTGGTGGAGTGGGGGCCGTCCGGCGGTCGTGACGACCAGTACGCCAGCGACGTGGTCGCCGATCGGGCGATCCACAGTTTGCTGGACCCGTTGGGCTACGGCGTGCTGAGTGAGGAGTCGGGCCTCGTGCCGCCGACGGTGGAGGGTGCGCCGGTCGTCGTCGTGGATCCACTGGACGGTTCCACAAACGCATCGCGGTCCCTTCCGTGGTTCGCCACCAGCCTCTGTGCCGTGGACGATGACGGGCCGTGGGTGGCCGTCGTCGTGGACCTGGTCGGAGGGAACCGCTACGACGCCGTGCGCGGCTGGGGGGCCCGCCTGGATGGCGAGCCGATCCATCGCGACACGGCGCCGCCGTTGGACGAGGCGATCATCGGCCTGTCGGGCCTGCCACCCCGCCATCTGGGCTGGGGCCAGTTCCGTGCCCTGGGGGCTGCGGCGCTGGACCTCTGTGCGGTTGCCGACGGGCGGCTGGACGGCTACGTGGACTGTTCGGTCGACGCCCACGGCGTATGGGACTACGCGGGGGCACTCCTGGTCTGCTCGGAGGCCGGGGTGGAGGTTGCCGACGCCCACGGTCGGGACCTCTGCGTGCTGGATCCCGAGATACGACGTACGCCGGTGGCCGGCGCCACCCCGGCCCTGGCCGATGCCCTCCTGGAGGCCCGCCGCACGTTCTGAACCGCCGGGTGGCCCGATCTGTGGTCCGGGCATACCGGTAGGGTCACCGGTCCCGGGCGCGTAGCTCAGCTGGCTAGAGCACCTCCCTTACAAGGAGGGGGTCGGGGGTTCAAGTCCCTCCGCGCCCACAACAACAACCCCAGGTCAGATGCCTGAATGCTCGGACCCTGTGGGAGTTGCCCCTACTCCACAGCGGCGTGGCCCTGGTTTCCTGAGCGTTGGATGACCGCGTACAGCGCTGGTGGGAAACAGGCCCTTCTGGCTGTCCTGCTGGTCGGGACGGGCGGTCATGGATCGATGAGGACGCCCGGGTTGAGGATGCCGTTTGGATCGAGTCGCTTCTTTACCGCTCGGATCGACTCGGCAAACAGTTCCGGTCGTTGAACGTCGTAGGCGCCCGGGCGGTGCATTCGTCCAACAGCGTGATGGTGGGTCGACGTGCCTCCGGCTGAGACAACCGCTTCGTTCGCGGCGTCTTTGATGGTCTGCCACTGTGAGATCTCGCTGCCCTGGGTACCCATCCCGAACCACGTGTAGTAGGGGGCGGGACCGTCCGGGTAGACGTGGGTGAAGCGACAGGACAGCGAGTGGTGTTCACCGAACGTTTCTGCAAGTGCCGCGCCGACCCTTTCTCTGACCGCCGCGTCGAACGCCGGCCACTGGTCCCAGGTAATGGCCGTTTCGAACGTGTCATTGATCAATCCGAGCGATGTTTCCACCCCGTTGCCGACTCCGATGAACGAATCGCGCCACGCGCCAACCGCTCCACCGCGCCCGGTTGGGTTTCCGGTGCCGTCATCGACCTGAATCTCGTCGTCGGGAATCTCCCCGGCGGCGTCTCGGGCGATCTCTACCGCTTGGGCGATGTTGTGTCGCTGGGTGAGTTCGGCACTTTCGAACCCCACAATCACCAGTGAGTTCTCCCCATCGAGTCCCGCAGCGCGGCCGGCTTCGTCCGGGTCCAGAATCCGGAGGTTCGCCGGCCACAGCTTGGCTTGCACAATCTGGCGAACCGCCTCGCAGCCGGCTGCCCAGGTTGGGAATGTGATTCCCGCTGTTGCCCGAAAGGTCGGTCGCTTCTGGATCCGCATCCAGGCCTCCGTGATGATTCCGTAGATGCCCTCGGAACCGATCACCATCCGGTCGGGGCTCGGACCGGCACCTGACCCGGGGAGGCGACGTGACTCCCACCATCCGGCTGGGGTGATCATCCTGGTGGACTCGACGAACTCATCGATGTGGGTGTGGTTGGTGGCGTAGTGGCCGCCCGAACGGGTGGCGATCCACCCGCCAAGCGTCGAGAATCGGAATGACTGCGGGAAGTGACGAAGCGTGTACCCGTGTGGCCGGAGTTGGTCTTCAAGGTGGGGGCCGAACACTCCGGCTTGGATCCGGGCGGCGCGCGAAACCTCGTCGATCTCCAGGACCTGGTTGAGTTGGCCGAGCGAGATGATGACGGTCGGTCCTCGATCTTCCGGGGGGGCAAGGCCCCAGACGACCGAGGACCCACCCCCATAGGGGACGGCGACGTACCCGTTCTGGTCGCACCAGTCGAGCGTGGAGACAACTTCTTCTTCGGTTCGAGGGTGGGCTACGACGTCCGGAGGGTTCGGAAAATCGAGGTTGAAGGCGCGAACCCGCTCGGTGAAATGCGCGCCGTAGGCGTAACTCGCCCGGTCGTATGTGGAGGTCGAACACCAGTCGGCAACCGAGTCGGGAATCTGGATGCGAGGAGGTCGCAGTTCCGCGTCCTCGGCCTTTGGCACAGGTCTCGCGGTAACCGAAGTTCCGAACCGCTCCGAGAGGTGTTTGGCGAACTCCGCGCGCTCAGCGTCGGTCGGCTCCTCCGATTCCATGCACCACGCCCAGAATGATCTACGGTCAGCGGCGGCCACGGCGAGATCCTAGAATGCACTGTGCCGGATTGCCCATCTGACCCCTGCTTCCCAGGTTCTCAGGGCGGTTGGGCTAAAACGCTCCCTCTGGGGCCAGAGCGACCTCTTGCTGGTCGGTCCCTGTCGCCTGGCCGATGAGCGGGTTCTAGGACCTGGTACCGAACAGGCGCTTCAGGAATCCCCAGGGCCCCGGGGTCGAGTCGGCAGAAACCAGGTACACGCTGTCCTTGACCCGTACCCGGTCGTCGATCGCAACAGCAACCTCGTCGCCGGGGCCGGCCGAGTCGACCGGTTCGTGGTCGATCTGCATCGACCGGACCGTCTGGGTGAAGTCTGTGGTGTGGCCCTTGATGCGGATGGTGTCACCGACGCTCAAACCACCTCCGGAGAGTGCCAACAGGGCCGCACCGGCCTTCTGCCACTGGTGGACCACGATTCCGATCAACGACTCAGCCACGGTTCGCCCTCCTCGTTCGAGAGGCAGCAGTCGTGCACACGCCCCGCTGCCGCAGTGGGAAGACCCTACTCCCTGACCATGCACCCGGTTTCCTGGGACCAGCGAAGTACCGGGAGGTCGGCCCGAACCTGCGCGACGCCGATGCTGACACTCGACGTGAAGTGGGCCATCAATCCGCTCCCAGGGATTCCAGGTTGGTGGTGGCGATCTGACCAACGGCTCACCTACTGTCGTACGAGTTCGCCGACTGCCCATCCGCTGGCGTCGCATCTGCGAGGAGGAAAGTGGCATGCGTAGGGTTGCGGTGACCGGCGCCTCGGGGCTGATCGGAACCGCCCTGACGGCCGCCCTGGAGAAGCGCGGTGACCGAGTCGTCCCCATCGGCCGGCACCCACCCGATGGTGGCGTGGCCTGGGACCTGGCTGCGCGCAGGATCGACGGGGCGGCCCTCGAGGGCGTCGACGCCGTCGTCCACCTGGCGGGTGAGCGCATCGATGGCCGATGGACGGCAACCAAGAAGCGGAGGATCCTCGACAGCCGCGTGGAGGGAACCGAGTTGCTGGCCGGAGCATTGGTTGGCCTGGGTCGCCCACCCGGCGTCGTAGTGTCGGCTTCTGCAATCGGCTTCTATGGCGACCGCGGCGACGAGGAGCTCGCCGAGGATTCGCTGCCGGGGACCGGCTTTCTGGCCGAGGTTTGCCAACGCTGGGAGGCGGCAGCAGCGCCGATCGCCTCGCCCGACACTCGTCTGGTGCTGGCCCGAACCGGCATCGTGTGCACGCCCGACGGTGGCGCACTGGGACGGATGCTGGCCCTGACTCGACTGGGCCTTGGTGGCCGACTCGGTAACGGTCGGCAGTGGTGGTCGTGGATCACACTCGAGGACGAGGTCCGGGCCCTCCTCCACCTGTTGGACACGCCGGTGGCGGGCCCTGTGAACCTGGTCGCCCCCGGAACCTGCCGTAACGCCGAGTTTGTTCGCGCCCTCGCACGGGCCCTTCGGCGTCCGGCGGTGCTCCCGGCGCCCGCCCTGGCGCTACGGGCCGTCCTCGGTGAGATGGCGAACGGGCTGCTGTTGGCCAGTGCCAGGGTTCGACCCGCCGGGCTGGAGGACTCTGGGTTCGAATTCAGGTCACCGGACCTCGCCTCGGCAATCACCGAGTTGCTCTCTCCGGGTCGGCCGCGGTCCTGACAACCCGGCACCTCCCTGTGTGAGGCACCGAAGTTCGAGGTCGCCGGTCCGGTGCCGCCCCGACACAGCGGCCGACCATCGTGAAGGATTCGGCAACGAGACCCCCGTCGGTCCCCGAGGGGCATCAGCTTGCTCTACTGGCAAGTCCTTGCCCGTCTACCCGGGATCCGTCAGGCCAAGGTGAGGCCTCCGTCGACGACCACCACGTCTCCTGTCTGATAGCCGGCGCGGAGTATCCCGAGCACCGCTGCAGCGCAGTCCTCGGGCGTTGCTGAGCGGCCCAGCGGAGCGCGTTCGGCAACCGCCGCATGGAGTGCATCCCAGGTCTCTGTCCATGGTGTCTCAACGAGCCCTGGGGCTACGGCGTTAACCCGGATCTCGGGGCCAAGCACATTTGCCATGAGGCGGGTGAGGTGGTTGATGGCGGCTTTTGAGACTGAGTAGGGAATCGAGCTCCCGACTGCCCGGAGGCCGGCGATCGAGGTGATGTTCACGATGTTGCCGTCACCGCTGGCCTTCAATGCCGCGACTGCGGCCCTGCTGAGATACCAGGTGCCGAAAAGGTTTACGTCGATTACACGCCGAAATACCTCTTCGGAAACGGATCCAAGGTCCTGGTGTGGGATGACCTGCGTGTAGCCGGCGTTGTTGACGAGGATGTCAAGTTGGCCGAAGGTCTCGAGGGTCGCCTCCACCATTCCGATGCATTCCGACTCGCTGCTTACGTCGGCGCGGTGGTAGCAGGCGGATTTACCCAACTCGGAGGCCAGCACCTTTCCGGCCTCCGCTGAGGAGGAGGAGTTGAGGATGACCTTCGCGCCGGCTGCAACGAGCGCCCGTGCCGTGGCCTCACCTATCCCGCTAGTGGATCCCGTGACGATCGCAACCTTGTTTTCGAACTCGCCCATCGGGGCCTCCACTCGTGTCTGCTGAATACGCACCTTTACAAGGAGAGGGTCGGGGGTTCAAGTCCCTCCGCGCCCACCGGATTCGTCGAGAAACCAGGGCGGCCACCTGGGCAGGTAGGCCAAGTCGGGCGCGATGCCCTAGGACCCACGCACCTGACGCCCCCTGGACCAGGAGAGAAGGGGCATCCTGTAGTCATGCCGTCCATGGGGATCGATGAAGCTCGACTGTGTCTGACCTCGGCGAGGGTGGCGACCCTCGCCACAGCGAGGTCCTCCGGGGAGATTGACCTGGTTCCGATCACATTCGCCGTTGCCGGCAACCAACTGGTGAGCGTGGTCGACCACAAGCCGAAGACGACACCTCATCTGCGGCGCCTGGAGAACATCACAGGCAACCCGCGGGTGACGGTGCTGGCCCACAGCTACGAGGAAGAGTGGGACCGGCTCTGGTGGGTCCGGGTGCGCGGCACTGCAAGAACCACCGCGTCCGGGCCAGACCATCGGGATGCCGTCCGACTGATGGTCGACAAGTACCCGCAGCTCGTTGACACGCCGCCCACCGGGGCTGTGATCATCCTCGAGATCGACGAATGGCTCGGCTGGACCGCCCGTCAGTCAGGATCGTGACGCCGTCCCCGTAGGCGACCGGTGTGGCGGAGAAGGTTTCGTCATTCACCGGGACCCAGCCGCAGGGCGCCCCGTGGCAGACTCCGGGTATGGCAGAGCAGTGGACCTTCTGCGGGAAGTGCGGTGGCCAGGTGACGCCGGTCGACAGATTCTGTCCATGGTGCGGCCATGAACTCGCATTGCCAGAAGAATGATGTCCACTTGGTCAGACGGCGACTGTTGATCTCGGGTCTTGTCCAGGGAGTCGGGTTTCGCTGGGAGTACCGGCGGGTGGCCGAGGCCGCAGGGACTGTCGGATGGGCCCGTAACCTCGCCGATGGACGAGTGGAGGTGCTCCTCGAGGGCCCCGCTGATGCTGTCGCTGGCGTTGAGGCGTGGTGCCACACCGGGCCCCGCCATGCCGTGGTGACCCGGGTCGAGGGCAGGGACGAACCCCTCGGAGACCTCGAGGGCTAGCGCGGCGAATCGAGGATCAGGTCTGGCCCTCGTCGTATGCGGCGAATCGTTCCAGCCAGATCCGGCTCGCCTGCTCCCGACCCAGTTCCAGCACCAGTCGGGCGAACTCGGCGGCCAGATCGTCGGATGGGTCGACTGCCAGATCCTCGGACGGTTCGTCTGGTGGGGCGGAGGGCATCGCCCTGAGTCTCGCGGAGTACACAGCCATGTCATAGAGGGACGTCCCGGAACTTAACCTCAGACTATTCCCGATAAGATTGGTCAGGAATCGAAGTCGACCAACGACTGGTGCAATCGCTGATGTCCAAGATATTCGTGATCCACGAGAACTCCGAATGGCTGCCTCCCTTCGCCGAGGCGCTCGACGCCGAGGGAGTGGCCTGGGAGGAGTGGTACCTGGTCGAGGGTGCGCTCGACCTCGACGCCGTACCACCAGAGGGTGTCTTCTACTCGCGGATGAGCGCTTCGTCGCATACACGTGGCCACGTCGCATCCAAGGACTACACCCGGTCGGTCCTGAGCTGGCTGGAGAGCCACGGCCGGCTCGTCATCAATGGGCGACGGGTCGTGGAACTGGAGATGAGCAAGGTCGACCAGCACACGGCACTGCGGGCCTTCGGGTTCGACGTCCCGTCCACCGTCGCGGTGATCGGCCGGCACGACCTGAAGGCACGGGCGAGGGGCATGTCGCTACCGTTCATCACCAAGCACAACCAGGGCGGCAAGGGCCTCGGGGTGCGGCGTTTCGACTCCCTCGAGGACTTCGACGACTACGTCGACGGACCCGACTACGAGCATCCGGTCGACGGGATCACGCTGCTGCAGGAATACCTGCATCCGGTCGGGGGCTACATCACGCGGGTCGAGATCGTCGGTGGCCAGTTCCTCTATGCCCTCACCGCCGACACCCGTGCCGGGTTCCAACTCTGTCCCGCTGACGAATGTGACGACACCAGCGCGGGTCTGGGGCTGTGTCCTGCCGACGCACAGACAGCAGGGAGCCTCTTCCACTGGCGTGAGGGCTTCAGGGATCCGATCATCGACCGCTACCTGGAGTTCAGCCGCTTCTGGGGCATCGGGATAGCGGGCTTCGAGTTCATCGAGACCGAAGATCGGCGTCTCGTCACCTACGACATAAACACGAACACCAACTACAACCCCGTCGTGGAGGAAGAGGCCGGGCGCTCCGGTCCGGTCGCCGTCGCCCGGTATCTCGCTGCTCTGGCCAGGGAACTCGAGACCGACCGGGTCGTGAACCCCTCGGCCTGACCCCACTCCGGATCACAGGGGCGGTCGACTCCAGGACGTGCTGAGGCTTCCCCCATGGTCGGGGGTATCGACCATGCAGGCACCTGCGTTCCGTGAGGCCCCGGGCGTTTCGTAGGCGGCAGGGCGTCGCGTCGGTGGCGACACGCTCCGTGGACGGAGGGAGGCATGATGGCCGGATGGAGGATCGATACGACGCCGTGGACATCGTGGTCGAACGCAGCAAGGGCCTGACCGTCACCTTCGCCGACGAGCACGTCGCCGAGTTCAACCTGATGCGGCTTCGCCTGGCCTGCCCATGTGCGACGTGCCGATCGCTCCGGGAGCGCGGTCAGGAAGCCTGGCCCACCCATGGCAGCCCGGCCCGACTACAGATCACCACCGCCGAGCTGCACGGCGCCTGGGGCCTGAACATCACCTGGAATGACGGGCACAGCACCGGCATCTACACGTTCGAACAGTTGCGACGCTGGTCCGAGTAGCCACTCGGATCTGGCTGTGTGAGTACGCGGATGAACTGCGGAGGGCCTCGGCGAGCGCCTCCCGATGGTTGATCGCTACTCCCGTCCGATGCCCAGAACAGCACGCCCGATGGCGTCCCTCCCGATCCTCGCGGCCCTCCTGGTCCTGACGACCTGTGGAGGCGACGCCCCTGCTGGAGACCAGCCAGCGGCAACGACGACGACGGTCGCTACCACGACTGCGGTGACGGAGGCTTCCACCACGACAGTCCCGGACGAGCCGGCCGAGGCTTCCACGACGACCGTCGAGGTTGCACCGGAGACAACCACCTCTACGACGAGCACCACCACTAGCGCGGCTGCCCCGGTCGAGCCCACCGAGCCGCCGACGACCACAGTCGAGCCCGAACCGGCAGTCGCCACCTATGACTTCACCGCCATCTCGCCGATCGTCCAGGATTTCATCGACGAGAAGGGCCTCAACGGGGCCGGCCTGATCGTGGTGCAGCGCGACGACGGCGTTGTTCACCACGAGCACTGGGGGGAGTTCGGGCCCGATCGGATCTCGTTCATCGCCTCGTCGTCAAAGATGGTCGTGGCCGGCGTCCTGATGCGACTCCATGACGACGGCCTCCTGGACATCGACGCACCGGTGGCCGACGTAGCCGGGTGGGGGGCAGGGAACCCCGAGGTCACGCCGGCCCAGTTGATCTCCAACAGCTCGGGCCTGGTGGGCCTGCTCCCGAACCCGGCATATGGGCCCTACGTCTGCCAGTTCCTGCCCATCGGCACACTCCAGGCTTGCGCCGAGCAGGTGTTCACCACCACCGACGACGATGCCGACGTCGTCCCGCCGGACACGGAGTTCCGATACGGCGGGGCCCAATGGCAGGTCGCTGGTGCTGTCGCCGAGGTGGCCTCCGGGAAATCGTGGGCGGCCCTCATCGACGAGGTCTACGTGCAACCGTGTGGCCTGGACGTGCTCGCCTTCAACAACCACTTCACCCAGTTGGAGGGCGAGCCGTACCGCTACCCGGCCTCGTTCGACAGCGACCCGTCGACCCTCATGCCGACCGACAACCCGAACCTGGAGGCCGGCGCCTACGTGACGACGGGCGACTACGGCGCCCTGCTCCTCATGCACCTGAGGGACGGCATGTGCGGGGACAACCGGGTGCTGTCGGCCGAGTCCCTGGACCGGATGCACTCCGATCGGATCATGGCGGCCTACGGATCTGATGTCTGGGGTTCCGGCTATGGCATGGGTTGGTGGGTGGATCGGGAGAACGGACGGATCACCGACGGCGGCCTCTACGGCACGGTGCCGTGGCTGGACCTCGAGGACGGCTACGGCGCCTACCTGGTGATCGAGGCCGATTCGCCGACGGGCAACGCCCTCGCAGGCCTGTTGTACGAGGTCGTCGAGGAAGCGGTAGCCGGCAGGTCCGGCTGACACCCGTAGTGGGACGGTCTCCCGGGCGCGCCCCCCGGTTCCGGGCACTGCCGTAGTTTCAGGACATGGTCAGGGCGACATCGGTAGCCGGGGTCCTCGCTGCGGGCATGGCGCTTGCCGTTGCCGAAGCCGTGGCCGCCATCACCGGTGGTCCGTCGCTCGTGGTTGCCGTTGGCGACCTCGTCGTGGACCTGGCCCCCGGTTGGCTGGTCAGACGGACGATCGACCTGCTGGGCACCTCCCAGAAGCCGGCCCTGCTCACGGGGATCGTCGTGGTCACCCTCCTTGCCGGAGCCGTCCTGGGTCGGGTCGTCGTCGACGGCCGTCGGACAGGCCGGGCGGCCTTCATGGGCTTCGGCCTGGTGGGTGCCGGCGCAGCGGCGTGGTCGGGGTCGCCCTTCAGCGGCCTGGTCACCGGGGCCATCGCGGCGGCGCTAGGCATCGCCGCGCTGGAGGCGGGGCTCAGGAGGGTTCCCGCTGCCGGCCCGCTGACGGGCGATCCGGCGGTCGGGCCGCCAGCGGACGTGCCGTTCCAGGATCCCCGTGTGAAGGCCTCCACCCGGCGTGGGTTCATCACCTACGCGGCGGGCATGTCCGTCGCTGCGGGTGTGGTCGCCGTCGGCAGCAGGGCGCTCGCAACCCGGGGTTCCGAGGACCTCCGAAATCAGGTGGTGCTTCCGTCGGCCCGCAGGACCGCAGGTGACAGGCCAGCCACGACTGACAGGCCCGCCACGACAACCACGACCGAGGGTCCCTGGACCCCGATGCCGGGACTCTCGCCGTGGATCACACCGAACGACGACTTCTACCGGATCGACACGGCACTCATCGTTCCCAGGCTGGACCCCTCGACCTGGTCGATGACCATCGGGGGATTCGTCGAACACGAGCTGCGGTTCACGATCGACGACCTACTCGGAATGGACCTCGTGGATTCCGCCATCACCCTCAACTGCGTCTCCAACGAGGTGGGCGGGGGCCTCGTCGGCAACGCCGTCTGGACGGGGGTGCCACTGGCCGACCTCCTGGCCGAGGCCGGCCTGGAGCCGGGCGCAGAACAGGTCATGGCCTGGTCGGTGGACGGCTTCAACGCAGGCTTTCCGGTGGCGACGGCGCTGGACGGGCGAACGGCGCTGGTGGCCGTGGGCATGAACGGTGAGCTCCTGCCATTTCGCCACGGGTTCCCGGCGCGCCTGGTCGTGGCGGGCCTCTACGGCTACGTGTCGGCGGTCAAGTGGCTGGATCGGATCCAGCTCACCTCGCTGGACGACGACGGCTACTGGATGCCCCGGGGCTGGGCGAAGTACGGGCCGATCAAGATCGCATCCCGGATCGACGTTCCGGCTGGATCACGGGTCCTGACCGGCCGCCAGCCGGTTGCCGGGGTCGCCTGGGCCCCCGTCGCCGGGGTCGCCGGGGTCGAGGTGTCGGTAGACGACGGCCCCTGGATGGAGTGCCGGATCCTCCAGGATGGCGCGCCCGGTCAGCCGGGGGACAGCTGGGTCCAGTGGCTCCACACCTGGGACGCCCAGCCGGGGGTCCGCGTCCTGCGGGTCAGGGCGCACGACCTGGACGGACGCGTCCAGTCTCCCGGGCCGAAGGCGATCGCCCCTGACGGTGCCGAGGGGTACCACGTCCGACGGATCCTGGTGGCCTGAGCGGCCGCGTTCGGGTTTCGGATGCCGGTGGTGGGAGGTCCGGGGGCCGAGCGTCGGTCATGCCCCCCGGGGCGCCGCGCGTTGGCCGTGATCCTCTGGAATACTGCGGGTATGCACATGCGAACCCTCGCCCCGGCCGCCCTCGTCATCCTCGCCCTCGCCGCATCCGGCTGTGGCCTGCTGGAGACGAACGACGACGAACTGGAGACACTCCGCGTGGAGATCATCCAGTTGCGCGAGGACTTCATGGACCTCGAGGCCGAGGTGTCACTCCTGGCCCGGGTGCCGGCCACCACCATGGCCGCGGGCTCGTCGGCGACGGCCACGACAGCGGCTCCGGCCACCACGACGAGCAGGGCGACTTCTTCCGGCTCCTCGTCGGCCGATGAGGCTGATGAGGCACCGGCTGCGACCGTGCCCGTAGGGCTGAACGAGGACGCCATCCTGACGGCCACCTACAACTGGGGCCCCAGCGACCCGGCGCTCATCCTCCAGGAGATGCTGGGGATCACGTCCGATGGCTGGTATGGCAACGGAACCCGCGCCGCCCACGTGGCCGAGCTGGAGGCCCGTGGCCTGGACACCGACGGCGTGCCGTCACCTCCGACGACCACGGCGGCACCGGAAGAGGCCACCACGACCGAGGCGCCGGCTGAGACCACGACCACGGAAGCCGCGGCTGACACGACCACGACCGAGACACCGGCCGAGACGACGACCACGGCTGCACCGGAGACCACCACGACCGCTGCCGGCTAGGGCTGACTGCCTGCCGGCTGGATTCGGCGCCGGGTCGGCGCTACTGCGATCACGTCGCATCCTCCGGGTCCGACCATGGGCCTGGCGGAGGCTCAGCCTCCGATGATGTTGTGCTCGGGACCGTACGGGAAGCCGGTGATGTTCTCGGCTCCGTCCTCGCCCACGATCAGGATGTCGTGTTCCCGGTAGCCACCGGCGCCCGGCTGCCCGTCGGGGATGGCGATCATCGGCTCCATGGACACGACCATGCCGGGTTCCAGCACCGTCTCGACGTCCTCGCGGAGTTCCACGCCGGCCTCCCGGCCGTAGTAGTGGCCGAGTACCCCGAAGCTGTGTCCGTAGCCGAAGGACCGGTACTCCAACAGGCCGTGTGACCGGTAGATGTCGTTCAGCTCGGTGGCGATGTCGCAGCACCTGGCACCGGGCCTGATCAGCTCCAGGCCGCGCTCGTGGACCTCCACGTTCACCTCCCAGAGTCGGAGGTGCTCGTCGGAGGTGACGTGGTCGCAGAACAGGGTCCGTTCCAGGGCCGTGTAGTAGCCGAAGATCATCGGGAACGTGTTCACCGAGAGGATGTCCCCGGACTCCACGAGCTTGTTGGTGACCGGGTTGTGGGCCCCGTCGGTGTTGATGCCCGACTGGAACCACGTCCAGGTGTCCATGAGCTCCACGAACTCGAAGCTGGATGCGATCTCGCGCACCATGGCCTGCGTGGTCGCCAGCGCCACCTCGTGTTCCGGCACCCCGGCGGCTACGGCCTCTACGCAGGCCTCGGCCCCCAGGTCGCAGATGCGGGTGCCGTGCCGGATGAGGTCGTGTTCCTCGGCGGACTTGATGGTCCGCATCCACATGGTGGCCGTGCCGACGTCCACCAGCTCCACTCCGGGGAGGGCCGATTCCAGGGCCCGGAACTGGTCCACCGAGAGGTGGTCGAACTCCACGCCGAGGCGCGACACGCCCCCGGTGAGGTCCCGAACGGCCCTGTAGTAGTTGTCCCGGCGCCAGTCCGAGTAGACGAGGTTGTCGCCGTGGGTGCGGCGCCAGGGCTGTCCGCCGTCTATGCCCGCCGAGATGGTGGTGGCCTGGTCGGCGTCGATGACCATCCCGTACTTCCGCCCGAAGAAGCAGTAGATCCAACCGGAGTGGTAGCAGATGTTCTGGTACGAGGTGAGGAGGCAGGCGTCGATGTCCTCGGCCGCCATGTGTGCCCTCAGGGCGTCCTGGCGCCGATCCATCTCAGCGGCCGAGAACGGTGACCATTCCTTCCCACCCCAGCGCCAACGGGTGACGTGCACCATGTCGTCCATCCGGTCGGCTTCCATCATGTGGTCAGCCTCTCAGGCCGTTGACGAGTCGGTCCAGCATCTCGTCCAGGATCGCAGTGGAGGTACCGAAGGTCAGGCGCACGTGGTTCTCGCCGCCGACGCCGAATGGCGGTCCGGACTTGCACGACACGCCCGTCCTCTCGCTCAACCATTTTCCCGGCGGGCCATCGGGTCCGAGGGCGGACAGGTCCAGCCAGGCCAGGAAGGTCGCCTCGGGAAGGTGCACCCGGACCTCCGGGAGTTCCTCGGCGAGGCGGTCCACCAGGTGGCGGCGGTGTCGGTCGAAGAGGGCGACCAGGGCGTCGACCCATTCGTCTCCGGCGTCCCAGGCGGCGATCACCGCCTCACAGCCCAGACGGTTCACGCCTCCGAGTAGTTCCGACGGCACCCGGTTGAAGCGTGCGAGCAGCCGCTCGTCGGAGAAGGAGGCCACTGCAGTCCTGAGGCCGCCCATGGCGAACGTCTTGACCCCGGACGTGAGCACGACCGTGCGTTCGGCGGCTCCCTCGACGAGGGGGAGTGGTCGGTGGGTGGCCCCCGGGTAGACGAAGTCGGAGTGGATCTCATCGGATGCGATGACCAGGTCGTGCTCGCTGGCCAGCTCCACGATCCGGGCCAGCTGGTCGTCGGTGAGGACCCGACCGGTCGGGTTGTGGGGATGGCACAGCACGAGGAGTCGGATGCCCGGGTCGTCGGCCAGCAGCCGTTCCAGGTGGTCGAGGTCGTAGTGCCAGCCCTCGGAGTCACGTACCAGCGGCCAGTCGACGGTTCGTCGCCCCGTGGTGGGCCCGATCTGGTTGAACGGGAAGTAGATGGGTGGCGTCAGGAGCACGCCATCTCCGGGCTGCGTGAAGGCCTCCACCGCCACCCATACGCCCTGCAGTACGGACACCGTTGGAACGACCAGCTCGGGGTCCGGTGTCCAGCCGTGCCGGCGGGCCATCCAGCCGGAGAAGGCCGGACCGAGGCGGGCAGCGGCATCGTGGTAGCCGAAGGCACCCAGCCCCACCAGCTCGGAAAGGCGCTCGACCATCGCCGGTGCTGGGCCCAGGTCGTGCTCAGCCACGTACGCCGGGAACGACGACCCGTCGTGGTCAGCCCACTTGTAACCGCCGCCGGCGACCTTCCCGGCTACGTCAACATGGTCGAGGTCGTCGGGGCTGATCGGCACGGTCGCCGATGGTAGTCGTCGCTCCGGTTCCGGCATCCAGGCGGTTCAACAAACTGTTGACGCAATCGCGGTGGGGGGCGAGACTGTCGCTCCGATGGGCGAATGGCTGCGATCTGGACTCGCTCGGGTGACAGGTCCGCGGCTGGCGGGCCTTCTCGTGCCCGTCGGCGCGGTCGTGGCAGCCTTCCTGGTGGGTGGGGTCATGCTCCTCATGCTCGGGGTGAACCCGATCCGGGGCTACGGGGCACTCCTTGACGGCGCCTTCGGTGACCTCGACGCCCTGGCTGACACTGCGATCAAGTCCATACCCCTCCTGCTGGTGGGCGTGGGCATCTGCATCGCCTTCCGGGCATCGGTCATCAACATCGGTGGGGAGGGCCAGATGATCGCGGGGGCGATCGTCTCGACGCTGGTGGCCCTCGCCGTACCTGACCTGCCGCGGGTGCTCCTCGTGCCGCTGGTGCTGCTCGGTGGCCTGCTCGGTGGCGCCATCTGGGGAGCAATACCGGGTGCGCTGAAGGCCTACAGCGGCGTCAACGAGATCCTCTCCACGATCATGCTCAACATCGTGGCCGTGCAGCTCATGAACTTCCTGCTCCGGGACCTGATCATGGATCCCTACGAGAAGGACGGCGGACGTATCCCGCAGACCCGACGGCTTTCCGAGAACTCCGACCTTCCCCTCCTGCCCGGCGACACCCGTATCCACATCGGTGTCCTGGTCGCCCTCGCCATGGCGGTCCTGGCATGGGTGCTCCTCTGGAGGACCTCGCTGGGCTATCGGCTCCGGGCGGTCGGCCACAGCCCGGCGGCGGCCCGCTACGCCGGCATGCCGGTCAAGAGGACCATCGTGGCGGCCCTCACCTTCAGCGGCGCCATGTGTGGCCTGGCCGGGGCGCTCCTGGTCTTCGGTAGCGAGTCACACCGGTTCGTGACAGACGGGTCCAGTGTCGGATTCACGGGATCGGCGGGCTTCAACGGCATCGTGACGGCACTCTTCGGAGGCCTCCACCCACTGTGGACCATCCCGTCCTCGTTCTTCTTCGGAGGCCTGCTGTTCGGCGCCAACGCCATGCAGCGGGCGGTGCAGGTGCCGGCCGCCCTGATAGTGGCCCTGAACGGCATGGTGGTGGTGTTCGTGGTCAGCAGCGATCGGCTACGGCGGTCGGTGGGGGAGAGCCTGGGTCGTGGGCGGGACCCGGCCCCCCACGATGACGTGGAGACGCAGCCGTGACCGACTTCTTCACCATGGCCTCCCTGGTCTTCGTGGTCGGCTCCGGGATCAGGCTGGCCACGCCGTTCCTCCTGGCCGGTCTGGGCGAGACCATCGGACAGCGCAGCGGGGTGCTGAACCTCGGTGTGGATGGCGTCATGCTCCTGAGCGCCTTCGGTGCCTACTGGACAATCCTGGAGACGGGTCGACCGGTGGCTGGATTGTTGGTCGGGCTGGGCGTGGGTCTTGTCATGGGTGTCGTCTACGGCGTCGTCACGGTGACCCTGCGGGCCGAACAGGGCGTCAGCGGAATTGGCATATTCCTCTTCGGGTTGGGCATGAGCGACCTGCTCTTCCAGAAGAAGGTGGGCACGCCCCTGCCCATCCGGGGTTTCGGTGATTGGCATGTGCCGGTGCTGTCCCGCATCCCCGTGATCGGGGAGATGTTCTTCCAGCATTCCGTGCTGGTGTACCTGGCATTCCTGCTCGTTCCGGTGGTGGCATTCCTGTTGAACCGGACGACCTTCGGGTTGAACGTCCGTGCCGTCGGCGAGAATCCAGCTGCCGCCGACAGTCTCGGCGTGAGCGTCGCCCGGGTGAGGTACAAGACGATCCTGCTGGCCAACGGCCTGGCGGGCCTGGCCGGAGCGGTGCTTTCGATCGAACTCGGGATCTTCCAGCAGAACCTCACCAACGGCCAGGGATTCATCGCCATAGCGCTCGTCTACTTCGGGGCGTGGAGGCCTGTCGGGGTGATGGGTGGTGCCCTACTCTTCGGCATGGTCTCTGCCACGGTGCTCCAGTGGAAGACCCTGGGCCTGGTGTCGGGTGCAGCGTCCAGCCTGACCGCCATGGCGCCGGCCCTTCTGACCATCGTCGCCCTGGTCGTCATCAGCAGGACCGTCGGCCAGCCGGCGGCACTCACACGTCCGTTCGAGCGCGGTCGGTGACGCCGATCATGCGCTACACGAATCTCGGCCGGGACCACCGGTCGGAGGAATATCCCCCAGGGAGGGAAACCATGCAGATGAGAAGGAACCGAAAGTGGATGGGTCTAGCGGCCGTTCTGGCCGTTCTGGCCATGCTGGCAGGAGCCTGCGGGTCCGATGAGGAGGCTGTCGACGACGGCCTCTTCAGGATCGCGGTCGTGGCCCCGAGTGCCAGTAACGACCTGGCGTTCACCCAGAGCATCGTCGACGCCGTGCACGTACTCGACGGCGTGGATGTCATCGACATCACCGACGGCACGTTCATCGTGGCCGATGCCGCTGCAGCCGTCCGTGGATACGCCGAGGACGGCTACGACCTGGTCATCGCCCACGGTTCGCAGTACGGAGGGTCCTTGCAGGAGATCGCCAAGGACTTCCCGGACACGGCGTTCGCATGGGGCACCTCCAGTGACACCTTCGGCCTCGACAACGTGTCCGCATACACGGCGGCCTCTGACCAGGGTGGCTACGTGATGGGTGCCATGGCTGCAGTCATGACCTCCAGTGGTGTTGTCGGGGTCATCGGGCCCATCGCGGTCGGCGACGCCAAGCTCTACGTGGACGGCTTCGTGAACGGCGCGGCGGCCCAGGATCCGAGCGTGACGGTGAACGTCAACTACATCGAGTCGTTCAGCGACGTGGCGCTGGCCGCCGAGGCCGCCGAGGCCCACATCGCAAACGGTGCCGACATCCTGACGGGCACGGCCCAGATGGTTGTCGGTGCGACGGGCGTGGCGGCCGAGAACGGTGCCAAATGGTTCGGAACCCAGTCGAACCAGACAGCGCTCGGGGAGGACATGGTGGTGGCCTCACAGGTCTACAAGTGGGAGAAGGCCCTCCAGGGCATCGTGAACGGTGTGAAGAACGGTGACCTGGGTGGCAGTGCCCACTCCATCAACCTCGAGAACGGCGGCATCGTCATCGAGTTCAACGACGGCGTGGACGCCGGAGACGCCCGGGCGATCGGTGAGGGGTTGATCGCCGACATCAAGGCCCGGATGGTGGACACCGGCGCCTGATCCCAGCCCTCCCTCGGTGCCGGGCGGCCGTCCAAGGACCGGCCGTCCGGCACCAGCGGAGTGACCTACGAACCATGGATGACATGACACCGCTACTCGAGTTGGCTGGGATCACCAAACGGTTCCCCGGCGTACTGGCCAACGACGACGTCCATCTGGAGGTCGCCCCGGGTGAGATCCACGCGCTCCTGGGTGAGAACGGAGCCGGCAAGAGCACGCTCATGAATATCCTCTACGGTCTGTACCGGCCCGACGAGGGTGAGGTGCGCCTGAACGGGGAGCCGAGCGGCATCGAGTCACCGGCCGATGCGATCGAGGCCGGGGTGGGGATGATCCACCAGCACTTCATGCTGGTGCCCACGCTGACGGTCGCCGAGAACGTGGCCCTGGGCCTGGCCGGCAATGGCGTGCTGCTGGACACGAGTGGGGTGGCGGAACGGGTCGGCGAGCTGTCGTCCCGCTACGGGCTGTCGGTGGACCCGGAGGCCTACGTGTGGCAGTTGGCGGTCGGTGAGCGACAGCGGGTGGAGATCATCAAGGCCCTGTACCGCGACTGCCGGCTGCTGGTCCTGGATGAGCCGACGGCCGTCCTCACCCCGATCGAGGTGGAGGAGCTGTTCGTGACCCTGCGGACCATGGCCACCGACGGCGTGGGGCTGATCTTCATAACCCACAAGCTGGGCGAGGTCCTGGCCCTCGCTGATCGGATCACCGTGATGCGCGATGGTCGGGTCACCGGCGAGACGGTTCCGTCAGCGACCTCCAAGGGGGAGTTGGCCAACATGATGGTGGGTCGCCCGGTCCAGCTGGCCCCCGACCGTCCGATGGTGGAGGTGGGTGCAGTCCGACTGGCCATCGACGGGCTCCGGGTCGACGGTGACCGGGGAACCGAGGCGGTCAAGGAGTGTGGTCTGGAGGTGCGCGCCGGCGAGATCGTCGGAATAGCGGGGGTCTCGGGGAACGGTCAGCGGGAGTTGGCAGAAGCGGTGGTGGGACTGCGATCCGTCACGGCTGGTCGGGTGGCCATCGACGGTGTCGACGTGACGGGCATGCATCCGAGCCGGGTGCGGGCTGCAGGCCTGGCCTATGTCCCCGAGGAGAGGATGCGCGACGGCGTGGTCGCCGAGTTCTCGGTGGCTGAGAACCTCATCCTGGTGGACCATAACCGGCCACCCTTCTGCAGACGGGGACTCCTCAGGCTCGGGGCGATAGCGGACCACTGCAGGGACCTGGTCGAACGGTTCATGGTGAAGACACCCACTCTGGACACCCCTGCTGGGAACCTCTCCGGTGGAAACATCCAGAAGTTGATCCTGGCCCGGGAACTCTCCAGCGAACCGGGCGTGCTGCTGGCTTCCCAGCCGACCCGGGGAGTCGACATCGGTGCCGCCGAGTACATCCATCGCCGCCTCATCGAGGAACGCGGGAGGGGCGCCGCTGTGCTGGTCATCTCCGAGGACCTCGATGAGGTCCTGGCCCTCAGCGACCGGATCGCCGTGATGTCCGAGGGTCGGATCCTGGCGGTCATGGATCGTGACGAGGCGACCATCCAGCGCATCGGCCTGCTGATGGCCGGAAGCGAAGCCGTCGCCTGAGCGGATCGGGGAATGGCTGGCGGGACCGCGGGTCGGGTCAGCGGTCACAGGTGCCCCATGTCACCGGCCTCTGCTTCTACCGACTGGTTACCCACCGGTAGGTTTCTCCACAGAGGTTCCCTTCCCCACCTTGGGAGCCTCCCTACCTCCGGCCGGAACCACCCCCCGGTTCTGAAGCCGAGAGTGACCGTACGCCCCGCCCTACCCGGTGGGGCGTACGACGTTTTGTCCCCATTGGATTCCCTCCTGACTGCATACCCGGTGGCCTGCGCTGTCTACGATCGACCGACCGCCCGAGACGCCCATGGGGAGAGACATGCCCAGCAACCGCCGCGACCTGATCCGGATGACCGACGACGAGAGGGCGACGTTCATCGAGGAGCAGAAGAGCCTCCAGGTGGCCTGCCACGACCAGGATGGCTCAATCCACCTTTCCACCCTCTGGTTCGCGGTGCTGGAGGGTCGCCTGGCCTTCGGGACCTACACCAGGTCGCAGAAGATCCTGAACCTCCAACGCAACGACCGCGTCACCCTGCTGCTGGAGGACGGGCTGACCTACGAGACCCTCCGTGGCGTGATGATCAAGGGCCGTGCGGTACTCCACGGCCCGGAGGACGTCGAGGAGGTGCACCGTGTGGCGCGTGCGGTGATGACGCGCAACCAGATGGGCGTACCGGAGGAGCACCTCGAAGCTGCCGCTGCGGTCTGGGCGGCCAAGCGAACCGTCGTGATCGTCGAACCGGAGACCGTCATCTCGTGGGACCACACCAAGCTGGACGGCGCCTACTGACCTGTGTGGGCCAGCCGCCAAGATGCCGGCCTGCCGACGCCTAGCATGACCGCCATGGAAGACCTCTTCGCCCTGCAGGACGAGGATGTGCTGAGGGGCCAGTTGGAGTACCGGAGGGCAAGGCTTCCGGAAGCCGATGCCGTCCTGGCCGCAGAAACCGCCAGGGTCCAGATGTCCGCCGAGGTGGGGGACCTGCAGATCCAGCGCCTCGACCACGCCCGTCGACAGAACCGCTTCGAGGGCGAGGTGGCTGCCATCGAGATCCGACTGGGTGAGCTGGACCAGAGGCTCTACGGCAGCGCCATCACCTCCCCGAAGGAGGCGACCGCTCTGCAGAACGAGATCGGGAGCCTTCGACGGCGCCAGGACGACCTGGAGGGCCAGATCCTCGAGATCATGGAGATCCTGGAACCCACCGATGCCCGCCTGGAGGAGCTGGCCGCCGCCGCCATCGTCGCCGATGCCGATATCGCCGCCGCCAAGGTCGCCCTGGTCGAGACCGAGGCAGCCATCGACGGCGAGCTGGCTGAGTCGGCGACCCGTCGCGAGGAGGCCGTCCAGTCCCTGCCGGCTGACGTGCTCGTCCGGTACCAGCGGAGCCTTCCGTCCTTCGGCGCCAGCACCGTCGTGCGCTTCTCGGGAACGGACTGCAGCGGTTGCCCGTATTCCATGCCGTCCATGGAGGCCGATCGGGTGAGGGGACTGGACGCCGGCACGCTGGCGGAATGCAGCGAGTGCGGTCGGCTCGTGGTCCGCTGACCGGACCGAGATCGAATGCTGGTCTGGTTCGCCGTAGCGGCGATCGTGGGTGTCGCCCTGGTGTTCGACAGCCCGTCGATGGACCACCGGTTCGTGGTCCTCGGAGCCGTCCTGCCGGTGGGGGAGGGCCTGGTCGGTGGTCCCTGGATCCTGCACACCCCGATCCTCGGCGTGCTCCTCCTGGCCGGCGTGATGCTGGGTGCCCGCGGTCGACGCCTCACCCAGCGGCGCTGGTTGGGCGTGCCGATAGGGATGCTGGCGCACCTGGTCCTGGACGGCACCTGGGCTGACACCGGGCTCTTCTGGTGGCCGTTCGCCGGCACGGGCACCCTCGGCGCCGCACCGATACCTGAGTTCGGTCGGGGCTGGGGTGGCGTCATCCTCGAGTCGCTGGGCGTTGCGCTCGGACTCTGGGCGTGGCGGCGATTCGGCCTGACCGACCCCACCAGACGCACGGCGTTCCTTCGACGTGGTCGCCTTGACCGCGTGCGGTCCCGCTGATGCTCTTCGTCGTACGGCACGGACGCACGGCGGCAAACGCCTCCGGGCTGCTGCTGGGCCGCCTGGACCCGGACCTCGACGAGCTGGGTGTCCGCCAGGCCACCGCTGCGGCAGCGGCACTCGGCTCGGTGGACCGGGTGGTGTCCAGCCCGCTGTTGCGGACCCGCCACACCGCCGAGGCGTTCGGTCGGGAGGTGGAGGTGGACGACCGTTGGATCGAGATGGACTACGGCGAGTTCGACGGCCAGCCGGTGGCGGACGTACCCGCCGCAACCTGGCGGGAATGGCGTGACGACCTGGACTGGGCACCGCCGGGCGGCGAGTCGCACCGGTCCCTCGGCGTCAGGGTCCGGGCCGCCCTGGATGACCTGTTCGAGGCCTCGCGGACATCTGACATCGTGGTGGTGACCCACGTATCGCCGGTGAAGGCGGCGCTGGCATGGACCCTCGGCGTGGGCGACGAGGTGGCCTGGAGGACGTTCGTGGCCCCCGCATCCGTCATGACCGTGGGTGCCGGACCGGGCGGTCCGTCCCTGCGCGGCTTCAACGACGTGTCACACCTGGTCGGTGCCTGAGGAGCAGGTCTCTCAGGGCATCAGGGTCAGGGCATCAGGGATGCAGCGTCGAGGTCCCTGATTGCGGCCACGACCCGATCCAGCATGAGGCCCACCAACTGCACGGCCCGGTCGTTCACCAACTCGATGTTGCCTCCGGCCTGGATCGGGTAGCAGAGGCAGAACAGGACCGTCCGCCGGTAGTCCTCCAGCAACTCGTCGGCGGGGTAGTCGATGTCCGCCTCGGCCAGGGTGGACCTGTAGACGTCCAGGAGCCGCTCCTCGTGCGTACGCCGGTCCTCGATGGTGAGGCTCTGGCTGAGGAAGTAGCCGAGGTCGTAGGCGCCGACCGACCTGACACAGATCTGCCAGTCGATGGCGATCACCTCAGGGCCATCCTCGTGCCTACGGAAGAAGAGGTTGTCGAGGCGGTAGTCGCCGTGGACGAGCGTGGTGGGCTTCCCGGGGAAGTACATCATCTCCTCGACGACGTCGGGGAAGCGCTCGCCGATGGCCCTGATGTCCTCGTCGACGTGGTCTCCGAAGCCGGCCAGGAAAGGCTCCCAGGCCATGGTCACCCCCTGCTGGACGCCCTGGGGCATCGGCGGATCCCAGCCGTACGGCAGCCATGACAACTCCTTCCCGAAGGAAGGCGTCTCCCAGAATTCGGTGTGGTGGCGCGCCAGCGCACGCACCGCCGCCTCGGCCAGGTCGGGCGGGCAGCCGTCCAACTGGTCGTATGCCTCGGCATCCCCGAGGTCCTCCAGGAGGAGCACGAAGTCGTCGCTCTCGGGATCGTGTGCCGAGGCGAGGCAACGCGGTGTGGTGAGGGGACTACGGGCGGCGGCGGTGCGGTAGAAGGCGACCTCCTTGCTGTAGAACTGGAATGTGCGGGCCACGAACCTGGTCATCTCGTGGTCCACCGGTGTCTTCAGCACGACGGTCGCCGGGCCCGATCCGCCGTCGTAGGTGGGCGTCAGGCGGTGCAGCAGGCCCATGATGCCGACCCCCTGGCCGATCAGCTCGGCGTCGAAGCCCGTCACCGTGCCGTCCTGGAGTGCCCCGCTGCCCCGGAGGGCATCGGTCAGCCAGGCAGGCGTGACCTGTTCGACGGTCGTCGGTATTGCGTGTTCCGGCATCCGGATCCCCCGATCCCAGGCGGCGAATCAGGTCGACCTGCCGTGAGGGAACGGACGGTAGCAGTCGATTCCTTCGGGGTCAGGTTGTCCGGGAGGGTCTGGCCGGGGTGTCGGTGTCGGGTCTGGACGACCCCGGTGGATCAGTCGTGGTCATCCAGACCGCCCGACGAGGGCGGCTCGAAGCCATCCGGCCAGATCGTCGTGTCGTCGTGCCGGATGCCGTCCAGGATGACGCCGTCCAGTTGGACGCCGGTCAGGTCGGCTCCCACCAGGTCGGTGAGGGAGAGGTCGACCTGGATCAGCGAGGCGCCGCGGAGGATGGCGCCCGACAGGTTCGCAGCCCGGATGGTGGCGCCGTTCAGCATCGCGCTGCGGAAGTCGGCGCCTCCGGCGAAGGCCCCGGTCAGGTCGCAGTCACGCATGCAGGTTCGGGTGAGGGATGCTCCGGCGAGGATCGAGCCACCCAGCAGGGCACCGGTCAGGTCGGCGGCGATCAGCCACGCCCCACCCATATCGGTGCTGCGGAGGTCGGTGCCGGTCAGGCGGGCACTGCCCAGCCAGGCTCGGCTGAGGATGGCACCACCCATCCGTGCGTCGCTCAGGTCGGCGCTCCAGAGGTTGGCGTGGTGGAGGTCGGCGTCGGCGAACACGGTGCCCTGGCAGATGGCGTGCCTCAGGTCTGCGCCGATCAGGCGGGCATCGGACAGGTCCGATCCGCTCAGCACGGCGCCGCCCAGCCAGGAGCCACTCAGGTCCACGGACCTCAGGTCGGAATCGGTCAGGTCGGCGCCCGCCAGGTCGACGCCCGCACCGATCTCGTATCCCCGGACCTCCATGCCCGAGAGGTTAGGGCAGCGTCGGGTGGTCGACATCGGTACGGGCGAAGTCTGCATGACCCCCTCCGCCGGTGACGGGAGCACGTGGGGGAGAGGGCAGCATTCCGCGGTGATCGTCCTCCTGGGGTCCCTGGCCGCCGTCTTCTTCGGCATGGGTGACCTCCTGGGAGGCGTCGCGATCCGGCGTTCGGGGCGTCCCGGAGCGGCGATCTCCATTGCGCTGACCGCGACAGCGGTCAGCGCCGTCCTGACAGGCGTGGTCGCCCTCGTGTACCCGCCTGAGGCCGTATCGGTCGGCGACGTCGTCTGGTCCGTGTTGGCGGGACTGCTGATGGCCGCCACCCGGCCTCTCCTCTACGCCGGGATGGCGCGGGGACCGGTCGCCGTGTTCGCTCCCGGGTACGGCCTGACGATGATCGCGGTGCCGGCACTCGTCGGACCGTTCATCGGCCAGTCCCTGGGGTCGGTGGCCATCTGGGGAGTGCTCCTGGCCATTCCCGCCGTGGTGCTCCTGTCGGGCGAGGGCCGGCTACCGCGTCCGGGCGAGGTGGTGCGAAGTCGGATCCTGGGCCTGGCCGTCCTGGTCGGGGCGAGCCTGGGGAGTGCGGGCCTCTGCTTCTCACAGGTCGGGGAAGAGGCCGGTGTGCTGCCCGCATTCATGGCCCTTGCGGTAGGACTGCTGGTCCTACCGGTCGCCTCCCGGATCCAGACCGGAGCCGTGTGGCCGGACAGGCTGAACCGACGCGGGGGAACGGTGGTGGGCCTCACCAGTGCCGTGGCGTTCATGCTCAGCACGGTCGCCTACCAGATGGGCTCAGCCGCAGTGGTGTCCGCTCTCGTAGCGCTCTGCCCCGCCGTCTCGATCACCCTCTCCTGGCGGTTTCCTGGGGAGCGGGTGGCCCGCCTCCAGGTCATGGGTGGTGCCTTCGGCGCGGCGGCCGTCGTGTTCCTCGCCCTTGGAACCTGAATCGGACGCCGAAAGCGGTGGGTGGCCGTGGGTGACGGTGAGCCGACCTGTAGGCGGGGTTCTGTCCACCGGCCCCTTGCGGGAGTCCGGATGGGTGACCATCCATCTGTGCGGCCCACCTGGGAGTGTCAGCGGGCGGGCAGCCCTCTCCCTGTTCGGCCTTGCTCCGGATGGGGTTTGCCTAGCCGACCGGGTCGCCCCGGTCGCTGGTGCGCTCTTACCGCACCGTTTCACCCTCACCTGTGCCAGCTCCCCGAGGGGAACCGGCCATCGGCGGTCTGTTCTCTGTGGCACTTTCCTGCGGGTCGCCCCGACTGGCCGCTAGCCAGCATCCTGCCCTGCGGAGCCCCGACCTTCCTCAGCGTGGAAACCACGCCGCGGCCACCCGGCCGGCTCACCGTCCCTGCCAGTCTGGCAGCAGAATTTCCCTTGCGTCGCCGGAGTGTGGGTACTAGCAACGCTCCGGACATGGAAGCACTCGTCGAAACACCGATATCTGTCGTCGCCCCTTCGGCGATCTTGCCGGACGACCGGCTGTTGGAAGGCTGGTACCTGCGCGGCGCCTGTCGTGGGCTGGAATCCTCGATCTTCTATCCGGATCCCGCCCAGGCGGCCGAGGAGGCACGTGCGCTCGACGTCTGCTCCGGATGTGAGGTACGCAGCGAGTGCCTGGAGCATGCACTGGCCCGACGCGAATCGACCGGCATCTGGGGAGGAACCACCGAACGCGATCGCCGTCGGATCCTCCGCCGTCGCCGGAACGCCTGATCGGCGCTGTCCACACGATGGCCCTGGATGACTACGGCGGCTGGCCCGGCCTCCTGGAACGACTCTGCGACGGGGAGCACCTGTCGGCTGGCGAGACGGAGGCCATCCTCTCCGAGATCCTCAGCGGGGAGGCCGAGCCGTCACAGATAGCAGGCTTCCTCGTCGGGCTGAAGGTCAAGGGCGAGACCGCGGAGGAGACCACCGGCCTGGTCAATGCCATGGTCGCGGCAGCGGAGCCGCTGGACCTGCCCGAGGGCACGATCGACATCGTCGGAACAGGCGGAGGGGCGGTGCGGCGCGCTGGCGCGCTGAACGTCTCGACCATGGCCTGCTTCGTTGCGGCGGGGGCTGGAGCCACCGTCTGCAAGCACGGGAACCGAAGTGCATCGTCGACGTCCGGCGCGTTCGACCTGCTCGAGATCCTCGGAGTGGACATCGAGGTCAGCCCAGGCCGGGTGGCCGAACAGGTGGCCGAGCTCGGGATCGGCTTCGCCTTCGCCCGGACCTTCCACCCGGCAATGCGCTTCGCCGGTCCCATCCGGGCCGGTCTGGGCATTCCGACCGTGTTCAACGTCCTGGGCCCCCTCTCGCATCCGGGACAGCCGAAGCGCCAACTCATCGGGGCCACGGAGCCGGCGTTGGCTGATCGGATGATGGAGGTGTTCCGGGTGAGCGGTTCCGTCCACACCTGGCTGGTGACCGGCCACGACTCACTGGACGAGATCGCCCTGACCGGTCCCACGCGGGTGCTCGAGCTGCGGGACGGGCTGGACTCCGAATGGATCCTGGACCCCGTGGAGATCGGGTTGACGCTGGCGGATCCCTCGGAACTGGTCGGGGGTGGGCCTGAGCGAAATGCCGAGATAGCGCTGGCCATCTTCGCCGGCGAGGAGCGGGGGCCAATGCGCGACATCGTCGCCCTGAACGCCGGAGCCGGTCTGGTGGTGGCAGGCATCGCCGATGGGATCGGGGACGGGGTGGAGCGGGCGGTGGCAGCCCTGGATGACGGTTCGGCCTCAGCGGTCCTGGACTCGATCAGGGCCTGACCGGTCAGCAGTCCGGCGACGTGGCCGGGGTACCACCGTCCAGGAAGCTGGCCACGATGTGGGCCGCACAGGCATCGGACATGGACGGGACGTGGGTCCAGCCCCGATGCTCCACCAGGGTGGCGTTCCCCAGGCCGTCGGCCAGCCGTCGTGCCCAGGCCACCGGGGTGATCGGATCCAGGTGCCCGGAAAGGATCAGGACGGGCACGTCCGAGGTGACCGCCAGGTCGATGATCCGGGGCGATGCCGGCACGTCCCAGAGGGCACAAAGGGCACGCACCTCGTTCATCGCTCCGGACACGGCATCCAGGATCGGATCGCCGGTGTCGGTGGTGGCCATCGTGTTGAAGGGAACCTCATCGGCGCACTCCGAGGAGAGCTGGGCCCCCTCGGCGACCGGATCCCCGGCGGATCGGCCCGGCGACGCGATCTCGGCGAGTAGGGCCACCGCCTCGGCCAGCCGCTGGGAGGATGCCAGGGGGATTGCCCGTCGTGCCACCGCTGGACCCATCGGGCCGGCCAGGGCGTCGGTGAGCAGGCGGGCGAACCTGACGTCGTCGTAGGTGACGGCCTCACCGGACCTGGTGGTCACCGCCACGGGTCCGTCGGCCAGGTCGGCCAGCACCCCACGGAGCGGTTCCAGCAGCCCCTCCGTGCAGGCGGCCACCTCGCGACACCCGACCTCGAGGCTTTCGAGTGCGCCCAGCACCCCGGCCGGCAGGTCGTCGTAGGCAGCCACCTCGGGGGGCATGGGAGAATCCAGGACGGCGGACAGGACCGCCCCTTCGTCGATCCGGATCAGCTCCAGGGCGATCCGGGTTCCGAACGAGACGCCGTGGAGGTGCCAGGACTCCAGCCCCAGGGCCTCGCGTAGTGAGACCATGTCGAGGGCGACCTGGTGCACGGTCGTCTGGCCCCGGTCGATTCCGGAATCGTCCAGGCGTCGTCGACAGGAGCGGTAGTCGTCCAGCCCGGCCGAAGGTCCAGCATCCAGCTCGGAGCAGTCCAACGACGGCGTGGAGTCCCCTCCGCCCCGCTGGTCGACGAGGATCACGTCGTGGCCTTCCAGCACCTCTGAGCGGGGGGCCAGCCACCTGTGCCGGTCCAGGACGGCACGTCCGCCGGGCCCGCCGTGCAGGTGCAGCACCGGGCCCCCGGTCGGGTCGGCGGAGCGGATCACGACCACGGAGAGCGAGGCGTCCCCCAGCTCCAGGCGGTGGCAGGTGACGCTCAGGTCGGTGGGGACCTCTTCGCCCGGGCAGGCCGCGTCGAGGAGCACGTCGCTGGCGGCCGACACCTCCGGAATGGGGGATCCGTCGGAAGCGGGGGATCCGGCGCAAGCCATGGAGGCGACCAGGAGGACCGCAACCAGCCCGCGGATGCCGAGGTGGGTGCGCGTCGGAATCCTCACGCCGTCCACGGTAACCACGGACCCTTCCGGGGCTGGATCAGGCGTGGGGGTCCGTCAGCGGCCTGAACGTGGGGATCCTCGTCAGCGGGTCGGCGAGGGTCCCGTCGCAGTGCTCCAACCTGAGCAGGTGGGACTCGGACTCCAGCCATGCCGCCACGCAGTTCAACTCGTCGGCGATGTCGCGCGGAATCGGCTCGCCGGGGACCGGTCTCTTCCCGGAGGCCGGCGGGAACTCCAGGGTGGGGTCACCCGCGGCGTCCGCCCTCCAGGCCTGCACCAGCAGCCCATCGCAGAACTCGGCGCCGCCCCGACCCGGCGACAGGACCTGCAGGCGACCAGATTCGCGGAGCCGGCCCAGACGATGCTGGCGGCGGAGGGCCCCGGCCAGGGCGGCGGCGCGGCACCGCACCTCCTCCGCCTCCTCGAAGCGCTTCTGGTCTGCCAGTTCCCGCATGAGCACGGCAAGGGGGTCGATGAGGAGGTCCGGCCGTGAGGTGAGCCCTTCCACCGCCCGGGTGACGATCCGGGCGTACTGCTCCTCGTCCACCTCGCCGCTGCACGGGCAGGCGGCCAGGCCGAGCTGTGCCGGAACGCATGGCCCTGTTCCCGGGCTGCGTGTGGCCCGGCAGGTGCACCGCCGCAGCGGAACCACCGACTGGATGGCGTCGATGACCGTCCGGGCCGCCGAGGTGGAGGCCAGTGGACCGATGTAGAGGCCACCGTCGTCCTTCAGGGTTCGGGCGGCCGAGAGCCTGGGGAACCGTTCGCCCAGGGAGAGCTTCACGTAGGCGTAGCGCCGCCATGTGTTGCCATGACGGTTGAAGCGTGGCTCATGGCTGTGGATGAGCCGGATCTCGAGCACCGCGGCCTCCAGGGCGCTGCCACAGGCGAGGTGGTCGATCCGGGCTGTCTCCCGGAGCATCTGGCCGGTCTTGCGGCGTGTGTCCGTCGAGAAGTAGCTCCGGACTCGGGCCCGCAGGTTCGTGGCCCGGCCCACGTAGAGGACCTCTCCACGGCGACCACGGAACAGGTACACGCCCGGCGAGCGGGGGAGGGAGTCGGTCATTCGGAGCTTGTCGGCCTGGGGGTGGCCCGCCATGGTCGGAAGCGCCAGGAGGTCATCCAGTCCGGTGACGCCGAGTGACCCGGCGCGTTCGATCAGCAGGTGGAGCAGGTCGCCCGTTGCGAGCACATCGTCCAGGGCCCGGTGGGATGGCTGGTGCTCGAGGCGTAGTCGTTCGGCGAGGGTTCCGAGGCGACAGTCGGGCACCTCGTCGCGGATGAGGCGTCGGGCCAGCCCGCAGGTGTCGATCGACCGGTTCGAGAGTCGGGGGCGGTCGGTCTCCGCCAGGGCGGCGTTCAGGAAGGAAAGGTCGAAACGGACGTTGTGGCCGACCACGACGGCGTCCCCCAGGAACTCCAGGAAGGAGGGGAGCACCTCGGCGATGCGGGGAGCGTCGATCAGCATGGCCGATGTGATGCCGGTCAGGACCGTGATGGAGGGAGGTATCGCAGACCCCGGATCGATCAGCGACTGGAAGGTGCCGAGGCGCTCGCCACCACGGAACCTGACGGCACCGATTTCCGTGATGGCGCACTCCGACGCCGACAGCCCGGTCGTCTCCAGGTCCACGACGCAGAAGGTCACGTCGGCCAGTGGGGTCCCGAGGTCCTCGAGGCTGCGCTGGATCGCATCCGTCGTGAGGGTCGCCACAGTGCCAGTAAAGCGAACAGATGTTCGGTCGTCAAGTGGTCCTGACGCCTCCCGCCGTCCTGACTGTCACACCCCCCGTGGAAGATGGTGGACATGCGAGACGAACCACTTCTCATCGACTGCGGTACCTGTACCGAACGCCATACGGACACCTGCGAGGACTGTGTGGTGACCTTCATCTGCGGGCGTACGCCCGGCGACGCCGTCGTGGTCCACCTGGCCGACTTCAGGGCCATGAGGATGCTGGGCGAGGCCGGGCTGGTCCCGCCGCTGCGCCACTCGGAGGGATCCGCGCCGGGCGGCTGATCGACCGCCCCGGCTCCGGCCGTGGGACCATGGGCCCATGGAGGAGACCGGCGATCGGCTGAAGGCGGAGGTCCTGGCCCTCGGGCGGTCGGTGGGCCTGGATGCCGTAGGGGTGACCGGAGCCGATCCGTTTCCGGAGGTGCGCGCCGAGTTGGAGCGACGACGGGCGGAGGGCCTCCACGGAGGGATGCAGTTCACCTTCCGGAACCCCGCCCGGTCGACCGACCCGGGGCGGATCCTGGAGGGCGCCAGGTCCCTGGTGGTGGGAGCGCTTCGCACCCCGGCTCCACGCCTCGCCGAGGTGGGAGCCGGCCGCCTGCGAATAGCGGCCTACGCGAGGCACGACCACTACGCCACCCTCCGGGGCCACCTCGAACGGCTGGCGGATCGGATCAGGTCCGATGGCTGGACGGCTCGTGTCGTGGCCGACGACAACGCCCTCGTGGACAGGGCGGCTGCGGTGCGCGCCGGGATCGGCTGGTACGGAAAGAACGCCAACGTCCTCCTGCCCGGGAGGGGCAGCTGGTTCGTCCTCGGGGCCGTTGTCACCGATGCCCTCCTGCCGCCTTCGGAACAGGTGGAGGAGGGCTGCGGTACCTGCAGGCGCTGCCTGGACGGCTGCCCGACCGGGGCCATCATCCAGCCGGGCGTGGTTGACGCAAGGCGCTGCCTCGCATGGCTGGTCCAGGCACCGGGGTCGATTCCGCGTGAGTTCCGGCGGGCCCTGGGTGGACGGCTCTACGGCTGCGACGACTGCCAGGAGGTGTGCCCGGTGGGCCGCTCCGAGGTGATCGCCGATGGCACCGAGGACCCGGCTGCCGACGTCGAGGCGATCGACGTGCTGGAGGCCGATGACGCCGAGCTGCTGGAGCGGTTCGGGCGCTGGTACATAGCGGAGCGCGACCCGCGCTACCTCCGACGCAATGCCCTGGTCGCCCTCGGCAACACTGCCGACGGCAGCGACCCGGCGGTGGTGCGGCTGCTCGAGGCGTTCCTGGCCGACCCGGATCCCGTCCTGCGGTCCCACGCCACATGGGCTGCGGCCGAGCTGGGTCGCCGCGACCTCCTGGGTGGTCTGGACGACGATGAGGACCCACTGGTCGCCGAGGAGATGGCCCTGATACGGGGCAGGGTGGGGACGTGAGGCGACACCTGCTGGTGACCAACGACTTCCCACCGAAGGTCGGCGGCATCCAGTCCTACCTCTGGGAACTCTGGAGGCGGCTTCCGTCCGACGACGTCGCCGTCCACACCACGCCGTACGCCGGGGCGGACGCATTCGACGCCGACCAGGCCTTCGCCGTGAGCCGTTCCCGGGAGCCCGTGCTGCTCCCCACCCGGAGCCTCCTGCGCCGGGTCGAACGCCTGGCCGATGGGATGGATGCCGAGCTGGTCATCTGGGATCCGGCCCTTCCGGTGGGCCATGTCGCTCCCCGGTCGGATCGCCCCTACGCCGTGGTCCTGCACGGGGCCGAGGTGACGGTTCCGGGTCGGCTGCCCGTGGGCCGCTCCCTGCTCGCCAGGGTCCTGCGATCGGCATCGCTGGTGATCTGTGCGGGTGGCTACCCGGCCCGTGAGGCGACACGGGCAGCAGGGACCGAGCTGCCCACCGTGGTGGTGCCGCCCGGCGTGGACACCGATCGGTTCCGACCCCTCGACGCCGGCGAGCGGGCCTCGGTGCGGACCGACCTGGACCTGCCCGTGGATGCCCCGTTGGTTGTCGCCGTGAGTCGCCTCGTGCCGCGAAAGGGCATGGACACCCTCATCCGGGCCGCCGTGCGGCTCCGGTCCTCGCAGCCCGACCTTGTGGTGGCGATAGCCGGGTCGGGACGCGATCGCCGCCGACTCGAGGGCCTGGTGGAATCCACCGGTGCGCCCGTTCGCCTGCTGGGTCGCGTGCCGGACGAGTTGCTTCCCGGCCTCTACGGGGCAGGCGACGTCTTCGCCATGCCGTGCCGGTCCCGCTGGGGCGGTCTGGAGCAGGAGGGGTTCGGCATCGTGTTCGTGGAGGCGGCCGCCTCCGGCGTCGCCCAGGTGGCCGGTGAGAGTGGCGGAGCGGCCGAAGCCGTGGAGCATGGTCGGACCGGCCTGGTGGTTGGACCGGGCAGGGCGGTCGAGGGCGTGGCAGATGCCCTGGCCGACCTCCTGGACGACGACGACCGCCGCCTGGAGATGGGCCGTCGGGCCAGGGAGCGGGCCGTGGCCGAGTTCTCCTACGAGGTGCTGGCCGACCGGCTGCGTACCGGCATCGATGCGGCGACGCTGCGGGACTGAGCGGGAACCGGAATCCACCTCCCGGCCTGACGACGGGCGGGGGACCACCCACCACCAGGTACCGCACGACCGGTAGTGTCGGCCTTCCGGAGGTAGCCATGACCGATCACGCCAGCCAGCGCATCATCGTGCGGGCTACACCGCAGCGCTGCTACGAGACCGTCCTCGACGTCGAGCGGTTGCCCGAGTGGGCGCCCGACATCAAGGAGACCGAGGTCCTCGTGCGCGACGACATGGGTCGACCCGGCGACGTCGCATTCCGTGCGGCTGCAATGGGCCGGAGCACCAACTACACGCTCAGGTACAACTACGGCTCCAACCCGCTCCGCATCTCATGGCGACTCGTGGATGGCGACCTCCTGAGGAGGATGAGCGGGGCGTACGAGTTCCTGGAGGTGGAGGGGGACGCCGACGCTGCCCTCGTGGTCTACGACCTGGAGGTGGACCTTCTGATCGGGCTTCCGGGGTTCGTGAAACGCCGCCTGGAGGCCAAGGTCGTCCACGCCGCCATAGATGACCTGAAGGCCCGGATCGAGGTAGGCGCACCCACCAACTGATCGGGTCGGTCCAGCGACCCGACTTCGGCTGCGCAGGGTCACGGCTACGCTCCAGCGATGGAATTCCGGCGCATCAACTCGCTTCCTCCCTACATCTTCACGATCATCGACACGCTCAAGATCGAGGCGCGCCGGGCCGGCGAGGACGTCATCGACCTGGGGTTCGGCAACCCGGACCTGTCGTCGCCAGACGTGGCGGTGGACAAGCTCTGTGAGGCCGCCCGCAACCCCCGGAACCACCGCTACTCGTCGAGTCGAGGGCTCCCGAAGCTGCGCCAGGCGGTCGCCGACCTCTACCTGCGCCGTTTCGGCGTGGTGCTGGACCCGGAGACCCAGGTACTCAACACGATCGGCGCCAAGGAGGGCTTCGCTCACCTCATGTGGGTCCTCCTGCAGCCTGGAGACGCTGCCCTGGTCCCATCCCCCTCGTATCCGATCCACCGGTACTCGCCCCTCTTCGCCGGGGCGGAGGTCCGCGAGATGCCGTTCACCACCGACGGCGACTTCGTCGCCATGCTGAAGGAGGGATGGGAGTACTCGTGGCCACGGCCACGGGTGATCGTCCTCTCGTTCCCGCACAATCCCACCACTGCCTGCGTGGACCTGGCATTCATGGAGGAGGTCGTGGCCTTCGCCCGCGAGCGCGACGTGGTCCTGGTCCACGACTTCGCCTACGCCGACCTCGGGTTCGATGGCTACAGGCCACCGTCGATCCTCCAGGTGCCGGGCGCCGACGAGGTGGCGGTGGAGCTCTACTCGATGACCAAGAGCTACTCGATGGCAGGTTGGCGGGTGGCCTTCATGGTGGGCAACGCCAAGGTGGTGGCGGCCCTCACCAAGCTCAAGTCGTACCTCGACTACGGCTCGTTCCAGCCGATCCAGATTGCCGCCACGGTGACCCTGAACGAAGCCCCCGACTATCCGACCGAGGTGTGCGGCGTCTACCAGGCACGCCGAGACGCCCTCTGCGAGGGCCTGAACAGGATCGGGTGGAGCATCCAGCCGCCGAAGGGGACGATGTTCGCCTGGGCACCCATTCCCGAGCAGTACCTCGAGATGGGATCCGTGGAGTTCGCCTCCCACCTGGTCCGGAAGGCGAACGTGGCGGTGTCTCCCGGCATGGGGTTCGGTCCGGGCGGCGAGGGCTACGTGCGCTTCGCCCTGATCGAGAACGAACAGCGGATCGGGCAGGCGGTCAGGAACCTGAAGGGCGCCCTGGATCGTCTGGATCCGTGAGCCCGTCGGCCAGGAACCCGACGTAGTTCCCGCAGGTGACCGGTGCCCCCTCCTCGGGCGGGTCGCCGTCGCTGACCGGAACGTTTATGGCCTCCAGGCCGTCGGCGCTGTCCAGGAGGATGGCGACCCTGTCGATCTCGGCACCGGCGACGAGGTTCACGGCGGTGCAGACCAGCATCGCGAATGCCAGCCGGTTGCCGGCGCTGTCGTCCTGTGGGAAGCCATCCAGGGAGTCCAGGTGGATCTCCAGCAGCCCCTCCACGAGGACCGTGCCGATCACGGCGGAGCCCTCTGCGAACGGGGATATGAACTCGGATTCATGTTCGGCGACGGTGGGACCTGCGAGGACCTTGTCCAGGATCACGTTGATGGAGCCGTCGCCGGCGATCTCACGGTCGACCACCTCCAGGAGCATCCGGTCATCGTCGGTGAGGCGTGCCATGTAGATCTGGACCGACTCGGTCGCCGCCGGGGCCTCGGTGGTGGTGGATGCCGGGGGCAGGAGGGCGTCCGGGAGCTCTGCGACGAGGTCTCTCGCCTGCTCGTCGATGGGTATGGAGCAGCCGGCGAAGAGGCCGAGCGCCAGGAGTGCGGCGAAGAGGTGGCGGAGGCCCATCAGGCGTCCTCTTCGGGAAGGGGCAGTTCCAGCACGAAGCGGGCCCCCGGTCGGCCGTCCGGACGGTCCTCCACCCACACCCTGCCGTCGTGCAGGCGTAGGTCCTCCACGACGAGGCTGAGGCCGAGGCCGGTACCCCCGTCATCGGTTCGACGCCCTCCGGCCGAACCGCGGAAGAATCGCTCGAAGACCGCCGAGCGCTCCCCGGCCGGAATTCCGGCGCCACCATCCTCCACGATGATGCGGAGCGTGTCGTCCATCTCGAGGGTGATGCCCGTGGCGCCGCCTCCGTAGCGTTCGGCATTGTCCAGCAGGTTGGACATGATCCTGGCGAGGCGGCGCTTGTCGGCCTGGACAACCACCGCATGGGCACCGTCGGGCATCAGGAGCGCGACGGCTCCGGCGCCTTCGGCCGTGATCTCCAGGAACCTGGCGATGTCCACCTCCGTCAGGTCCAGGGCGGCCACACCGGCATCGAAGCCTGAAATCTCCAGCAGGTCGTTCACCAGTCGGTTGAAACGGTCCAGATCGGCGACAAGCAGGTCCAGGGCGATCATCGACCGCGGCGAGAGTTCCTCCCTTCGGGACTCCAGCACCCCCACCCCGGCCATGAGGGTCGTGAGCGGGCTGCGGAGTTCGTGGCTGACGTCGGAGGCGAACCTCGCATCGCGTTGGATCCTCGACTCCAGCGCATGTGCCATCTCGTTGAACGAGTCGGAGAGTCGATCCAGGTCCGGGTCGGCCTGGGCCCCCAGCCGGGTGTCGAGTCGCCCGCCGGCGATGGCCTCGGCGGCCTCGCGGACACGACGCAGGGGTCGCAGCATCCGATTGGCGGCCCACGAGCCGAGAAGCGCAGCCAGCGTCACGGCGATGGCGCCGGCACCCAGCAGGATGAACCTGAGGTCGTCAAGCGTCTGCTGGACCTCGGAGAGGTCGCTGATGGCGTAGTAGTCGGCGTCGAATGCCGTGAGCGGAATACCGACCACGAAACGCGGCTCCCCACGCACCATTGCCAGCATCTGGCCCGGCCTCCGGTCACCCAGGCGTGTCACCAGCGGCGTGGGCAGGTCGGCGCGGTCCAACTCGGGGGCGACGAGCCAGTCGTCTCCCATCCTGATGATCCGTTGGCTTCCTCCGATCCTCGTGAGGGAGTCGACGATGGTGGGCAGGTCCTCGATGGAGGACTCCGGAGTGAGCTGGTTGGACAGTCGGGTTGCGTTGCTCACGGCCATGGCGGCAGCGGCGCTGCCGCGGGTCTCGAGCAACTGCTGTCGGGTGAGCACCAGGGTCGCTGCGCCCAGCAGGATGGACACCAGCAGTCCACCGATGGCGAACAGGACCGAGATCTGTGCTCCCAGCCCCAGACGGCTGACGTCGTCGGTCTTGGAAACGTCCGGCACGGATCAGGTCTCACTGATGGTGCCGGTTACGACCTTGTGGTTCGTAGCGAGCTTCATCGGGATGGATTGGTGATGCAAGTTACGAACGCTACCGCCGCAGGGGTTACTGATCCCGACGCATCCGAAGCGTCGAGGAAGGGTGATTCAAATGAGTGGCAAGACACAGGGCCGACTTGTGGCCGCCATGCGGGCCGACCCGGCGGTCCACGAGGTACTGGCCGAGGCCGAGCGATCGGTGCTCGACGGAGAAACCACCCCGGCCGCGGCGGCTGAACATCTTGTCCAGATTCACCTCGATCGGGACGCCTGATCTAGGGTCCACATCCGGGACCGATTGGAGGCCGACATGGATCGACGGACCTTCTTGCGACAGGGCCTGGTGGCCACGGCTGGTGCTGGCATGCTCACAACTGCGGGCATGGCCACCGCCCGGGCCGCCGAACCCGGCTCCGGGCCCTACGGATCTATCGAAGGGATCGACCCAGACGCCAACGGCCTAATCCTGCCCGAGGGTTTCACCTCCCGGGTGGTCGCCGTCTCTGGTGATCCGGTAGCCGGTACTGACCACCTCTGGCATCTGTTTCCGGACGGCGCGGCGACCTTCCCCGATGGCGACGCCGGCTGGTATTACGCGTGCAACAGCGAGGTGTTCAACTTCATGACCGGGTTCGAGAACCACGGCGGGGCGTCGTCAATCCACTTCGACGCCGACGGCCAGATCCTTGACGCCTTCCCGATCCTGTCCGGCAGCCACTCCAACTGTTCCGGCGGGCCTACGCCGTGGGGAACGTGGCTTTCTTGCGAGGAGGGGTTCTTTCCGCCCGCCTGGGGCAGGGTGTGGGAGTGCGATCCAACCGGGAAGGGCGAGGCAATCGCCCGCGACGCCATGGGGTTCTTTGCCCACGAGGCGGTGGCCGTCGACCCCGAGGAGGGGATGCTCTACCTGACCGAGGACAGCAAGGGCGGAGTGCTGTACCGGTTCACCCCCGACGCCTACCCCGACCTGTCTAGTGGACGGCTGGAGGCCATGATCGTCGTCGAAGACTCCGTTACCTGGGGGGAGGTGGCCGATCCCACAGGCGCCTCCGTTCCGACCCAGGAACAGGTGCCCGGGGCATACGTGACACCCGGCGCGGAGGGAATCTGGTACCACGACGGCTGGATTTGGTTCACTACCAAAACCGACAACCGGGTCCATGCTGTCGACCTTCGCAACCAGCAATACGAGTTGGTATGGGACGGCAGTGGGGACCGGCAGCCTCTCACCGGGGTGGACAACATCACCGTAGAAGAGGGCTCCGGCGATCTGTTCGTCGCCGAGGACGGTGGCAACATGGAACTGGTGGTCATCAGCACGGAGGGCGAGGTGGCACCGTTTTGTCGGATCGCCGACCCGACCCACGAGGGTTCGGAGGTGACCGGGCCGTGCTTCAACCCGACGAGGGACCGCCTCTACTTCAGTTCGCAGCGCGGTCCCACAACCCGACCGACCAACGAGATGGTGGCCGGTGTCGACCTCGGCAATTTCGGCGGGGTGACCTACGAGGTGACGGGGCCCTTCCGGGGCAGGATCGAGCTGCCCGCTCCATC
>Ga0208748_1000059_pt1 | contig 49397 bp, 41 predicted proteins | sample Knorr_S7_td_Bott_FD_185599 | JGI IMG/M metagenome (GOLD analysis project Ga0208748, IMG submission 185599) | Marine microbial communities from Southern Atlantic Ocean transect - Knorr_S7_td_Bottom_ad_4513_LV_A (SPAdes) (version 2) | ecosystem: Environmental > Aquatic > Marine > Oceanic | place... | reverse complement strand
CAAATCCACGCCGGTTCAGGCTGGTTTATTCTCATTTTTCGATCTACTCTCGCCACTACATTAAAGAGGCCAGCTAGCGATTGGGGGCCGATTATAGCAGGATAGTCAGGCGCATTATAATTACCGCCAGAGTCCGTAATCACTGCGCTGAAACGGGACAAGTAGGACAAAAATGCCGTAAACTGGCCCGAAGCTTCCCTCGCTCTGAGATCAACACCCATCACGAGCGATCCCGATTAATCAGGCAGGCAGAGAAACGTTCAATCCCGATGGCCACCAGAGTGCTAAGAATCGCAACCCGAAAGAGTCCCCTGGCACTGTGGCAGGCCAATTATGTCAAGCAAGCCCTCGAGCGGGACCATGACGAGCTGGAAGTAGAACTGGTAAGTATGACGACCCGGGGCGACAGGATTCTCGACACACCACTGGCTAAAGTGGGTGGCAAGGGATTGTTCGTTAAAGAGTTAGAAACCGCGCTGCTCGAAGGCCGTGCCGACATCGCTGTACACTCCATGAAAGATGTACCCATGGATTTTCCTCCCGGTCTCGGTCTCGCCATCATTTGTGAGCGAGACGATCCCGCGGATGCCTTCGTATCCAATAACTATGCCGACCTCGCCTCGCTCCCGCAAAAGGCCAGAGTAGGCACGTCCAGTTTTCGGCGACAGTGTCAGTTAAGAGAGTTACGTCCCGATCTTGAGATCGTGGACCTGCGCGGTAATGTAGGAACCCGACTGGGCAAGCTCGATGAAGGTCAGTTTGACGCTATTATTCTGGCGGCGGCAGGACTGCGTCGTCTGCAATTAGAAATGCGCATTCGACAACGTCTGGCGTTCGAAGACTGTCTTCCAGCTGGCGGTCAGGGTGCCGTAGGCATCGAGTGCCGTACCGAAGACCTGGATACCTTGAAGCTGATTGATAACTTGCATCACCATCCTACCGCAGCCCGGGTATTGGCTGAACGGGCAGTCAATGCTTGCCTGCAGGGCGGCTGCGAAGTACCAATCGCCGCCTTCGCAGAACTGGAAGGTGCAGAAGAAGAAATTCTCCATCTTCGCGCCCTGGTGGGTAACCTCGCAGGCACACAAATCATTCGCAGCGAAATCAGAGGTGATCGTCACCAGGCCGAGCAACTGGGCATCAGCGTTGCCAATGATTTACTTTCTCAGGGTGCTGCAGAAATTCTTGCCGCGCTTTCTACTTGACCATTGACTAATGGCCACTACTTCCCTGACCACTCTAAACGTCCTTATCACTCGGCCCATTGAGCAACAACAGATTCTCAAGGACGCCATTAGCAGCCGTGGCGGTGGGGTAACACAGATGCCGCTGATCGAAATCAAGCCCTTGCAGAGAACGGCTTCCAAGCCGGCGCTAGAGAGCAAGATCCAGCACCTGGATAGCTATCACATTTTGATTTTTGTCAGCAGTAACGCCGTGCAATATGCGGCGACATGGATTAATGACTATTGGCCCCGCTTCCCTGCCGGCGTCGCCGTGATTGCGATAGGGCCGACGACGGCCCAGGCCCTATCTGCCCGATTCGGCTGTGAGGTGGTTCATTCTCCAGCCGGCATGACCTCCGAAGATTTGCTGGAACTGCCCGAGTTGAAACGGGTGAAGGGAAAGCGCATCGGTATTTTTCGCGGCCAGGGGGGGCGTGATTTGCTTGCCGACACCCTACGCTCTAGGGGTGGGGAGATCGACTACCTGGAAGTCTATCGGCGTCTGTCGGTTCACTACGATGCCAAGGAGTTTTGCGCGAGCCTACGAACCGAAGCCGTTAACGTGCTCACGATTACCAGTGCAGAATCACTGTTTAAACTGGACTCGCTAGTCCGCGATAACAAAGAGGAATGGGGTCTGATACCATTGCTGGTGCCCTCGGCTCGGCTTGCGCAACAGGCAGAGCAATCTGGATTTGGCCATGTCATTAACACCGAAGGCGCCGACACCATGTCATTCGTTGCAGCGCTGGAGTTATTAGCCGACAAGATCAGATAAGCGAGAACCTCATTTATGAGTACATCTCGGGGCGACTCACGATGTGCAATAATTTGAGGCCCTCACGTCAATCAAGCAGAAGGCAAGGCAGTGTCAGAATCCTCGGAAACGCCGAAAATACTCGAGCAAATGTCGAAAAGTAATTCGGCCAAGGCTCGTGGTCGCAGCAGTCGACAGCAACAAAACGCCAGGCGCCGGATTGCGGTAATCGTCGCGCTGTTTCTTCCGGTATTGGCGGGAGTTTTGTTTCTGGCTTATCAGCAGCGCTTGTCCCAGGTCGGCTTGAGCGCACTGCGGCAAGAAAATCAGCAGCTTAATCTCACATTGTCTTCACAGACTACGCAGTTGCAACAACTGCAGCGTGACCTGGCGGAAGCTCCACAGGCAGTACCCGTCGACGAGTCATCGCTGCGGCAGCTGGAATCAAATTTCGATGCCGAGATAGGCCGACTACGACAACAACTGGCGGCAGTTCAGAGCCAACAGCTAAGTACGGCGGCCGAACCCAGCCTGGACTGGAAGCTGCAGGAAGCCGAATACCTATTGGGCCTAGCGAGTCAGAAACTGCTGTTGGAGGCCGATACCAGGTCTGCGATTGCATTGCTGGAAGATGCAGATGCGGGACTGCTTGCATCCGGTAATAACAGAGTGTACGCCACACGCGAGGCGATCTCTGCCGAATTATTGCAACTTCGAAATGTCGAAGCCATCGATCGGCAGGGCTTGTACCTACATATCGGCATCCTCGCCACCCAGTTGGCCAATGTGGAGATGCTGAGTTCCATGCGGCAGAATTTTGAAAATCGTCGCGCCCGGGAGGCGCAATCGGTGGAAGTAGGAACCAGTAGCGGCTCCGATTCCGCAGCCACGGGATGGCTGGATGCCAGTCTCGATTTTCTCGGCTCCGTGTTTGTCTGGCGCAAGCGGCAAGAATCGTCAGTGGCGATGTTGGCGCCAGGGTCTGAAAGTGTCATAAGGCAAAATTTGCAACTCATGCTGGAGCAAGCCCAGCTCGCCTTATTGATGCGAGACAATGAGGTCTATCAGCGCAGCCTGGGGAAATGCCTGGAATGGATTCGCCTTCATGTCGCTACCGATACACCAGCGGCACAACTTGTGGTAGATGGATTGCTCGAGCTGAGAGCAATGGATATCGACCCGCTGCTACCATCGCTTGGTCAATCCCTCGATTCGATCAGGCAAGTCATCGCCAGTGGGCGACCAGCAGGCCTATGATCAAGTTGTTTATATACAGTTTGCTGGCGATCACGGTGGGCTTGGTGCTGTCGCTGTATTCGGGTTTCCCCGGCGATCCGGGTTATCTGCTGATTGCCTTCGGCGACTATACTTTTGAAACCAGTCTGTTTGCCCTGCTGGCTACTGCGGCGTTGCTGTACGTGCTGCTGCGGGCAATCTTGCTGGTTTTCCACTGGATAAATCCCTGGCATCTGATTCGTTATGGCCGTAACTACTCCAGGCAACGCAAGGCCAGGGCACGCAGTAAGAGCACAGAAGGCCTACTGTATTTCATCCGTGGCAATTGGCAGTCGAGTTACAGTTTGCTCAGCAAGAGTACGAATGATGCCGACGCGACCGTAGTCAATTATCTCATAGCCGCCTACGCTGCTTACGAGATGGGCGACAGAGAGTCGTGGATGCAGTGGCTGCAAAAAGCAGAAGAGGACTATCCTTCCGCCCGTTCGACGGTAAACTCACTTAAGGCGCAATTGCTATTCAAGTCGGATCAGCTGGAGCAATGTCTTGCCGTGCTGGAACAACTGAAGAAGAGCTCGCTTAACGATGCGACCTTGCTGCAGCTTTTGAAAAAAGTGTATGTGAAGTTGGAAGACTGGGAAAAGCTCGGCGCCCTGCTGCCAACGCTGGAAAAGTTGAAAATTATTGATAAGGCTGAAGTAGAACAAATTCAGAAAAGGGTTTTTGTTGAAGAGTTATATGCTTCGCCTGCTGACGATAGTCCTGAAGGATCGAGAGTAGATACGGTTGCCCGGCTATTCAAATTGTGGAAGAAAGCGCCGTCTCGCTACAGATCAGATGAGAAGGTGGTAAAACACTACACCGAGCTTTTAATTAAGTTCGGAGAAAAAGAAGAGGCGTCAAAGGTCATGGAAGCCGCTCTGTCTCGTAACTGGAATGACGCGGTGGTACTGCGTTATGGCGAGCAGGACCTGGGTACGAACCCGCAGCAGTTAATCCATGCCGAAGGCTGGCTCAAGGCTCGGCCTGCCAATGCTGCACTATTTCTCAGTCTCGGTCGGATCTGCATGCGTAATCAGTTGTGGGGGAAAGCGAAGGACTATTATCGTGCCAGTATCAAAATGTCGCCTAGCGCCGAGGCCTATGGCGAACTGGGCCGCCTGTTAAAACATCTGGGTGAAGTTGAAGCTGGTGAGGAGTCCCTGAAAAACTATAGTGATCTAATCGGCGTAGATTTACCGGAGCTGCCGCTGCCTTCCCCGACCAAGGTGACTCATTGAGCTGGCGATCCTGGTCCGCTTTTTAGGGCACCGCTGAGATATTACTGCATTGTTCAGAGCTGCCTTAAGTGTCGCGGTTATGAGTCCTTGTCGATTCCTAGTTCCTGCCACAGACCGTCGATGCGTTTCTTTACCTCATCGCTCATGGCGATAGTTGTCCCCCATTTTCTCTGAGTCTCGCCTGGCAATTTGTTGGTAGCGTCCATGCCCATCTTCGAGCCGAGGCCGGAAACCGGTGAGGCAAAATCAAGATAGTCGATGGGCGTGTTTTCGATGAGTACCGTATCTCTTGCCGGGTCCATGCGCGTCGTAATCGCCCATATCACGTCCTCCCACTTTCTGATATCCACGTCATCATCCACTACCACCACAAATTTTGTGTACATAAACTGGCGCAGGTAAGACCACACACCCATCATCACGCGCTTGGCGTGACCTGGATATTGTTTCTTCATGCTGACGATTGCCATGCGATAGGAACAACCCTCCGGCGGCAAATAGAAATCGGTAATTTCCGGGAATTGCTTTTGTAGAATCGGTACGAATACTTCGTTGAGAGCGACCCCCAGCATCGCAGGCTCATCCGGCGGTCTGCCGGTGTAAGTGCTGTGATAGATAGGATCTTTCCTGTGAGTTATTCGTTTCACCGTGAACACCGGAAATTTTTCGACCTCGTTGTAGTAACCGGTGTGATCGCCATAGGGTCCCTCGTCAGCGATCTCGTCTGCCTCAATCACTCCTTCCAGAACGATCTCCGCGCTGGCAGGAACCTGCAAATCATTGCTCAGAGATTTAACCACTTCAGTCTTACTGCCGCGCAATAAACCTGCGAACGCATATTCAGACAAGGTGTCGGGTACTGGCGTCACCGTCGCCAGGATGGTTGCCGGATCGGCACCAATCGCAATCGAAACTGGGAAACCCTCACCGGGATGTCTTTGCTGCCACTCCTTGAAATCGAGGGCGCCACCACGATGGGAGAGCCAGCGCATGATCAATTTGTTCGGAGATAACAGTTGCATGCGGTAAATGCCAAGATTCTGTCTTTCTTTCTCCGGTCCCCGGGTAATGACCAGGGGCCAGCTCACCAGCGGTGCCACATCACCTGGCCAACAGGTCTGAATCGGGAAAATCCCCAGATCCACATCGGCTTCGTCTATTATCACTTCCTGACAGGGCGCGGATTTTTTTACACTTGGAGCAAGGTTGAGGACACTCTTGTAGCTCGGCAGACTCTGCCACAGGTCCTTCCAGCCACTGGGGGGTGTGGGTTCTTTTAGAAATGCCAGCAACTTGCCAACATCCCTCAGGCCGGAAATATCTTCCTGTCCCATTGCCAGCGCAATGCGCCGGGTATTGCCAAATAAATTGGCCAATAGCGGCATGGATGAACCTTTCAACCTTTCAAACAACAGGGCGGGACCGCCAGCGCGGAGGGTGCGGTCGCTGATTTCGGTTACTTCAAGGTAGGGGTCGACTTCGGTTTGAATACGCTTTAACTCACCCTCATCCTCGAGTAGTTCGATGAAATCTCGCAAATCCCTGAATGACATAAATTTAATTCTTGCTTGGCGGAGACTGAGGAGAGCAGTGTTGCGGTTCTAAATCTATTTACGCTTCATGGAATTAAAAAATTCTTCGTTAGTCTTGGTGTCCTTAAGCCGGTCCAGAATAAATTCTGTAGCTTGCACATCTTCCATGGAGCTAAGCAACTTGCGTAGAATCCACATGCGTTGTAATTCTTCTTCTGTGGTCAGCCGTTCTTCTTTTCGAGTGCCGGAGCGACGCACGTTAATAGCGGGGTAGATTCGTTTCTCTGCGGCCTTACGATCCAGATGCAATTCCATGTTACCCGTGCCTTTGAATTCTTCATAGATCACTTCGTCCATCTTGGAACCGGTTTCGATCAGGGCGGTGGCTATGATTGTCAGGCTACCGCCTTCTTCAAGATTACGAGCCGCACCAAAAAACCGTTTTGGTCTCTCCAGTGCATGTGCATCGACACCACCGGTCAATACTTTGCCGGATGATGGCACAATCGTATTATAGGCTCGTGCCAGTCGGGTAATGGAATCCAGCAGGATAACTACGTCTTCCTTGTGCTCAACCAGGCGTTTGGCTTTCTCGATCACCATCTCGGCAACCTGGACATGACGTGACGGGGGTTCATCGAAGGTACTGGCAACCACTTCGCCTCTGACCGAGCGCTGCATTTCTGTTACTTCTTCCGGGCGTTCATCGATCAGCAGGACGATGAGTCGACACTCGGGATTATTGCGGGTAATTGACTGCGCCATGTTTTGCAGAATCAGAGTCTTGCCCGCTTTCGGTGGTGATACGATTAAACCACGCTGACCTTTACCGATTGGTGCTATCAGGTCAATGACCCGAGCGCTAAGATCTTCGGTGCTGCCATTGCCAATTTCCAAGAGCATGCGTTCATCGGGGAATAGGGGGGTAAGGTTTTCGAAGAGAATTTTGTGTCTGGAGCCATCGGGCTTGTCAAAATTGACTTCGCTTATTTTGAGCAGGGCAAAATAGCGTTCGCCGTCCTTCGGTGGCCGTATCTTTCCAGCTACGGTATCGCCGGTACGCAAGTTGAAGCGGCGTATCTGGCTTGGTGACACGTAAATGTCGTCGGGGCCGGCCAGATAGGAGGAATCCGCAGATCTTAAAAATCCAAAGCCGTCCTGCAAAATTTCCAGCACACCATCGCCATAAATATCTTCACCGTTCTTGGCATGTTTCTTCAGGATAACGAAAATAATATCCTGTTTGCGTGTTCGTGAAACGTTTTCCAATCCCATGTCATGTGCTGTGGTGACAAGTTCGGCGATTGGTTTTTGCTTGAGTTCGGTCAAATTCATGATGAATAATCTTCTTGAGGAGTTTTCGGGTTAATTGCGCTGGATTGTGATCAGGCCGCCGAAATAGAGCGGGCATCCACGTTCGAGCATCATAGGAATCTAAGGATTAAATTTAGAGAATTGGTTTTTGGGTTAAAGGGATTTTAGGTTTTATGTTTAAGGCGTTGTACTAAAAATCTGAAACCTCACGTGTCACGAAAAATTTCAGAGACTTACAAGTATCCAGAAAAGAGTTCAGAAAAATCGATTTGAATTTTTGGCTTTTGGTTAAATCAGAGAATTCCACGTATCGTGGCATCTCGTAGATAGGTGAGATGCCACATTAAACGCAATTTAAATCACGCTGTCAATAAAAGCGGACAACTGAGATTTCGAAAGTGCACCAACTTTGGTGCCGGCGACGTCACCGTTGTTAAAAATAATTAGAGTCGGAATGCCCCGAACGCCATATTTTGGTGCAGTCTCGGCGTTTGCATCCACATCCATTTTGCAGATTTTCATCTTACCGTCGTACTCTTGAGCCAGCTCTTCCAGCACGGGGGCAATCATCTTGCAGGGCCCGCACCATTCCGCCCAGAAGTCCACTAAGACGGGGCCTTCTGCCTTTAATACATCTTGTTCGAAACTATTATCCGAGATGTGAACGATGTTTTCGCTCATAGGTATTTTCCTTTGTTGGGGACTATCGGGGTATGTAACGGAGAAACTTCCAGCGGCTCGCAAAGAGTTCGATTACACGATTTCGACCTTGGCTAGTTTTTGTACCTGTCTATTTTGCACTTGCCTGTTTTGTACTTTCCTATGATAAGGCCAAATTCCCAGGTTTCAAGTGTCAATCTGTCGCTTATCGACGCTAGTCTGGTACTAAAGACCCCGGATAAGGACTTATTGTTGCATTAAAATACCTGCTTTCTTCGCAAAATAGCTGAGAATTGCATCGGCACCGGCGCGTTTGATGGCGATCAGGGATTCCATCGCAACGGCATCTTCGTCCAGCCAGCCATTCTGCGCCGCCGCCATATGCATCGCGTATTCGCCACTCACCTGGTAGACAAAAGTAGGCACCCCGAACTCTTTTTTAACCCGGCTGACAATATCCAGGTAAGGCATGCCAGGCTTGATCATCACCATATCCGCGCCTTCCGCCAGGTCCAGGGCAACCTCCTGTAAGGCCTCGTCGCTGTTTGCCATATCCATCTGGTAGTTGTACTTATTGCCGCTGCCCAGTTTGCTGCTGGAGCCCACGGCATCTCGAAACGGACCATAGTAACTGGAGGCATACTTGGCCGAATAGGCCAGGATTTTAGTGTGGATGTAGCCATTTGCCTCGAGTATAGAGCGAATAGCGCCGATGCGGCCGTCCATCATATCCGAGGGGGCGACAATATCGGCGCCGGCCTCGGCATGGGACAGGGCCTGCCTGGCCAGCACCTCAACAGTCTCATCGTTGAGGACATAACTATTATCATCGATTATGCCGTCCTGGCCGTGGGTGGTGTAGGGATCCAGCGCCACATCCGTAATCACGCCAAGCTCTGGCAGAGCGCTCTTCAACGCGCGCACCGCATTCTGCACCAGCCCCTCGCTGTTATAGGCCTCGCGTCCGTCCTCAGTCTTGACGTCATCGTGGGGGCAGGGGAAGAGGGCGATAGCCGGGATATCCAGCGCCACCAGCTCTTTCGCCTCTCGCAGTAATTCGTCGATGCTGAGGCGAAAAATACCGGGCATGGACTCGATAGCCTGGCGTTGATTGTCGCCATCGACAATAAAAATTGGAAAGATCAGGTCATCTGTGCTCAGTCGCGTTTCTCGCATCAGGCGGCGGCTGAAATCATCACGACGCATGCGGCGCATGCGGCTAACTGGAAATTCGCGGCTGAAATCGAAGTTTGACAAGGCTTGGAATCTCTTAACTTATGAAATGTGAGGGTTTATAGTCGCTTTTCAGGCTATCTTGCAAGTGGTTTAGCATAGCCTTGTCGATGGCAGGGATAAACCACTAAATTATCGGAACCCGTGAAACTGCAGCCCGCGCAGTCATCACCGCACGCTTATCTGTATTAATTGTCCGGTTAACTTTTGAATCCATTTTAACCAGGCTCAAAATCAAAGGCTCAATTCTAGTGAACAAATCGAAAACACTGCTTCTCGGACTCATCGCCATCGCCATCGGTTCCTACTTTCTCTTCGATCTTGGACAGTATCTGACACTGGACTTCGTCCAGTCCCAGCTCGCGGCGGTGCAGGCGTACAAGAACGACAATTTTGCTACGGCAGCTGCGATCTATTTTGTCGGCTATGTGGTGGCTACCGGGCTGTCCATACCTGGAGCGATACTCATTACCCTGATGGGTGGTGCCATCTTTGGTGTGTTCTGGGGAACGCTGCTGGTTTCCTTCGCCAGCAGCATCGGTGCAACCGGGGCGTTTCTGGCCTCACGACTGCTGTTGCGGGACTGGGTACAATCCAGGTTCGGTGACTACCTGGCACCAATCAACAAGGGCATGGAGAAGGACGGCACCTTCTATTTGTTCAGTATTCGCATGGTGCCGGTTTTTCCTTATTTCATGGTCAACCTGTTGATGGGTTTGACTCCCATAAAAACATCCTCCTACTACCTGGCGAGCCAGGCGGGAATGTTCGCCAATACTATTGTCTTTGTTAATGCCGGTTCCGAACTCGCGCAGATCACTTCGCTGTCGGGCCTGGTGAGTGGTTCGGTTTTGTTTTCGTTTGTACTGTTGGGAGCACTGCCCCTGTTGGCGAAGTTCTCTCTTGGCATCGTGCAGCGCAACAAGGTGATGAGAGGCTACACCAAGCCCAAAAACTTCGACGCCAACGTCGTCGTTGTCGGCGCTGGCTCGGCAGGTCTGGTGGCCGCCCTGATTGCGGCTGGTGCCAAGGCAAGAGTCGTATTGATAGAAAAACACAAGATGGGAGGGGATTGCCTTAACACCGGCTGCGTGCCCAGCAAATCGCTGATCAGGAGCGGCCGCATCATGTCCTACATCCGGCGCGCCAGGGAATTTGGCCTGGATGGTGCCACCGCTACCGTCAATTTCGAGTCCGTAATGCAGCGGGTGCAGGCTGTCATTGCCGCCATCGAGCCCCATGATTCGGTAGAGCGCTTCACCTCGCTGGGGGTAGAATGTGTGATCGGCGAGGCGAAAATTGAATCGCCCTATGTGGTAACCGTCGCCAGACGCACCATCAATACGCGCTCGATTATCGTGGCGACCGGGGCTAGGCCCCTGGTCCCACCCATACCGGGTCTGAACCAGATCGACTACCTGACATCGGATACCATCTGGACCCTCAGAGAATTGCCCAAGCGCCTGTTGGTGGTTGGCGGCGGACCTATTGGTTGTGAGCTGGCCCAGGCATTCAGCAATCTCGGCGCCCAGGTCACCCAGGTAGATATGGCGGACCGAATCATGCCCAGGGAAGATCCTGAAGTTTCGGCCCTGGTGATGCAGCAGTTTGAGGAGCAGGGCATCGACCTGCTCGTCGATCATCGACTGACGAAGTTTGAGGTCGTTGACGGTGTCAACACGATGGAGGCGGAGCATAAGGGTAGCGTGGTCAGGGTTGAATTCGATAAGGTATTGTTGGCCATAGGGCGTAAGCCCAATGTGGAAGGGTTTGGCCTGGAAGAAATGTCCATGCCACTCACGGCGCAGGGCGCTATCGAAGTCAATGCATCGATGCAGACCGCTTATCCGAACATATTTGCCTGTGGTGACGTTGCCGGTCCCTATCAGTTTACCCACATGGCCTCGTTTCAGGCCTGGTATGCTTCGCTAAACGCGCTGCTCGGGGGGCTCTGGCGTTCGAAGGCCAATTACAAGGTGGTGCCATGGGCCACCTTCACCGACCCGGAAGTGGCCAGGGTCGGCCTCAGCGAAGAAGAAGCGAAACAACGGGGTACCGGCTACGAGATTACACGCTACGAATTGAATGAGCACGACCGGGCCCTGGCCGATGGCGAAGCCCGGGGTTTCATCAAAATACTGACGGTTCCCGGTAAAGACAAAATACTCGGTGTCACTATCGTGGGTTATCATGCCGGCGAGTTAATCGGTGAATTCGTGTTCGCCATGACTCATGGCATGGGGCTGGGCAAGATATCTGCTGTCACCCATATATACCCGACGCTGCTGGAGGCAAACAAGTTTGCTGCCAATGCCTGGCGCAATGCGCGCCTGCCGGAAAAGTATTTCCCTCTGGCGGAAAAGTATTTTCGCTGGCTCAGAGGTAAGCGCGCGGAAGCCACAGTCCAGGAAACCAGCGACTGATCCGTAGTGTGGTCAGCATTTGAATCGAATTACTCAGGAAGAAACCAATGAATGTCCAGGCGCAAGTCGAAATCAAGGTCTCCCAGCGCTATGCCGAGGGAGCCAAACAAAGGCAGGAGGGGCTTTGCTGTCCGGTGGATTATGACGCCAGTCTGCTGGAATTACTGCCCCAGGAAATCATCGATAGAGATTATGGTTGTGGCGATCCATCGCGCTATGTGAAGGCAGGCGACACCGTTCTTGATCTCGGCAGCGGCGGCGGTAAAATCTGTTATATGGCAGCCCAGTTAGTGGGCGAAAAAGGTAAAATCATCGGCATCGACATGACCGATGAGATGCTGGCGCTGGCGCGAAAACACCAGGCGCCCATGGCCGAGAAGATCGGCGGTGACCGAGTGCAGTTTCTGAAAGGCTATATTCAGGATTTGGCGCTGGACGTGGAAGCCATGGATGCTTTTCTCATTGCAAACCCAATTCAGTCCAATGCATCACTGCAGCAGTTTGAGCAGTGGAAATCCAGGCAGCGCAGCGAACGTCCGCTGGTAGCCAGCGACAGCATCGACCTGGTGGTGTCCAACTGCGTCTTGAATTTGGTGGCGGCAGCCGACCGCAAGCAAATGCTAGATGAAATCTTCCGCGTGCTTAAACCAGGCGGTCGCGTGGCTATCTCTGACATCGTCAGTGACGAATCGGTGCCTCAACATTTACAGGAGAACGAGGAATTGTGGACCGGTTGCATCTCCGGCGCCTTTCAGGAAAAACAGTTCGCCCAGGCCTTTCTCGATGCTGGTTTCGTTCTCGTGAACTACGACAAGTGGGATCAGCAGCCCTGGCAGGTGGTAGAAGGCATCGAATTCAGGTCTGTCACCTTGATGGCGGTGAAACCGTCACCGGATGTGTGTATGGATATTGGTCAGGCGGTAATCTACAAGGGACCCTACAGCGAAGTGCGGGACGATGAGGGCCATGTCTATCCCCGCGGAGAGCGCATTGCAGTATGCGAACGGACGGTTAAATTTCTCACTGAGGGACCGCAGAAAGATGAGTTTATCGGTGTGAATCCGGCCGTGCCCAGGCCTGCCGAAAATTTTTGTGCGCCCGCCGGTACGCTACGGCCAGCCAGTGAAACCAAAGGTGGCGATCATAGTTCGAGCTCCGGCGGTGACAGTTGTTGCTGAATTGGAATCGAAGGCAGAACCTGGCCGGCTAGTATTGTAGGACCCGCTGAGACATTACTGCATTGCTCAGAGTTGCCCTAGCTGCAAGCGTAATCCGGAATCGATTAGGTCACTTCAGCCTGGTGGCGAAACGCGATAAACATGCAGATGCCGAACAGCGCCACGAAGGCCACCATGGCCATTTCCGGGATAGTAAGCAGACCGAAGAGCCGAAAGTGCACCTCCGCGCAATTGCCGTCACCCTTCAACAGAAAACTCAGTGTCTCCATGAACGGGAAATTTTCATAGATATAGGTGAGTCCCGGACCACAGGCTGGCACCTGATCTTCAGGCAGATGCTGCAGCCAGATTTGCCTGCCGGCGAAATAACTCCCGAATACGCACATGGAAGCCGCCCCGAAGGCATAATACTTCTGCCAGATGCCGCTTGGATTATGGATGGCGCCAGCCAGACAGGTGAAGCCACACAGAATGACGAATACCCGTTGTGTGATGCACAGGCCGCAGGGAGACAGCAACATCACATGCTCCATGTAGAGCACGATGCCAATAGTGACGACGCAGGCTAGAAATACGCCTGCATTGATCAGTCGGTTGCCGGGGATTACCAGTGTCATCCGCTACTCCTGAGTATTTTAGGGCATGACTGCATTGTTCAGAGGTGCCCTAGTTCCAAATCCGGTCGATAATTCTACAACACAAGCGCCGGGTTTGTGAGCGGAGAATTAGGGCATGCTCGGCTAGAAAAAGATTTCAATAAGGCCGAGCTGTAAGTTCCAGCTTAGACTCGATTCCAACGTTCGAGAAATTCATCGAAGTTAATCTCGTCGGCAGCTTCAATTTCTTTTTGCCTGACTAGGGAGGTGGTGCTGGTCTGCTGCATCATTTTCAGGGTTTCTGCATCCAGGCCATTGCCTTGGAAATATTCCTTATGCCTGTTGGACTGCTGCATGGAAAATTCAAAGAAAGATAACTGACCCGCAGTCATGTCTTTCAAAATCATACCCGATGGAGTCAAATCCGGGTCGGCCAACTTGGCAGCCTGATTTTCCAGACTGGACTGATAGGCATTGCCACCATGAACCTGGTCCAGCAGTGTGGCGCTGTGTTCAAGGTCCTGCAGGAGCTCATCGGCCCAGGACTGCAGCGATCTTGGTGAGCCGTCCTGGGACAACATCAGATCAGGATCGCGACCCTGTTCGACCACTAGGGCAAGATTACTGGCGACTTCGAAAAATTCCTGTTCATTGCACTCAAGGCTTTCTGCGAGCAGGCAATGGAGCAGGAATGTATCGAGAAAGCGAATTTGTTCGGCATCAATTCCCAGTGGCAGATAGGGATTCAGATCCAGCGCCCGCACTTCGATATACTCGATGCCTTTGCGGGTCAATGCATCCAGGGGCCGTTCATTCATCGCGACAACGCGCTTCGGCCGAATGGTGCTATAGAACTCGTTCTCCAGTTGCAACAGGTTGGTATTAATCTGCCGATATTCGCCGTCGCTTACCCTGCCAATCTCCTCGTACTCAGGATGGGAGGTGCTCACCGCCTGGTGCAGACAATCGACGTAGGCATCCAGTTCGTTATAGCAGACGAAAAGGGATTTCTGTGCCTCGCTCTTGTAACCGAGATTGCCCATGCGCAAGCAACTTGCATAGGGTAAGTACAGGCTGTACTCATCAAACTCTTCGAGCCCATGTTCCCGCCCCTGTACAAAGCATTTGCAGGCGGCGGGTGAGGCGCCGAACAGATAAATTAACAGCCAGGAATAACGATGGAAATTTCGAATCAGCTTAAGGTAGGTTGCGGTTTGAAAATCCTGCAACGAGCCGCTGTGTTTGCAAATAATCTGGTAGGGCTCCCAGAAAGACTCTGGCATGGAAAAATTGTAATGCAGACCGGATATCGACTGCATCAAACTGCCGTAGCGATGACTGAGGCCATGCCGATAAAGGGTCTTCATCTTGCCAATATTGGAGCTACCATACTGAGCAATCGGGATCTCTATATCCGTTCCCAGGGGGCAGGGCATGCTCGCTACCCACAACATCTCGTCGTGCTCGAGGTTCTGCAGGGTGAAGCGATGGATATTTTCCAACACCTCCAGGCATTCGTCGATATCGCTATAAACAGGGGTGATGAATTCAAGCAGGGATTCGGAAAAATCGGTGGTGATGTAGGGGTTAGTGAGTGCCGATCCTAGCGCAGATGGGTGAGGGGATTGAGAAATATGGCCATCCGGGGACACCCTCAGGCTCTCTTTTTCGATGCCTCGACATACTAGCCCCCACTCAGAATTAAACTCGGGCAACTGGTATCGCCGCAGGCACTCACTGTATTGCTTAGCCACATTTACTCCTGAATCCACTACTGTGGGCGCGAATCCCCGAGGTACTCACGCTCCTCGAGGTGAGCGGCATTATGCCAAATATCTAAAGGCGGGGGAACCTGTGGTCCCGTACACGCGATCGGGGTCTGAGAGGGGGAAATCAGTCGATCTGCTTGAACTTATGGATCAGTCGTCGCTGTTTCTTATTGGGCTTGGTGGCCGATGGCCAGAGTGAGGGCTGGGTTTTACGCTGATCCGCCAGGCGTTGGCGCTCGGCTATGCTGGCCTGAGTTTCCGCATACAGCAGCTGCGCTTCCGGGGCCCCGCGGCGCCGGTCTGAAAGTGCTCGCACTACCACGGTTTTCTCATCGAAACCCTGTCGCAGACTGATCTCTATGCCTATTTCGATTTCCTTGCTGGGTTTAGCTCGATTATTTTCACAGCGGACCTTGCCACCTTCGATAGCTTGCTTGGCTATGGAGCGAGTCTTGTAGAAACGGGCGGCCCAGAGCCATTTGTCCAGGCGTACTCGGCCGAGTGGTGCTTGCTTGTCTTTGATTTTTTTCCGCTGCATGTGCTGCTCTCTACCCGATCTCTGCTTGCAGGGGCAGGAGCTGATCGAAATCTTCTACCTGGGGAAACTCGGCGGGATCGAGAAATGGTTTCTGACTGTCGGGTTGCCTGATCGCGTAAAGATATTTAATGCCTTCCCTTCTTGCCTGGCGCAGAACCGACAGCGAGTCATCGAAGAGCAGTGTTCGCTGTGGATCGTAGTTTTCGACCCGCTGCAGGCGTTCCCAAAAACCGTGGTTTTCCTTGGCAAGATTCAGCGTATGGGCGCTGATAAGCTGGTGAAAGTATTCACCGATACCCGTGTGTCGCATTTTAATGTCCAGGCTGGCAGGATGGGCGTTGGTTATGAGCAGGATCCGCTTGCCAGTGTGCTGTAACTCCCCCAGGAACTTCTCCACATTGGGCCGCACATTTATCTTGTGTATGAGCGTTGTTTTCAGCGCGGTGATATCCAGCTGTAGTTCTCTTTCCCAGTAATCGAGGCAGTACCAGTCCAGGGTTCCATGTACCTCATCGTATTTGCATTTTATGATCTCCCTGGCGGCTTCCCGGTCCACGCCATGGGTTTCACTGTAAACTCGGGGCACCAGGGTCAACCAAAAATAGTTGTCGAAATACAAATCTAGCAGCGTGCCATCCATATCGAACATGATGGTGTCGATGGCTGACCAGGGCGGCATGCTAAATCTCCCTAAGCTACTAAAGTTTTAAATTCTGGCTTATCAGTTTAGGATAAAGGCACAAGATACGCTGACTACGTTTCGCCTGGGATGTTAAAACGGCTAATGCGAAATGCCAGTTGCCTCTGGCGGAAATTATATCGCTTCAATCGGACAAGTTATATGTGGAACGACCAACAACTCGACGAGGTCAGAAATATTGCCGTGGCGGCGGGGCAGGAAATTCTGACCGTATACGATCAGGATCAAGAGTTAGAAATCACATTGAAGGACGATAAATCCCCGCTTACTGAAGCCGACCGTCGCGCTCATGAACTCATTGTTGAACGACTGCAAAGACTTGACCCTGACATACCCATTCTCTCGGAAGAGTCAGATGCAATCGATTTCGAGACTCGCGGTAGCTGGCACCGGTATTGGTTGGTCGATCCGCTTGACGGCACCAAGGAGTTCATCAAGCGTAACGGCGAGTTTACTGTCAATATCGCGTTGATCGATGGGGGTCGGCCCAGTCTCGGTGTGGTCCATGTGCCGGTCACCGGTGTCACCTATCTGGGTAAAGTGGGGATCGGTGCCTGGAAACAGGATGCAACAGGGGATATCTCTGCCATTGCGGCCCAGAGTCTGGAACTGGAGCGCGGTGTAGTGCGAGTGGTTGCAAGTAGGAGTCATCGCGGCGAAGAAGTCGAGGCGCTAATCACCAGGATCGAAGCCGGGCTGGGCCCATGCGAAGTTGTCAGCATGGGCAGTTCACTAAAAATCTGTCTGCTGGCAGATGGCTCTGCCGATATCTATCCGCGGCTCGCACCTACCTGCGAATGGGATACGGCAGCAGCGCATGGCGTGCTCGCAGCAGCCGGCGGGGAAATTTATAGCACCGGATTCGAGCCCCTGCGGTATAACCAGAAAGCGGAATTACTCAATCCCTACTTCATTGCGCTAGCGGATATCGAATTTGCCTGGCAACAATTACTTAGGGCCGACCCAGCCCAGGCGCTGGACAAGCCTGGGGAAAACGATTAGCGTTTGGTCAGTTTGGTCTTAATCAGAGGCTCCTTGGTTCATTTTCATCACCGCAGGCTTACCCATGACCAAAAATCCTATGACGCTATTAGTCCTGACCTTACTGCATTTTAGTCTATCGCAGTTGCTGATCGCGCAAGAGCTGGAAATTGCGTCTCCCGGCAGTGTTGGATTCTCAGACAGTGGTCTCGAGCGTGCGACTGCAGCGCTGCAGCAGCACATCGATAACGGCGATATTGCCGGTGTGGTGGCGGCCGTAGCCAGAGATGGCAAGCTAATCTACTTCGAGGCATTGGGGCAAATGGACCTGGAGCAGGGCAAGCCGATGCGCGATGATGCCCTGTTCCGCCTTTATTCCATGACCCGACAAATCACCAGCGCTGCAGTGTTGCAATTGTATGAGCGAGGCAAATTCAAGTTTGATGATCCTATCAAGATGTATCTTCCCCAGTTTGAAGACCAGCGGGTATTGATCGATGCCTCGAGTACGAACTTGTCTCAAACCAGGCCGCGAGCCGGCGATATCACCATCGCACATTTGTTGACTCATACCTCGGGTCTAGGAAGCAGAAGCTCGGCGCTCTATCGCGAGAATAATGTACGTGACAAGGATATTTCACTGGATGAGATGGTTGGCAATGCTGCCCGCAATCCGCTGTTTCAGGATCCTGGCACCCAGTTTCGTTATGGCATACACGCCACCATTCTTGGCAAGCTCATTGAGGTTTGGTCCGGTCAGCCCTTCGAGGAATACCTGCAGGAAAACGTATTTAAGCCCCTGGCCATGAATGACACGATGTTCTGGGCCGAGGGTAGCGCTGCCGCCAGAATCGCCCAGCTCTACCGGCCCACCGACGGCCAGCTCCAAGTCTATCAAATTGAATCGGTGTCCTGGACTGCCAGGCCAAATTTGATCGAAGGGGGCGTAGGCCTGCTCTCCTCGGTCATGGACTACATGCACTTCACCCAGATGATTCTTAACGGTGGTACTTTCCATAGCCATCGGCTGCTGCAGCCAGAGACTGTGAGACTGATGTTTCTCAATGCCGTGCCAGCCCAGGCGATGCCGATCGGCAACCGAGGATACTGGCTGGGTTCGGGCTGGACCCTGGGCGGGTTCAATTTGGTGATGGATGCCGATGCCTACAATTTTCCCGTCTCCGAGGGCACGATCTGGTGGGATGGTTCCGCAGGCACCCGCTTTTTTATCGATCCCGTGCAGGCAACCATCATCGTAATCATGGCCCAGGTATCGCCCTCTGGTGGTGGGGGCTTCCGAGAAGAATTTAGCCGCCTGGTAGATGCCGCGATTGTGCAGCGGCGTTAACGGATTACGGCTTAAAGCCCAGGCCAGAGCCGTTGTTCAGGGGAGATTAGAAAAAATAATTCACGACTCAGTAATGGACGCGATCTATGAGCGATGTGACGGAAATAAGAGAAAAAAATCCTGAAACCCCCTCGGTGACAAGACAACCGTTCGAATTGTCTGATGAGCTCAACGAACGGATCACTAGCTTATCACTGCAACCCCATCTCGATCAGCTGCGGGATGAGGGCTACACCATTGTTCCCAATATCGCCAGTGATGAGGTAAACGCTAAACTGCGGGGAACCTGCATACGCCTGACTCAGGAAACCGAAGGCCCGGCCAAGGGCAGAACTGCGTACCAAAGAGATTAGCATTCGTAAAGTATTGGGAGCTACAGCGCGAAGCCTTGCGGGCATGTTAGCCTGGGATTTTTCTAAACTGGTTATCCTCGCAAACCTGATAGCCTCGCCCACGGCCTGGTGGCTGATGCAGGACTGGCTCACAAGTTTTGCCTACCGTACGGACATTAATTTCACGATCTTCTTATTGGCGGGACTGGCCACGTTTATGATGGCATTGCTTACCACCTTTCAACGAGCCTATAGTGCTGCGATGTCGAATCCGGTCGATGCCTTGCGCGCAGAGTAATTGGTTTCCCGGTTTCTAATGGAGTTATAATTCAAACATGACGATGGATAGAAAAATAGAAAAGAAAAAGATGCCTGTCTGGCAGTGGGGGCTAATTGGTGTCCTGACCACGGCGGGAGGTTGGTTTGTCTATCAATTGCTGGCTGACGCATCGATTCGGACCTATCGAGTGCCCCAGGAGCAGATAATTGTGTCCACCGTGGTATTTGGCGCCTTCGAAGACCTCATTCCAATTCGCGGGACTATCCAACCGTTTAACAGCGTGTTTCTCGACGCGGTGATCGGTGGGGCAGTGGAGGAGGTTTTTGTGGAAGAGGGGAGCTTCGTAACAGCAGGTCAGCCACTGGTACAGCTAACCAATACGACCACCCGTTTGACCGCGGCTACGGCCGATGCAAATACCACCGAGCAGCTGAATAATCTCAGCAATATTTCAAACAATTTTGAAACCACGAAGCTCAATACTGAACGTGAAATAATTAATGTTGAGTATCGCATCACGACCCTGGAACGATTAATCGCCAGGGCAGAAAAACTGGTTGCCAATAGCCTGGTATCGGAGGAAGAGTTTGAAGCGCTGGTAGATGAATTGGCCTATCAGGGGAAAGTGCTGGCCAACACGTTTGCCCGACAGGCGGTAGAAGACAGGATTCGCAAAGAGCGGCTGGTGCAAATCGAAGTGCAGATGATCATGCTCGAAGAGAATCTTAAGATCTCCCAGAGCAGTTTCGAGAGCTTACTGGTGCGCGCTCCTATTTCAGGCCAACTCACCTCGTTCCCGGTGGAGATGGGTGAGAGCAAACAGAACGGCCAACGTCTGGGCCAGATCGATGTTGTGGATCAGTACAAGGTAGTGGCGCAAATCGATGAGTTCTATGTCTCTCGCGTCACCGCCGGCCAAGCCGCCAGTTTTACCCTGGTGGGAATAGATTATGCCGCCTCGGTGGTGAAGGTCTATCCACAGATCACACAGGGAACATTCGAGGTAGATCTCGAGTTTGAAGGCCCCACACCAACCAACATCCGACGCGGCCAGACACTGCAGATGGAATTGACCCTGGGCAATCCGGTGGAGACATTGCTGCTACCACTGGGTGGTTTCATCCAGGACACTGGCGGCAATTGGGTGTTTGTGCTCGATAACACCGGAGAATACGCCCTGCGGCGGGACATTCGCGTCGGCCGACGCAACAATCGTTACGTCGAAGTACGTGAAGGCTTACAACAGGGTGACCGTGTAATTACCTCCAGCTATAGCCAGATGGAAGACATGGAAAGGATTCAGCTCACTCAGTAACAATTCAACACCGCTCCAGGAATCACTCCAGGCTCCCGCTAATGCAGAAAATATTGTAGTATTTCAACAAATCCGAAGCGTTATAATAATTGGCACCAAAATAAGAACCACCCAAGAGTTCCATGAAAGTTGTTCTAGCCAGACCCGGTCATGAAATAATTCTCGCGAATTTCTATGCGGTCAATGAAGCCCATTTTCGTAAGTGGAGCCCTGCCGTGACGCGGGGACATCACTCAGTAGAGTCCTGGAAGCGCAGGCTGGAAGAAAGGGAAATTGAGTTTGAAAACCGTGTGTCTGCGCATTTTATCGGCACTGACGAAACCGAGTCCTACGTCATCGGGGCTTGTTCCTTAAGTAATATTGTACGTGGCATTTTTCAAGCCTGTCACATGGGTTATTCGGTTGCTAAGCGCTATGAAGGCAGTGGCAACATGAAACGGATCGTCATACACGCCATAGATTATGCCTTTAACGATTTCAAACTGCATCGAATAATGGCCAACCATATGCCCGGAAATGAGCGCTCTGCGAGACTCCTGAAGAGTCTCGGCTTCGAAAAGGAAGGCTATGCCAGGGAATATTTATTGATTAATGGCAAATGGGAGGATCATGTACTAAATTCTCTCCTTACTAGATCCAACAGCTAAGTGTGATAGCCCATGTCAAATAAAACAACGATCGATAATAAAAAAACAGGCAGGAAAATTACCCCGGCAAAGAAGCAATTGATTCTTTCGGCGGAGTTCAAAAATGCCCTGGCGAAGGATGCGAAGATGCGCAAAGCATTCGAGCTACTTACGCCTTTCAAGCAACGAGAATACGCCGATCATATTCGTTCTGGAAAACTTGAGAAGACGCGCTCGTCAAGACTCAAAAAAGTAACACCAATGATATATCGAGGTATTGGTCTAAATGAAAAATACAAAAAGTCTTAGACAGGGTCGACTAGACCGTAACTATCAATAATAGAATACCTGGCGCCATCTTCCAGGGTTTGCGACCTGTACAAATGAAACTGCTTCGCTTGAAAATCTCCCCAGTGTGTATCCTCGAATTTCTTCTTCACAAGCAGTAGCCGGGGTTTTGCCTCGCGACTAAATCGGGCCAGGGTCACATGAGGTACGTAGGGTTTCTTATTAGCAACCTGGCCATTGCTACCGACCGCTTGCGAGGAGAAGGCCTGGTTCAGATGGGCAGCTAGAGTGCAGAGGCGATCATTTGGGCTGATTCCAAGCCATAATGAATTCTTGAAGAAGCCAATACCTTCACAGTGCAATGCTAGAGGTTCGTGCCTCGATGCCAGTTGCTTCAATCGCGTCTCGATCTCGTCGAGTTGGCTCTCCAATACCGATCCCAGAAACTTAAGGGTTATATGCAGGTTCTTAGCAGGCACTATGCGTATCCGTGCAGCCTCATCGTCGATCTGGCTCAAATCTTCCAGCAACGACCTGATTTCGTCCTGCAGAGTAAATTGGATGCCGATAAAGCAGCGCAATTTTGGTGGTTTAGGTTCTTTCGGCATGGGTTCGTTTCACCTGACAACGATAGTTGGCTTAATCTTGGGTGGCAGGGACGAACGATGAGAAACGCCCTGCGGACCCGATTCTAACCCCTGGGGCATCGACTGTCCCGCGTCGCAATTGCGCTCCAATTCAACTAGAATCTGCAGTCCACTGCAACAGCCATCAGCCAGGAATCCCCGAAAATGATTGGCATTACCGCTTACGGCGCTTACATTCCCCGTGCCCGCCTCAATAAGCAGGCGATAGCCGACGCCAATGCCTGGTTCGATCCGTCACTAAACTCCCTGGCGAAAGGCGAGCGCAGCATCTGTAACTGGGACGAAGACAGCATCACCATGGCCGTGGAGGCGACTCGGGACTGTCTGAGCGCGCTCAGTGACAAGACCGTGGACTCCCTGTACCTGGCGTCAACCACCTTGCCCTTCCTCGACAGGCAAAACTCCGTGGTGGTGAGTGAGGCACTGAATCTCGATAATCGCATTCGCACTATGGATATCAGTGCCTCCCAGCGCGCGGCGACCTCGGCATTGATCTCTCTACTGCAAGGCAATGTGAGTAACAACGCATTGTTGGTTGCCTCCGAACACCGGCGCAGCAAGGCCGGATCGCGTTCAGAGATGCTGTGGGGCGATGCCGCCGCCACCGTCAGCGTCGGCTGCAGCGACGTGATTGCTCAGTACCTGGATTCGGAGACCCTCACGGTAGATTTCATCGACCACTACCGAGGTGAAGATTCCAGTTTCGATTACAGCTGGGAAGAGCGCTGGATTCGTGATGAGGGCTTTTTCAAGATCGTGCCGGCGGCGGTGAACATGCTGTTACAGAGAGCCTCATTGAAAGGTAGTGACGTAAGACACTTTATCCTGCCAACCGATCAGCCCCGCACACCCGCGGCGCTGGCGAAGAAACTGGGTATCGATACCGATGCCGTAGTAGACAATCAGATCGCAGCCGTCGGCGTGGCCGGCGTTGCCCAGCCGATCCTCATGTTAGCAAAAGCTATAGAAGCGGCGAGCGCGGGAGATCTGATTCTTCTCATTGGTTTCGGTCAGGGTTGTGACGCCATACTGTTTCGCGTAACCGATACCGCCGCCAAATGCGCTCCTGCCGTGGGAGTAAAAGGCGCACTGGCTTGTCGCCGCGAGGAACACAATTACAATCGGTTCCTGAGTTTTAACAATCTGCTGGAGCGAGACATCGGCAAGCGGGCCGAATCCGACAAACAGACTTACCTGTCGGGATATAACCGCCGCAAGGACTTGCTCACCGGTTTCATCGGCGGCAAGTGTCGCGAGTGTGGTACGGTGCAAATTCCCCGGGACAAATACTGCGTCAACCCGGAATGTCACGCCCTGGAAAGCCAGGATGATTACCGTTTCGCAGACAAGACCGCTACGGTCGCAACGTGGACTGCGGATCGCCTGACCTTCGACTGGAATCCGCCCGCCTATTTCGGCATGGTGGAATTCGATGGTGGCGGCAAGTTGATGATGGATTTCACCGAAGTCGAAGAAGGCAAGATCGATACGGGCACAAAACTGACAATGCACTTTCGAATCAAGCAGTTCGACACCCAACGCGGGTTCAGAAAATATTTTTGGAAAGCAGCCCCGGAAAGTTAAATGAATAAGTATGGTCAGAGTTGATATGCACTTCGATGTGAAATCCACGATGGTCTGCCAAGCGCTGGGATGCGTATCCCTCTGCCGCAGCACCGATTGACCGAGGGAGGGAGAACACTCTAGCCGGTGTCTCTTTCCGATGTAGATGCATGTATCTTTCCGGACAAGCAGATTTTTCTGGAGGAATTTTCCGGGAGGGGTGCAAGCCGCGGAGGCAGGAGGGTACGGGAGCGCAGCGCGCCGTCACCGATGGCGACACTATAATTACACCGACAGATTAACAAAGGTAATTCGAAAATGGCCAGCGGAATAAAAGACAAAGTAGTCATCCTCGGAATGGGTTGTAGCAAATTTGGTGAACGCTGGGATTCCAGCCCATCGGACTTGATGGTGGAGGCATTCGAGGAATGCATCGCCGATGCAGGTATAGAAAGAAAGCAGATAGAGGCAGCCTGGTTTGGTGCCGGCATCGACACATTTAACGTCGGCTCCAGCGCCATGCCCCTGGCAATCGCTCTGCGACTCAACTACATCCCGGTAACCAAGGTAGAAAACATGTGCGCCACCGGCACCGAAGCGTTTCGCGGCGCCGTCTATGCCGTAGCCTCCGGTGCCTGTGACATCGCCCTCGCCCTCGGCGTGGAAAAACTCAAGGACACCGGCTATGGCGGCCTGCCGCAACGCACTCGTGGCGTCGAAAATGACATGTACTGGCCCAACCTGTCCGCTCCCGGCGCCTTTGCCCAACTCGCAACCGGCTATCGCGCCAAGCACAAACTAAACAAGGCCGACCTCAAGCGCGCCATGGCCCACGTCTCGGTGAAGAGCCACGCCAATGGCGTCAAGAATCCGAAGGCCCACCTGCGCCGTGAGATCACGGAGGAACAGGTGCTGAATGCGCCCTATATAGCCGAGCCCATCGGTCTGTTCGATTGCTGTGGTGTAAGTGACGGCTCCGCCTGCGCCATCGTTACCACACCGGAGATCGCCAGGAGCCTGGGCAAGGACAACTTGATTTCCGTCAAGGCGCTGCAACTTGCGGTATCCAACGGTATCGAATCCAGCCATGAGAGCTGGGACGGCTCCTACCTCAAGACCACTCGTATCGCGGCACAGCGCGCCTACGATGAGGCCGGGGTGAAAAATCCCAAGGCCGAGATCACCATGTCGGAAGTCCATGACTGTTTCTCTATTACCGAGTTGGTGACCATGGAAGACCTGCAGTTGGCGGAAGAGGGTAAGGCCGTGACTGCGGTGCTCGACGGCACCTTCGACGCCGACGGCAGCAATCCCTGTCAGATCGATGGTGGCTTGAAATGTTTCGGTCACCCCATCGGCGCATCCGGCTTGCGAATGATTTACGAAAATTATCTCCAGTTTCAGGGACGAGCCGGCGCGCGCCAGTTATCCGACCCGCAGCTCGGGCTCAATCATAATCTAGGTGGATTCCCGCATCAGAACATCTGCAGTATTTCGATCATCGGTCATTATGGCCAGTGAGTTGCGATGGCGATAGTTGCGGGCGGTATTGCGGGCGAATCTGGGGGCTATGGTAGCGGTGGATAATCTGCTGAAACTACTCACCGATGCTGACACTGAACTGGATTCCCTGTGGGAAATTGTCGACGAGGCCTGCGCCGTAATCAAATCGAAGTGCCTGCGTGATGGCAAACTCGATGCCGAACTATTGGATGCCTGGCAACTGGTCAGCTATGAGCTGGCTTTCTGCGTGGCGGATATCTCCGCGGCCAAGGCGTTTAATCGTTACGCTCTCCAACTTGGGCAGAGTGAGATAACGAATCAAATTTCTCTCAGCTTCAGTGCTGAAATCATACAAGCTGTGCTACAGAGATTGATCTCTCGGTCAGTCGATGTCGGCATGGATAGAAATCGCTTGCTCGATTTTTACGCCAGGCCGACAGTTAACCTGCTGCTGGACACCTATCTAAGTTCCGATTCTCTCGCCGGCATCGGTCAAGAAATCACCGAAAAGAATCTGCAGCGTCTCCCCTCTAATCTCGATGAAGAGAAAGAACTGGTGCGAGAAACTTTTTTCCGCTTTGCCAACGATGTGGTGATGCCGCTGGCAGAATGCATCCACCGCGAAGACCAGGACATTCCTGATACCATCCTGCGGCCTGCGGCTGCGCTTGGTTGTTTCGGCACCTGCATTCCCGAACGCTTCGGTGGCTTGCAACCAGACAATAGCGCGGACAGCCTCGGCATGATTGTGGTTACCGAAGAACTCTCCAGAGCTTCGCTGGGCGCCGCAGGAAGTCTGATTACCCGCCCCGAGATCGCGGCTCGTTCCCTGTTAAGCGGCGGCACCGAAGCGCAACAGCAAAAATGGCTACCCAAACTCGCGGCCGGCGAACTGCTCTGCGCCATTTCCATTACCGAGCCTAACACCGGCTCTGACGTCGCGGCAGTCTCCCTCAAGGCAACGCCCACGGCAGGCGGTTGGCTACTTAACGGCAGCAAGACCTGGTGTACCTTCGCCGGTCGCTCAGAATTGATCGTAGTACTTGCCCGCACGAATCCGGATCGATCATTGGGCCACAAGGGCTTGAGCCTCTTCATTCTGGAGAAGCCAGCCTATCCCGGACATCGTTTCAAACACGAGCAGGAACAGGGAGGGTCACTGAGTGGCAAGGCCATCGCGACCCTGGGTTATCGTGGCATGCATTCTTATGACTTGTTCTTCGAAGACTACTTCCTGCCCGCGGAAAATCTCATCGGCGAGGAGCAGGGAGAAGGCAAGGGCTTCTATTACACCATGGCCGGTTTTGCCGGTGGCCGTATTCAAACCGCTGCCCGCGCCACCGGCGTGATGCAGGCAGCATTCGAAAGCGCCTTGAGCTATGCCAAGCAGCGCCAGGTCTTTGGCAAGGCAGTGAGCGACTATCAACTTACCCAGGTAAAACTGACCCGAATGCTGGCCACCCTAACTGCGGCTCGGCAATTTAGTTATGCCGTGGCCGAGCTAATGGACGCAGGTGCCGGCCAGATGGAGGCGAGTCTGGTAAAACTCTTTGCCTGTCGTGCTGCCGAATGGGTAAGCCGTGAAGCCATGCAGATTCATGGCGGCATGGGTTATGCGGAAGAGACTGCCGTCAGCCGCCTGTTTGTCGATGCACGAGTACTCTCCATCTTCGAGGGAGCAGAGGAAGTGCTCGCTATAAAAGTCATAGCACGAGAACTGATCGAAAAAGCCTAGGAATACGACATGCCCTTCGATGCTGAAAAATTACTAAACCGAAAATTCAACACCATTCGTCGCACCTACACCGAAAAAGACTGCATGTTATACGCGCTCGGTGTGGGTATGGGAATAGATCCCCTGGATGAAGAATGCCTGCGTTTCGTCTACGAAGACGATCTGAAAGTCTTGCCGAGTCAATCGGTGATGATGGCGCATCCCGGGTTTTGGGCGAAGGAGGAAGACACCGGCCTCGACTGGGTTAAGGTTTTACATGCCGGTCAGGAAATTATCATGCATCAGGCGCTTCCAACTTCCGGTACGGTCGAAGCCACCACGCGAGTATCTGAAATTATCGACAAGGGCGAACGTATTGGCGCGCTGATCGTCACCGATCGAGTCGTACGCGATGTGGAGACTGGCGAAGATCTCTGCACGCTGGTCACTACAATTCTGGCCAGAGGCGATGGTGGTTTCGGCGGTAAGCGCATGGCGACACCGAAGATAGATGTGGTGCCTAACACCGAACCAGATGACGTTTGTGATTTACCCACCTTGCCACAGCAGGCATTGCTGTATAGATTATCCGGCGATTTTAACCCCTTGCACGCCTCGCCCAGCGTCGCCCGCGACGCCGGGTTCAAGGCGCCGATTCTGCATGGGCTGTGTACGCTCGGTGTGCTGACCCATGCCTTGATGAAAACCTGCTGCGATTATCAGTCATTAAGATTCAAACGCATGCGCCTGCGTTTTACAGCTCCGGTTTATCCTGGCGAAACCATACGCACCGAGATCTGGCGCAACGGAAATGAGGTGGCCTTTCGCTGTAAGTCATTGGAGCCGGATAGAATTGTTATAAGTAACGGCTATCTGTTGGTTGAGTAGAAGCAAGGAGATTGACGTTGCAAAGGTTGCTAAGTGGATTGCGTGTCGTCGAAGGAAGTGCATTTATTGCCGCGCCTTCTGGCGGTATGACGCTGGCGCAACTGGGCGCGGATGTGATTCGCTTCGATCAGATCGGTGGCGGTATCGACTATTGACGCTGGCCCATCACCAAAACCGGCAGGAGTCTTTACTGGCATAGCCTCAATAAGGGCAAGCGTTCCATCGCTGTCGATTTCAGAAAATCAGAAGGCCAGGAAATACTCTCTCGACTCATTACCGCACCTGGTGAAAACGCAGGTCTGTTCGTTAGCAATTTTCCAGCGCGGGGATGGCTGGCGGATGAAAAATTGCGGGCCCGCCGCAAAGATTTGATCTATCTGAATCTCGCCGGTGATCGGCATGGTGGCAGCGCATTGGATTACACGGTGAACTGTAAAGTTGGCCTGCCTATGCTCAGTGGTACCGGTGATGCGCCAGTTAACAATCCTTTTCCAGCCTGGGACGTGATCGCCGGCCAACATATCGCCCTGGGTCTGTTAACGGCCGAACGTCATCGCCGTCTTAGCGGAGAAGGACAGTTTGTCAAATTAACGCTGGCCGACGTGGCATTAGCGACGATGGGTCATCTGGGCTATATTGCCGAAGCCGAAATGAATGGCGAAGGACGACAGAGTGTGGGCAATCACATATTCGGAACCTTTGGCCATGACTTCGTCTGCCGTGATGGCGAGCGCGTCATGATCGTGGGCGTAAGCCCTAATCAATGGCAAGCCATCATTCAGCTTACCCAGAGCGCAGAAGCAGTCGATCAATTGGCCGGCAGGCTGAACCTGAATTTCAAGAATGAAGGCGATCGCTTCGAGGCCCGTGATCAACTCAGGGAACTGTTCGAGCCTTGGTTCATGCAACATGATTTTTCCCAGGTAAAAGAAGCATTGGATCGGGCGGGTGTCTGCTGGGGGCCCTATCAGAGCATTCAACAGCTAGTGGAAAACGATATCGACTGCTCCGAAGATAATCCGTTGTTTGATAGAGTTGAACAACCGGGCATCGGTACCTATCTAATGCCCTCGAATCCGCTCGATTTCACTGGCGTCGAGCGTGAGTCTGTCAGGCCGGCGCCGCTGCTCGGACAACATACCGACGAAATTCTGGCTGAGTTACTGGGCTTGAGTAGTGCCGAGATTGGACAGTTGCACGATGGTGGAATCGTAGCGGGCGCGGAAGAGTCCGGGACGGAGTAGAGCGGGGGCCCAGAGCTGCCCTAGCTTACCCAACCGCCAGCCAGGGGAATAACCTGCCCCACCATATGCCTGCACTTCTCACTAGCAAGGTATGCGGCCAACTCTGCGGTCTCATCGGCGGCGCCAATTTTGTTCGTTGGCAAATTTCGTTTTACGTGATCCAGAAACTTTTCATCGTCGAGAATGTCATCGGGGTAATAGGTATTGTTGTTGATGTAGTTCTGGGCGATGGCGTTGACATGGACATTATTGCGCGCCATCTCTAATCCAACGGCCTTGATGAATCCGTTTTGCGCTCTACGCGCGGCGCAATAAGCGGCGTTATTGGCAATTCCCATGTAACGATCGATACAGGTGATCAGCGCCGTTCTCTTCATGTGTATTTCCTTGTTCTGTATTTGCTCAATCTGTATTTCCGCAATTTAGATTCTCCCTTGTCTCCAAATCGGCTGCCGGAGTAACGATTCGCCGAGAGATAATCATTTTGATTCCACAGATGCTTTATTCCTACACCTTCTGATTTTCGAGACGATTCAATTCCAGCAAATGTTTTACAAATTTCTCCAGTGTTTCATAGGGCTGGCACCCAACCACCATCAGTTCATTAGCGTAAAAAGTCGGAACACCGGTGACTCCGGTCTCTCGCGAACGCCGCCAGTCTGCGTCTACCTGATCCCTGAATTTTCGATTCTCGACGACATCTCTTGCGATTGCCGCATCGAGACCTGCCGACTCGGCAATCTTCACTAACTCGTCAATATCGGCGATGTTCACGTTGTCGTCAAAGTAGGCCATATACAGTTTGTCGTGAATCGCCGCACCGCCTTCCTGGGTATCAGCCCATTTGCCTAACTCCTGGGCGAGACGGCTATTATAAGTATGGGTCCTATCCCCATAGGGCAGTCCGGCTTCTTTCATCAGGCCCTGTAGTCGTTCCTTAATGGGAGTAATATCCCGTCCGGCAAACAGCTCGGCCAGGGACTTTCCTTCCGGCGGGGTTTCCGGATGCAGGGGAAAGTGAATCCAGCGAATGTCCACTGGATAATTAGATTTAAGTTTTTCAATACTCACGGTACTGAGATAACACCAGGGTCAGACGTAGTCAGTGAATACGTCCAGAACGACTTTATTCATATTGATGATCTCGAATTAGTCTCTATAGTCAGCTCGGTCAAGCGCTCCGCCATCGTTCCCAAACACTGCTAATTGCTGAATATGGAGTATACTGCGGGGCGGCTTTCACGATACTCCAGTCCATTTTACCCCGTGGTATCGTAAAGTAAGCACTAACGACTACAACATCAAATTTGAAGAGGAGGGTTCCATGCGCAAATTTATCGCATTGGCCGCCGCAGCGACTGCATTACTCGTGTCTCAACTGACTTCCTATGCCCAGAATTCTGATGGAGCCCTGGCCATTATAGTACCGGGAGGAGGCACTTACAGCCGTGCTACCTCCCTCGATTCCGAGGTCGCTCAGCAATTTTATGATCAGGGCCTGCGCATGGCCTGGGGTTTCTATTTCCCGGAGTCCATCGCGTCCTATCAGGAAGCATCGCGACTGGAGCCAGGCAATCCCATGCCGTATTACGGTCTCGCCCACGCGGCAGGCCCTAATCCTAATAGCCGTTATCAACGTTTGCCGGATGACCCACAGGGCGCTGGACTGGCAGCGATCCGCAAGGCACTGGAGCTGATTAACAACGGCAGCCAGGTGGAGCGGGAGATGATCAACGCGCTGTTCGTGCTCTATAACAAGGATGCGATTCCTGACCACACCGAGCGCGATTTTGCCTTCCTTGACGCCATGCGTAACCTGCATGCCAAATATCCAGATGACGCAGATATCGGCGCCTTGTTTGCAGAATCCTACATGAACACAACCCAGTGGGACTACTGGGATATAGATGGTGCGGCGAAGGGTGGTACCGCAGAAGCCCAGGCTGCCCTGGAAGCGGCTATGCGTTCGCAGCATGATCATCCCGGCGCCAACCATCTTTATATCCACCTGATGGAGGCCTCCGCACAGCCGGAGTTGGCCATGCCAGCGGCGCAGAAACTGGAGGGCACCTTGCCTATTTCCGGGCACATGGTACATATGCCGGGTCATATCTACCTGCGCGTTGGCGAATACGAGAAGGCCATCGATATCAATGAGCGTTCACAGATCGTCGACCTGCAGTTTGCCGAGATCTGGGGCGACACCAATTTCCCCATGATCGGTACCTACGCCCTGTCCCATAAAGTCCACGCGCCTCACGCCCTGGACTTCGTGCGCTATGCCAACTACTTGCAGGGAAACTACGAGGCTTCCGCAGAGGCCGCGAATCGCAATGCAGCCAATGTGGGTGCCGGCGGCCGTCGTGGCCAGAAAACAATTGCCCATTCCTGGGTCGTTGACAAGATTTTTGGCAATTGGGACAAGATTCATGGCGATAATGCTGCCAACAGCCAATCCGAAACCCCGTACCTGAAGGGTATGTGGAGTTATGTGATGGGTAGCGCCCATGTAGCAAAGGGGCATATGGGGGCTGCGGAAACAGAGCTGGCCAATATTCGTACGCAGATGGCGGCCGATGGTGTCAACGACAATGGCGTGGCGCCAACCCCGGCGTCACATGTGCTGAATTTGGCCGCCCACGCCCTTAACGGTGAAATCGAGGAAGCCAACGGTAATCTGGATGCCTCCATCGCGCATTACAACGTGGCCATCGAATTGCAGGACAATCTCAACTATACCGAGCCACCAGACTGGACCCAGTCTGTTCGCCTCTACCTGGGTGCGGTCTTGCTGGAAGCTGGCCGTGCCGCCGATGCGGAAGCGGTTTACATGAAAGACCTGCAGTGGAATCAGCAAAATGGCTGGACCACATTCGGCCTGTACCAGGCCGTGCAAGCCCAGGGTAAGACCCAGCAAGCCGCAGTCGTGGAGCGGCAGTTCCAGTCGTTTTGGCGCAATGCCGATATTGAGCTGGAGAGATCACGGCTGTAGTGTCCAATGAGGTGTCGGGGAACCACCCCGGCATCTCACTTTCAGTGCCTCATACCCAAAAGTACAATCGATCAAGCGTGGGGCAGCAATCCTTATAGCGCATTGCCTCTATCGCTCTACTCGTACCTGAGCACCATTGCCGGTCGCACTCGGGCGCTCTTCCATGACTGGGAGACCACTGCAAGCACAGCAATCAGTACTGACAACAGAAAGCTCACTATAAATGGCATGGCACCAAACTCTGTGCGCGCGGCAAACATGCTGACATAGGTATTGCCAATCAGGTAACCCACCGGCCAGGCAAAAACATTGGCAATGAGAATGGGTTTGGCGAAATCCAGAAGCAGCATTCTTAACAGCCTGCCGCTGCTGGCGCCCATGACCTTTCTGATGCCAACTTCCTGGCGGCGGATATTGGTGATGAATGTGGCATTACCTAATAGGCCAATGCTGGCGATTAAAAATCCGAATACAGATAGTGTGCCGATAGCCGCGCTGATTCCCAGGAACAGGTTGTAGGCTTGATAGAACAGGTTGTCCACAAAATCACGCTTTAGTGCCACGTTCGGCATTAGCTGATTCCAGGTATCGTCAATATGTTGCAGCGAATCGTTAACATTATTCTTGGAGATCTTGATGATCATGGTATTGGCACTGTCGGGCATAAGGTAGACAATATTTCCTTGCACGCCGAAGCTGCCAAAATCGACGAACTGATATTTCTGCGCGCCGATGGCCCCGATTACTACTAACTCGATCGCCATCTCGTTCTCAATTGTAGGCGGGCCCATGTGCCTATAAAGAGTTGCGCCGATCACCTCCATGGCATTTTCGTGTCCAAAGGCCTGCGCTAGATCATCGTCAATCAACACTGAAAATGGACCGCTGGTCGGTGACAGATCGGCGAAGTTGGGAAAGCGGTCATTGCTGCGCTCTCGGGAAAAATTCCGGCCGCCAATAAAGGGCACGTCCATCGTCTCCGTAAATTCATAGCCGACACTAAAAGTGGCCGCCTCGATGGTTGCTGCGTTCAAGTCCGACGATTCAGACAGGCTAGCGGATGACATGCTGATGTCCCAGGGTCGAATGGCTACCTGGGTGACGGAAAGAATGCCCGGGTGCTGTTTCAATTGTGTGACCAACAGATCGGGGTCTACCGAAAAAGTACTGACCGGAGTGATAACAATAATTTTCGGATCCGCCACATCGCCATCGAGTTGCTGACTCATCGCCACATTTTGCGCGAACATCACCATGGCAAGAATCATCAGGGTGCCGGAGATGAAGAACTGTACTCCCACCATCGTGGCACGCAATCTTCCCGAGTAACCGCTGGAGCCCTTGGGACGCAGCATGGAAACCAGCGGTACGGTCGCGGTACGCAGCGCCGGGTAACCACCAGCAATTGCGACGGTGACAATCACTACCACGGTAATTGCAAGCCACAGGGACGAATCCAGTAACATAGCGGGACCGACGCCAATCATGCCGGCGGATTGCAGATTTGTGAGCAGCCCGAACATGACCCCGAGAACTATCAGTAAGGCGAAGCATACGAACAGGAAGCTTTCATAGCAGTACTGAATAATCAACAGGCCGCGCTTGGAGCCAAGAATTTTCTGCACACCAATTTCCTGGCTCCGCAAGGACAGCTGAGCGATAACCAGATTAGAGTAGTTCAGGCAACCGATCATGAGTACCAAGGCGCCGGCGACGATAAGAACATTGACAATACTAAAACCGCCGGTGACAAATGAGAGGGTCGCCATCATCAGTTCGTTCACCGGAATCAGCTCGTAGGTCATAAACTCAGCTCTTTCTTCAGGTATGTTCAATTTGACGAATTCATCGAGTTGCCGATGGAAGGCGTCCTGGTCGAAGTCCATGCCTTCCGGTATTTCGATATAGACATAGTCCGATTGGTTGCCCCAATTATCTACATCGGGATTGAGTCCGACATCGATTCTGCGTTGGCGCCGGGCCCGTTCCTGAATATCCATGGGGATGAATAATTCGGAATTGAATAGAGCGATAGCTGAATTCAGGTGGGAAGGGTACTCGGAGGTTTTCGCTACCGCGGCAATGACGACATCATCCCGGTTTGAGAGCAGCATGCGCTCGCCAACGACGTCCGTTCGACCAAAAAGGCGCAGAGCCGTGACTTCTGTGATCATTACCGAATTCGGTGGCAGTGCCTCTCCTGGTGCTAAGCCAGACAATGTTTCCAGTGGGAAGATATCGAAGAAACGATCTTCCACATAACGGACGGCGACGGAATGCGCTTCACCGTCGATGGTGACATCCTCAGATGATCCACCACTACTGCCGCGAACGATGTTTGGTATTTCAGGGAAATAGGCCCGCAAATAGCGTGAAGCGGGTTCATTGACAATGGGGAAGCCGTCGGGCCCGCCCAATTCGCCTGTATTGCGCATCACCAGGTTATAAATTCTGTCTGCATTAGGAAAATGCTGGTCGAAGCTGTCGGTATAGTTGGAAATAAGGACAGCACTAATAAAGCAGACAAAGCCAAAACCAAGGCTGAGAAAACTGATAACCGTATGCAATTTGAAGCGAAGCAGGGCTTTAACTGCCATCTTGTTAAAATGCGCTAACATGGCCAACATGGGTAGTCCCCTCATCCTTCTGCTTGTTCGAAAGCTGAATTGCCTGCAACTACTGAGAGCTTGGACTGGCCGCCTGCCACTACCTGCCCATCCAACATGCTAATGATGCGGTCGGCTCGCTCGCCATGTTGCGGAGAATGGGTCACCATGAGAATCGTTACGCCCCTTTGCTGTAACATTCTCAGCATGTTCATTACGTCCTCACCGTTCTTGGTGTCCAGATTACCCGTGGGCTCGTCGGCGAGGATTAGCTTGGGATCGCCCACCACAGATCGTGCCACCGCGACCCGTTGTTGTTGACCACCGGATAGTTCCTGAGGCTTGTGTTTTGCACGGCTTTCCAGGCCCACCAGCTCCAGTGCTTCGTCGACTTTCGCGCGGCGCTCTTTCCTGGAGAGGCCCAGGTAAAGCAAAGGCAGATCGACATTCTCATGGACGCTGAGGTCATCGATGAGATTGAAGTTCTGGAAGATGAATCCGATATTGTGTTTGCGTACGTCCACCAGCTCGTTCTCGGAACGGCTACCCACTTCTTCCCCGTTAAACCAATATTCGCCACCGCTTGGGGAGTCGATCATGCCTACTATATTGAGCAGCGTAGACTTTCCACAACCAGAGGGCCCCATCACGGCAACAAATTCGCCCTTGCCAATATGGATGTTTACCTGATCCAGCGCCGTCGTTTCCATGTAGGCGGTGCGGTAAACTTTGCTTAAATTCTTAAGTCTTATCACGGTTCAATCCTCAGTTATCAATTTTCCGGCAATCAGCTATACATGAGACGGAGCAGGTACTGCTTTTGTTACAATGGGTCTTGTTTAGATGCATGAGGAGCCGAAAATGGATGCATCTATTGATTTTTGAATACTCCGAGGCATTAATTGATTGGAGACTAATATAGTGAGACACCCATGAAAATCAACACATTTGGCAGAATTCCAGGCAGATCAATCTTCTATTTCATTCTCACCTGGACCAGTTTGTCAATGCTCGAGGTGACGGCCCAGGAGCACTTTAATCCCAAGGGCACCGCAGCCAGCAGCTTTACCTCGGCGCTGCAGGCAGAACTGCGACAAAGCCTGCCGTTCGAGGATGTCAGAGATTTCGAAGAATCGCGCCGCGGATTTATCGCGGCGCCCCAGTCCCGTCAAATAGTCGCAGCCAATGGCAATATCGTATGGGATATGGCTCGCTATGACTTTCTTCTGGATGGGACCGATTACGACAGCATCCACCCGTCGCTGCAACGCCAGGCCACCTTGAATATGAATTTCGGCCTCTATGAGGTGGTGCCGGATTTTATTTATCAGGTGCGCGGATTCGATCTGGCGAACATGACCCTGGTTAGGGGCGAAACCGGCTGGATTCTGTTCGATGTATTACTCACCAGCCAAACCGCCGCTGCGGCCCTGGCCCTGGCGAACCAGCAATTAGGTGAATTACCGGTACGCGCGGTAGTGTATTCCCATTCCCACGTCGATCATTTCGGTGGTGTGCGCGGTATTATCACCGAAGCAGAGGTGCAGGCCGGCAGCGTTCAAGTCATTGCGCCTTTGGGTTTCATGGAGGAGGCAATTGCGGAAAATGTTTATGCCGGCAATGCGATGTCGCGCCGGGCAGGACTTCAGTATGGTCGCGTGATTCCGTCCAGCCCCTTCGGCCAGGTGGACTCTGCTATCGGTAAAGGGCTTGCCGCCGGCACCACCGGGCTGATCGCACCCACCCTGGTTATAGAAGACGACTTCGAAGAACACATTATCGATGGTGTTCGCATCATCTTCCAGAATACGCCTGGTACTGAGGCGCCAGCTGAGATGAATGCCTGGTTCCCTGAGCAAAAGGTATTCTGGGCGGCGGAAAATATCACCGCGACTATTCATAACATCTATACCCTCAGAGGCGCGCTGATCAGAGACGCGCTGGTGTGGTCCAAACAGATCAACGAGGCGCTATACCGGTATGGCATGCAAGCGCAAGTAATGGTTTCCTCCCACAACTGGCCGCGCTGGGGTAACGACCGCATTCAGCAAATCATGCGCGCGCAGCGGGATGCCTATGCCAATCTGAACAATCAAGTGCTTAATCTGGCAAATCAGGGCGTAACAATTAACGAGATTCACAACGAATATAAAGTTCCGCTGAGCCTGCAACAGCAATGGAACGTGCGCCAGTATCACGGTTCAGAATTTCATAACTCACGCGCAGTGATTAATCGCTATCTTGGCTACTGGGATGGAAATCCGGCCACGCTGGCCCCATTATCCCCAGCCGATTCGGCGCCTCTGTATGTGGAGATGATGGGTGGTGCCGATGCCATACTCGACCGCGCACAGGGTTTGCATGACGAGGGGCAGTATCGTCTTGCCATGGAGATTCTCAACAAACTGGTTTATGCGGAGCCGAATAACTCCGCCGGCAAAGATTTGTTGGCCGCCGTATTCGAGCAATTGGGCTACCAGTACGAAAGCGCCAGCATGCGTAATGTGTTTTTGTCTTCCGCCCAGGAATTACGCAATGGAGCACCGGTCATCGGCGCTCCCCGTGGCACCAGTCCCAGCCTGGCTCGCGCCATGACTACGGCGCAATGGTGGGATGCAGTGGCAATCCGCGTCGATAGTAGTAAGGCCGATGCGTTTAACTTCACTATCAATTTCATTACAGCCGACACCGGCCAGCGTTTCGTGATTGAAATGAGTGGTGGTACGTTAACAAGTATCGAAGGATATGCTGCAGAAAATGCCGATGTAACAATCACGATGAATCGATCCGATCTGGAGACGGTCATCATGGGTCAGGCCACGTTAGCGAGCCAGTTACAGGCCGGCATTGGCAGCGTGGAGGGTAATCAGGGGGTGTTGTTGCAACTGGTGTCGGTACTGGTGGATTTCAGTCCGGGCTTCGAAGTGATGCCGGGAACGGTTCAGCCGAGGAATTAGAATCAGACCCCGAAACGAGGAGACAGAAACAGGAATAGAAGCTAGCGCTGCACGGTGTCGGGGGCCGGACTGAAACCCAACATCGGCTCTCACAAACAATTCATGAAACTATTTTGGAGCCGAACATAATGCCAAGCTAAAACACGCCGTTTTTTGGCCTCGTCTTTGAGCTTTTTGTTGAAACCTCATTGCTTATAAATGTATCAATAGCCAATATTACGTCATCTCCAAAATTATATTTGGCATATTTCCAAGTTTTAATTGATTCAGGATTGGAAAGAAATCGTCTCTTTAGGGTGCTGTCGTCTAGCTCAGTTTTAATATCAATGCCATGAAACTGACTGTACCCCGTCAGCCCCAGTTGGACATAATCATCTGATTGCTTAAGAGACACTTTTAGCTCATCGTTAACCCGAGAGGAATTGATGATGAGAAAGAAAAGAAGTGGAGAAAAGACAGTTCGCGATATACGGCGAGCTACCCGCAAACATTACTCGGCCGAAGAGAAAATTCGCATTGTACTGGAAGGCCTTCGTGGTGAAGACAGCATAGCTGAATAGCTGGTCTGTGCCGCCGTGTGAGCACTAACACTGATCGATGAAGAATTAGATACTGCTCAACAACTATTACTTCCCCAGCGAGTTACAAGAGCATCTGCAACGATTCGTGAATTACTTCAATCATGAGCGTTACCACGAGTCGTTAGATAATGTGACACTGGCTGATGTGTATCATGGCCGCCAAGAGGAAATCCTGGTTCAACGGGCGATCATAAAATCTCGCACAATGAACCAGAGGAAGGTACAAAACCTGCGGTTAGCAGGATAGACTGGAGCAACCCTATGCAGAAAAGTGTCTCTTAGGATTTAGTGTCAGTGGTCCTAAATGGGCTGACGACGTACAATTGGATAGAAAAGAATTCCTCCTGGCTCGAACAAAGGGATATATGACATTAAATGAGCACAGGGTCAGATCTTGCCGGGAACCGGGGGACACTAAGCCGATAAATTGTGTATTCACAGAGGTAGACGATATGAAAATTGTGAATAGCCTGGCGCTTCGAGTTCTCGTCGCAGCGGGATTTCTGTTTGCCATTCAGCCCACGATCGCGCACCACTCCTTCGCGGGTTTCAGCAATGATGAAGTCAAGGAGTTCACGGGCACCATCAAGGAATTTCAATTCAGGAATCCCCACGTATGGATTCAGATTCTGACAACAAACGCGGAAGGGCAGGAAGAGGAATGGAGCGTCGAGTGGGGCTCCCCCAATCAGTTGGGACGGCGCGGTATTCGTCCGGCAACGTTTCCACCGGGGGCCGAGGTCACCGTGCGGATCCGACCGATGATCAACGGCTCTGCGGCCGGCGCGTTCGTCGGAGCCAAGTTTCCCGACGGCACCATCATCGGCCAATGGGAAGACTAGAGCGGTAACCGCTGTTCCCAAGTGCACGCCCCTGGTGCGCCGTCTTTTTAAAGTGGATGGCTGTCTTGTGTAGATACTGCCATGCATGAGACGGGCCATCTGAGCGACCTAACCGCAGTAGCGACACGATGGAGAAACGGATTGTCATGACGGTTAACTCAAGACACAGGCACAACTCTCTGCGCCCATTGCAAACGGCAAGCGCCCTGCTTGTGGCTCTGTGCATCATATTCCTGCTCCTACCCGAGTCTGCTTACGCGCAGGAGGGAGACTCGCTCCCCGACTGGAGCGGCGTTTGGGCCATGAACGGTGGGACGGTCTTCGACGGAGCCACAGTTGAGGGCCAGGGCGGATCGAACACGCCGGGCGTGCGAGAACATCCACCGTACAACGCAGAATATGAGGCGACGTATGTACGCAACCTGCAGCTTCGTGACGACGGATTGTTCCCGGATCCCTTATCCTTCTGCGGGATTCCTCCCGGGTTCCCACGTATCATGAATATGCCTGATGTTTACGAGTTCGCGGTGACCCCCAAACAAGTCTGGATCATGACTGAAAACGGACCGGGTATCATGAGGATCTACACAGATGGCCGCGAACATCCGGAGCCTGAGATGATGTGGCCCACTCATACCGGAGATTCGGTAGGGCATTGGGAAGGCGATACGCTGGTGTTCGACACGGTAAGTCTTCACAGTTCGGACGAGGGCCGCACGATCCTTGATCGCACGGGCCTTTACCTGAGCGATGCGGCACACATCGTCACGCGAATGCGGAAGCTTGACGACGAAACCATGGAAGCCCGGATGACGATAGAGGACCACAACGCTCTGACGGCGCTGTGGGTCGTGACCAAGACGTACCGGAAACTGGAACAGGGAACGCGTGTGTACGACTATGCTTGCGCCGGGAACAACCGAAATCCAGTGGATTTGGAAAACAACCGGACGCTGATTCTGGGTCCCAACGGGGAAATTCTGAACAGCGATATTCAGCGTTAGGGGTAGAGAGTACGAGGAATAGGGACAGATTTATTTTCCTGGGCGGGAGCATCTGCGCTTCAAAAAATAAATCTGTCCCTATTTACAATTTACAATTTTTTTATAGAAAAATAAGGAGAAGTAACAATGAAAACCAAATCACTCATTCACATGGTCACTGCAGCACTGTTTTTCATGTTAGCAACTGGCTCGTTCGCACAGGCGCCAACCAACGCCACCCATATTCCAAGCGGTGAAATAATGACCGTTTATGAAAATCTGGGTGACACCATCGATCAACAAATCAGGGTGGTTCATATTGGCGATGACATCAATGTAGCGGTTGGCGTTTTAAGGCGCGGGGTCACGCGCACCGAAGGAGAGGAAGTGACCTCAATTATTCATCACCAGATTACCGAGGTGTACTACATACTTTCGGGTTCAGGCATTCTTGTCACTGGCGGCGAGGCTACCGATGCCGTTGAGTTTCCTGCGGATCTCACAGCAGTCAGAGTATTGATCGGCCCCAGTGGCAGGCGCATGGTCACCAATGGCCAGACTCAGACGGTTTCAGCTGGAGACGTAGTCGTTATTCCCGCCGGCGTGCCGCACGGCTTTCGTCATATCCAGGAACAGATTACTTACCTGAGTATTCGGGTTGATCCGGACCAGGTGCTGCCCACCGGCTATGTACATCCTTCACTGGAGCAATAGGGACATCTTAGTTAAAGGGGACGAAGGGATTAAAAAATAATCCCTTCGTCCTCTTTATTCTACTACGGAGTCCACTACACCACCGTCAGCAGCGCGATCAAACGAATCGAGACACGCTAACATGCAAGACCTAACCCCTATCTTATCGATACAACGTGACCAGATGACATCCGTCTGACGATCGATTGAGAAGAATCTCACACCCGCCCCACATGCATGGTGCTTCGATTTATGGGGGTACGGTCAACTCTAACTAATTAGCTTTCTGGCTCCATCAATCAGTAACTTCTTGGGCTGAACTGCGTCTAATGATAAGTCAGAAATCGATTTTCAGATCAATAGTTAGTAGAGGGGAGAAAACGCTGTGTTACCTCACTTTCTCAGAATGGCCCTAAAGGCCCTTCTGCGCTTTAAATTGCACTCGGAAATCAATTTTCTCAGCCTGGGTTTTGGCTTTATCTGTTTTGTTACCGCCGTACTGCTGGCTAACTACATGGATAGTTATGACCAGCAATGGCCGAATGCAAACAGAATTTACAACGTAGTCATTCGCAACGTGAGCGAAGGAACGGGGCCCGATAAATTTCCCATCGTCAATGACCCAGCGGCTCGTTACCTGCGATCCTATTTTCCCGATATCCCCAATATCGTCAAGGCGAGCATGGGGGATCTCGACAACGTCACTATTGACGGTCAGTCTCACACCGTCACTTCTCGCTATGTGGAAGAACGCTTCTTCGATATTTTCCCGGTGGAATTTCTCTTTGGTTTGGAAACTGGTCAAGCATTACCGCCAAATACTGGGGTCATTACTGAACAAGCAGCCATGCGTCTCTACAATCGACTGGACGTCGTAGGGGAGAGGCTTCTTGTTGATAACGAATACGATGTCGCTATTGCCGCCGTAGTCAAGCGCCCCGAAAGTCCTTCCCATCTGGATTCCGGTGTCACGCTGTTTTCTTCGGATTTCTATTTCCCTATGGAAATTCGAGACAATGCCAACCGGCGGCGCCGAATCGCGGCAGGAGTCGATCCCGATGCAGACCAGTGGGCCAACCAGAGCAGCTACGTCTACATCGAAATTCCGGAAGACATGGAATTCGATCAAGAATCCTTTCATCAAGAACTGAACGAATTTGTACAAGCCACCTTGCCGGAAGATCTCCGCGATTCCCAGACTTATGAACTGATCCCGATCAATCAGTTGGTGATGACGACGCTCGCCTTCGTCACTGCAGGTTTCAGCATCACTACGGTTCTTTTAGTAGCTGGAGTCCTGGTGCTTCTAATTGGTTGTCTGAATTATTCGAATCTTGTTATAGCGCAACTGTCGCTGCGCAGTCAGGAAATTGCCATCCAAAAAATTCTTGGTTCAAAACGAGGTTTGCTAATCGTTCAATACTGTTTTGAAAGTCTGCTTTTTGTCGCACTAACACTGGCAATAGTCCTGCTTGTCATGTCCGGTGTTCTCCGTGTGATGGGATCATTCGGCATTATTGGTGTCGGGCCGGCTATGTTGCTTAACCCTGGCTTGTGGTTATCACTGCTTCTCGTAATCACGGTTGTCGTGTTAATTGCGGGGTGTTATCCGGCATTACGCACGGTGACAGTCCCTTAATTTCGATGATGCGCCCGACAGGTTCCGGTGGCTATTCCGGACGACTCCGTGCGCTCATGGTAGGCACTCAATTCTTTATCTCAGGTACCTTAATGATTCTGGCATTTGTCATGTTTGCGCAAAACTCAACCATGACACAACAGCTTGATGGGGAAGTGGCCGATCCAAAACTTATAACGACTACTGCCGTCGATACCTTCAGTGCTGACTTCGAGCTAGTAAAGAACGAACTACAGTCGCATCCCGGCGTGTTGTCGGTGAGTCAGGTGGATTTGACACCCTGGTCCATAAGCAGCTCGCCTATCAACTTGTCCCGCAGTGCAGACCTCAATGAATCCACCGTGCTTATTGGTAATCGCAATATCGGTTATGACTATGCTGACACCATGGACGTGAGTTTTCTCGCAGGCAGAAACTATTCCCGTGATCGTGCCAATGACCGATTCCCGAGTCTCCGGAACATCAACGCCAATGGCGGTCCGTACTCCATACTGTTAGATGACAGAGCTGCGCAAGCACTAGGGTTTGAAAATGCTCAGGCGTCAGTTGGGCAGTCCATCTATCGTCATCTGGAACCGCCTTCGGTCGATAGGGAAATGGCTATCGAGCTTGTCGTCATCGGGGCCATCGATAAATTGAAGTATCAATTCGTCGATTTTGGTGTGTTTGGCATAACTGGTGATGCGCTAACGTTGGCTCCTGAGTTTGCCAATTTAATGGTCATCAAAATCTCAAAAGAAAATGTCAACGATGCACTAACTCATATCGATGAAACATGGAGCAGGTTAATGCCCGATATTCCACTACAGCGGGAGTTTGTCGATAATCTTTTTTATCTTGGCTACAACTTATTCTTAAGTATTAGTGTCGCCATTGCTGCACTGTCAACGCTAGGTTTTCTTATAGCCAGTATCGGCTTGTTGGGTAACGCGACATTCATTACCAAGATTCGTCAAAAGGAAGTGGGCATTCGAAAAGTAATGGGTGCCAGCAGCAGTCGATTATTTCGTATGCTACTGCTGGATTTTGCTAAACCGATTCTTATTGCCAATGCGGTCGCGTGGCCAGTGGGATACGCGTTGGGCAATATTTATATCAGACTATTTGCCGCCAGAGCCGAGCTTACCTTCTTCCCATTCCTGATCAGTCTGGCATTGTCAGCCTCCATTGCCATCGTCGCTGTGGCGTCTCAATCCTGGAAGACCGCCAGGGTACGGCCAGCTATGGTCATGCGATACGAGTAACGAGTGGGATAGTTGTCGAGTTAAGACACATTGACTTGAAAGATAAATAGGGACAGATCTATTTTTCGCGACAGGCGACCGCCGAACGGTGGACTGCGCCAAAGAAAATAATTCTGTCCCTATTTACTCCATACTGGAGGATTGAAACGCGCGGCTGGAGGGCTGAGCCTAAAACTTCAACACTAACTCTCAGAAGATAATGAAGCTCTCGCATCGGAAATAATATCTGGAGATCGACTCAACAACACACCAGCAATCGCCGCCGCACTGCCACTAACAATCAGTGTCATGTCTCCCACATTAATACCAATTACTTCCGTTGTTGGCAATGCAATCAATCCGCCACCGATTGCCACGAGAATGCGGCCGGCTAAACCGACGAATCCGGGGCGATCCAGGAAACCTACCCCCAGCAGATATCGCTGCAGCGTGCCAGCAATCAATACCACTCCTACTCCCACCTTGAGGGTAGCAAGCAGCGTCTCCCACCAGGTGCCGGACAGGATCAGCGCAGGTTCCAACACGAAAAAAAACGGGATGAAATAGATCACACTGCCCAGTCGCATGGCCTTGAATCCAGTAGCAAGCGCCGATGCCCCGGCGATGCTGGCGGCAGCGAAAGCGCCTAGCGCTACTGGAGGCGTGATGAAAGACAGCATTCCCCAATAAAGAATAAAAAGATGCACGCTCATTGGATCCAGGCCGCCCTGGATCAAGGCAGGAGCCAGTACAATCGCCAGAAAAATATAGGCCGCGGTCACTGTCATGCCGATGCCCAGGAAGAAACTGGTGAATGCCCCCATCAATAACAGCAGCAACGTAGAATCGCCTGCAATATACAGTAAATCGTTAACTAAAGTTCCCGATAAACCGGATACTGACAGGGCTCCTACGATCAGACCAACACCCGCCATGATTGCCAGTAATTCCATTAGCAACTTACCGGTTGCTACAAGAAACGAACCGGCATCCTTAATGTTCCAACGGTGAGTTGGGGAAAACTGATTCAACACCAGCAACATGCCCGTGGCATAAAATGGTGCTATCGCTTCTCGCTGCAAATAGACGAGAAGAAAAACCAAAACCACGAATGCGGCGATATAGAACCAGCCTTGTTTCATGGTCCCGCTCAAACTTGGTAGCTCGTCGCGGGGCGTGCCGACCAGTCCTTTACGGGCCGCGTAAGCATCTACTTGAACAAACAACCCAAAAAAGTACAGCAAGGCAGGTATGGTTGCGGCCAAGGCGACGGTGGTATAGGCCACGTTGAGGAAGGTTGCCATTACAAACGCCGTCGAGCCCATGATTGGCGGCAACAATACGCCTCCAGTGGAGGCGCAGGCTTCGACTCCGGCGGCATACTCTTTCTCCATACCACTTTTCTTCATGGCTGGAATCGTCATCTGGCCGGTGGTCAATACGTTGGTAATCACGCTGCCACTCATGGAACCCATCAGCCCGCTGGAAACAATGGCCACCTTGGCAGAGCCGCCGCGGACATGACCGAACAGGGCAAAAGCCAGGTTGATAAAAAAGCGACCGCCGCCGGTGTGCTGTAGCGCGATGCCAAAGATCAGAAACCCGATTACCAACTGTGCATAAGCACGGAAAGGTAAACCGAGGATGCTCTCGATACTCATGACATGATAAGACGCTGTTTCTGCCAGTGTCGAAGACAAACCCGAAATAGGCCCAGGCAACTTATCGGCTACTACCGGGTAGAGCGAAAACACCAGCACCAGAGAGAACAGCACCCAGCCTCCGCTGCGACGTACTGCTTCCATTACCAGCGCCCACAACAAATAACTTACCCATACAGCGTAGCTTGGTGCTAAAAACTCCCAGCCAAAGTCCAACATGGTTTCAGCGTTGATGAAAAAGAATACACAGGCGCCGAATGCCGCCAGGCTGAGAATACTATCAAGCCAATAGCTTTTGGTACTGGCGCCGCGAAAGGGGGGATAGATGAGGAAACAAATCGGTAACAGCAAGCCCATCAATGCATAGTAATAGTGATTCTGAACCGTAATGACAAAATCAAGAAGTGGACTCTCGGCAAACAATCGCAGAGAGTCCATTGCCAGGAAGGCACTGCCGACAGCGGCGATGCCTGTTAACCATCGCAGTGGCAAAGGTAGTTCATTGGGATTTCTTAACGCTGTCGCCATACCCTAACGCCAGACCCTAGCGCCAAACCGGATCGAGGCCGGCTTCTTCCAGACGTTGAGTGCGCTGCTGATGCCAGGCTTCGACAAACTCGTCCCGATCATCGATACCCCGTTCAGTCACTTCGGCCCAGGCCGAGGCCAGCACTTCCTGGCGGTGGATAAGGGCCTGATTGTGCGCTTCTATGGCATCGGTCCAGACACCGATTTCACGCCAGTAGTTAACCGCGCCTTCATGATAGGGCACGACCCATTGGAATACCTGGGACTCCAGCGCCCAACCTATGGCACCGGGGTCAGAGTCCTTGAAGTCGTCGTAATTTTCGTTTATTGCCCGGGTGAGGGCATAAACGAAGTCGTTATCTTGAGTAGCCAGCGCCGTCAACAACGGATAGGGATAGGTTCCAGCTTCATGGGGATTTTCTTCACTGATGCCAGCGCCACGGGTGGCATTGTGTTTGGTGAAATAAGGTCCTATGGCTAACATTCGCTCCCAGCATCCTTCATCGTCATGGGGTGCAGGCAACCAGAGGATACCCCGCGGCGAGGCTTCAAGACGATAAGGTGGACCAGACACCGTAGTGCCAAACGCGACATCGATATCACCATTAATCACACCATTCCATTTGGCGTCATAACCGGGGAAATCGACGCGGACGACATCATCCCAGGTCAAACCGCCACAGGCCAAATAGGCCTCCATAGACACATTTAGCGCTGGAGCAGCGCGTACATAGGGCACTCGACGCCCACGCAGCTCGGCAAAGCTGGTTATGCCGGTATCTGCAGCCACAGCTATTCCCTGGTTGCTCAAGCCATTGGACGTCATCAACAAACGCAGCGGTTGCGGCCCCCACTCTGGATTAGCAAACTGAAACATGCCTTCCTGAGCGAAATATGTTGCCACCCCATTGGCAGTGAAATCGACTCGACCAGTCTTCAGAGGCAATAAACGGGACACATCATTCTGTCCGGGAATGACACGCAAGGTGACGTTGTATTTGTCGCGCAACATAGCGCCGATCGCGACTGCCTGGTTATATCCCGTTGTTCCCAGGTTATAAGCCGTCCAGGCCATCTGACGGGGGAGCTGGGGTTGATTGGATTGATTAGGCTGTGCCAGGCTAGCGCCAGTCAGCGTTAGTGAAACTACCAGCGAAACGGATTGGATAATCTTAAATCCATGTTGGGGCAGTGACTTCAGGACTTTCAACAACACTCTCATTCTCCCGAGGATTCTACGGCGTTGAGGCCAGAGACTAGCAGGGGCGGAAACCAAGTGGAAGTAAATCAAAGAAATCAAAGGGGTCGGAGTAGTTTGATTCAGAAATAGGGACAGATTTATTAAAAGGGACGGAGGGATTAAAAAATAATCCCTCCGTCCCTTTTATTCTACTACGGAGTCCACTACGCCACCATCAGCCGCGCAATCAAACGAATCGAGACCCGCTAACACGCAAGACTTGACCCCAAGCACCCTCTTTATCCTAATTCCTTTACGGCTCTCCACGCCTGTTCGACAGCAGTTTGCAAAAGTGAGCTACCGACGGCGTCACTATGGGCGATGGTAATCCGACCGAATGGTTGTCGCCCAATAATGCCAGGATTGCCATGGGAGTAACCATGGGCCCAGCGATTAATAGAAATACTCTCAACATCTCTGTCGAAATCAAACAATACCTGCGGCAGCATACCGCCTAAATGCTCTCTGATTTCTTCTTCGTAATCACTAAATGTTAGACCTAGCATCCTGTATCTTGCATCACGAAATTGCTCGACGCGTGGTGCCCCAACGGTATCTCCAAGGGGAGCGCTTCTCATGTGCAGGATGCAAGGATCGTCGGGGGTTTTGGTAAACTCATAGCCCCCCATGCTAACCGGAAAGTCCATCGCCGCCACCTGGTGCATATTCCCCGGGCACATGGCCATCCCGATTCCCATCTCTTTCATGGCCCGCCAGTTCTTTACGGCGACAGTCGTATATTGAAAGGGAACTTTAGAGAGACGTCTCAACGCCGCATCTTGTTCCTTGGGAAGGTCTGGAACGATGTGCGGAATCATCATATTGTAACAGGCCATCACGACGCCTTTGGCTTTAACCTGATACGACTTGTTGTCATGGATATAGTTTACCAAGACCTCACTCGAACTACTGGGATCACCACCGTGCTGTACATTCACCACGGTACTGTTTAAGCGAAGGCGAACACTATTGCCGGATTTGTCTAGCTCGGCATAATCGAATTTGGATAAAACAATCTCTTCCGGATTTTCTCCTGGTCCAACATCAGGAATCATCTTTTTCACTAACATACGTGCGATGGTGGCATTGCCATCGGGATAGTGCTCGATGAAGGGGTATCGTACAGCGTATGTCTCTCCATCTTTGTTCACATATTCTTGATACGTCCCTTCCTCCATTGCATCTTTCCATGATGTTAAAGGATCCAAACCCAGCGGCCCGGTTTCCAAGGCCTCTCCTATGGTCATCACGTCTGTTCCGCCCTGTCCATAGTCGATGGAAGTATGCCTGGCCATTCTCAATACGCCGGGATCATCGACCCCCAAAGTGTTTTTTAGATAATCGAAGTAAGAATGCGTCTGAATGTAGTCTCGCAATTCCTCTTTGGGTAGATTCAGGACATGCTGTCCGCCCTCTAAAACCCGCAGTAATTGTTCTTTGCCTTGCTCGCTCAATGGGGTCTGCTGTACGGCCTCCTGGTACGATAACGTTGGACGCAAAAGCCCTTCCACAAACCCTGGATAATCACAGAAGGGGTGCTGCACTACTTTGTCCTGGCCAAACGTTCGCTTGTTGAAATAGGTAACGGCCCCCAAGTTATGCCTTTTAAAGAAGTCAACGTCATACGCCGTCTGGAATAGATCCATATCAACGCCGAGATCTTCTAAAAGATTGAGTACGGTTTCACTAAACTCATGTGGAGATTCAAAAGACTCTGAACCGCCTTCGCCCAATAGCATGACACCACCGATGGTATGTTCATTCCTTTTTGCATGACCCCCAAAATCGTCATGGTTATCCAGTATGAGCACCTTCTTGTCTCTTCCGTGCTCTTGCTGATAGAAATAGGCCGCCGACAGTCCACTGAGGCCGCCTCCCACAACAATCAGATCGTACGTTTCGTTCAAGTCGGTGGTTGACCCCCAATCCGTTCGTTGAGCCCAGGCTCGGCTATGTGCGTGTTCGTTTGATCCTGGATGGCTGCCGCGAAGGCCGGTCAGCGCCGGCGGATAATACGACGGCTCGAGTTCTGCCATAGCCGCTTGGCTGGACCCGTCAAAGGGAAGCAGGGAAGCCCCAGCCACCATTAAAGTGCCATTGATGAAGTCTCTTCGCGTAATATTGCTCAAGCGGCTAACTCCTGTGTAAATTTGTCTTAGAGCGAATTTGTCCTGATACTATCGATTATCGAAATCAAATCTACCAGAAAATTGTTATTATTGGCGGGGTTTTCTGAAGAGTTATAACCGAATCTGGTGTTTAGGCAGTTGAAAAAAAAGCG
>Ga0208748_1000051_pt1 | contig 52981 bp, 54 predicted proteins | sample Knorr_S7_td_Bott_FD_185599 | JGI IMG/M metagenome (GOLD analysis project Ga0208748, IMG submission 185599) | Marine microbial communities from Southern Atlantic Ocean transect - Knorr_S7_td_Bottom_ad_4513_LV_A (SPAdes) (version 2) | ecosystem: Environmental > Aquatic > Marine > Oceanic | place... | reverse complement strand
GGGATCGTCACGGTGACGCTGGCGGTCCCGCCGGGGGCGAGGGTGACCATGAAACCGTGGTGGCCGTCGTCGTGGCCGTCCGTGTCCATGTCCATGGAGCCGTCGTCGCCGTCCATGTCCATGGAGTCGCCGTCCATGTCCATGTCCATGGAGCCGTCGTCGCCGTCCATGTCCATGGAGTCGCCGTCCATGTCCATGTCCATGGAGCCGTCGTCCATGTCCATGGAGTCGCCGTCCATGTCCATCTCCATGGATTCCATGACCATGCCAGCTTCCGGCGGGTCGACGATCGGCATGAGACCCTCGAAGAAGTCATGCTCGAAACCGGTGGCCATGCCGTCCATGGCGACCGTCACCTCGCGCCCGATCATGAACTCATGGTCCAGGTCACCGCTGTTCTTCAGCAGGAACTCCACCGTCTGCCCGGCCCTGACCTCTATGACGTCCGAACCGAACCCGTATTCGGTCATGTTGACCCGGATGTGTGCGTCGGGGTCTCCACCGGCGCCGGACGCCTGGCCACCGTCTCCGCCGGACCCACAGGCTGCGGCCAGCATGGACACCGTCAGGATCATCGCTGCAGTTGATCGGACCACGGCCTGGACCTCCACTCTTCGCGTGTGACGAATGGTAGTCCGATCGGTCTCGCAGGGTCCTGTAGGCCATCGATGCTCCTACCCGTGACGGAGCCGGGGTGGGGGTACTTGAACCAAGGCGCGCGGTGGAGGATCATCTGGCCGTGGCACTGACGCAGCGAGACCGTGACATCCTGGACTTCGAACGCTCGTGGTGGACGGCCACCTCGCCGAAGGACGTCCAGATCCGTGAGCGGTTCGAGCTCTCGGCGACCCGCTACTACCAGTTGCTGGCCGAGTTGCTCGAGGACGGCGAGTCCATGTCCTACGACCCGCTGGTGGTCCGTCGACTCCAGCGCCAGCGCGATCGTCGTCGCAGGGCGCGCCTTGAACCCCGGGTGGCCGAGGACGACGGCGGCCGATGAACGCCGGCGCCAGGGGCGGGGGGCTGGTACCCAGCAACGCTGCAGCCATGCCGCGCGCTGCCCTCCTGGTCGGAGTCGCCGTGGCGATCGGCCTGCTCATGCTCTGGAAGGGACTGGACGACTCGCCCGTAGCGGCCGACAGGCAGGCTCCCGCCCTCACCGATGACGTGGCTGGTGCCGATTCCGGGACCGGAGGGGCCGACCCGGCTGTCGTGACGACCGAACCCGTCGGGGGAGAGCCGGCCGATGCGGATGTCGTGACGCCCACCTCGGCAGCGCCGACCACCACCGAGGCCCTCTTCCCGACGTCGACGCATGATCCCAACGAGGTGAGGGTCCTGGTGGCGAACGGCTCCGGCGTGTCCGGTGCCGCCGGCAAGGTGACCGACCTGCTCAGCCCGCTGGGCTGGACGATGGAGTCACCGGCCAACGCCGACAAGACCGGTACCACCCGCGTCTACTACCGCACCGAGTACCAGGCCGATGCCAGGAAGATCGTGGAGCACTTCGGCGAGATTCCGTCCCTCCTGGAGAAGATGCCGACGGGCGGGCTGGGGGTTCCGAGCAAGGCCGAGGACCGTGTGGCCAACGCCCACATCGTGGTGATCCTGGGTTCCGACCAGCGCATCCAGTCCAACTGAGGTCGGCCGGTGCGGGTGGTTGCCGCACCGGACAAGTTCCGGGGCACGGTGTCTGCGGCAGATGCGGCATCGGCGATAGCCAGGGCCGTCGTCTCCCGGGGCGGAACCGCCATCGAGGTGCCCATGGCCGACGGCGGTGAGGGCCTCCTGGACGTGTTGGGAGGCCCGGACCACACCACCGAGGTGACCGGCCCGCTGGGTTCTCCGGTTCGGGCCGGCTGGAGGCTCTCGGGTGGCACTGCGGTGGTCGAGATGGCCCGGGCCTCGGGTCTGGTGCTGGCGGGCGGCATCGAGGGAAATCGCCCACTGGACGCCACCACCGCTGGCGTCGGGGAGCTCCTCCGCCACGCAGTCGAGCTGGGGGCGCGGCGCGTCATCGTGGGCATGGGCGGTTCGGCGACCACCGATGGGGGTCTGGCTGCCCTGGACGCGATGGGCCCGATGGCGCGTTACCGGGGTGTCGAGATGCTGGTGGCGTGTGACGTCCGGACCCGGTTCACGGAGGCCGCCGAGGTGTTCGGTCCCCAGAAGGGCGCCAGCGATGCCCAGGTCCGCCTCCTGACGGGCCGCCTGGAGCGACTCGTGCAGGTGTACCTGGAACGCTTCGGGTCGGATGTCTCGTCCCTGGACCGCGCCGGGGCCGCCGGTGGCCTGGCGGGCGGCCTGGCTGCGATGGGTGCCGAGCTGGTTGACGGCGTGGACCTGGTGGCCGAGGAGGTTCGCCTGGACGAGCTCGTGGCCGGTGCCGACCTGGTGGTGACCGGCGAGGGTTGGCTGGATGCCACCTCGTTCCAGGGAAAGGTCGTGGGCGGGGTGGCTGCCTATGCCGCTGCGGCCGGCGTGCCCATGCTGGTCGTGGTGGGGGGAGCCGACGAGGATGCGGCGGTGCGCGCCGACGTCGTGTCGCTGGTGGACCGGTTCGGCGCCGAGAGGGCCCTCGCCGAGACGATGGCGTGCATCACCGAGGTCGTGGCGGAGCGACTGGACGACCTCTGACCGGTTCCCGGTCGGACGATCCGACGAGCCCGGAGCACCCGGCAGGGGTGGGTGATCCCCGACCGGGTGGGTAGGGTTTTTCCATGGCCGTGATCATCCGCATTCCGACGACGCTCCGACCGCTGACCGCTGGGCAGCCCGAGGTGGAGGTCGAGGCCGGCACGGTCGGCGGGGCGATAGCGGCCCTGGACGCCGCCCATCCGGGCTTCACCAGCCGGATCCTGGACGAGTCGGGCGCGTTGCGCCGCTTCGTGAACGTGTTCGTCAGCGATGACGACGTGCGCTTCCTGGACGGCCTGGACACCGCCGTCCCGGAGGGTGCCACCATCGCCATCGTGCCCGCCGTCGCCGGGGGCTGAGTCCCCACCGGGACGCACGTCCCGGGCCTGCGTACCACGTCCGAGGACGTCCCGGAGACGGCTCAGAACCCGCTCTCAGGTGCCTCCGGACGTTGGAAAACAGCCGATCCGCTGATTGGATTGGCACTCGCATGAAGAGAGTGCCAGTGGTCGCGCCCGCGCTCCACCGGTCCACCGATCACTGAGAGGTTGCCACTGATGGCAAAGATCATCACGTTCGACGAGACGGCCCGCCGGTCGCTCGAAAAGGGCATGAACCAGCTGGCTGACGCCGTTCGGATCACGCTCGGTCCCAAGGGTCGCAACGTCGTCCTGGAGAAGAAGTGGGGCGCTCCCACCATCACCAACGACGGCGTGTCCATCGCCAAGGAGATCGACCTCGAGGACCCCTTCGAGCGCATCGGCGCCGAGCTGGTCAAGGAGGTCGCCAAGAAGACCGACGACGTGGCCGGTGACGGCACCACCACGGCGACCGTGCTGGCATGGGCGATGGTCCGTGAGGGCCTTCGCAACGTTGCCGCCGGTGCCAACCCGATGTCGCTCAAGAAGGGCATCGAGGCAGCGGTGGCCGCCGCCGTCGACGCCATCCGGGACTCATCCCAGGACGTGTCCAGTGACAAGGCCCAGATTGCCAACGTGGCCGCCATCTCGGCGGGCGACACCGAGATCGGCGAGATAATCTCCGAGGCCATCGACAAGGTGGGCAAGGACGGCGTCATCACCGTCGAGGAGGGTCAGACCTTCGGTATGGAGATGGACCTGGTCGAGGGCATGCGCTTCGACAAGGGCTATATCTCGCCCTACTTCGTGACCGATCCCGACCGCATGGAGGCCGTCCTGGAGGACCCGTACGTGATGTTCGTGGGTTCCAAGATCACCGCCGTGCGCGACCTGGTCCCGGTACTCGAGAAGGTCATGCAGACCAGCCGTCCGCTGGTCATCATCTCCGAGGACGTCGAGGGCGAGGCCCTCGCCACCCTGGTGGTCAACAAGATCCGCGGCACCTTCACGTCGGTGGCCATCAAGGCCCCCGGCTTCGGTGACCGTCGCAAGGCGATGCTGCAGGACATGGCGATCCTGACCGGTGGCCAGGTCATCTCCGAGGAGGTCGGCCTCAAGGTCGACGCCGTCACGCTCGACATGCTGGGCGAGGCCCGCAAGATCGTGGTCAGCAAGGACGAGACCACCATCATCGAGGGCGCCGGCGACGAGGCCGAAATCTCGGGCCGCATCGCCCAGATCAAGGGCGAGATCGAGAACACCGATTCCGACTACGACCGCGAGAAGCTCCAGGAGCGCCTGGCGAAGCTCTCCGGTGGCGTAGCCGTCCTGAAGGTCGGAGCTGCCACCGAGGTGGAGCTGAAGGAGAAGAAGCACCGCATCGAGGACGCCGTGAGCACCACGAAGGCGGCCATCGAGGAAGGTGTCGTCGCCGGTGGTGGCGTCACCCTGCTGCGTGCCCAGGTGGCTGCCCGGGCGGCCGGTGACGGTCTCTCCGCCGACGAGGCCACCGGTGCACGCATCGTGGCCAAGGCGCTCGAGGCTCCTCTCCACCAGATCGCGGTCAACGCCGGCCTGGATGGCGGCGTGGTCGTCGAGAAGGTTCGCAGCCTGAAGGGTCCCAACGGCCTGAACGCCGAAACCGAGGAGTACGAGGACCTGATCGCCGCCGGCATCATCGATGCCGCCAAGGTCACCCGCTCGGCGCTCCAGAACGCCGGTTCGATCGCGGCACTGTTCCTCACCACCGATGTGGTCATCGCCGACGCCCCGAGCGGTGGCGCCGATGGCGGCATGGGCGGCATGGGGGGCATGGACTTCTAGGAACTCCAGACGCCCGCCGATCCACGGATCGGAGCGGACGCTGAACCAACGGGCGCCCTTCGGGGCGCCTGTTGCGCGTCATTCGACCGGTCCGACCGGATACGGGTGTTCACTGGAGCCCGTGGACGTACGTGCTGAGAGAGGGGCGGGCCCGTGAGCCGAGGCAGGACGGCGAGGGTGATGACCCGGCGTTTCGACGCCGACGGCAGCCGACGGGCGCCCGACGAGCTGATCGTCGAGGAGCCGATGTCGATCCGCCTGGACGGCGAGCTGATCGCCACGACGATGCGGACCCCCGGTGACGACTTCGAGCTGGCCGTCGGCTTCTGCGTGACGGAGGGAGTCCTGCACGACGTCCCGGTGCGAAGCGTCCGCTACTGCGGGCAGGGCCCCGCCGCCGAGTCCGAGTTCAACGACGTGACGGTCGATACCGGGGGCCTGGCCCCCACGCCCACACCCCGCCTGGGTCCGGCCTCCTCCTCATGCGGCGTCTGTGGGACCGTCGCCATAGGCGACCTGCTGGAGCGGCTACGGCCGCTGGAGGCGGCACCGTTCGACGTGGAGGTGCTGGCTCTCATGGCCGACCGGATCGACGGGCAGGCCCTCTTCACCACCACCGGGGCGGTGCACGCGGCGGTCGCCTTCGACCGGACCGGTGAACCCCTGCTGCTGCGGGAGGACATCGGTCGGCACAATGCCGTGGACAAGGTGGTTGGCCGGCTGCAGATGGACGGAAGGCTGCCGGCCGGCGACCTGGGCCTCTGGGTGAGCGGTCGGGCCTCCTTCGAGATGGCCCAGAAGGCCTGGGCCGCCGGCTTCGCCTGCCTGATCGCGGTCAGCGGCCCGTCGGCCCTCGCAGTGGAGACGGCCCGCGTGGCCAACCTGCAGTTGGCCGGGTTCGCCCGTGGGGACCGGTTCAACCTCTACACCGGCGACTGACCGGATGGCTCCGTAGGATCCGTGCGATGAACGATCCGCTGACACCAGCCGACGGCCTCGGCGTCCTCCACCTCTTCTGCAGGATCCCACGATCCAGGTTCTCGCTGCCCGTCAACCGACGGAAGCTGCGGGCCGCCGTGACGGCGGCCACCACCGCCGGAGACCAGGTGGTCACCGTGGCGATCCTGGGCCACAAGGCCGACCTGGCCTTCATGGTCCTGGGCGAGGACCTCTGGCGCCTCCGGGGCTTCCAGACCAGCATCGCCAACGCAGGCCTCGAGGTGGTCGACAGCTACGTGTCGATGACCGAACTCTCCGAGTACTCCCAGGGCCTCCCCGATGAGATGCGACGGGCCAGGCTCCACCCGGTGCTGCCCCCCGAGGGCAAGCCGGCGTGGTGCTTCTACCCGATGTCCAAGCGTCGCAACGTGGACGCCAACTGGTTCACCCTGCCCTACGACGACCGCCGTGAGCTGATGATGGAGCACGGCACCTCGGGTCGGAAGTTCGCCGGCCGGATCCTGCAGGTCGTGACCGGGTCCACCGGCGTCGACGACTTCGAGTGGGGCGTGACCCTCTTCGGGCAGCGTCCCGACGACCTGAAGGACGTCGTCTACACCATGCGGTACGACCATGCATCGGCCGTCTACGGCGAGTTCGGCGTGTTCTATGCGGGGATGGTGGCCGACCTGGACACCGTGCTGGCCGGGATCGGACGGCGCTGACCGTGGTCTCCGGGGCGGAGGTGGCCGGTCCCGGCATGGACCGCCTGCGTCGCTCCCTGCGCGACCTTGGCCGGGTCGTGGTGGCCTTCTCCGGGGGCGCCGACTCGGCCTTCCTGGCCCGGGTCGCCCACGACACTCTCGGTGCCGACCGGGTGCACGTGGTGACAGCCGTGTCGCCCTCCCTGGCCGGTGACGAGCGGGACGATGCCGCCGCCCTCGCCGACGAGTGGGGGCTCCGCTGGTCGGAGGTGGAGACCCACGAGATGGCCGACGCCGCGTACCGGGTGAACGACCCCGACCGCTGTGGTCGCTGCAAGGACGCCCTCATGGACGTGCTGGTCCCGATAGCGGATTCCGAGGCGGCCACCGTGGTCCTCGGGGTGAACGTCGACGACCTCGCCGACCACCGACCGGGCCAGACCGTTGCCGCGGAGCGCGGTGCCAGCTTTCCGATGGTGGAAGCCGGCCTGACCAAGGCCGACGTCCGCCACCACTCCCGGGAGATGGGGCTCCGGACGGCCGACAAGCCCGCTGCGGCATGCCTCGCCTCGAGGGTTCCCTACGGAACCGAGGTGACCGTCGCCGTCCTGACCGCGGTGGACAGGGCGGAGGCCGCCCTACGACGCCTGGGCTTCGACGACCTGCGGGTCCGACACCTGGACGACACCGCCAGGATCGAGGTCCCGATAGACCGACTGCCCGACGTCCTGGAGCAGCGAGCCGAGGTCGTGGCCGCCGTGGCAGGCGTCGGGTACGCCTACGTCACCCTGGACCTGGAGGGCCTCAGGTCGGGCAACCTGAACCGGGTCCTGAAGGGCGGGAAGCCCGGTAGTGGATGAGCCGACCGCTCCGCTGGCCGACGACGAGGCCCGCCTGGCCGAGTTGGCGCTCAGGCTTGCGGACGGGATCGTGGCGGCCCTGCCCGGCTGGGTCGCCCGTTGCGTGGCGGCCAGGTCGGCAGGGGTGGTGCTCGACGACGATGCGGTCGCCGACGCCGGCCGTCGTGCCGTCGAAGAGGTGGGCCCGCTGGTCCGGGAACTGCTGGCCGCCGACATCGACGAGCAGCGGACCGGACCGCTGGCGCTGGTGCGCGCCGCCGTGAGGTACCCCGCATCGGTGCTGTCCGCCGCCGGGGTGCTCCCGGTCCAGCGGGATGCCGACGCGGTCCGCCTCTTTCCCGATGACGCCTTCGACCTCTCGCCGGGGTCCTTCGCCGAGCTGCACCCGGACCTGCGCGTCCCGGGGCTCGAGTGGGGCGCCGCCAAGGCCTACGTGCACCGTCGTCGACATGCCGGGGGCACCGCCGGCTGAGGACCGCGGTCTGGCCTGCCTGACCAGCCTTGTTCACGATCCCGAAACACCAGTGAGACGATGCCGTGACCTCCGGGAGACAGGCTGGGCGCTCGTCGCCCAATCGGAGGAAACCCGTCGTGGATTCTGGTGATCTGTCCTGGATGTTGATGGGCACCGCGCTGGTGGTGTTCATGGTGCCCGGCCTGGCGCTGTTCTACGGAGGCATGGTCCGTTCCAGGAACGTCCTGAACATGCTGATGATGAACATGTACTGCATCGGCGCGGTGCCGATCGTGTGGGTGCTCGTCTCCTACTCGCTCGGCAACTCGCACGACGGCAGGGGCTTCCTGGGCGGTGACTGGATCGGGAACCTGGACCAGGCCGTCGCCATTGGTTCGGTGGTGGTGTTCTCGTTCGTGGTCACCTTCGCGATCGTCAAGGTGATCGACCTCGTGATCGGCCTACGGGTGGACGAGGAGACCGAGATCGTCGGCCTGGACCAGGCCATCCACGCCGAGTCGGCCTACAACGAGGGTCTGAAGGGATCCGTGGTGGTCTTGACGCCGCCGCTACCGTCGGGTCGGTGACCCCCCTCGACACGACCGACCTCCTGGAGGACCGATCGCTACGGGGACCCGCGTTCTGTCGTGCGCTGTCCGACCGGATCGACGGGTTCCTGGCCGAGGTCTTCGAGGCGGCCGACCCGCCCGCGGGTACCGCCCTCGTGGCGGTCGGCGGATACGGCCGTCGGGAGCAGTGTCCCGGCAGTGACGTCGACGTGGTGCTCGTGCACCGGCCGGGCCTGGACATGGCCGAGGTCGCCGAGAGGGTCTGGTACCCGCTCTGGGATGCGGGCCTGAAGCTCGGCCACCAGGTGGGGACGCTGCCCCAACTCCTGCAGGTGGCCTCCGAGCACCTGGACACGGCCACGAGCCTCCTGGCGGCCCGCCCGGTGGCCGGCGACGCGACGGTGGCCCACGAGCTTGCCGCAGCAGCGCTGGAACAGTGGTCCGGTAGGTCGCGACGCCACCTTGACGACCTGCAGGCGTCGGTAGCCGAGCGCCATGCCCGGTTCGGAGAGGTCGCCTTCCTGTTGGAACCCGACCTGAAGGAGTCCCGGGGAGGACTTCGCGACGTGCACAGCCTGCTCTGGGTGGAGCAGGCCACCGTGCCCATCCTCCGTGAGTCCGAGTCGGCGGGCCTGGCCGCAGCAGCCGAGACGCTCCTGACCGTACGCGTCGAGCTCCACCGCCTCACCGGGCAGCGGGCCGATCGCCTCCTGCTGGAGCTCCAGGACGACGTGGCGGCCGCACTGGACCTGGCTGACGCCGACGTCCTGATGGCCGAGGTGGCCGCGGCGGCTCGCACGATCTCGTGGACAGGTGAGGGAGCGGCCCGCCGCACCACACGGGCCGCCCGTCGGCGAGGGACGCTGGGGGCCATCGTCAACCTGCGTCGACGGGAGGTGGCACCCGACCTGGTGCTGGACGATGGGCGCCTGGCGCTCACGGCCGATGCCGACCTGACCGATCCGCTCCTCACGTTGAGGTGTGCGAGGGTCGCCGCCGAGCACGATGCATACCTGCAGCGCGGGTCCCTGGAGCGGCTGGCCGACAACGCCCCGGTGCTCAGCGACCCGTGGCCGGACGAGGCGCGCGAGATGTTCGTGGCGTTGCTGGCCACTGGGCCGTCGGCCATACCGGTCATCGAGGACCTCGACCACGTGGGGCTCTTCGTCCAACTGGTACCCGAGTGGGAGCCGTGCCGGTCCCGGCCCCAGCGCAACGCCTACCACCGCTTCACCGTCGACAGGCACCTCATGGAGGCCGCCGCCGAGGCATCGCGTCTCGTCGACCGGGTGGACAGGCCGGACCTCCTGCTGGTGGGCGCCCTGTTCCACGACATCGGGAAGGGCTACCCGGGTGACCACACCGAGGTGGGCGTCGACCTCCTGCAGACGATCGCCACCCGCATGGGCTTCGACGCCGATGACGTCGAGACCCTGGTGGCGATGGTCCAGCACCACCTGCTGCTCCCGGACGTGGCGACCCGTCGGGACCTGGACGACGACGGCACCATCGCCTCGGTCGCCGATGCCGTCGGGAGCAGCCGGCTGCTCCACCTGCTGGGTGCCCTCACCGAGGCCGACTCGATCGCCACGGGACCCTCGGCGTGGAGCAGTTGGAAGGGCGGCCTGGTCAACGAGCTGGTCTCCAGGGTGTCCCACGTGCTGGCCGGCGGCGACGTCGGCGAGGTGGTCGGGGGGTCGTTCCCGGATGCGGAACAGCGGTTGCTGCTGGAGGATGGTTCGTTCCTGGTGCGCGGCGAGGGTCGGACGCTGACCGTGGTGGCCGCCGACCGGACCGGAACCTTCTCCAAGGTGGCCGGCGTCCTGTCGCTTAACGGTGCCGATGTCGTGGGCGCTTCGGCCCATTCGGAGAACGGCCGGGCGTTGTCGGTGTTCAGGGTCGGTTCGGCCCCGGACGGTGACCCGGACTGGACGCGGATCGCCGATCAGATCCGGTTGGCGTTGGCGGGTCGCCTGGCGCTGTCCGCCCGCCTCGGGGACAGGTCACGCACCTACCGGCCCGTCCGGCTGTCCGCAAGGCCCGCCCGGCCACGGATGACGGTGGACAACCTCACCTCGGCGACGGCGACCGTCATCGAGGTGACCTGTCCGGACGGCGTCGGCGTCCTGTACCGGATCACCCGTGCCTTCGCGGAGTTGGACCTGGACATCGTTAGGGCACACGTCCAGACGCTGGGTTCGGACGTCGTGGACGCCTTCTACGTACGGGACGCCTCAGGCGACAAGATCACCGACGAGGACCACCTGGCCGAGATCGAGCTCTCGGTCCTGCGTTGGGTGGCCGTCGACTTCTGACCCGGCGGGAAGGACCGGGCGACCGCAGCGCCTACGGTTCAGCCATGTCAGATCACGGCGTGGGCCCTCCCTCCCAACTGGACCTCCTGCGCTGGGCCGAGGCCCTTGCCGGCTCGGCCCGGACCGGCCTCGGCTTCACGGAGTCCCTCTACGAGCAGGAACGCTACGAGGAGGTCCTCCAGGTGGCGGCGGAGATCAGGGTCAGGGCAGACGCCCTCTCCGGGGGATCCTTCGACGTGGACACCCTGGTCGCTGACTGGCTGGGATCGGTGGGGCGGGGGGTGCCCGGTTACGTGACGCCGAAGGTGACCATCGGGGCGGTCGTGGGCAACAGCGCCGGTGAGCTCCTGATGGTGCAGAGGGCCGACTCAGGCGTCTGGCTCTACCCGACCGGTTGGGCCGACGTGGGCTATTCGGCCGCCGAGGTGGTCGTCAAGGAGGTCCTGGAGGAGACGGGCATCCAGTGCGAGGTGGTGCGTCCCATCGCCATCCTGGACGGGATGCGGCTGGGCATCACCGGTATCCCGCTCTACTCGCTGGTGTTCCACTGTCGGATGACGGGAGGAGAGCTCTCCGCCCACCCGTTGGAATGCTCGGATGTCGGGTTCTTCGCCGAGGGCAGCCTGCCGGAGGGCTCGGCGCTGCCGGAGGAGTGGGTGGCGGAGGCCTTCGCTGCGATACGCGGTGAGGAGCTCGACGTGCGTTTCGACCGGCCCCGGGATCCTCCCTGGCTGGTAGCCGACGCCTGAACCCTCAGGTGCCGGGCTGGTTCCGGAGGAAGTCCTCGACCTCGGCGACCAGGCTGTCCGGGTCCTCGGCGGTCTCCTCGTCGAAGTCGGCTTCCAGCTGCTCGACGTACTCCATGGTGCCGTCGTCCTCGGCGACCAGCTCGGTGACCTGGCGTTCGTAGGCCGCCGCAGCGATCTCCAGGTCGGTGCACGGCACGTCGACCTCCAGCAACTGGGAGAGTCGTTCCACCAGGGCCAGGGCCGCCTTGGGCGACGGCACGTTGGACACGTAGGCGGGAACGCCGGCCCAGAACGAGGCCGTGGTGACCCCGCGGTCGCGCAGGCCGGCCGCCAGCACCCCCACGATGCCGGTCGGTCCTTCGTAGGTGGACGGCGAGAGGTTCAGGCGCAGGGCCAGTTTCTCGTCGTCGGTTCCTCCGTAGACCTGGGTGGGGCGGGTGTGGGGTACGTCGGTCAGCAGGGCCCCCAGCGTGCAGACCATGGAGGCACCGAAGGCCTCGGCTGTGATCGCCAGGTGGTCCACGAAGGTCCGCCAGCGGAGTTGCGGCTCGTGGCCGATGGCGCACACCAGGTCGTGGGCGCTGCCCGGCACGCGGGCCACGTGTATGCCGGTGGAAGGCCACACGATCTGGCGGGTGTCGTTGTCGTCGATGCACACGTTGGGTCGGGCCACGGTGAAGTCGAAGAAGTCCTCGGCATCGATGGTGGCGACGTGTTCGGCCTCGAAGTGGTCGCGTACGTAGCGGGCTGCCGTCGAGCTGGCCTCACCGGCGTCGTTCCAGCCCTCGAATGCGGCAATGAGGATGGGCGACCGCAGGTCGGTCGGCATCTCGTCGACGTTCCAGATGAGGTGCGGAGCTGGGTCGGGGGCCATTGCTGTCGGAGGCTAGCCAGACGCGTTCGCACGCGCGCCGGGAGGCGATGCCGTCGGGTCCTAGGCTCACCGACCATGGATGGAGAGGCTCGGGATGCCACGTTCGTCGTCCGTGAGGTGGTCGCGGTGGACGATCGCCTGGTGTCGGCGATGGCCCGCCTGATTCCACAGCTGTCCGGCTCCAGCCCGCCGCCCGACGCCGACTCGCTGGCGGCCATCGTGGACTCCGGGGCTTCGGTCCTGCTGGTGGCCGAGGACCCGACCGTCGACGGCCAGGCGGCCATCCTGGGGAGCATGACGCTTGTGGTCTTCCGGATCCCGACCGGCCTGCGGGCCTGGATCGAGGACGTGGTGGTGGACGCCTCGGCCCGTGGCCGCGGTGTCGGCGAGGCGCTGAATCGGGCTGCGATTCTTCGGGCCCGGGCAGCCGGCGCCACGACCGTGGACCTCACGTCGAGGCCGTCGCGGGAGGCCGCCAACCGCCTGTACCGCCGTCTCGGCTTCGAGCAGCGGACCACCAACGTCTATCGCCTGGAGCTCTGAGCGGCGGCTTCGTGGTGCCGCGTGCCGCGTGCTGCCGGTAGCGCCGGTCCGACGCACTCCGTCTACTGATCCTCCGGGTGGTCCCCCTGGTCCTCGGCCAGCTCGTCGGAGAGCGTCCTGTCCCACTGCTCCAGCCCGGCAGCGTGTGCGCTCCTGGCCAGGATGTGGGAGCCGACCGGTGCGGCCACGAAGGTGAACACGAGCGTCAGGAGCGCCTTGGTGAGGGCGGCGGCGGTACCGATGTGCACGACGGCGCCCAGCAGCAGCCCCAGCAGCCCCAGCGTCGAGCACTTGGAGGACGCATGCAGTCGGTGGTACGCGTCGGGCAGTCGGACGGTGCCCCATGCGCCGATGAGCATGAAGGAGAGGCCCGACACCAGCAGGAGGACCGTCGCGATCTCGCGTGTCGCGTCCACCTACCCCCCCTCTCCCTCGTCCGGGGGCTGGAGGTCGCCCCCGGCTGCTCCGATGTACTGGGCGAAGGCCAGCGTGGAGGCGAAGCCGACGATCGCCACCATCAGTGCCACGTCCAGCGATACGGCACGCCGCTGGTCGACGGCCAGGAGGATCACGAGGGCCACCACCTGCAGCGACAGGACGTCTCCGGCCAGCACCCGGTCGGCGATGTGCGGTCCCTTCAGCATGCGGTACATGGTCATGCCGATGCCGACGACCACGGTGAGGATGCCGGCCTGCACGACGACCGCTACCACGAGAAGACCTCCCGTCGGAGCCGCTCGTCGAGTCGCCGTAGGCCGGCGATGGCCTCGGAGCGGTCCAGGGCGTACATGCAGTGCACGTACAGCCAGCGCCCGTCGTCGGAGACGTCCACGACCAGGGTTCCGGGAGTGAGGGTGATGCAGTTGGCCAGGACGGTCGTCTGGAAGTCGTCCAGGTCGTCCACCGGGTACCTCAGGATGCGCGGCGTCTGGCTGAACCCCGGCGTCATGATCTCACGGGCGATCTGCAGGTTGGACCGGACCATGATGGCCAGGAAGTACACCCCGAACCGCAGCATGCGGAGTGCCCGTCGGCCGTGGTTCGGATGCTGCGTGCCGAGGTCGTAGACCGAGACCACGATGAAGCCGAGGACCAGGCCGACCAGGATGCCCGGCCAGGCGTGGTTCCCTGACCACGACAGGTAGAGCACCGCCAGGGCCATGTCGAAGCCCAGCCGGCGGATCATCAGCCTCCACCTCCCGATGCGCTCAGCACGTAGTCGCCAGCCTGCGGGTTCACGGCCCTGATGTAGGTGGAGGGATCGGTGAGCTGTTCCGCGGCGTGGAATGCGATGTCGTAGATGGGCTCTGCGGCCAGGCCGATGAGCACTGCGGCCACCACGAGGATCCCGATGCCCGTGTGGGCGGCACGCAGGCCGCGGACGCGCCCGCCGGCATCGCCGCCCCGGTTCAAGCGCGGGCCTGACTCAGGTGACCAGAACCCCTGGGTCCATATCTTCAGCATGGACAGCAGCGTCAACCCTCCGGTCACAAGGCCGATGGCCGAGAGCCACCAGCTCGCTGTCCAGCCCTCCCTGATGATGACCAGCTTGCCGAAGAAGCCGCTGAGTGGCGGCAGCCCGACCAGGCTCAGCGCCGCCACGAAGAACGCCGCCCCCAGCCAGCGGTGGCGCTTCAGGAGGCCGCCGATCTCGTCCAGGTCGTCCGATCCGGCGTGGCGTTCCATGACCCCGCAGCACAGGAACAGGGAGCTCTTCACCACCATGTGCTGGATCATGTAGTACAACGCGCCCGCCAGGCCGACGGTCGTCATCATCGAGATGCCGAACACCATGTAGCCCACCTGGCTGATCACGTGTATGGCCAGGATCCGCCGGACGTTGTGCTGCGACACGGCACCCAGCACCCCCAGGAGCATGGTCGCCCCGGCCGACACGGCGAGGATCGGCAGGACCACGTCGCGGGCGTCCCCTGCCGCGAACACCAGCGGGAACGTTCGCAGCACGGCGTACACGCCGACCTTGGTGAGCAGGCCGCTGAACAGTGCGGCGATGGAGATCGGGCAGGTGTGGTACGTGTCCGGCAGCCAGAACCAGAGCGGGAAGAACGCCCCCTTCAGGCCGAAGACGACGAGCAGCATGACCGACAGGCCGGTGAAGCCCGTCGGGAGGGGCACCCCGGCGTTGGACCGGTCGGCCACGAAGCGGGCCAGGTCGGCGATGTTGAGGGTGCCGGTCATCCCGTAGACGAGGCCGGCGGTGATCACGAACACCGTCGAGGCCACCAGGTTCAGCAGCAGGTACTTGTAGGCCTGCGTCATCTGCCTACGGGTCCGACCTATGGCCAGCAGGCCGTAGGAGGCCATCAGCATGATCTCGAAGGCCACGAACAGGTTGAACAGGTCCCCGGTCAGGAAGCTCTGGTTCACGCCGACGATCAGGAGCTGCATCAACGGATGGAAGTAGCGCCGTTCGGTGAGTGGCTCGACCATGGAGAAGCCATGGACGTAGCAGGCGATCGTGACCAGCAGGCCGGCGCACAGCAGCAGGCCCGAGAGGCTGTCGAAGACCAGCGTGATCCCGTACGGCGCCGGCCACGCGCCCATCTGCGACACCATCACCTCGCCGTCTCGTATCCGGACCAGCCATGTCAGGGCCAGCACCAGCATCGAGCAGAGGCTCACCAGGCCCAGGATCCGCTGGGGGACCGGCCTACGGACCAGGGCGCCGGTCGCCAGGCTGGTGGCCAGGGGGATCACCACGAAGAGGCCGAGCAGGTTGTTGGTCACCGGTCGCCTCCGGTGCGGCCGCCATCGGGGCGGTCCTCGGCCGCCAGGTCGTCCACATTGATCGTCCCGGTGCGTCTGGCCGTGACGATCAGGAGGGTCAGGAGGAATCCCATGACGGCGAAGTTGATGACGATGGCCGTCAGGATCAGCGCCTGGGGAAGCGGATCCACGAGGTTCACCGCACCCAGGATCGGGGGGTTACGCAAACCGCCGTCAGCCAGGACCGGCGACCCGCTCATGGCGAGGATGGACAGGTTGGCGCCATGGCCGAGGGCGAACACGCCCATGGCCACCGACTTCAGCTCGCGTGACAGCATCAGGTAGACGCTGACCGTCACCAGGACGGCCACGCAGACGGCCAGGACGGTGGTCACCGGTCCAGCTCCTCGCCCAGCCGGCTGATCATCCCCACGGCCACCCCCACGACCACGAGCAGCACGCCCAGGTCGAATGCCATGGCCGACACCAGATGGACCTCGCTGCCACCCAGGTACAGGGTGGTGGAGGCCGAGCGGAGGAGTGGCTGGCCGAACACCAGCGGCAGGGTGGCCACCGTCCCGGCGAGGCCCAGGCCGACGAACACCAGCCACCGGGGGTGGACGGGCAGGAGGCGGTGGAACGCCCTGTCGCCATACGACATCCGGTAGGTGCAGAAGCCCACAGAGGCGATGAGGCCTGCGATGAAGCCGCCGCCCGGCCCGTTGTGGCCCTTCAACGCCGCATAGGCGGCGTAGAGGAAGGTCAGCGGGAGGATGAACCGGACAGCGGTCCGCAGGATCAGGGACGACATCCTCATGTCTGCACCTCCTGGCCGGTGTCGACCGCCAGGTCCTCCTCCTCACGATGCCGTCGCCGACCGGGGAGCATCGACCAGACGCCCAGTGCGGCGGTGGCCAGCACCGTGATCTCGCCGAGGGTGTCGAATCCGCGGAAGTCCACGAGGATCACGTTGACCACGTTGCGTCCCTCGCCGCCCCGGCCGTCGGTCAGCTCGGAACCCTCGAGGCTGTGCGCCTCGAAGAACTTCCCGAGGGTCGGTGCGTCATCTGCCCGGTTGTCGGCGGCGTGCCCGGCCAGGAGGGTCATCCACCCGATCGAGATGCCGACGACGGACGCCAGGGCCAGGCGCGGCAGTACCCGGATCCTGGGCCGGCGGTCCGCCCGTGGCAGGAGGCGCAGCACCAGCAGGAACAGGATCACGGAGATGATCTCGAACATGAGCTGTGTGAGGGCCAGGTCCGGCGCCTGGTAGACGAGGTAGAGGCCGACCACGGCGAAGCCGCTGGCTCCCAGCACCAGCACCCTCACGACGCGTTCGGTGACCATCGGGAGGGCGATGGCGGCGGCGCACACCACCGCCCCCAGGAGCAGCCCGGCCGGGTACTCGAACGGGTCCATGCCCGCCGGTGGGCGCAGCATCGCCGGGTCGGCCCAGGCGGCCCAACCGATGCAGAGGGTGAGTACCGAGAAGACGACCGCCAGGTAGTGGCGCACATGGCCGGTCTGGATCGAGTGGAAGATGCGGTGACCGCCCCGCAGGATGCCCCGGTAGGAGGCAGGCCAGATCCGGGAGTGGACGTCGACCATGTCGCGTCTCATCCAGCCCGAGAACCCGAGCACCACCCCTGCGGTGATGGCGATCGCCGTCATGAGCAGCGGCATTCCCGGGTGGAGGAACGGCTCCCAGGCCAGCGGAATGCCCGTGGCGAATGCCTCGTCGTGGACGTTCACCTCGATCCCGCGGAAGGTCCGGTTCCAGAGAGACGGAACCAAGCCGCCCAGGTACTGGAGTGCGATCAGGGCGGCTGCCGGAGCCCAGAGCATGAACGCCCACCGGTCGGGCTGGCCGGCGGGGACGACCGGGGCATCGGCGGCCTCGCCCACCCCGGAGCGGTGGCCCAGCACTGTCGTGGTGAGCCTGACGAATATGGCCACGTTGCAGGCCGCCGCGGCGATCGCCATCACCCCCACGACGGCCAGGACCGGATGCAGGTCGGTGGCACGGGTGGTGGCGGCGAAGAAGAGTTCCTTGGCGACGAAGCTGACGGTTCCCGGGCCACCGGCCAGCGCGTAGCCGCTGAGCAGCAGGACCACGGCCGCCGCCTTCGCCCCGGCGCCGGGTCGGTGCCACAGCCCGAACAGGTGGGGGAGGCGCCTGGCCCCGACCAGGTGTGCGAGCGCCCCGACGACGAGGAACAGGGGAGCCTTGTAGAGGGCGTGGCTGGCGATCTGGGTGAGGTCCCAGCTGATCGCCCCGAGGCCTCCGGTCGTGGATGCTCCGCCCATGCCGTACATGGCGACCAGCAGGCCGAGATGGCTCACCGTCGTGTAGGCGAAGATCTTCTTCAGGTCGCCCTGGTTGAGGGCCAGCACCGCCCCGAGCAGCATCGTGACCGCGCCGATCGACACCAGCAGCGGCAGCCAGAGGGCCAGGGCACCGAATGCCGGGAGCATGCGCCCCAGCAGGAACACCCCGGCCTTCACCATGGTGGCCGAGTGCAGGTACGCCGAGACCGGCGTCGGCGCCTTCATGGCGCCCGGCAGCCAGTCGTGGAGGGGCCACTGGGCGCTCTTGGTGGCGGCCCCGACGAACATCAGCACGAATGCCGCCACCACGGTGCCGTCGTGGCTGATGGTGGCCGCCTCGGCCATGAGGTGGCTCCAACGCCATATGCCGGTGTGGCCACCGAAGAGGAGGACCCCGCCGAGCAGGGCAAGGCCGCCCAGGCCCGTGGTGAAGAACGCCTGCATGGCCCTCTTCCCGGCATCGGCGTCGTCCCGGTCCCACCCGATGAGGAGGAAGGAGCTGACCGATGTCATCTCCCAGAACAGGACGGTCAGGAGGAGGTGGTCGGCCAGGACCACACCCAGCATGGCGCTGCTGAAGAACCCGAGGGTGGGGAAGAAGCGGGCCAGCGATGCGGCGTCGTGTCCGAAGTAGGCGCGTGCGTACAGCACCACCACCACGCCCATGCCGGCGATGAGGAGGGCGAAGAAAGCGCCCAGGCCGTCGACGAGGAAGCTGATGTCCAGGTTCAGGCTCGGCACCCACGCGATGGTGCCGGTAGGCGTGTCGGCGGTGCTCACGCCGTTGCGTCCCAGGTGGATGGCCATGAGGAGCACGGAGGTGGCCGGTCCTGCGGTCGCCAGCGCCAGGCGGGTGAGCCTTCGGGATGCCGGGAGGAGCATCGTGGCCAGCCCGGCCAGGACGGGCGCGCCGACGGCGGCCAGTACGAGGTATGGGGCGGCTGTCACCACGCCGGACAGTCTTGTCGGTGGCTCGATGCTCCGGTGACAGGTCCCGTCGGCAGGCGTCCCGCTGGCTGATCGCCTACCAAGGCTGGTGCAGAGGGACCGTGGTACGTTCGCCCGATGTCACATGCGGCGGTGGGAGCCGACGTTCTCCTCGGGGCGGCCCTGGACCTGGCCGGCGGCCTCGACGACGGCGACTGACCGGTCGGGTCGGAGCACTGTCGCCAACAGGCGTGCTGGTGCAGAATGGGCGCTCGCCGGGATTTCCCTCGCCGGAAGGCATTCGATGACCGACACCGATACGACCATCGCCGAACTGGACGAGGCCCAGGTCCGCGTCGACCTTGCGGCGGCGTTCCGCCTGGCCGCCCGCATGGACCTCCACGAGTCGGTGGCCAACCACTTCAGCGCCACGGTCTCGTCCGACGGCAGGCGGTTCCTATGCAACCCGAGGTGGCGGCACTTCAGCCTCGTGACGGCCAGCGAGCTGCTCCTGCTGGATGTCGACGACCCCTCCACGATGGATCGCCCGGATGCACCGGACCCGTCCGCCTGGTGCATCCACGGTGCCATCCACGCACGGATCCCCACCGCGAGGGCCGTGCTGCACTGCCATCCGCCCTATGCCACGGCGATGTGCGGCCTGGTTGATCCGACGATTCCGCCGATCGACCAGGCAACGGCACGCTTCTGGGGTCGCACCGTCTACGACCTGGAGATCGGTGGGCCACCGGACGATCCGGCTGAGGGCGTCCGGGTGGCCGATGCCATGGTTGGCAAATCGGTGATGATGATGGGCAACCACGGCGTGACGGTGGTGGGCGAGACCGTGGCCCACGCCTTCGAGGAGCTGTACTACCTGGAGCGGGCCTGCCGGAGCGTCGTCCTGGCGCTCAGCACGGGCAGGCCGCTGCGGGTCATGGACGACTCCCTGGCCTCCAGCATCGCCGAGATGTGGACCCGGTTCACCGACCAGGGCGTTGCACACTTCGCCGAGCAGAAGGCACTCCTGGACCGCCACGACCCCGGATACCGGGACTGACATGGCCGGCATCGGGGCATTGGGAGACGGCCGTGGCTGACCTTCAGGGCGACGCCGAACTCCGGGTCGCCAACCGGGCGTTGCTGGAGCACGTCATCTCGTTGTTCGGTACCGAGCGGGCCGCCGAGCTGGCCGACTGCTACACGTCGGACTGGGTCCTGGAGCTGCCGTTCTCCGACCCGCCCCGCCGGCTGGAGGGCGGCTCCGAGGTCCGGGACTACCTGGCTTCCAAGCTGGGGATCTTCGTCTTCACCCTCTCGCTGACGGCGGTTCACGAGTGCCTGGATCCGGACCTGCTGGTCGCCGAGTACGAGAGCGATGGACACGTGGCGCACACCGGCAAGCCCTACCGCAACGCCTACATCGCCCTCTGGCGGTTCCGTGACGGGAAGGTCTGCGGCGTGAAGGAGTTCCCCAACCCGATGGTCGCCGCCGAGGCGCTCATCCCGGGACCGGCTGACGGGAGGGAGGGCGACGACCTCCCCGACGACGACGAGGAGGAGTGACGCCTCCCGCGGGCACTGCCCACCGGCCTCCGTTCCCGGTCGGATGGTTCGCCGTGGCCGCGCTGGACGAGGTACCCGTCGGGGCGCTCATGCCCCTGGCCGCCTTCGGTCGTGACCTGGCGGTGGGCAGCGCCCCGGGCGGTCGGGCGCTGGTCACCGACTCGGTCTGCCCGCACCTCGGAGCGGACCTGGCCGCAGGAGGACGAATCGACGACGGCCAGGTGGTCTGCCCGCTCCACGAGTGGTGCTTCAGCCACGCAGGGGCCTGCGTCTCGAGTGGTTCCGAACCGCTGCCGGCTGCCATCAGCCTCCGTGTCTGGCCCACCGAGGTGGTGGGCGGCACCGTGCTGGCCTTCAACGGTCGGGACGGCGAGGTGCCCGCCGCAGGCCCACCGGACCTGGCATCCGGCGGGGGCGGGGAGGACCGGGTGGGGGGCCGCGATGGCCACCCCGAGGACGTGGTCGTCGACCTCCTGCTCGCCGCAGGGGTCACCGACGGGACGGCCGATGGCGACAGGTGGTCGGCGAGGGCCGGTGACGGGGCCACGGTCGTCGTCCACGGTCCGGGCACCGTCGAGCACCGTCGCTCGAACGGGACCACCGACGTGGTGTACGTGACGCCGGTCGACGGCTTCGCGGTGCTGGTGCGTTCCGCCGGCCCGTTGCCGGGCATCGCCACGGCTTCCGACCGTCCTGCGTCCGCTGCGACCGGCGACCTGCCCGGGTTCCGCTCCTGGTACCGGCGCTTCGACGCTTCGTCCGCACCCGGGCCCAGACCGGTCCGGTCAGGTCGGCGGAACCGACGGGACGCCCCGGCCGGTTGAACCGGGATCAGTCGGTACGGGCGACGAAGCCCTCCATGCCATAGGGCCTGTACGGGCCGACGCAGAGCTGTTCCAGGACCCCGATCCCCACCCGGTCGCCCATGGTGGCCCTGACCAGGTGCTGGCAGTGCTGGTTCTCGTAGGCCTGGTCGTCGACCTCGTCCATGTTCCACGATTCGCTGGCCATGGCCAGGTCGCCCTTCCACGCCCCGTGGCCCCACTCGGGGTGCTGGTAGCCGATGCCCTTCATCCTGAAGGTGAAGATCTTCTCCAGGTGGAACTCGTGGAGGGTCCCGTCGTCCACCGCGACGAAGGACATGTCCGCCGTGTGCGCCATCCGGCTGCCGTCCTCGAACTGCAGGCGGTGCTCGTGGGACCGCATGTGCCGGGCGGCCGGGTCCTCGATGCCGGGCAGGTCCTCGAGGGTGTCGTAGGTGGGTAGGAGCGCCCCGACGCTGGACAGCGGTCGGCCCAGCGAGTCCTCGAACAGCTGGTAGTGCACGCAGATGTCGTCGAAGTTGAGCGGCGCCCACAGGAAGAACATGGAGTTCCGGGCCGGGGGAGCCGGCGCTCCGCGTCTGTCACCTCCGTCGAGGGGACGGATGCCCCACGAGCGGTCCTTGGTCCCCCGGGTGGTGGCCGGGTCGAACTCGATCCTCCGGCCGTCGAACTGGATCCAACCGGACCACCGGCCCAGCTGCGTGAAGCGTGTGGTGTCCATGATCCGACGGATGTCACCGCCCCAGTAGTGGCGGGGTTCCTCGACGTTGCCGGTCCGACCCTCGAAGGTCAGGTCGCAGGAGAAGTCGGTCTCGTTCTCCTCCAACACGATCCGACAGGAGCGCATGGGTTCCAGGATCTCGATACGGAACGGCCCGACCTGCTGGTCGGCGGGGTCACCCTCGGCCCTGCACGAGGCGTGGAAGGCGTGCTGCACGCCGTCGATGGCGATGCTGATCCCGCAGTCCCGGATTCCGAGGTGCGGGTAGTGGGCCGTGCCGATGCCCAGGTACATGTCGCCGGCGGTGGAGTAGCAGTTGAACCAGTACCGCTCGTAGACGTCCTTGTCGCTGGATGCAGGTGTGGCCAGCGGGTCGGGGGTCTGGTGGATCGGGTAGTCGTCGAACTTCGAGAGCACGGGTGGTGGCTCCTTGCTGGGTCGGGGGTCCTTGTGCGCTACCGGGTCGGGTGGGCCATGGTTCGGTCGGTCAGGGCCTGAGGGCCGGTCCGCCTCGTTCGCCGGGCCAGCGCGAGCCGCCGATGGTGTCGGCGAACGGCCAGAATGCCTCTGGGTCCAGCGGGCCGGCGTTGGTTATCTCCCGTGCCTTGTGGCGTGAGGTGACCAGCCGGGCGTCGACGAGCTCCTCACAGGGCAGCAGCTCGGTGTAGGGGTCCCAGGGGCTGTCCCTCAGGGTCAGGTCGCCGTCCAGCAGCTCGATGTGGACCGGCTCGCTGACCTGGTGGACCCGGACCACGTGGGGCGGGAAGTCCCACTCCCGCTCGCCACCCCCGATGGCCCGCGAGTACTTGGTCCACCACTCGTTGTGCTCCACGTCGGCCCCGTCTGGCTCCACCTCGCCGGTCACCGTCCCCCGGAACTCCATGAAGGTGTAGCCCTGATGCGTGCAGGTGGCCTCGATGCGGTCCCCGAGGCGGAAGTAGCGGGTCGTGCAGGGGAACTTGGGCTGCCCGTTGGTCTCGGCGCTGATGAAGATGGCCGCCTCCTGGTCGATGCCGATGCCCAGGGAGTACTGGCCGACGATGCCGTTCCATTCGGCGTCCACCTTGGTGGAGACGCCGTACTCGGGCTCGTTGCGGATCGGAACGCAGTAGACGCCCAGGTACACGTACGGGCTGTCCACCGGGTTGATGCCGGGTGGGAGCAGGGCGGCGACCCTGGCCGGGTCGGTGCGGTACCGGATGTTCAGCTTCGGGAAGCTGGATATCTCACCGGGTCTGGCTGTGGGGGTGTCGGACACGGATCCTCCGGGGAATGGGCGCCTGGTCGTGTCTAGCCTGTCCGATGGTCGGGGCCGAGGCCCAATCGGTCGCCCTCTCGGGCTGATGTCGCCCGGGAGTGGCTCACATGCCTCGGCGGCGGGCCTCCTTGGCGGCCAGCTTGGCGGACATCTTCACGTCGTTTCGCTCCACTGCGGTCTTGGCCGCCAGCATGACCATCTGCACCACGGTGAAGATGATGGACAGCAGCACCAGCACCGGCCACCCCAGGACCAGCCCGGCGACGAGGGCCACGAGGCCCAGGACTGTGGCTATGAGCATGGGCTGCACCCTAGGCCTGCGACGCCTGACCGGACCGCCCCACCATGGTCACCTGGTATCCGGGCCTCAGTGTGGGCCGGTGGTCCGGCCTGGAGGGTCCCGGGGGAAGTCACCTGCCGCCCGACGTAGCGCCACGAGGGCCGTGTCGGTCCGGGAGGTCTCGAGGTCGGACATGCCGTCCAGCCCGTAGCCGATGTCGGCCAGGGTGGCGGCCGCAGCGGTGACCACCGCCCGTCCGGCGTCGGTCAACTGGGCGAGGGTGGTGCGGCGATCGGTGGGGTGGGGTACCCGGGCCACCAGGCCGTCGGACTCCAGCCGGTCGATGGTGTTGGTGACGCTGGTCGGGTGGACCTGGAGCCGGTCGCCGATCTTTCCGAGGGGGAGGGAGCCGGTCCGGCTGAAGGACAGGAGAGCGAGGGCCTCGAAGCGGCTGAAGACCAGGCCGTGTGGTTCGAGGGCGGCGTCGATCCGCTGCAGGAGGATCTGGTGGGCCCGCGTGATCGAGGTGGCCGCCGACATCCGGTCGGCGGCCACCCAGCCGTGTGCCTCCCAGTTGCGTCGGGCCTCGGCTATCGGATCGAAGGAAAGTGGCACGCTGACAGTCTAGGGGTAGGCCACCAAATGGTAGGGTGGCAAATAGTCGGAAGTCCGAGTATTCTTGCGGAATGGCGAACCCCAACTCCCGTCCCGACCCCGATTCCGGACCCGGCTTCCGAACCCTCTCGGGGATACCGGTGGACAGCGTTTACGGCGACGGGCCGCTCCCCGGCGAGTTCCCCTACACCCGTGGCGTGCATGCCGAGATGTACCGGTCCCGCCTCTGGACCATGCGGATGTTCGCCGGCTTCGGGACAGCCGGCGACACGAACGCCCGCTTCCACGAGTTGCTCCGTGCGGGAGGCACAGGCCTTTCGACGGCGTTCGACATGCCGACCCTCATGGGCCGCGACTCCGACCACTCCTGGGCGTTGGGCGAGGTCGGTAGGGCGGGCGTGGCCGTCGACACCGTGGAGGACATGGTCGACCTGTTCGCCGGCATCGACCTGGGGGCCGTCTCCACGTCGATGACCATCAACGGGCCGGCGCCGATCCTGCTGGCCATGTACGTAGCGGTGGCCGAAGAGGCCGGCGTCGAACGGGCCCGCCTCTCCGGCACCCTCCAGAACGACATCCTGAAGGAGTACCAGGCCCAGAAGGAGTACGTATTCCCGCCCCGCCCGTCGGTGCGCCTGGTCACCGACGTGATCCGGTTCACCACTGCTGAGATGCCCCGCTGGAATCCTGTGTCGATCTCCGGCTACCACATCAGGGAGGCCGGTTCCACGGCCGCCCACGAGCTGGCCTTCACCCTGGCCAACGGCTTCGCATACGTGGAGGCGGCCATGGCGGCCGGCCTTGCGGTCGACGACTTCGCCCCCCGCCTGAGCTTCTTCTTCAACAGCCACAACGACTTCTTCGAGGAGGTCGGCAAGTTCCGGGCCGCCCGCCGGATCTGGGCCAGATGGATGCGCGACCGCTACGGCGCCACCGACGAGCGGAGCCTGAAGCTGCGGTTCCACACCCAGACCGCCGGTGTTTCGCTCACCGCCCAGCAGCCCGAGGTGAACATCGCCCGCGTGGCCCTGCAGGCCATGGCAGGCGTGATGGGTGGCACCCAGAGCCTCCACACCGACAGCCACGACGAGGCCCTGGCCCTCCCCAGCGAGGAGGCGGCCCGCATCGCCCTTCGCACCCAGCAGGTGATCGCCCACGAGACCGGGGTGGCCAACGTGGCCGATCCGCTGGGCGGCTCGCACTACGTGGAGTGGATGACCGACGAGATGGAGCGGCGGGCCACGGACGTGTTCGTCCACCTGGAGGACCTGGGCGGCGGATCCATCCTGGAGGGCGTCTACGCCGGGATCGAGAGCGGCTGGTTCGCCGGCGAGATCGCCGACGCCGCCTACCGCTACGAGCGCGAGGTGAACGCCGGAGAACGGATCGTCGTCGGGGTCAACGCATTCACGGAGGGGAACGACGCCGAACGGGCGAAGTTGCTGCGAATCGGCCAGGACACCGAGGACCTCCAGTTGAAGCGCCTCGCCGGCGTGAAGCAGGCACGGGACGACCGTGCGGTCGCCGACTCGCTCCGCCGCATCGTGGCCGACGCTGGGAACCCCACCACGAACCTCATGCCGGCCCTCATGGACTCAGTCAGGGTGCGTACGACGGTGGGGGAGATCGTCGAGGCCCTGGAGGGCGTGTTCGGTACGTACGTCGAGCAGGCGGTCATCTGATGGCCGACGCCACGCCGGTCCGGGTGGTGCTGGCCAAGCTGGGCCTGGACGGACACGACCGCGGCCTGAAGGTGGTTGCCAGGATGCTGCGGGACGGCGGCATGGAGGTCATCTACCTGGGGTTGCGCCAGACCACGTCAAGCATCATCGACGCCGTCGAGCAGGAGGACGCCGACGTCGTCGGGATCTCGATGCTGAACGCCGGCCACCTCACGCTGGGCCCCCTCATGGTCGACGCCCTGGCCGATGCCGGCCTGGACGTGCCTGTGGTGATCGGCGGCATCGTTCCGGACGAGGACCTCCCGACGCTGGCAGCCGCCGGTGTTGCCGGGGTGCTGGGTCCCGGCTCGCCTGCCGCCGACGTCGTGGCATGCGTCCGGGCCGCCGTGGCCGGCCGCGGACGCTGACCGGAGCCACCCCATGGCACCCGTGGCCGACCGGACCGTCCCGGAACTCGTCGCTGCGGCGCGTGGCGGCGAGCTGCGGGCCACCGCCCGCCTGCTGACCTTCGTGGAACGCGGCGGGGACCTGGCCGAGCAGGTGGCCGAGGCGACGCACCGCCATGTCGGCAACGCCCACGTGATCGGCCTGACCGGCCCACCCGGGTCGGGGAAGTCGACGCTCACCGCCGTCTGGACGATCCAGTTGGCCGAAGAGGGTCGAAGACCGGCGGTGCTTGCCGTGGACCCGTCCTCCCCACTCACCGGTGGGGCCATCCTCGGTGACAGGGTCCGGATGGCAGCCGCCACCGCCGCCGGCGTGTTCATCCGCTCCATGGCCACCCGCGGTCATGCCGGTGGCCTGGCCCTGGCCGTGCCCGGAATGGTGCGCGTACTGGACATCGCCGGATTCGATCCCATCATCGTCGAGACGGTCGGGGTGGGACAGGTGGAGGTGGACGTGACGGCGGCGACCGACACGGCGGTGGTGGTGGTCACGCCCGGGATGGGCGACGCCGTCCAGGCCAACAAGGCGGGCCTACTGGAGGTGGCCGACCTGTTCGCCGTGAACAAGTCCGACCGGCCCGATGCCGTCGACGTCAGACGTGACCTGGAGCTGATGCTGGACCTCTCCAAGCTGACCGGGCACGGTCGCCCCGATGCCGTTGCCAGGCCCACGATCGTGTCCACGGTCGCCACCACCGGCCGGGGAGTGGCCGAGTTGGCCGACGCCGTGGACAGCCACCTCGAGGCGCTGTTGAATGCCGGGCTGCTGGAGGCGCGGCGGGAGGTGCGGCGGCGGGCCGAGGTCCGCTCCCACCTCGAGCACCTGGTCCTGGCGGCGTCCGCTGCAGCGGTGGAGGCGGCCTTCGGTGCTGCCGCCGACGCGGCGGAGACGGCGGACGAGCCACCCGGTGTCACGGCCAGGCGCCTGGCCGAACGCCTCCTGACGAACCCGGGTTCCTGAACGACGACGTTGCCTGATCGGGCCTCCGATCGGGGCGCATCGGACCCGGATCGCCGCCACGGGGTCCGCACGCCGTCGACGCGGGCGCCGTCGTTAGGCTTTCCCGTCGTGGTCACCAACCCGCTATCGCTCCCGGCGCGCCTCTGGCGGGACCACGGGCCGACCCTGACCCGCTTCTTCAGGGTCTCGATGGTCAACATCGTCATCGGCCAGAGCCTGTTGTTCACCTTCCACAGCGTGCTGGGCTGGCCCGGTGCGTTCGCCAACGCCGCAGCGGTGGCCATCAGCAGCTGGCCCGCCTACTGGCTGAGCCGCCACTACGTCTGGGAGCAGGACCAGGGCGGTCACACCGTCGGCGAGATAGCCCCCTTCTGGATCCTCTCCTTCGCCGGCCTGTTCCTCTCCACGGCAGTGGTCGGCGTGGTGGACTCCATCTTCGGTGGGGCCCTGTCGGTCCAGCTGGCCAACGCCGGGGCCTTCGCCGCCCTCTGGATCGTCCGCTACCTCGTCTTCCACCACGTCATCTGGGGGGAGAGGCCAGAGCGCGGCGACAGCGCCACGGGATCCTGAGGATGTCCGAGGCGGCGCCCATCTCCGACCGCGTCGCCGAGGTGCTGGCACACGCCGACGCCGCCCGGGGGTTCATGCCCCCCGACGAGGGTCGGGCGCTCTACCGGCATGCGGCGGCGGTGTCCGTGGAGGGCCCGTTCCTGGAGGTGGGCAGCTACTGCGGCAGGTCGACCTGCTACCTGGGGGCTGCTGCGCTGGAGGGGGGCCGGCTGCTGTTCGCTCTGGACCACCATCGGGGCTCCGAGGAGAACCAGGCCGGCTGGGAGTGGCACGAACCCGACCTGGTGGATTCCACCACGGGTCTCATGGACACCCTGCCGGTGTTCCGTCGGACCATCCACGGGGCCGGCCTGGAGGGCACGGTGGTGGCCCTCGTAGGCGACTCGCCGGCCGTGGCGGCCGCATGGGACACCCCGCTGGCGCTGCTGTTCATCGATGGTGGCCACGGCACGCAGCCGGCGCACCTGGACTACGAGGGTTGGATGCCGCAGGTGGCCCAAGGTGGCACGGTGCTCATCCACGACGTGTTCGAGGACCCGGCCGACGGTGGGCGGCCGCCGTACGAGATCTGGACCCGGGCGATCGGATCGGGCGCCTTCGCCGAGGTGGACGCCGTCGGATCGCTGCGGGTGCTGGTGCGTACAGGCCCCGGGATCTAAGGTCGGGGCGGACCCCGCCGAGGCGTCCGCTGGTTCGGCACCCGTTGATCCGGCGCCTGTCGGTCCAGCGGTCAGTCGGTCTCGTGTACCAGCGGCTCGACGTTGATGATGTCGGGCAGCGTGGAATGGTCCACGAAGATCCCCGACGCCGGGCTGGAACTGCTCAGGGCGTCGCTGGCCAGCACCACGGCAGCGGCAGTGTAGGTGGAGCACTCGTTGTCCGGGAAGGTCACCAGGTCCGGGTAGACGATTCCCGTCAGGTACCGGCCGTCATCGCGCCGCATCGGGGTGGTGGTCGCCAACAGGTCCATGGCTATCTGGTGGTCTCCCGCCAACTGGTGGGCAATGGCGCACTCGCTGGTCTCGGCAGCTGTCGCCCAGTCCTTGTCGCTGACGCAGCGGACGCCCCGGCCCTCCATCACGAACTCGTGGCGACGGTAGGCCAGGTGGCGCCTGGCGTCGGCGCCGGTGATGGCTCCGCCCAGAACGGGGTAGTACCAGTCCATCGCCCAGCGGTCCTTCGGGGTGAAGGCCCCTTCGGGACGGGTGCGCACCACGTGGGCCAGATGGCCCAGCGAGAGCTCCCAGTCGGGTCGCTCGTGGCCCATCTCCTCGGCCACGGCCACCGCACAGCGCAGGCTGTGGCAGATGCTGGCCGAGCCCGTCAACAGGGCGAACGACCATGGTGTGCCGTCCTCGTGCCTTGCCCAGAGGATCTCGCCCCTGGGGGTCTGGAGGTCCAGTACGAAGTCGATCGCCGGCTCCACGACCGACCACATCGACTCCAGGAACCCCCGGTCGCCGGTCAGCAGCCAGTGGTGCCACACTCCGGTGGCCACGTAGGCAGTCACATTGCCGTCGAACTTGGGGTCCTCGATCCCGTCGGCCAGGTAGAACTGGTGCCAGGCACCTGACGGGTGCTGGCTCTCCACCAGCCATTCGTATGCGGCCTCCGCCTCGTCCAGGTGGCCCGTGACGGCCAGCGCCATGGCGGCCTCGACGTGGTTCCAGGGGTCGGCGTGCTCACCCGGGAACCACGGGATCATCCCGTTGGGCAGTTGCCACTCGGCGATGGTCCCGGCCGTGAGGACCAGGTCGTCGGCGGTGAGCAGGCCGGGTACCTCAGGCAGCGACACCGGCCACCTCCGTCCGGTCCGGCGAAGGCGCCGCCGGCAGGATCCCGCCGGGCTTCCGGGCGTACACCACGAGGCTCTTGCCCAGTACGGGCGTCAGGATCCGTTCCGCGATACGGGTCGTCCGCGGGGCCTTCACGATGTCCCAGGTGAGGAGGCGGTGGTACAGCGAGACCAGCCGGCTCTCCTCTATGGGACGGTTCGGACCCACCGCACAACGCAGCCACCAGTAGGGGCTGTGGAGGGCATGGGCCCGATGGGATCCGAGCCCTTCCAGACCGGCTGCGGCCATCTTGTCCCGCAGCTCGTGGCGTCCGTAGATGCGGACGTGGCCGCCCACCTGGGCAGGAGCGTGGTAGTCCGACGAGAGCGCCCAGCAGATGCGCTCTGGTAGCCGCGCCGGGATGGTCACCGCCAGCACGCCCCCCGGACGCAGCACCCGGGCCAGTTCGGCCAGGGCCGCCTCGTCGTCGTCGATGTGCTCCATGACCTCCGAGGCGATGATCCGGTCGAAGGACCCGTCGGCGAAGGGCAGCCCGGTGGCGTCACCGTTGACCGACTCCAGGACCACGTCGTCGGCCACCTCGCCGTCGGCCCGCATGACGGCACCGATGGAGAGGACCTGTCGGAGTTCGTCCAGGCCCAGGTCGCAGGCCACCACGTGGGCGCTGCGCCTGAGTGCCTCGTAGGCGTGGCGCCCGAAGCCGCAGCCGAGGTCCAGGACCAGCTCGCCGGGCCGCAGGCCCAGCCTCTCGTAGTCAGCGGTCAGCACGGGTGCCTCAGCGCCGTGTGGTCTCGTCCAGGAGGGCCCGGTACTGCTCCACGGTCCGCACGGCGGTGTGGCGCCAACTCCACTGGTCGATGACCCGCCGGCGGCCGGCCGCACCCACCCGGTCGCGCAGCCCCGGATCGTCCAGGACGGTCCGGAGCATGGCGGCCAGGGCATCGCTGTCGCCCGGCGGCACCTGGAAGCAGGTCTCCCCGTGGGTGCCGGTCACCTCCGGAAGGGCGCCGCCGGTCGTGGTCACCAGTGGCACGCCGCAGGACATCGCCTCGATTGCGGGGAGCGAGAATCCCTCGTAGAGAGACGGCACACAGGCCACCTCGGCCTCGCTGTAGAGCTCCACGATCCGCTGGTCGGGTACGCCGTGGACGTAGCTCACGCAGTCGGTCAGGCCGAGGTCCTCGAAGGCCTTCGTGGAGGCGCTGTCGGAGTTCGGCTTGCCGATGATCACGAGCTCCACGTGGCGCTCGGTGCGGAGCTTGGCGATGGCCTCCAGCAGGTACTTGAGGCCCTTCATGACCACGTCGGCGCTGGCGGTGGTGACGATGCGACCGGGGACCCGCTCGACGCCGGCCACGGGCAGGAACAGATCCGGGTCGACGCCCACGGGAACCACGTGGATGCGCGACGGGTCCACCCGGTGGTCCTTTGCGATGTCGCCGGCCGAGGACTCCGAGACGGTCATGACCCTGGGCATGCGCTTGGCGACCTGGGTCTGCATCTTGGTGAAGGCGTACCAGCGGCGCTTCCCGAACTCCTCCCAGCGGGTCCGGGCGTGCTGGATCTCCAGCCTGCGATCCACCGTGATCGGATGGTGGATCGTGGACAGGACGGGGTACCCGTCCCGTTCCTGCATGAGGAGCACGCCCCAGCCGAGGCACTGGTTGTCATGTACCAGGTCGAACTCGTGGGTGCGGTGGCGGAGGTGGTCCCTGGCCCTCATGCTGAATGCCATCGGTTCGGAGAAGTTGCCGGTGTTGAACGACATCGCCTCGGCGACGTCCCAGCGGGTCTTCATCTCCCAGATGCGGGGCTTCCGCATCGGGAAGTGGTCGTTGTAGAGCTCCAGGCTGGGCAACGTGACCAGCGGGACCCGTTCGTCGAGGTCGGGGTACGGCGGGCCGGCCAGCACCTCGACATGGTGGCCGAGGTCGACGAGAGCCTTCGTGAGGTGGCGCGTGTAGACGCCCTGTCCACCGCAGTGGGGCTTGCCGCGGTAGGCGAGGTAGGCGATCCGGAGGGGGTCGTCCGCAGCCGGTACCGGACGTCTCGGGTAAGCGGCGTCCAAGTTCGGGGAAGGCATCCGACAAGTCTGGCGGCCCGTCGGACCGATCCCTCCCCCGGGGTGGGGTGACCCATGTCGCCACCTGCCGCTGGAGGCCCCGCCTAGGGTCGCCGGTGTGCGAGCACTGGTCCAGCGGGTGTCCCGGGCCTCGGTGTCGGTGGATGCCGAGGTGGTGGGCGAGGTGGGTGCCGGCCTCTGCGTGTTCGTCGGAATCACCCACGGCGACGGTCCGGACGAGGCGGACCGCCTGGCGGGCAGGCTGGCGGGGCTGCGGATCATGGACGACGCCGCCGGCGTCATGAACCTCTCGGTATCGGAGGTGGCGGGCGAGGTGCTGGTGGTGAGCCAGTTCACCCTCTACGGCGACACCACCAGGGGCCGGCGTCCCGGTTGGAGTGCCGCTGCCGGACCCGACCACGCCGAACCGCTGGTCGAGCTGGTGGTGGCCGGCCTGAGGGAGCGGGGCCTGACGGTGGCCACCGGAAGGTTCCGCGCCGACATGGTCGTGGAGATCACAAACGTTGGCCCCGCCACCCTGATGCTGGAGGTCTGAGGTGGCTGGTGGGCCGGGCGAGGACGGCGACCGCTTCGGTTCGGCAGCCGACGACTACGCCGTCCACCGGGCCGACTTCCCGTCGGCCGGGATTGACCGGATGGTCGCCCTGGGCGTCGGGACGGCCGGACAGAGGCTGCTGGACCTGGGCTGTGGTACCGGCACCCTGGCCCGACAGTTCGCGGCCCGTGGCTGCTCGGTCACCGGCGCCGACGTGGACGCCCGGATGCTCGCGGCTGGCGGCGCCCTCGCCGAGTCGGCGGGCCTGGAGGTGTCCTGGAGGGAGTGTCCGGCGGAGGACACGGGCCTGGGGTCGGCGTCGTTCGACGTGGTCACGGCCGCCCAGTGCTGGCACTGGTTCGATGGCGACGCTGCCGCCGCCGAGGTGAGGCGGCTGCTGGTACCCGGCGGCCGCGTGGCCGTGTGCGGCTTCGACTGGCTGCCGTTGCCCGACACGGTCTCGGGGGTCACCGAGTTGCTCATCCAGGCACACAACCCGTCGTGGAAGCTGGGTGGCATCAGGGACCCGGGCCCGGCGGCCCGCCGCCAGCTCGTGGGTGCCGGACTGGAACTACTGGAGACGTTCACCTTCGACGTGGACGTCCCGTACGCCCTGGATTCGTGGCGGAGGCGGATATCGGCCAGCGCCGGGATCCTGAACCTGGGCGCCGATCAGGCAACGGCGTTCGACGCAGAGCTGGCTGAGGTGATGGCCGACCGCTTCCCGGGTGACGACCTGATCGCGCCCCACCGGGTCTGGGCGTCGGTGGCGGTCAGCCCGGGCTGAATACGGCCAGCGTCGGCCGGCCGGTTCAGGTGCGGCGTCTGGATGCCGTCCAGGCGCCAGCCGTTGCCAGCAGCGACAGCACGGCCATGGGCCAGGTGCCCATCCGGCTGGCCCATGTGAGCCCCTGTCGGCGCTCAACGCGGTGGTGGAGGACCGCCTGCTCGCCCACGCCGGTGCGTTGCAGTACCCGACCCAGGGGGTCGATCACGGCGCTGAAGCCGGTGGGTGCGACCTGCAGCACCCAGCGCCCGGTCTCGAGAGCCCGGAGCCGGCTGGCCGCCACCTGCTGGGTCTGGACCTGGGTCAGCCAGTAGCTGGCACCGTTGGTCGGGTTCAGGATCACCTCGCCGCCGTTCCGGACAGCGTCCCTGGTGCGGTGCTCGAAGAACACCTCCCACGAGATCGCAACGCCCAGCCGGCCGACCGACGTGTCCAGGACAGCCGGCCCGGTTCCGGGCCTCAGGTCCCGCGCCGGGAGCATGTCCGGCGCCAGCCGTTCCACCAGACTCCTCAGCGGCACGTACTCGCCGAACGGAACCGTCCTGACCTTGTCGTAACGGTCGACCACCGTGCCGTCCGGTTCGATCGCCGTCTGGTAGTTGAGGTTGGCCGTCGGGTCGTCGGCGTCCCGGTGGAACCAGCCGGGCACCAGCACCGCATCCAGGCGGGTCGCCTCGGCGGTGAGGGCCTCGGCTGCGTCGTCGGCATAGAGACGGCCCTCGTGACGCCAGCCGGAGGTCGGCTCCGGAACCGGGTTGACCACGTTCTCCGGCCACACCACCAGGTCCACCGGCGTGCGTACCTGCTGGTTGGCCTCCAGCTGGTTGGCGAACACCGTCGCCGCCCCGGTGGGCGTGGCCCGGGTGCGCTGGGGTCCGCCACCCTGAACGAGCGCGACGTCCAGCTCGCCCACCACCCGACCCGTCGGGGCCACGGCTGCCAGCAGTCCGGCGATGGCCAGGGCGGCGGCCACGATCCCGACTGCGGCCATGGGGGAGCGGTCGGCCCTCCTGGCATCCAGGAGGGCGCTGAGGCCCACGCCGACGGCCACGGTGAGGGCGACCAGCAGCAGGGGACCGGCGATCCGGACCACCGGGGCAAGCGGCCCGCCCGCCTGGCCGAGGGCGATCGAGGCCAGCGGAACCCCGCCGAAGGGCACGCTCCAGCGCACCAGCTCGGCCAGCGTGACCGCCCCCACGAGGCCCGGTCGCCTCCATCGGCCTGCCGGTACGAGTGCGGCGGCCAACCCCAGCCAGAGGGCGTGCAGTGCGGCGGCCAGGAGCCATCCGGGAGGCGAGAGGTCCACCACCCAGATTGTCGACGGCAGTGTCCACGCCACGCCGACCAGCAGCCCTGTACGGAAGCGGGATGAGGTCGGCCGGTCGGCCAGGAGGCGGTCCAGCAGGGCGAGGCCCATGAAGGCCGCCGGCCACCATCCCCACGGGGGCACTGCGGCGGCGATCAGGAGCCCGGACAGGAGGGCGGTGACGGACGGCTGGAATCGGGGAGCGGCCCGTTCGACGTTGGGTGTGCTCATGTCCTGTGTTGCTGCTGCCGGTGGTCCCGTGGCTGAGGGTGGGGTTCCCGTCAGCGGGCGGCCACCACGAGGTGCTGGATGCCGTCGATCGGTCCCACGCCACGGATCTCGACCTGGTCGACGGCCTGGACCCGGATCCACTCCGGCAGGTCGGCCACCTCGCAGCTGGCCAGGATCTGGCCGGGCCGGGCCACGGCGCAGAGCTTGGCAGCCAGGTTCACCGGCTCGCCGATGTAGTCGTCGCCCTCGAACAGCAGGGCATGGCCGGTCGCCAGCCCGATACGCAGGTTGATTTCGGCCTCGCCCTCGAAGTGGTCGATCATGTGGCCGCCCCAGGCAATTGCCGGCGTCGGCTCCGTGCAGACCAGCATCACGCCGTCGCCCAGCCACTTGGCCACCCGGACGCCCCGCTTGGCGGCCACGTCGCGTGACACCGCCCGGAACTCCTGGAGCAGGCCGACCGCGGCGTGTGGACCGTTCTCGCGTGTGTACCGGGTGAAGCCGGTCAGGTCGGCGAAGCAGAAGGTCCGCTCGATGGACAGGTGGGCGGTGTCGGGTAGGTCGTCAGGATGTTCGGTGCCGCTGCCGGGTCGGGCCTCGGCCCATTCGCGGGCGGGGGTCGTCTCGGGTGCCACGGCACCATCGAACCACGTCCGGGTCCCCATCCGGTGTCGCTTTACCCGGTTTCGACGGATTCGCGGCCCTTTGTGGGCGTTGCGGGCCCTGCCGGGCGGTTTTGGGTGGGCCGCTTCAGCCGACCAGGTCGGCGACCTCGGCTGCGGTCTCAGTTCCCGACCGCACGCACGCCGGTATGCCCACGCCGTGGCGAGCCGCCCCGGTGACAACGAGGCCCGGTGAGGCGGCCAGGGCCGAGTCCACTTCGGCCATCAGGTCAGGGTGTCCGACCGGGAACTGGACCAGCGAGCGGGGCCAACGCGTCAGTCGGGCCACGACCGGCCGGGCCTGCACGCCCAGCGTCGTCGCCACGTCAGCCGACAGTGCAGCGGCCAGCCCGGGGTCGTCCAGGGCATCGTGGCGCTCGTCGTCGATGCGGCCGCAGGAGACCCTCAGGATGGTGTGGTCGGGGTCGTCCAGGTGTGCCCACTTGCTACCGGCGAACGAGCAGGCTGTCATCAGCAGCCCCTCGCCACGGCCCACGAGGAACCCGCTCTGGTCCTCGGGTACCTCCAGGTCGGCGCGACGCCAGGCCATGGTGGCGACCACCACCGATGCATGTCGCAGCCCGCCCAGGGCTGATGCGGCCTCCGGGGCGTGGGGGGCCACCAGCGTCGCGGCCACATGGGCCGGGGTGGTCACCACCACGGCGTCGGCCCCCATTGTCGTGCCGTCAGAGCCGCACACCACCCAGCCGTCGTCGGACCGTTGGATCCCCGTGACCTCCACCCCGGTCCTGATCCGGTCGCCCAGCCGGCCCGTCAACTCGCCGATGAGGCGGCCCATTCCGCCCGCAGGCGCATTGAAGACCGGCGCTGTCGGGTCGGTCTCCCGGCTGGCGTGGCGGAGTGATGCCAGCAGGCCGTCGGGGCTGCGTGCCGCCGCCAGCAGCCCGGGGGCCATGGTGGTGCAGCTCAGGTCATCGGCCCGCCCGGCGTTCACGCCACCGATGAGCGGGTCCACGAGGCGTTCGAACACGGCGTCGCCCACACACGCCCTGATCACCCTCCCCACGCTCAGGTCACCAGCCGGAAGGGGGGCATCCGGTCGACCGGCGCCGGCCAGACGCTCCAGGTCGGCGTCTGGCACGAGTCCCGGGGCCACGGTCGTCGGGTCCAGGGGTACGCCCAGCACGTTGGGAGAGGGGATGGGCCTCAGGTGGCCGTCCAGCCAGAGCGAGGCCCTGCGTGCTGACGGGGCGACCAGCTCGTCGGCGAGGCCCAGCTCCGCACACAGGTCGGCGGCCCACGGCACCCGGACCAGGAAGGCGTCGGCCCCCTCGTCGACGTCCATGCCGATTCCGACCAGTGGGGTGGTTCGGAGCTTGCCCCCGGTGACGGTGGAGGCCTCCAGGACCGTGACGTCCAGGTGCGGGTGGTCCACGACCAGGCGGTGGGCGACCGTCAGGCCGGTGATGCCCGCCCCGACCACCACGATCCGGCGCCCGGCCACGGGTCAGCTTCCCCGGTTATGGGCGTGGACCTGGTCCACGACGTGGGCCAGGACCGCCGGATCCATCTCAGGTAGGACGCCATGGCCCAGGTTGAAGATGTGGCCCGGGTGGTCGCCGTTGCGCCGGAGCACGTCGGCCACCTCCGCCTCGACGACGTCCAGCGGACCCAGGCACACGGCCGGATCCAGGTTCCCCTGGAGGATGGTGTCGGGTCCGAGTCGGAGGCGCGCCACGTCCAGCGGAACCCTCCAGTCCACCCCGATCACGTCAGCGCCGGCATCGGCCATGAGGTGCAGGATCTCGCCGGTACCGACGCCGAAGTGGATGCGGGGAACCCCGGTGTCGGCCACGCCCTCGAACACGCGACGGCTGAAGGGCAGGACGCAGCGTTCGTAGACCGGCGGGCTGAGTGCCCCGGCCCAGCTGTCGAAGAGCTGGATGGCAGATGCCCCGCAGTCGATCTGTGAGCGGAGGGATGCAATGGCCATGTCGGCCAGCCGCTCCATGAGGGCGTTCCACAACTCCGGATCGCCCAGCATCATGGCCTTGGTGCGTCCGTAGGTTCGCGACGGCGCTCCCTCTATGAGGTACGACGCCACGGTGAACGGTCCGCCGGCGAAGCCGATCAGCGGCACGGACCCGTCGGCGACCACCTGGCGCACGGTTTCCAGCACGTAGGGGGTGTCGGTCTCTGGTTCCAGCGGTCGCAGGCGTTCCAGGTCGGCCCTGCACTCGAACGGCCGGTCGATCACCGGGCCGACGCCGGGTCGGACGTCCACCCCGAAGCCCACGGCATGGGCCGGTACCACTATGTCGGAGAACAGGATGGCGGCGTCCACCCCGTAGCGCCTGACAGGTTGGAGCGTTATCTCCGTGGACAGGTCGGCATCGGCGATGGTGTTCAGGATGCTTCCGGAACCCCTGATGGCCCGGTACTCGGGAAGCGAGCGACCCGCCTGGCGCATGAACCAGACCGGCGTGCGGTCATGGGGTTCCGCCCGGCAGGCAGCCAGGAACGGCGAGTCCGAATGCGGTGTGGTCACGTGGTGACGCTATCCAGCAGCCGTCGGGCAGTGGCCGCATCAGGGTGGCTCAGCCGGGCCAGAGCCGAGACCCGTGCCGCCTCGCACACCTCCGGGAGCCGCTCGTCGGAGCGGTCATTGCCGGAGCGACCGGCCAGCTCGGTGACGGTGGGTTGCAGTACGAGCACGGTCGTGCCCTTCCGTCGGATCGCCTCCACCTCGCGGCGCAGGGAGCGGCCGTGCCAGGCGCTGGCGAGACCTACCCCGCTGCCGATCGTGCCGCCGACCGTCTTGGAGGAGGACACCACCACCAGGTCCAGACCGAGTGTGGCCACGAGGTCGGCGTTGGTCGTCGAGTGCACACCGCCGTCCACCAGGCGCCTGCCGTCGATCTCGACGGGGGCGAACCAGCCGGGCACGGCGGTCGAGGCCTGGACCGCGGATCCGAGGTCGGCGTCGATGTCATCGCGGCCCAGGACCACCCGCTTCCCCGAGTCCAGGTCAAGGGCGCAGATCCAGGTGGGTTGTTCCGGCCACCTCCCGGGGTGGATCTCCCGGGTGCGGGCGCCAAGGGGCGAACCGTCGTGGGAGCCGACCGGAAGCAGGCCCGCCAGGGAGACCACCGGTCGGGGGCGGCCGGTCGAGAGGAGTTCCCGGAGCACGAGCATGGGGTTGGCGGGCAGGCGGCGGCCGGACCGGTCCAGTGGAATGTCCATGTCCAGGCGCGTCGTCACGCGGTCCACGAGCACCTGTCCGCCGGCGGACAGGGTGTCTCCCACGTAGTGGGCCCGGTGGTCTCCGGCCGAGAGGCCGGCCCGGAGGCTGGCGGCGGTGGTGGCCCCGGCGGAGGTGCCGACGACCACGTCAGATGTGCGTGGGTCCCAGGCGGTTGCCTCGGCGAGCGCGGCCAGCACCCCGGCGTGCTGGGCAGCGGCGTGGAGGCCGCCGGCTCCGAGGATGAGTCCGACCGTGGTCATGGCGGTCATCGTCGCACGTCGAAGGGCGGTTTCCGACCCCCGGAGGGGGCCGGATCACGCCCCGGAAACTGTCGATGACGGTCGGTGGCCACCCGGTAGAATCGTTCTTCGGTCGAATTCCGGGTCCCAGCCCCGGAGAGGCCGCCAGAACCGCTCCACTCACGCCCCGCTGGTACCACGATGACCATCGAACATCCCGAACTCGTCACAGAACAGGCCTACGTCGACGAGGCGTATGCCTGCCTGGAAGCGGCGCGGACCCGCGCGCTCCAGCTCACGGCGATGGTGGAGGTGGGCAGGGGCGGCACGAACCAGGCCCGTTTCGAGCGGGAGGCCATCCAGGAGTCGGTGGCGCACAGGCTCGACCAGCTGGACATGGGTGACGCATCGCTGGTGTTCGGTCGCATCGACCAGGAGGTCGATGCCGGCGGCGGGCGCTATTACATCGGGCGGGTCGGGGTCTGGGGCGTGGACCAGGAGCCGGTGCTGGTGGACTGGCGCGCACCGGTCGCCGAGCCCTTCTACCGGGCCACCGGTCCGGTTCCGATGGGCCTCAAGCGACGCCGGCACTTTGTGAGCCGGGGTCGGAGCCTGCTGGGCATGGAGGACGAGCTGTTCGGTGACCTGGATCGGTTCCGTGACGACGACCGGAACAGGCTGAGGGGCGAGGGCGCCCTGATCCTGGCGCTGGAGACCGCCCGCACCGGTCGCCTCGGCGACATCGTCGGAACGATCCAGGCCGAACAGGACGAGATCATCCGGGCGGAGCTTCCGGGCGTGCACGCCGTCCAGGGTGGGCCCGGAACCGGCAAGACGGTCGTCGCACTGCACCGCGCCGCATACCTGCTCTATACGCACAGGTTTCCGCTGGCCGGGCAGGGCGTGCTGGTGGTCGGTCCCAACCGGCTGTTCCTCGCCTACATCGAACAGGTCCTTCCGTCACTCGGCGAGGCCGGCGTGGTGCTGGCGACGCTGGGCGACGTCGTCGGTGGCGTCAGGGTGGACGATCGCCGCGAGGTTGCCGAGGTGGGCAGGCTGAAGGGCGACCTGCGCATGGTCCGGTTCGTGGCCCGTGCCGCCCGTACCCGCCAGAGGGCGCTCCGCCACGACCTGAGGATCGGATACGGGCTCCAGTGGTTGCGCCTCTCGACGTCGGAGTCGCAGTTGATCGTGGACGAGGCGAGGCGCCGCTACCGGACCCACAACGCAGCCCGCAAGTTCGTGGAGGCCGAGTTCTTCGTGGCGTTGGCGGCCAGTGGCCGTGGCGACCTGGATCCCGGGGCCGTGCAGGAACGCGTCCACGGGGAGAGGGCCATCCGGGAGGCCCTGGAATGGATGTGGCCGGTGCTGACGCCGGCGGAGCTCCTGAACGACCTCTTCGGTTCGCAGGCGCTCATCCGTGCCGCAGATCCGGGCCTCACCCCGGCCCAGGTAGGGGCGCTCCACCGGGAGCGCGTCGCCGAGCCCGACGAGCTCCTGTGGACGGCATCGGATGCCTCCCTCCTGGACGAGGCCCGGGCCGTGCTGGGTGCCAGGCCGGGTCAGCGCCAGGCCGATGCCGTGCGCACATACGGCCACATCGTGGTCGACGAGGTGCAGGACCTCTCGCCGATGGACCTGCGAATGCTCGGCCGGCGGTCCCTGAACGGTTCCATGACCGTCGTCGGTGACATCGCCCAGGCCACCGGTGCCTGGGCCCACGACGACTGGGACTCGATCCTCATGCACCTTCCCGACCGCCGGCCGGCGGTTCGCCATGAGCTGACCGTCGGCTACCGGATCCCGGGCCCCCTCATGGACCTGGCGGCAGGCGTGCTGGCCGAGGCTGCGCCGGACCTGGCTCCTCCGCGTTCCGTCAGGGCCGAGGGTGACCCGCCGCGTTTCGTGAGGTTGGCGGGCGACAGCGGTTCGGGCCTGGATGGCCTGGCCGAGGTGATCCGTTTCGAGTTGGAGGCGGTGGGGGCTGGAAACCTGGCCGTCATCGCAGCCAACTCCCAGACCGCCGAGGTGGAGGACGCCCTGGAGCGGGCGGGCCTCCCATTCGGGCGACCGACCCGTCATGGCCTCGACGCACAGGTGGCCGTCGTACCGGTCGAGCTCGTCAAGGGCCTCGAGGTGGACGGTGCCATCGTCGTCGAGCCGGCCAGGATCCTCCGGGAGCATGCCCAGGGGCTTCGCACCCTGTATGTCGCCCTCACCCGGGCCACCAGGCGACTGGCCATCATCCACGCCGAGGAACTCCCCGCAGTGATCGATTCCTGACCCCTGTCACACCCCCTCCGTAGGTTTCGAACAGCGAACCTCGGAGCAGTTGCTCCCTCACCCGATGGTTGACCCGGTGGGTCGGGAGGTTGGATGATGGCGGTGGATGCAGGAGACCGGCAGCAGTTGCGGGAGCGGCTCGAGGCGACGTTGGGCGAACGCCCGGCCGAGGTCCTGATGGAGCACCTCTTCGACGAGGACGCCGCCGAGGTGGGAACCCGGTTGGCTGGGCTGGACCTGCGCCTCGACGCAATCTGCGAGCGCATGGACGCAATGGGCGAGCGCATGGATGCGATGCTCGTGCTCTTCGAGCAGCGTTTCGACGCGGTCGACAGGCGTTTCGACGCGGTCGACGAGCGGTTCGCCAGCCTGGAGACCCGCATCGGTGGCCTCGAGACCCGGATGGAGAGCGTCGAGGAGCGGCTGGGTCGGATGGAACCCGGGCTCGAGAAGTTGGACGACCGCATCCACACCATCCAGAACACGGTGATGACCAGCTTCCTGGTCACCACGTTCAGTTCCTGGGGGCTGGTGCTGGCCGCCATTGCGATCATCTGACCCGGCCCTGCCTGCCCGAGGAGGCGCTGCCTGCCCTGTGATGCCTGGCTTGGCCGCTGGCCCGCCTACTCGTAGGAGATGGCGTCCAGGATGTTCAGCCGGGCGGCACGACGGGCCGGGAGGATGGCGGCGAGCATTCCGAACAGGCCTGACACGACCAGGTAGCCCAGCAGGCTGCTGTACGGGATCGAGACGATGTCCACGAACGTCTCCGGTATCGCAGCGATCACCGCCAGGCCGAACAGCACGCCCATTCCGACCCCCAGGAGGCCACCGAACAGGGCGATGATTACCGCCTCCCAGCGGACCATCCTGCGGAGTTGTCGCCTGGTCATTCCGATGGCCCGTAACAGCCCGAGTTCCCGGGTCCGTTCGTAGACCGAGAGGGCCAGGGTGTTGGTGATTCCCAGTACGGCGATGAACAGCGACAGGCCCAGGAAGACCTGGATTATCGAGAGCAACTGGTCAAGTTGCGCCTCCTGGGTCTCCTTGAACTCGGTGCGGTCCTCCACCCGTACCTGCGGGTACTCGTCGGTGACCACCTCGACGGCGGACCTTGAGTCCGCCGCGGAGGCGCCGTCGGGGAACACCACCGAGACGAAGGCATCGGGTGCGGTGGGCAGGAACCGGTCGAATACGTCGACGTCGACCACCCAGTTGCCCATGATCGTGGAGTCCTCGAAGACCGCCGCCACCGTCAGGTCGGTCGAGCGTCCGCCCGGGAACCCGACGGTCACCTGGTCACCGACGGTCACGGCCATGTCCGTTGCCGGGTCCACGTGCAGCAACAGGCCGTAGCGTCCCTCTCCGTCGGGATGGCCCTCCGTGACCATGATGTTCATGTGGTCGGCCAGCACGTCCAGATCGGCGCCCGAGACGTCCTTGTACGAGCCGTCGATCGACATGCCTCCCATGGCGAACCGGTAGGTCATGACCGTCTCGACCAGGTCGGGCCTGTCCACCGAGAGTGCCGTCAGGTCCTCACCAAGTTCGGTTGAGAATCCGGCCGCGGGGTTGAACGCACCTGTGTAGACGAACAGGTCGGCCTCGATGCTCTCCTCGATGGTCCTCACGAACGTGGCCTTCATCGAGTCGCTGACCACGGCGGCGAGGCTCACCAGGGCCAGGCCGATCGTGAGGGCGGCAGCGGTTGCCGCCGTCCGCCTGGGTGACCTGCGGGCGTTGTCGGTGGCCAGTCGACCGGGGATCCGGTACAGCCTCTGGATGGGCCACCCCAGGAGGGAGGCCACCGGCCTGGCGATCACCGGGCTGAGGAGGTACACGCCCATGAAGGTCGTGAAGGCCCCGGCTCCCACGGCGGTCAGGATCGAGACGGTTGACATCTCGACGGTCATGCCCATCGTCAGGGCTGCGATGCCGACGGCCGTGACGGCCGAACCCACCTGGAGGCGCCGTCTCAGGCCGGTGGGGGTGATGCGTACGTCGTCGCGCATTGCCGCCACCGGTGGGATCCGGCGTACCCGTCGGGAGGGTCCGATGGCTGAAAGCACCGTGCTGCCGATGCCGACCACTGCGGCCAGGATGATCGTGCGGGGCCGTATCGGGATGGCTCCGGGGAGTTCGCCGAAGCCTGTGGCCACCAGCACCCACCTCAGCAGCGAGGCCAGCAGGTAGCCGCCCACCAGGCCCAGCGCCGTCGCCACGATTCCGATCACCGCCGCCTCCAGGCGGACCGATCGGCTGATCTGGCGACCGGTGGCGCCCAGGGCCCGCAGCAGGGCCAGCTCCCTCACCCGCTGTCCGATCACGATGGCGAAGGTGTTGTTGATGATGAAGGTGCTGACCACCACGGCGATGATGGCGAAGCCCAGCAGGACCGACGAGATGATGGAGATGAACTGGTCGAAGTCGCCCTGGTCCTCGGCGATCTTGGTCTCGGCGGTGACGACCTCCAGCTCGGCCTCGGCAAAGGCCGCAGCCGCGTCCCTCTGCTCGGCCGGTATGGCATCCAGGAACGAGCGGAACTGCTCGCTGGCCACGTCCAGGGCCGACTGGATGGCCGCCATCACCTCTGCCGGCTCCGCCCCCGGCTCCACGATGATGGTGATCTCGTCGTAGAGGCCCTCCTTCCCGAGGAGTTCCTGGACGGTCGCGGTGTCGAACGAGCTGATGTTGGCGCCCACGGTCTTGTTCTCGTCCGGCGATCCGAAGTTGGCCGTGCCCACGAGGAGGAAGCGGCGGTTTCCGCCCGGAGCGCTGACCGTGTAGGTCTCCCCGATGGTGAACCCGTGGTCATCGGCTGTCCGGTTGTCCAGCATGAACTCCCCGACGGTGTCCGGGTCATGCAGCGATCCCGTGCGCTCCGGGGCCCTGCCGGAGGTGACGAACATCTGCTCCAGGCCGTCGATGCCGTTGTAGTTGACGCCCAGCTGCGGTGCCCCGGAATGTGGGACGGCGACAGGCTCGCCGTCGTCATCAAGGAGGATGGGCACCACGTTCCAGCCGGCGACCGAGGGTGCGGCGGCCGCCACCCCGGGTATGTCGACCACCACGGCCAGGACCTCGGCGGGAACCGGAAGCCGGTTCAGCCGCTGGCCGTCCTCGCTGATCGACGTCCGGACCACCAGGTCCAGATCCCCCGTTATGTCCGTGGCCAGCTCGGCGAAGGTGTCGCGGAGCTTGTCGGTCAGGAAGAACGACGTGGACAGGAACGACACTCCCAGGACCACGGCCAGCGTGGTCAGGGCGAAGCGCAGCTTGCGCCTTGAGATGTTCCGGAGGGTGAGGCGTAGCACCGGGTCAGCCCCCGAGGGACTTGATCCGGTCCAGGATCGCGTCGGCATCCGGGTCGGTCATCTCGTCCACGATGCGGCCGTCGGCGAGGAACAGGACGCGGTCGGCGCGGGCTGCGGCGTTGGCATCGTGCGTGACCACCACCAGGGTCTGGCCCAGGTTGTCGACGGCGGAGCGCAGGAAGTCCAGGACCTCCCCGCCGGTGACCGAGTCCAGGTTCCCCGTTGGCTCGTCGGCGAAGACGATCTCAGGCCGGCTCACCAACGCCCGGGCCACGGCCACCCGCTGCTGCTGTCCACCCGACAACTCGCTGGGTCTGTGGTCCAGGCGGTCCTGTATGCCCACGGACTCGATCACCTCGACGAGCCATCCCGGATCGGGCTTCGTTCCCGCCAGGTCCAGCGGGAGGGTCAGGTTCTCCCTGGCGGTCAGCGTCGGGAGCAGGTTGTACGCCTGGAAGACGAAGCCGATCCTGTCGCGACGCAGCAGCGTCAGGTCGCGTTCCGACAGGGACCCCAGCTCCACGTCGCCGATGTGCACGGTGCCGGAGGTCAGGTCGTCGAGACCCGCCGAACAGTGCATGAGGGTGGACTTGCCGGAACCCGAAGGACCCATGATGGCGGTGAACCGACCGCGCTCGAACTCGACGTCCACGCCATGCAGGGCGCGGACCTCGGTGTCGCCCGAGCCGTAGGTCTTGGTACCGCCAGCCATGCGGGCCGCAGCGTTGGTGGTCTTTGTGCTCATGGCCGCCACCCTATGGTCGGCGCTGATAGCGCCGACCACGGGGCGACGGGAGATGCGTGTTGGATGCGGTGACATCGGCTACGGCGGACTGGTTCCGTCGTGCCACCCCGGAGGACCTGGACCGGCTGCTGGAGTTGAACAACGAGGCCGTTCCAGCGGTGAACGAACTCACGGCCGACGAGCTCTCATGGTTCCTGGAGGTCGCCCACCTGTTCCTGGTGGCCGAGGACCCGGGTTCCGGCGAGGTGGCGGCCCTCCTTGTCGGCCTTGACGGGCCGGGACTGGCGTACCAGAGCCTCAACTATGCGTTCTTCTGCGAGCAGGCCCGTCGTCGACAGGACCGGTTCCTGTACGTGGACCGGGTGGTCGTCCATCCATCGGCCTGGGGGCGTGGCCTGGCGCGCGCCATGTACCGGGTGCTTACCGAATCGGCTGACGGCCACGCCTACCTGTGCGCCGAGGTGAACACCGTGCCGCGCAACGACAGGTCCCTCGGGTTCCACGAGCGGTACGGGTTCGAGGTGGTCGGCGAGCAGTCCGACGAGGCGACGGGCAAGACGGTACGGATGTTCGCCCTGGCACTCTGAGGCCGGGAGTCCGGAAAGGTCAGTCCCGGAGGATGGTGGTGCCGGCTGGTCGCCGGCCAACCGAACCACACGACCAGCAGGGCTCGGCAGGATCGCCACGCCACGCCACCTCGCAGCTGGTGCAGATCAGCCCCACCCAGTGGGATGGTTCGACGCCCGTCACCCGGGAGGGGTCCGTGGTCGACCGGTACCGGAGTGGATGGTCGAGGGCCGCCTCGTCCGGTGGGCGGTCCGGGTTCCTCGGCGTCGACCAGGGTGCCATGCGCGGCACCGTAGCGAAGGCCCGCGCGTGGCTGGGTGACCCCGGCCCGTGGCCCGTAGCCTGCGTCCGGCGACCGACCCGTGCGAAGCGCACCACCCATCTGATCCAGGTCGCCTAGGAGACCCCGATGTCCGACCTGATTCCGAACCCAGACGGCTCCAGCGAGCGCCGTACGAAGTTCCCGGCCGCCCCCCCGATGGTCATCGACGCGGCGAAGACCTACTCGGCCGAGATGGTGACCTCGATGGGCACCATGACCATCCACCTGGACCCGATCGGTGCCCCGCAGACGGTCAACAACTTCGTGTACCTGGCCCGTTGGCACTACTTCGACGGCCTCATCTTCCACCGTGTCATCAAGGGCTTCGTGATCCAGGGTGGCTGCTCCGAGGGCTCGGGTAGGGGTGGTCCCGGTTACAGGTTCGCCGACGAGCTCCCGAAGCCCGGTCGCTACGAGCTCGGGTCGCTGGTCATGGCGAACGCCGGTCCGGACACCAACGGCAGTCAGTTCTTCGTCATCACCGGCCCGAAGGGGGTCGCGCTGCCCCCGTCATACGCCCTGTTCGGCAAGGTCGTGAGCGGCCTCGAGGTGGCAACCGCCATCCAGGAGGTCTCCACCGGACCCGGTGACCGACCCACGGACGATGTGGTCATCGAGTCGGTGACCGTCACCGAGGCCGGCTGAACCCGCCGACGTTTCCGAACCATCCCGGCCTTCGGGGCAGGCGACCCCACCGGACCAACCAGACGAGCAACGACTAGGAAGCTGACTATGGGTATCGAGCGTGTGGGCATCATCGGCGGCGGACAGATGGGTGGTGGCGTGGCCGAGCTGACAGCCAAGGCCGGTCTGGCCACGGTGGTCCGCGAGGTCAGCCCGGAGGCGGCCGAACGCAGCGCCGCAGGGATCCGGAAGTCGCTGGATCGGGCGCTGGAGCGTGGCAAGTTGGACGAGGCGGCACACGCCTCGGCACTCGGCAACGTCTCGTTCACCACGGAGATGGCCGACCTTGCCGACTGTGACCTGGTGGTGGAGGCGGTCGTGGAGTCCTACGAGCTGAAGGCTGGGATCTTCCGGGAACTCGACGAGGTGGTCACCTCGCCCGATGCCGTCCTGGCCACGAACACGTCGTCCATCCCGATCATCGACATAGCCATGAACACCAGCCGGCCCGAACGCGTGATCGGCCTGCACTTCTTCAACCCGGCTCCCGTCATGAAGCTCGTCGAGGTCATCCCGTCGGTCCGTACCGATGACGACGTGACCCGACTTGTCACGGACTTCGCCACCGACGTCCTGGGCAAGGTGGTCGTGGCGGCGAAGGACAGGGCCGGCTTCGTGGTCAACATGCTGCTGGTTCCCTACCTGAACGCCGCCATGAGGATGTACGCCGATGGGCATGCATCGGCCGCCGACATCGACAACGGTATGAAGCTCGGCGCAGCCCATCCGATGGGCCCGCTGGAGTTGAGCGACATGATCGGCCTGGACACGATGATGCTGGTCGCCGAGACCCTCTTCGCCGAGTACGGCGACGACTTCTACATGCCGCCGCCTCTGCTGCGTCGCATGGTGGCAGCGGGCCATCTGGGTCGAAAGACCGGTCGGGGCTTCTACGACTACTCGTGAGGCTCCGGGGCGTCCTCGATCCCGGTGGCCAGGATGGCCGCCACTATGCCGGTGCCCGCCGCAACCAGGTGGAGTAGCAGGAACCGGGTGCCATCCACGGCGTCGGCCATGAGGGCGGTCAGCACGGTGATGCCGACGGCCGCGCCGATCTGCTGGAGCATGTTCATGGACCCGCCGGCGATTCCCAGGTCGTCGTCACCGGCTGCCGAGGTGACCGCGTTGGCGATCGTCGGTCGTATGTAGCCGCTGCCCGCCCCGGCCAGCATGGCGCCGCACAGGAACACGAACAGCCAACGCTGGTGGGCGCCGATCCCGGCCAGCACCATGGCCAGGGCGAACACCAGCATTCCCGTGACCGCCACCCGCCGTGCCCCGTGGCGGGGGTCATGGTGGCTTCCCAGCCGGGCACAGAAGGCGAACGAGAGCGGTCTGGGGAGCATCGCCAACCCGATGATCGTCGGGCGGAAACCCCAGCGACGTTCCAGCAGGAACGGTGCCATCACCATCGCTCCCATGTAGCCCGACTGGAGGACGGCCTGGGCCAGCATCGGCCTGGTGAACGCCCTGCGCCGCATGAGTGCCGGCGGGAGGAGGGGAGCCTCGGTCCGCGTCTCCACCCGTACGAACAGAGCGAGGGAGAGGGGGGCCACGATGGCGGCCGTCAGGACGATCGGGTTGCTCCAGCCCCAGCTGATGCCCCTGTTGACGGCCAGAAGCAGGCTGCCCACGCCCACCCCCAGGGTGATGGCTCCCGGGATGTCGAACCGTATGCCGGACCGGCGCCGGGTCTCGGGGGCGATGAAGATCCCGACCACGAGGGCGACGAGCACCGTGCATCCCTGCACTATGAAGAGCGACCGCCAACCGATCCACTCGATGAGCGGGCCGCCCGTGACGACCCCGAGGGCCGGGGAGAGGGCCACGACCGCGGCCCAGATCCCCAGTGCCCGGGTGCGGTCCCGGTGCGGGTACACCGACAGGATCATCGCCATCGCCGATGGTCCGGATGCCGCCGTGGCGGCCTGGGCGATCGTCCGGAGCACGATCAGCGATGTGGTGTCCCAGGCCAGAGCCGTTGCGAAGGCCAGCACGGTTCCGATGCTGAAGCTGACGAGGTAGGTCCGGCGGTGGCCGTAGAGGTCGCCGACCTTTCCGATTATCGGTGTGACCACGGCGAACGCCAGCAGGGGTGCGGCTATGACCCATGTGATCGTGGAGTCCGCCGCCCCCAGGTCGTCTGCGATGCGGGGCAGCGACGCTGACAGCACGGTGACCGGGTAGCTGCCGGCTGCAGCGCCGAAGAGGGCGGCGATGAGGACCAGCCGCTGGTAGTCGCCACGTTGCCGTATCCGGGCCCGGCGGGCCGCCAACCCTCTACCCGGGTCTCCGGGTCCGGCACCGTCCCCTGCGTCCACCTTTCGGAACATACGTGTGCCCCGTTCGGAGGCCCGCAGCGGCGACCGGTACGGTCCCGCCCGTGGACGACCGGATCGCATCGAGGCCCATTGGCATCGTGGTCAACCCGCGGTCGGGGACCGACGTCCGCCGGTCGGTGGCGGCGGCGGGCAGCGTGACCGTCGAGGACAAGGCCAACGTGGTTCGACGGGTGGTCCGCGGAGCCCGTGAGGCCGGGGCCCGGCACTTCATGGTCCACCACGACTCGCATCGCATCATCCGCAGGGCGACCGAGACGATGCGCGACGTGGAGTTGTCGTGGATCGACATGGACCTGACGTTCACGGAGGAGGACACCGTCGCGGCGGTGGCCGCCATGCGCGCCGCCGATTGTGCGGTCGTCGTCGTGATCGGTGGCGACGGTACGAACCGGGCGGCGGCCCGGGCCTGGCCCGACCTCCCGGTGGTGCCCCTCTCGACAGGCACCAACAACGCCTTCTCGATCATGGTGGAGGCGACCGTGGCAGGCGCCGCCTGTGGCCACCTGGCCACCGGTCGGTGCCGCCTGGACGACGTGGCACGAATGGCCAAGGTGGTCCGCGTGACGCCGAGGGGAGCGGACCTGCCCGACGACCTGGCCCTCGTGGACGCCGTCGCCGTCGACGACCCGTACGTGGGCTCCTTCGAGCTCTTCGATCCGGCGACGTTGAGGGTGGCGGTCGTGACCCGGGCCGAGCCGACAGCGGTGGGCTTCGCCGGTGTGGCGGGGCTGGTGGAGCCGGTGGGCCCGGACGAGGACGGTGGCCTACTCCTCCGATTCGGACCCGTGGCCGACTGCGACCGGGTGGTTAGGGGCCCTACGGCTCCCGGCCACTACGACGACCTGGGCCTGGTCGAGGTGCGACGCCTCGCCGAGGGTGAGGAGGTGGTGGTCTCCGGGCCGCTGCTCCTGGCCTTCGACGGGGAGAGGAAGCGGCGGCTCGTGGCCGGCGAGGAGGTCGTGCTGGCTATCCGGCGTGACGGGCCCCGGGTGGTGGACGTGGCGGCCGTGATGTCCCGGGCAGCGGCCGACGGCGCCTACCTCCGTTGATGTCCGTGTGCGGGCGCTGACCGGCCTGTAGCCGACCAGCGCCGGTCAGGACAGGGCCATCAGGTAGCCGACGGCACTGGAGGCCGCGCCCATCGCCACGATCGGAAGCCCGAGGCTCGCCCTTATGCGGGGCAGCCGTGGGAGGGCCACCAGCAGGGGCCCCAGGAGTGGCGCCAGGTAGCGCCACTGTGGGGTGAGGCCGCCGAAGCCGGCAGGCGAGCCGTCGGTCGCCGGGGCGGTGAAGTACAGGTACTCGGCTGCGGTTATCGCCGTGGCCAGCAGGCAGACGGCGGCGAGTGCCAGCAACCGCTCGCCCGGCGACGTGGAGCCTCCGCCACCCGGGCCGGGGTCGCGGCCACCGGCCAGGGCCACGAGCGTGGTCACGGCCAACCCGATCCAGGCCACGACCACCGGGGTATCGGCGAACGCCCAGTGGGGCAGGTGGTCTATGGGAACCGATCGGATCACGCCCCCGACGCCGTGCCACAGGAATCCGAGTGGGTCGCCCAGGATCCGGGCCAGGTGGGCGTCCGGGTCCGGCTGGATGGTTCCCAGGATCGTGGGTACCGGGCCGTCGAAGCCCGGGGCCAGGACGAGTGACCATGCCAGGCCGACCCCGACCGGCAGGGCGGCACCCACGCCGGTGAGCCAGCGCCGCCGGACGAAGAGGCCGAAGGCCACCGGGGCCATGAGCAGGTAGTAGGGGGGCTTGGCGAGGGCCAGCAGCAGGCCGGCGGCCAGCAGCACCGGTGCGTCGCGGGCCCTGGTTCGCCGCAGTCGTGACACCACGCCGATGGCCAGCAGCACCCCGCCGAGGGTCACTGCGTCGTAGCCGAGCGTGGCCGCCTGGACCAGCAACGGCGGGAAGATGGCGAGTCCGGCGATGGTCCACTGCCATCGATCGGCCACCCGGATGGCGACCAGCGCCAGGCCCAGGTAGGCGGCGAGTGCTCCGAGGCGGCCGGCCCACAACTGCCACACCGCCGGGGCCCCGACTGCCCGCAGCGGTGCCATGGCCGCGGCGACAGGCAGGTACGGCAGGGGTGACGACACGCCGGTCGCCCACGTGGGGACCAGCATGGTCCGACCGCTGTCGGCCCGGTGCCCCAGCAACTGCCGGTGGCCCTCGAAGGTAGGACCCAGGTGGGCAACCGCCGCCGTCCTGACCACGGCCAGGTCCTCCAGATACTCGACCGGGACCTCTGAGGCCAGCCCATCGACCGTGGTCGTCTGGGTGAGGTCGCCACCGGCGATCTGCCAGGCCCGGGGGAAGTGGACGCTCTCGTCGTGGCCCATCCATGCCGGCTGGGCCACGACGAAGAAGAGGCCCAGCGGTAGGGCGATGGCCAGGATCAGCCCCCTGGGAGTCCATGCCCGTCGGAGGACTGACGCTGTCCGATCCATTGGCCGGTTCTCAGCTCGGCCGGCCGGCCGACCACGCTACGAGGAGGTCTGCCACGTCGGCCAGCCTGTCCACTGTCGGGAACTCGGCGGCGGCTACCGCCACGGGATCCGGCTCCTCCAGCGCCCACGTCGTGGTGTGTGGCACGTGTATGGCCCGGCCCCCGATGCCGAGTACCGGGAGGACGTCGGACTTCACCGAGTTGCCGACCATCACGAAGGCCGAGGGTTCGACGCCGTGGCGGTCCAGCACCGCTGCGTAGGAGGCTTCATCCTTCTCGGCCACGACCTCCACCCGCCAGAACCTGTCGGCCAGGCCGCTGCGGGACACCTTGCCCATCTGGTCGTTCAGGTCACCCTTGGTGATGACGAGTAGGCGGTGCGTGGTGCCCAGGCGATCGAGGGCATCGGTGACCCCGTCCAGGAGCTGGACGGGGTGGTCGAGCAGCTCGTGTCCCCACGAGACGATGTCGCCGATCCACCTACCCTCCACCCGACCTTCGGAGAGCTCGACTGCGGTGACGATCATTGAGAGCACGAAGCCCTTCACGCCGTAGCCGTGGCGGGCGATGTTTGCCCGCTCGGTGGCCAGGAGTGCCGAGTCCGTCGTGGTGCCGTCGGCCCACGGCTCCATCAGGTCCCGGAACCGCCCCTCCACCTCGTGGAACCGGGCTTCGTTCTCCCAGAGGGTGTCGTCGGCGTCGAGACCCAGCACCGGGAGGTCGTCAGGAGGAAGCTCGGGGTTGGCCACGGCGGGAGAGCCTAGGTTCGATGACCGGCAGCGGAGGCCCGTTCAGCTCGGCTGGGGCGCACGCCTGTACGGCCGACCCGGAGCGGCCGGCCGCGGTTCGGGTGTCCGCGAACGGTCAGACGCCCGGGGGTACCTTGGACCCATGCGGGACCTGTGTATGCGATCGGCGTGCCTCGGTATGGCCGACGTGCTGGTGGTGATGGACGTCAAGGGCCTGACCTTCACCGTCCATGACCTGGACGAGGTGGACGGGCCGGGGGCGATCGTGCTCTGCAGCCTCCACCTGGACAGGTTGAAGGCGCCCAGGGGATGGGCACTCGTGGACTCCCGGACCGGCGGAAACCTGATTCCGCTGCCTCAGCGTCCCATGACCACCGACGAGGCCGCTGACGAGGTGATGCGGCCCATCGCCGACGTCACACCGCTGCGTCCGGTGACTGCAGCCATCCACCCGCTGGAATCCGCCCGGTCGGCCAGGTCCAGGTCCAGGTCCACATCAGACGCGGCCCCTTCCCGGTTGGAGACGCCGCTCCTGGCGAGGGCGTTCCTGGGGGTGGATAGACATCCGGCCACGCCGCGTGACCAGCCTTCCGCTGTGGCGGATCCTGTTGAGGAGCAGCCGTGGGACCAGCGCGATCCGGATGAGGCCCTGGTCGGCCACGGCGACGAACAGCTCGTCTTCGGGGGCGATCCGGGAGCCTGAATGACACCGGTTGGTGCCTGACGGTGGTCTCCGTCCGGGCGCTGGTGTTCACGGCCCTCGTGGTCGGCTGCGGTAGCCAGACCGGTGAGGTGGCTGGTGGGTTGTTCCCCGACCCGCCGGACACGACGACCTCGACCCGACCGGTAACCACCGATCCACTCCCGGGCGGATCGCCTTCCACCGTTGCGGTGGATGCCCCGTCGACAACCACAGCTCCACCGACCGCCAGCGATCCACCGACCGC